>Ga0209607_1003054_pt1 | contig 12960 bp, 8 predicted proteins | sample AD_UKC117_MetaG_FD_184413 | JGI IMG/M metagenome (GOLD analysis project Ga0209607, IMG submission 184413) | Active sludge microbial communities of municipal wastewater-treating anaerobic digesters from Hong Kong - AD_UKC117_MetaG (SPAdes)... | ecosystem: Engineered > Bioreactor > Anaerobic >... | reverse complement strand
TCTGTTAGGTCTGGCTTTAGCCTGGTTCTGGGACAGATTCAAAGGCCTTTTCAAAGGTGTCTGGATACTTAAAGGCCTGGAAATGGGCATCATGTATGCACTGATTGCCACCCTGCCTTCCATGTGGATCACCTTCAGCGCCATCAATGTTTCTTTTGAAATGATAGGCACCTGGTTTCTGTACGGATTGTTTCAAAGCATCATTGCCGGAGAAGTTCTTGCCAGGCTGAACCCCTAACGTTTCATCAGTGCCAGACCGAGTACCTCACTCATGTCTGACACATAGTGAAAGCGCATACCTTTCAGGTAGGCTGCAGGAATTTCAGCTATGTCTTTCTCATTGGCTTTGCATAATATGATATGCTTCAGTCCGGCTCGTCTGGCAGCAAGTATCTTCTCCTTGATACCACCAACAGGAAGAACTTTTCCTCGAAGGGTGATCTCGCCGGTCATCGCATACCCTGATTTCACCTTTCTGCCGGTCAGTGCAGAAGTAAGGGAAGTAAGCATAGTGATACCTGCTGACGGACCGTCTTTGGGAATGGCCCCTTCGGGTACATGAATGTGAAGACTGGATTTTTCAAAGACATCTTCCGGTATGCCGATGGTTTTGGCATTGGCCCTGATATAACTCAGGGCAGTGGAAGCACTTTCCTTCATGACATTGCCCAGGTTACCGGTCAGCTGCAACCCGCCTTTTCCTGCGCTCTTGCTGGTTTCAATATACAGGATATCTCCTCCAACTGAAGTCCATGCCAGCCCGATGGCTACCCCCGGAGAGTCCAGTTGTGCCGCATCTTCTTTCATGAACCTGGGGGCACCAAGAATATCTTTCAGTTCTTCCTTTCTGATGGTCTTATTGTACATTTCACCTTCTGCCACATATCTGGCCACCCGACGCATAACAGAGGCAATGACACGCTCCAGCTCACGCACTCCGCTTTCTCTGGTGTAATGTTCTATCAGCATTCTAAGCACCTCATCTTTCAGGATCACTTCACGGCTTTTCAGGCCGTGCTCCGTGCGCTGTCTCGGAACCAAATGGCGTTTGGCGATCTCGATCTTCTCTTCAGCAGAATATCCGCTCAGGTAAATGATCTCCATACGGTCACGCAGTGCAGGTTGTATGGTATTCAGATTGTTGGCAGTAGCAATGAACAATACTTTGCTCAGATCATACTCCAGTTCGAGAAAATTATCGTAAAAAGTGGTGTTCTGCTCCGGATCCAGCACTTCCAGCAAGGCGCTGGACGGATCACCGCGAAAGTCTGATCCTACCTTATCCACTTCATCCAGAATAAAGACCGGATTGGATGATTTTGCACGCTTCAAGGACTGCAGGATCCTGCCCGGCATGGCACCAATATAGGTCTTCCGGTGGCCGCGGATCTCCGATTCATCATGCAGACCGCCCAGGCTCATGCGCACATACTTTCTGCCCAATGCCCTGGCTACACTCTGACCAAGTGATGTCTTTCCAACACCCGGAGGACCCACCAGACACAGGATAGGAGATTTCATATCGCCTTTCAGCTTCAGCACTGCCAGATATTCCAGCAAACGGTCTTTGATCTTATCGAGACCGTAGTGGTCTTCATCCAGGATCTCACGGGCGTGTTTAATATTAAAATTATCTGTGGTGAATTCTTCCCACGGTAGCTCCAGCAGCAGATCTATGTAGTTGGTTATAACACTGTATTCAGCAGCATTGGGATGGATGCGGCGCAGTTTTTCTATTTCCTTATCAAAGGCTTCACGCACTTTTGCATTCCATTTTTTTCTGTTAGCCCTGTCCATAAAACGGCTGATCTCAGCCTCTCCCGGAGAACCGCCCAGTTCTTCCTGGATCTGTTTGAGCTGCTGGCTGAGAAAATACTCCCGCTGCTGCTTGTCTATGTCCATTTTTACACGGTCCTGGATCTGGTTTTTCAGTTCCAGCATCTTGAGTTCGCTTTGCAGAAACTTCAATACGCCTTCTGCTCTCTGCTGTAAACCGGGAGCTTCCAGCAACTGCTGTTTTTCTACCACACCTATCTGCAGGTTGGAAGCCACAAAATGGATCAGGAATGCCGGCGAGTCAATGTTCTTCAGAACAATGGCGGCTTCACTGGGAATATTGGGGCTTTGCTGAATGATGTCATTGGCCAGGTCGCGGATGGAAGAGATAATGGCCTCAAATGATGTTTCATCGGGCAGTTCAGACTCTTTCAGCAGGGTAGCTTTGGTTTGGAGGTAGGGATCTGTGGTAACCACCTCGCCGGCGGTGAACCGGCCTTTTCCCTGAATGATGATGGTGGTGGAACCATCAGGCATGCGCAATTGCTTCACGATCCTGGCGACGGTTCCTACCGGATAGAGATGTTCCAGCTCCGGATCTTCGTTGTCGGCATCCCGCTGGGCCAGCACGCCGATCAGTTTTTTTCCACGGAAGGTATCAGCCACAGCCTTGATGGTCTTGTCTCTGCCAACCGTAATAGGCAGCACCACACCCGGAAAAAGCACGGTGTTGCGCAGGGGCAGAATAGGAAGCACATCTGGTACTTCGGCCTTCAGACCTTCTTCATCTTCGTCAAAAGACATCATAGGCAGGAACTCCACGTCCTCGTCCACAACAGATGTCATGATGCCCTCCTTAAAACCGTAATCTCTCATCCCCTTTCAGTTGGTACAATATTATGATGAATCAGGTCAATGATTATGCCACCGGCCTCAGTCTGACCAAACGGCAGATAATTGCTGTCAAAATTTCCACTTACATATCGCCAGATTTTATTTACTTGCCTGCAAATCCATGAACATGCGCTTACTTGTTTGGATACTTTTGTTCCACATTACCGCTTCACAGGCACAGCAGTCCTTTGACGGCATTTGGTCATCAGGAAACATTCCACAGGACTTCATCAAGACCTCCGGACAGAAATTTCAGGCAGATATTGCCACTATTGATCAGAACCTTAAGAGATCAGAACAACGCACCCGGGAGTCATTCTACCTGCAATCCAACTACGTTTTTGACCAGTTGCTCAAAGGTGGCTCCATCACTTTTGGCGATCCTGTTACCAAATATCTGGAAGGAGTGCTGGATAAGGTGCTCGCAGCAGACCCGAAACTGCGCAAAGAACTTCGCATATACACGTTCAAATCTACCATACCAAATGCCTTTACCAACGGCAGCGGCATCATTCTGGTAACCACCGGCCTGCTGGCTCAACTGGAGAACGAGGCAGAACTGGCTTTCATTCTGGCACATGAGGCTGTGCACTACCGTGAACAGCACGCTATTAATAATTATGTGGAGAATACCAGGTTGCTGCAAGGCAGAGGATTGTACAGGAACCTGAGTGCAGAAGAGGTTGAACTTACTCAGTTTCAGTACAGCCGGGACCTGGAAACCGAATCAGACCTGGAAGGGCTCGAATATTACCTGAAAACAGACTATCAGCCTGATGCAGCTATAGCAGCCATGGATGTGTTGCTGTACAGTTACCTGCCGTTTGAAGAAAAACCGTATGACCTGCATACCTGGGTCAATGACTACTATGGTGCTATGGAAAAATATACCATTCCTGAAAGTGCCGTCAATGAGATAGAAGCAGAAGAAGACTATGATGACAGCCACAGTACCCACCCGAATATTAAAAGCAGAAAAGCTGAATTGTCTGAAAAACTGGCAACGATCAGATCATCCGGTCAGGCTTTGTTCCTGGTGGCAGACGAAAACCGTTTCCTGTCACTTCGTGATACCTGCCGCTACCAGAACATTATGCTCAACCTGCGAGACCTGAATTACGAAGCTGCGCTATATGACGTCTATATGTTGCAGGAAAAGTATCCGGAAGACCCGCAACTGGAAAAATGGCGCTTTCGCTGTGCTTATTCTCTGGCCATGTATGAAACCTACCGCCGCACTCCATCCGGCCAGACCTCCTATAAAAAAGTAGAGGGAAACAGCCAGCCGGTTTATTATTTCTTTCAGAAACTGGATAAAGAAGACCTGATATGTATGGCCATCCGGGCCGGATGGAAGTATGTACAGGCCAATCCCGACGATTCAGAATCCCGGAGGATGTTGAGAGGGCTTGCATATGAATTCTTGTATTCCACTGACCTTTCACTGGATGCATTTATGAATGAGGAAGCAGCTGTTCGCCTTCTTTCAGACACTTCGGCCACTGATATTGATGATGCCGGAACAAAAGTGACCAACATCAAAAAGAAAAAAAATCAGCAGGAAAAAGAGGCGTATTTGAACCTGTTTGCTGAGTTTATTGATGATCCATCATTCAGGTCTTTTTTTGACCAGCAGGAGATCAGTGTCAACTCAGATACTGACAAGGAGCCTGAATCTCTTCATGCATCCAGAGTGTTGCTCATCGAACCGATCTACCTGCGTTTTGATACCCGGTCAGATCAGCCTTTAAAATTTGAGGCCTCAGCTGAAGCCCAGGCCAACCTGGAAACACTGTCAAAAAGCATCTGCAGCAAACTGGGTATCAAACTGGAATACCTGGATAAGCATGTTACCAAGGGAGAAACTGCAGACAAGCTGAATGAACTGGCCAGATTGAATGACTGGTTCAATGAAGAGCTGGATCATCTCGATGCTGATGTACCGGTCATCAACAGCAGCGATGTGCCTTTCAGGCAGGTGGTTACAGCACACAATTGCAGCCACGTAATGTGGGCCGGCATGGCATCAGTGAGAGAACGAAGCCTGAATATCTTCAGTGCCATTTTGGGTGGTATTTATTTTCCGCCTTACCTGCCCTTCCTGCTGGTTGAATCTTTCACTCCAGCTTATACCACCCAGGCATTCGGACTGGTAGCAGATGCAGAAACAGGTATCATAGAAGCCGGTTATGACCATAGCATCAGCATGAAAGATACTCCGGCGGTACAAAAGTCTTTATTGTACAACATGATCAAGATTTTAAAATGAAAAAATATTTATATTTTATTTTTGCTTTTATTTTATTTGCAAACAACACCCATGCACAGGTTTCGGGCTATCTGGGAAAAAGAGCCTGGGTCAACCTGTCTGTACCCATTGGCCTGCAACTGCCTGATCTATCTGATCTCTATGAAGAGGTGCCTGCTGCCAGGATCTACCTCAGGCCCGGATTGAGTGCTTCCTATCTGGTCTCAGAAAATGTGGACCTGGGCATTTCCTACCAGCGGTCATCTGTTAAAGGGTATAACATCAGGATATCAGATCAGAGAGATTTCAATAGTGCCTATTACTATGGCAACATGGCCATTAAGTCCAATATGTTTTCATTCTTTGTGGAATTCCATAATAAAGGATCTTTTGGCTCTCTGCCTCCGCTCGGTAAATTCTATCGTTTTGAGATCCTTCTTGCCAGGGGTAAACCTGTTTATTCTGAGGCCTCCACACCCTTCAGCTATTCACCGTTATTCAGTTTGTCAGACTTCCCGGGTGCAGAAGATTTTAGTTATTCGCTGCCTGAACTACTCTATACCCTGGGCACCCGAACCATATTCTTTGAAGGCCTGGTATTTGAGTATGGTGCTCAGCTTGGTATTCCGTTATCTGGTGCGGGCTGGTACAGTATGATCAACTATGCCAATGGAGAGCGTAATCTGTACACCGATTATGCCAATGACCCCGAAGATGCCCAGGAACAGTTTGCAAACCTGATGCGTGGATACGTGGTACGCTCCATGATCATGAACTTCCACCTGAGTATCGGGTACCTTGCTTTCTGATCATTGCTTCAGTACCTGTAGCATTCTGGTCTCTCCGTTACCGGAAATGACCAGCTGATAGGTACCGGCAGCGAACCCTGTACAATCGATCACCAGATCTGTTCCGGCGGCCAGCAGGTTCATGGAAGTTTCCCAGACCATTCGCCCCTGTAGATCACGTAAACTCATTTGTACTGCCTGCATATCTGAAGCTACCTGCAGGATCAGCTGGTCTGATACGGGATTAGGATACAGATTCCATCCGGCAGGCAGATCGGTCAGTCCGTTGAGCATGACATCCAGATCATCTGAAACTGCTGCACAACCGTTATCCCAGGTCACCTCTACGCTGTAGATACCATTATCGACCGGAGTGAATGTACTCAGAGTAGCAGCCGGTATCGCTTCTCCATCCAGGTACCATTGCCAGGCTATTCCACCATCGGCAGTAAGAGTAGTTCCGTCAAAACTGATAGCCGGTACCGGAACGGTTCCTGTGGGTACTTCCACATTCAGTTCACGCACACATCCCTCATCATCAAACACACCTACCGAATAGATGCCGGCTTCCAGTCCGGACAGATCTTCGTCGGTAGAACCGGTGTTCCAAAGGATGGTATATGGCCCTGCACCTCCTGTAATGGTCAGGTCAATGGCACCGGGAGCAGCATCGCAATAAAAGCTGTCGGCCACAGCAGTTGCCAGAAAATCGCCGCAAAGATCCACTATCCTGTAGATGGTGCCTCCGTACAGATCTGCACAATACAGTTCGCCGTTCATGTCTTCGCCAAAGCCGGCAATGTCATCTTCTATATAATCAAGGAATGCTATTTCCCATTCGCCGGCCACACCTTCCCTGATCCACCACCAGTTTCCTGAAACAAAGTCGGTGTACAGATAATAGCCATACATGGCAGGAAAATCAGCACCTCTGTAACGGTATCCGCCGGTAATACTGTAGCCACCGGTACCGAAACTGTGCCCGTATTCGGCAACAGGAAAAACATAGGCAGATTCATCATCGCATCCGGCCAGTGCAAAACTGTGATTGGCCTCATAGCATTTCCAGCCGTAGTTGTTTCCACCTTCACCGGCAGGTTGAAAGTCAATTTCTTCCCAGAGGTTCTGTCCTACATCGCCGATCCACATATCGCCTGTTTCCCGATCGAAACTGAATCTCCAGGGATTTCTTAATCCGGAGGCCCAAATGGTCTCCAGCGTATCAACGGCTCCGGCAAACGGATTATCGGCCGGAACAGCATAGGGATCGCCGCCATCTACATCAATGCGGTGTATCTTGCCCAGCTTATTGGTCATGGTTTGTGCCCGGTTACCGGGGTCGCCGGCAGAACCTCCATCACCCAGGCCAATATAGAGGTAGCCGTCGGGGCCAAAATGGATGCATCCTCCGTTATGATTGGAGTATGGCTGCGTGGCTGAATAGATGATATACTCAGAATCTTCGTCAGCCAGATCAGGATCGGCGCTTACGCTGAATCTGCTGATGACAGAATTACCGGAAAGGTCTGTATAGCTTACATAGAAATATCCGTTGCTCTCGTAGTCGGGGTGGAATGCCAGGCCCAGCAGCCCACGTTCTTCATAACCTGATTCGATCTGGCTGGTGATGTCCAGAAAAGGAGTGGCCAGAACCGTTCCGCTGCCATCAATGATGCGGATCTTACCCTGACGCTGCACCACAAAAAGACGCTCATCGCCGGCATTCGTGACATGCAAAGGATAGGTGAATCCTGATGCATAGGTTTCCAGTCCGATGGCAGGTTGTGCATGAACTGTGTAAAAAACGGCCATAGTGGCGATAATGAGCAGATATTGGCGCATTTTGAAACTTTTGTGCTAAGATACGCAACTGTGTAACTGTCTTATTGTAAGTACTGTGTCAGATCTTCCCCTGCCCTGTTTGGAATTGTTTCAAATTGCCTGTATTTTTAAACCTCAAATCGATCAACCGATGAAAAATATTTCCATTGCAGCAATGCTCCTCCTGGGTACCTTTGCATTCTCTTCGTGTGCGAAGGAAAGGATCGAGGGCTGTACCAATCCTTATGCACTGAATTACAACCCTAAAGCCAGTGATGAGAACGGCAGCTGCTGGATCCCGGTGTCCACGCACAAGATCCTGTTTGCCGATTTTAACGCTACCTGGTGCGGTCCTTGCGGCGACTGGGGAGCACCTGCCTTCAGTGGTGCCGTCAATCTTACCGAAGGTTTTGCTGAACCCATGTCCATCCACACTTCAGATGAGATGTCCAATCCCATCTCTGAGGAGTTCATGATGTTCTATGGCATTACCGGTATTCCTACTCTTAAGGTATGGAATTCAGAAAATTCATTTTCTGACAGTACCGGAATTGCAGGTGCAGTGGTTGCCGAACTGGCAGAAGAACCTCTGGCAGAAGCATCAGCACTGGTGGTCATGACAGATATGGGAAATTCCTATGAACTGGGTGTTTCTTTCACTCCGTTTGAAACTATTGTAGGCGACTATTTCGTAGCAGTCTATATCATGCAGGATGGTCTCAATTTCCCACAAAACGGCGCAGGTGAAGATGGCGCTTATGATCCTGATTTCATCCATAATCACGTTTTACTGGGTTCTGCTTCCAACACCATGTTCGGAGAGCAGTTCGTATATGGAAACGGGTTTGCCGGTCAGCTGGTCACCAAAGTTTATTCTGTTCCTAAGGAAGCTTCCTGGGTTGAAGAAAACATGTACGCACTGGGTGTGGTCTGGAAGTATTCCAAAGACAAAACAACCGGTGAGTTCATTTATGAAGTTGTGAACGTTACTTCCAGCCGCGACATCGTCAACACCGGCGCTTCTACTTTATAATTCTGTTTCAGAAATCATATAAGCCGTTCCTGTTGGAGCGGCTTTTTTTATGCCAGCCGGCGAAGGTATAGCTGAATGGTATTCTCAATACCATAATACAAGGCATCACTGATGATGGCGTGTCCGATGGATACTTCATCCAGCCAGGGAATACATTGTCTGAAATAAGCCAGATTCTCCAGACTGAGATCATGGCCTGCATTCAGCCCCAGGCCGATGCTTCTGGCGGCCGCTGCTGCTTTCAGATAAGGTACAACGGCTTCTTCCTTTCCTGATGGAAACTCTTCCGCGTAGGGACCTGTATATAACTCGATCCGATCCGTACCGGTTGCCTTGGCAGCCATGACCTGTGCCAGATCCGGATTCAGAAATATGGATACCCGCACCCCGTATCCGTGCAGTTCATCTACCAGTAGTTTCAATTCATCCTGCCGTGCGATGGCATCCCAGCCATTGTTGCTGGTCAGTACATCCGGCGGATCAGGTACCAGGGTAGCCTGAGCGGGACGAATGTCGCGGATGATCTGCATATATCTTTCATCCGGGTAGCCTTCTATATTGAATTCGGTGGTCACCACCGGAGCCAGGTCATAGACATCCTGCAGGGTGATATGACGCTCATCCGGACGCGGATGGACAGTGATGCCTTCAGCGCCGAAACGCTCACAGTCCTGTGCAAACTTCACCAGATCAGGCACTCTGCCACCACGGGCGTTGCGGATGGTGGCTACCTTGTTGATGTTGACGGAGAGTTTCGTCATGCTGCAAAACTAAGTAGCTAATGAGAAAATGGAGGAATGGGGAATGAGAGAATGTGAAAATGAGGGAATGGGGAAATGAGAGAATGTGAAAATGAGGAAATGGGGGAATGGGGAAATGAGCTGATGAGGGTATTAGCCGATTAGCCGATGGAAGGGAATGGAGGGAATGGGGAAATGAGAGAATGTGAAAATGAGGAAATGGGGAAATGGGAAAATGAGCTGATGAGGGTTTTAGCCGATTAGCCGATGGTAGGGAATGGAGGGAATGGGGAAATGAGAGAATGTGAAAATGAGGAAATGGGGGAATGAGGAATGGGACTTCGTTCCAAAAAAATATCCGACCTCTCACTGTCAGCGACGAAAGAGTTGATCGCGTGGTACAAATACAGTGAAGTGAAACGAACAAGCAGTTGTTATGCGGAGACCCAAAAAAAACCCGGCCGCAAGCGGCCGGGATGATATACAGATCGTGTTGGATCAGTAACGATAGTACTCCGGCTTGTAGGGGCCTTCTACGGTCACACCTATATAATCTGCCTGCTCTTTGGAGAGTACATCCAGTTCCACACCCAGTTTCTTCAGGTGCAGACGGGCAACTTTCTCGTCCAGGTGCTTGGGAAGTACATAGACCTTGTTCTCATAAGAACCATTGTTGTTCCACAACTCCATCTGTGCCAGGGTCTGGTTGGTGAAGCTGTTGGACATCACAAAGCTCGGGTGACCCATGGCGCAACCCAGGTTGACCAGGCGACCTTCAGCCAGGAGGATGATGTCCTTCCCGTCGATGGTGTATTTGTCCACCTGAGGCTTGATCTCATCTTTGGAGTCACCATAGTTGTCGTTCAGCCAGGCCACGTCGATCTCGTTGTCGAAGTGTCCGATATTACAAACGATGGCATTGGGCTTCATACGACGGAAATGTTCGCCGGTGATGATGTCCTTGTTTCCGGTTGCGGTCACCACGATATCGGCCTCAGCTACTCCATCTATCATCTTCTTTACTTCGTAACCATCCATGGCCGCCTGCAGTGCGCAGATCGGGTCGATCTCAGCGATGAGCACCCGTGCACCGGCTCCACGCAGCGACTGGGCAGAACCTTTTCCCACATCACCATAACCTGCTACTACAGCAACTTTACCTGCCATCATGACATCTGTGGCACGACGGATAGCGTCCACCAGAGATTCCTTACAGCCGTATTTATTATCGAATTTACTCTTGGTCACACTGTCGTTCACATTGATGGCAGGCATAGGCAGGGTGCCTTTGGCCATGCGCTCATACAGACGGTGCACACCGGTAGTGGTCTCTTCACTGATACCCTTTACATGCGGGATCAGTTCAGGATATTTATCGAGGACGATGTTGGTCAGATCGCCGCCATCATCCAGGATCATGTTCAGTGGCTGGTTGTCATTGCCAAAGAACAGGGTCTGTTCGATACACCAGTCGTATTCATCCAGGGTCATTCCCTTCCAGGCATATACCGGTACGCCGGCAGCTGCGATGGCTGCAGCGGCATGGTCCTGGGTGGAGAAGATGTTGCAGGAGCTCCACTGTACATCGGCACCCAGTTCCACCAGGGTCTCGATCAGTACAGCTGTCTGAATGGTCATGTGGAGGCATCCGGCAATGCGGGCTCCTTTGAGCGGTTTGCTGGCGCCAAACTCTTCGCGGAGGGCCATCAGGCCAGGCATTTCGGCTTCTGCCAGTTGTATTTCCTTTCTTCCCCAGGCAGCCAGGTTGATGTCTTTCACCTTGTAAGGAAGCTTCTTGTCGGTCATCGTATTCATGCTTATGCTAAAAATTTGATGTAAAGTTACGAAATCAGGTACGCATGCTTGAACCAATCCACACCCTTGTTGGTTCATGGACTGAAGCACAAATCATAATTTTGTGTCTGATAAACGAAAAAGAAGACAACTATGTATCCTCCTGCTTTAGTAATGCCCATGAAGCAAGAACTGACCTCTGTCGGATTTGAAGACCTGACCACAGCCGAAGAGGTTCGTGAAGCCATACAAGACATGCCCGGCACACTTTTGGTGGTCATCAACTCCGTATGCGGTTGCGCAGCCGGCTATGCCCGCCCCGGTGTCAGACTGAGTCTGCAGCACAGCAAGACCCCGGACAGGCTGGCAACGGTCTTTGCCGGATTCGATATGGAATCTGTAGCTGAAGTGAGAAAACTCACCCTGCCCTATCCGCCGTCTTCTCCGTCCATGGCCCTGTTCAAGGACGGTAAGCTGGTGCACTTCATCGAACGCCATCAGATAGAAGGTCACAACGCTGCCATGGTGGCTGAGAACCTGATGAAGGCATACGATAAGCACTGTTAAAAGGCGGAAACCGAAATTCGGAAGGCGGAACAGGTATCGAATACCTGACTTGTCGGGCATGGATCAAACCGACCGCACGGATGCTTTGCATCGGGTAAAGTATCAGAAATGCACATTCATGCAGATCATTTCGGCGACCGTTATCTCAAATACCCTGATCCTTCAGATCAGTACTATCCTGTCAAATCCGTGTTTCGCCCCCAGATTATCCTGATCAAGTCTATTTTTGTGCCGTCTTGACCAGAGAGAACATTCCACTCAGAGGGCAGCTGGCCTATGCATCGGGTATGCTCGGATGGAGCACGCTTACCAGTGCTGTAGCGGTCATGCTGGTCTATTTTTATCAGCCACCATCTGAGAGCGGACTGGTCAACCTCATTCCGAAGATCGGCGTATTGGGCGTAGTGAATGCTATGAGCCTCATCATGATCACCGCCCGGTTGTGGGATGCTGTGATCGATCCGGTCATTGCCTGGTTCAGCGATAAAAGCCAGCACAGGCTGGGGCGACGTATCTGGTTCATGCGCATCTCCCTCCTTCCGATCCTGGTGACCTGTTTCTTCCTGTTCACTCCTGCCACCCGCATGGAAAGCCAGGCCAATATCTGGTATCTGGTGTTCATTCAGATCCTGTTCAACCTGTCGGTCTCACTGTATATCATTCCTTATAATGCCATGCTGCCGGAGCTGGGACATAGTTCCATTCTCAAACTGCGGCTGGCCACCTACCAGCAACTTGGTTTCATCATCGGGTGGATACTGGCAGCCAGTTGTCCGGCACTGGTGGACTATTTCAAATCCAATGGCATGGAACCTTTCAGGGCCTACCAGTATGCCATCTGGATCGTGTTCTCCATAGGTTGTTTATTCCTGGTATTTCCTGCCTTCTTCGTCAACGAAAAACGTTATTGCGATGGCGTACCCACCAGCGACAGCCTGTTCGGCAACCTGATACCAGTATTGAAGAACAGGAACTTCTTTCTGTATCTGGTCAGCGACTTCACCTATTTCATTTCGCTGACCACCATGGGCACCGGTGCACTGTATTATGTAACGGTACTGCTGCATCTGCCCGAACGTTATGGCACCATCATGATCATCATCATGGTGAGCCTGAGCGTACTCTTCTACCCGCTTGTCAACTGGCTGGGAGCGAGGGTCAGCAAAAAGGTCATCGTACTCATCAGTCTGATCGGACTGGCATTCATCTTTCTGTATGTGTTCTACCTGGGGAACATGGGTATGGCCGACGGTACCGAAGCGATCCTGCTGTCTGTAGTGATGGCTGTACCACTGGCAT
>Ga0209607_1003051_pt1 | contig 12968 bp, 12 predicted proteins | sample AD_UKC117_MetaG_FD_184413 | JGI IMG/M metagenome (GOLD analysis project Ga0209607, IMG submission 184413) | Active sludge microbial communities of municipal wastewater-treating anaerobic digesters from Hong Kong - AD_UKC117_MetaG (SPAdes)... | ecosystem: Engineered > Bioreactor > Anaerobic >... | reverse complement strand
CTGCAATAGGAGCTGCAATATCCCCGCCGCACTACTGATACGATAATTACATTCATTCCAGTAAAAAAAAAGAATAAAAAATTTTGGATTGATAAAACATTTCTATTTTTGTACCATAAAACAATTTTAGTACAAATAGAATATGAGCATAGATTCTACTAAAGATTCAATATTGAGGGTTGCAAACCAACTGTTTAGCCGATTCGGGTTTCACAAAACCTCTATGGACGAAATCGCAAAAGTTTCACGCAAAGCTAAAGGCTCGTTATACTACCATTTCGTTAGTAAAGAAGATTTATTCAGGGAGGTAATTTTAAAGGAAATTACTAATCTTAAAAGCCAGCTGAGAGTTATTACTAATCATTCTGATTTGGATGCTTCTCAAAAGCTGCATAGCTATCTTGTCAAAAGAATGGAGATTCTTAATTCAACAGCAAGTTACCATGAAACGATAAGAGCCGATTTTTTTGAACACTTCCACTTTATTGACGACCTTAGAACTGATTTAGATACGTGGGAAAAAGAAAATCTGAGGGAAATCATTCTTCAAGGTGTTCATACAGGCGAGTTTACTTTAGTTACAGAAATTGACATTTTACTGGATGTGTTCTTAATGGTTCTGAAAGGTCTTGAAATACCATTCTTTCTGCAAAATAAGTACGAGGAATACTCACCTTATTTTGATGGGTTAATAAACATATTGAATAAAGGTTTAGCCACCTGATTTTTTTTACCAAAACTGACTATAAAACGATATTAGTACAAATAATAATAAATTAAAACATGAACAGATTTGTAAAATCTATAATCAGACTAAAATGGCTGATAATTTCAGTTGTTATGGTATTAACCGTTTTCTTTGGTTACCAGACAAAAAATTTGCATATCAATTCCGATATCATAAGCTCTTTGCCCGATGATGAACCGGTTGCTAAACTTTACAAAGACATAGGAACTGAATTTGGAGGGAATGATATGGGCATGATTGTTTTAGAAAACGAAAATATTTTTAATGTAGAGGTAATTGAGCATATCAAACAAATTACTGACAGCATTCGATACACACTAGGCGTTTCCACCGTAACAAGTTTAACGAATATACTTGATATCAAAAGCTCCGAGTGGGGGATTGAAATAGGAAAGCTGTTTGATGAATATGAATTACCGACAGACCCATCTGACTTAGACAGCCTTAAAGCTTATGTTCTGTCAAAAGAAATGTACCGGGGGGTAATCGTTTCCGATGACTGTAAGGCGACGGCAATTATGTTCACTCTTCTTCCGGATGCAGATAATCAAACTATTGCAAAAGAAATAAAGGAGAAGATTAAAAATATGAACCTGCCCGAGACCATATACTTTGGCGGGCTCCCCATGATGATGAACGATATTAACGATTTAATAATATCCGACATCATTTGGTTGATACCCATTGTTTTTCTTGTTATAGCAATTATTCTTTTGATTAGTTTTCAATCGTTTCGCGGCGTACTGTTGCCGTTGCTGACTGCCGGGATTTCTGTCGTCTGGACTTTGGGAATCATGTCTGTTGCAGGCTATGAGCTTACCATTATATCCAATATCATACCGGTTGTACTGCTTGCGGTGGGAAGTGCCTATACCATTCATGTGCTGAACAGTATTAACCACATGGCCCTTCAGGACAGAAAACAAGCATTGATCAAGGGGGTTGCATATGTCATCATTCCGGTCATATTGGCTGCAGTCACCACTGCAACAGGTTTTGTTTCGTTCGTTTTTGGCGCATACCTTACGATGATTAAGGACTTTGGGATATTCACAGCAGTCGGTACAATCATCGCTTTGATGTTGTCCATATTCTTTGTGCCGGCCCTGATTTCAGCTTTGTCAATGTACAGAAAGAAAAAAACTGTTGAAGATACTGAAAAGAAAACGGTCTTAACCCATAAGATATTGATACCGCTCACGCAAACCCTTTTTAAACATCCTAAATATACAATTACTGCATGGGCATTCATTCTTTTGGTAAGTGTTATCGGGATTCTTCAAATTGAAACCAGTGTAAACATGGCGGATTATTTTAAAAAAGATAATCCTACCAGGGTGGCAGAAGAGGTGATGCAAAAGAAATTTGGAGGTTCGCTACCCATATTTGTTGTTTTTGAGGGCGATATGCAAAGTCCTGAAGTTCTGCAAAAGATGATTGAAACGCAACGTTTTATGAAAGAAGACCCAAGTATTGATGTAACCCAATCGGTTGCCGACCTGATAGAGCAAATGAACGATGCCATGGGCGAAGGGAAAAGAATACCCGATGACAAGGCAAAAATTGAGCAATTATGGTTCCTGCTCGATGGACAGGATGTGATGCCGCAACTGGTTAATAACGACCTTACCAAAGGAGTCGTTCAATCAAAATTTGCCTCAGTTGATACTAAGGACATTGAAGCATTTACTAAAAAAATGAACCGTTTTATTGAAGAAAACCAAAATGAATATTGCCAAATAAAGCTTACAGGTATGCCATCCGTTTACGATAAGCTCAACAGCAGCTTATTAAACAGCCAGCGCAACAGTTTATTAATCGCTATAGGACTGGTTATATTTATTGTGAGTGCGATTTTGAGGTCTGTTTCTAAAGGGGTTTTTGCCGCAATTCCCGTGGTTGCAACGATTATTGTCCTGTTAGGAATCATGGGAATAACTGGAATCCCGCTCGATATAGCAACCGTACTGGTAGGCAGTATTGCTTTGGGTATAGGCATTGATTATTCTATCCATATTATCACCGGATTTAATAATCATTTGCTTGAAAACGGAGATGCCGAAAAATCAATCGAAAGCGTTATTTTATTGAGCGGCAAGGCAATAATAATTAATGTAGTATCGGTTTTAGCAGGATTTTTAGTGCTCCTGTTTTCACAAATCGTACCCTTACAAAATTTTGGACTACTGATTGGCATTAGCATGATTGGTTCCGGGTTTAGTGCGCTATCACTGCTGCCTGCCATTCTTATACTGGCAAACAGAAAACGTAAAATAACTGCAAATAATCATTAACATTTAGAACTTCTAATTATGAAAATAAAAGAAACATTATTTAAAAATTTGTCTGACACTGTTATTAGTCAAAAATTATTAAGGCATGTCGCTGTTAACCAATTAGATAAATACTTGCTTAATATAATGGTGACAAAATATGAAGGTAAGCATGATTCTGAATATGAATGGAGGGATGATTCTGATACTCAAATGGCACGATATCAATTCTTTTCAGCAATATTACACTCAGTTCAAAGGAACCTGGATAAAGGATACATATCAACCAGTGTAGCAAAAAAACTTAAAGAGACCTTGATAGGTGATAATATATTAATATCCAGTGATTCTAGAATAAGAAAAGATGTGCATCTCAAATACAAAGAAAAATATGGTGAATATCCGCCTAATTTTATAACTCTTTCTCCAACTCAGAGGTGTAATCTGCAATGCATTGGATGCTATGCAGCAAGTAATGAAAAAACAACACCTACATTGCCTTATAATATTGTTGATAAAATAGTATGGGAAGCACAAAATATAATGGGAATTAAATTTATTGTTATAAGCGGTGGCGAACCACTAATGTATAAAAGTGAGGGGAAAACACTGCTTGACCTGTTCGAAAAATACAATGATATTTTCTTTCTTGTTTATACAAACGGAACATTGATAAATTCAACTGTTGCGAAAAAAATGGCTGAATTGGGGAATGTTTTCCCTGCAATTTCAGTTGAGGGTTATGAAAAAGAGACTGACGAGAGGAGAGGCACAGGAGTTTATAAAAAAATAATTCAGGCAATGGCAGCATTAAAACATGTTGGGGTACCATTCGCTATTTCAGTTACAGCCACAAGCAAAAATGTTGAAGTACTTTTAACAGAAGAATTTTATGATTATTATTTTGATGAATTAGGTGCAACATTTATGTGGCAATTCCAGCTTATGCCAATCGGAAAAGGAAAAGATACATTTGATTTAGTTGTATCGCCTCAAAAGAGAGTGGAACTATATAAAATATGGGGAAAAATTGTCAGTGAAAAAAAATATCCTCTTGCCGATTTTTGGAATAATGCCATATTGTCTAATGGTTGTATTGCATATGGCAATAATAACGGCTATCTATATATAGACTGGAGCGGTAATATTATGCCTTGTGTCTTTGTACCATATTATATTGATAATGTGTATGATTTATACAAAGAAAATAAAACATTGGCAGATGCAACAAATTCCACCCTGATGCAAAGAGGCAGAAAATGGAAAAAGGAATATAAAAATCGAAATAAATTAATGCCCTGTTCCATTAGGGATCATTATAAAATTTTTAGAGAAAATATATTTACCGAAGATTCAAAACCCGAGAATAAACAAGCTGCTGAGGCTATAGAAGATGAAAATTATTATCAAACTATGATTGATTATGATGACGAATTAATAAAATTAACTGAAATATTTCACAAAGAAAATAAAATGATTTAGGTCAAATTTATAATTACTAAAATTTTAAAAAATGGGAACAGTAAAATTATCATTATTAGGAACTGCACTATTTCTTTTGATAGGATTTAGTGCAAACGCACAAGATGCAAGTGCCATTTTAAAAAAAATGGACGATGTTATGTATTCTCCCAAAGACATGACAGGTAAAAATAAAATTATTTTAATTGATAAAGCCGGTAAACAAGAAATTCGTGAAGCAACCATAAAGCAAAAAGGAACAGATAAACGAATATTTCGGTTTACTGCTCCTGCTTCGCAATCTGGCATTGCTGTGTTGTCATTGCCTAATGATGTAATGTATTTGTATTTACCCGCATTTGGCAAAGAAAGACGAATTGCAACCAGCGCTAAAAATCAAAACTTTGCAGGTACCGATTTTTCTTATGACGATATGGAATCTGTACTATTCTCGGTAAAGTATACCCCAAAATTAGTGAAAACTGAAGGCAATGTATATGTATTGGAATTAACTCCTACCGGGGGTAAATCGGACTATTCAAAAGTAATTGTACATGCGAATAAAACAGATTATTATCCTGAATTAATGGAGTATTACGACAAAGTCAATACAAAGGTAAAAGAAGCTAAATATACCTTTACAAAAATAGGTAATTATTGGAATGCCGCTGAAATTGAAATGACTGATTTAAAGAAAAACCATAAAACAAAAATGCAAATGTCGGATGTAAAATACGACTCGGGTTTAACAGACGATGATTTTACGGTTAGGAAGTTAAAACAATAGCTAAACAAATACCAAAATGATAATACTCCCATAAATTCAGACCACCGGGTAAATTTACTAAAAACGATTAAATTTACTCATTATGTCAACGACAAGAAAAAAACACAGAGCAGCCTTTAAGGCCCAGGTGGCCATAGAGGCAATCAAAGAACAGGAAACACTAAGCGAACTGGCTAAACGGTTTGAAGTACATCCCCAGATGATCTCCAAATGGAAACGGGAATTTATTGCCCGGGGAGCGGAAATCTTTTCTACCAAAGCCCCTGATGAAGAAGCCGTAAAACGTGAAAAGGCTTTATATGAAAAGATCGGACGATTAGAAGTAGAGGTGGATTTTTGCAAAAGGGTATCAGAGCAATTGGGGATACTGAGACCCTCCAAAAAGTCATAAACCCCCAGACAAAGGTTAGTATCCGCAGACAATGTGAGCTGTTGGGCGTGAACAGGAGTAACGTATATTATCAACCGGTGGCAGAGAATCCTGAAGATCTGGAATTGATGCGCCGTATGGATGAGGAATTTCTGGCACATCCGACCATGGGGGTGTTGAGCATGGTTGATTTTATTAAAACGCTTGGCATATTGGTAGGACCTAAACGAGTACGAAGGCTTTTGCGAAAGATGGGAGTCATGGCCATATATCCACAAAAGAACCTGAGTAAATTGGGAATCGCCAAATACATTCATTTCTATAAACTCAGAGGATTGGAAATAACAAGCAGCAATCAGGTGTGGTGCATCGATCTGACATACATACCCATGAAACGTGGCTTTCTGTACCTGACGGCCATAATCGATGTATACAGCCGGTATATTGTGGGCTGGGGTTTATTCAATACATTGGATGCAGAAAACACGCTTGGGGTATTAAAAGAGGCCATTGCGTCGTACGGAAAACCTGAAATAATCAATTCCGACCAGGGATCCCAGTTTACCTGTTCAGGATGGGTTGAATATTTGAAAAATGAGGACATCATTATCAGTATGGACGGTAAGGGAAGGGCTTCTGACAATTCCTATATTGAAAGATTCTGGAGAACGCTCAAATGGGAATATGTATACCTGAACCCGGCAGAAGATGGAAAAGAGTTGATGAACGGATTAAAAGCGTATCTTTACTATTACAATAACCAACGGACACATCAAAGCCTGAACCATTATACCCCATATTCCTGGTACGAATATGCTGCTTAAAACTTTAAAATTATCAAGAAATAAAAGAACGTAAAAAAACAAAAATTAAACTTAAAAAGCTACCCCAGTGGTTGAAAAATGGGGAGTATTAAACGTACGAGACTCTCGGAGGCCTCTTTGCGGAGGTAACGAAAGGAACTATTGAACTTTCAGTAACAGAGAAAATCTGGGGGCTGATCGTAGAAGTTATAGGAATCATTGCGGAAGCGTTCAAATACGACCCAATGGAACTTACACACGAGGTACTCAGCGGTAGTAAAGACATTATGACAATCAAACGGGCTTTTGACCTACTATCCGCTGAGGCCTGAGAAAATCTACTTGCAAAACTTTAGTCAATAACTAATATGACGAGCAATAAAAAAACCGAAGTAAGAATACAAACATCCATTTTAAACAGCTTGGAGAAGAAAGCGTTAGTTTGGATGGCACTAAGAATACCTCAAAAAATTAAATCTGACCATTTAACAGTTTTAGGATTTATTGGTGCCTTAATTTCAAGTGCGGGCTATATACTTTCCAACTTGGAAAGCAATTTTCTTTGGTTAGCCTCTTTTGGTTTGTTAGTGAACTGGTTTGGCGACAGTCTTGATGGGACACTGGCCCGTGTAAGGAATGCTCAACGTCCGATATACGGATTTTTCATCGACCACAGTATTGATGGTTTAACTGTTTTCGCCATTTGTGTGGGAGCAGGGCTCTCTCCATACATAAACTTTGCAGTTGCCATGCTTGTTCTTGCAGGGTATTTGCTCTTATCTGTTTTAACATACATCAATACATACCTTAAGGGGGAGTTCAAGATCACTTACTATAAACTAGGCCCCACCGAATTTCGTTTAATTGTTATACTTATAAACACACTCTTTATATATTACCCAACAGGAACCCGGAACTTTATACTTAATGGTGTTGCTCTAAGCCTATTTGATGTGATAGGAATTGTTATTGCTTTTATTCTTTTCATTATTTACCTGGTTAACTTTGTAATTGATAAGAATAAATACGCGAAAATCGACCCTCCCAAATACTAAAGCATAATGTATGGCAATTAAATATATAAAATTCATAGCAAGCCGTCTTATTGGCACATTAGTCGATACCATGGTTCTATGGGGGCTCTCATCCTACATTTTTTCTTCATATATTGGACATTACATAGTGGCACCAACTATTTCGTTTGAGATTGCGGTATTTTCAAATTTCTTATTATCCTACTACTGGGTATGGAGCAAACGAATATCAATAAAAAGCACAAAGACTTTTATAACCCGCTTTGCCGTTTTCAACATTTCTTGTGTTTTGGGATTTATTGTTAAAATGGCATTTCTGCTGCTATTCGAGAAACTATTTGGTTGGGATGTAGTATTCTGCAATCTTACGGCCTTGGTAATATCTGGCATTGTGAATTTTGTGCTTGCCGAGTTTGTTGTGTTCAAAAAACGTCCATCTATAATTGAACCTGTAAACGAAATGGAATGATTGAGAAACATAAACTATTAATATTAATCTAATGAAAATTCTTTCTGAAAGATACAAACAGTATGATATCCCCCAGCAGGCAATGGCTGCAGGTATTTATCCCTACTTTAGGGCAATCGGATCCGGGCAGGATTCTGAAGTAACCATTAATGGGAAGAGGGTGTTGATGTTTGGTTCTAACAGCTATCTGGGCCTGTCAAATCATCCTAAGATTAAAGAGGCCGCAATAAAAGCTATCGAAAAATATGGTACAAGCTGCTCGGGTTCCCGCTTCCTTAATGGGACACTCGATATTCACCTTGAGCTGGAAGAGAAGTTGGCCAAGTTAGTTGAAAAGGACGAGGCTGTTTGCTTTAGCACAGGTTTTCAAGCTAATCTTGGAGCAATTTCAGCTCTCTGTGGCCACAACGAATACCTTTTACTCGATTCTCATGACCATGCTTCCATAATTGAGGGAAGTAGGTTGTCTTTTGCCAGAATACTTAAGTTTGCCCACAACGATATGACCTCGCTTGAATCGAAGCTAATGCTTTGTGAACCGGACAAAAATAAACTGATTGTTGTTGATGGCATATTTTCTATGGAAGGGGATATTGTTAATTTACCGGAAATTGTCCGATTGAAAGAGAAATATAATGCGAGCTTAATGGTTGATGATGCACATGCAATTGGGGTAATTGGCCAAAATGGCAGAGGCACATCCTCCCATTTTAATCTAACTCAAGATGTAGATTTAATTATGGGTACTTTTTCCAAATCGTTAGCCTCAGTAGGTGGGTTTATTGCCGGCGATAAGGAGGTAATTAACTTTTTAAAGCATAATGCCCGTGCATTGATTTTTAGTGCAAGCATGCCCCCTGCCTCCGTTGCAAGCGTAAGTGCTGCCATTGATATTATGCTTGATGAACCTGAGCGAATTAAACATCTTTGGGATTTAACCAAACACGCACAGAAGGCTTTCATTAGTGCCGGTATTGATATAGGTAAAAGTGAAACCCCGATTATCCCGTTATATGTCAGGGATGATATGAAAGTTTTGAAGTTGGCTCGCATACTACTTGATGAGGGTATTTTCGTAAATCCTGTTGTTTCTCCTGCGGTTTCGAAGGAGGATGCCCTGATACGTTTCTCCCTTATGGCTACACACACTTATGAACAACTCGATGTAGCTATAGAAAAGATAAGTAGAGCTTTTAAAGAACTCAATGTAGAACCCTGTTTTCAACGCATAGAATAATAATGCTAACAATACTACAGTTATGAAAGTAGTTTTAATTACGGGTATTTCATCCGGTTTTGGCTTTGCCATTGCTCAACTGCTTGCAAAAGGCAATTACCAGGTTTATGGGACTGTGCGTAGGGAAGTTGACTTAATAACTAATGTCAACTACCTTTACATGGATGTGGTTTCAGATGAATCGGTTAAACAAGCTATCGATGAGGTGTATAGGAAGGAAGGACGCATTGATGTGCTAATAAATAATGCCGGTGTAGGGATTGCAGCACCTCTTGAATTTACCAAAATTACTGATATTAAATACCTAATGGATGTTAATTTTCTTGGAGCTGTGAGAGTTATTCAAACGGTATTGCCAATTATGCGCAAACAGTCAAGCGGTCTAATTATATCTATCAGCTCCATAGGCGGTTTGATAGGCTTACCCTATCAGGGAATTTATTCAGCCAGCAAGTTCGCCCTCGAAGGCTTTTGCCAGACTTTATATCACGAGGTCAAGCAATTCAACATTAAAGTTATAGTAATTAACCCTGGTGACTTTGATACGCAATTTACAGCAAACAGGCTATGTGCTGAAAAGGACGATTCGATAGCGGTTTATCCAAATTTTGGCAAAACACTTTCCCAAATTGAACAAGATGAAAAGAACGGGTTACACCCTGACGAATTAGCTAAAAGAATAGAGAGACTTATTAGTAAGAAGAATACACCTGTAAGGTATGTCATAGCCTCACCTCTTCAAAAATTTTCAGTGTTCCTAAAAAGAATACTACCTGAAAAACTGTTTTATCGGATAATTAGTAAATACTACCTTTAAGATTAAGGTGTTAAATATTGGTGTAAAAGACATTATATGAAAATTACAATCAAAGAGATTACAAGTAAAAACGACTTGAAAAAGTTTATCAAATTCCCCAACAAACTATATGAGGAGAATAATTTTTATGTACCTCCACTAATTTCAGCGGAGATAGAAACCTTATCAAAAGATAAAAACCCTGCTTTTGACTTTTGTGAAGCAAAATACTGGTTGGCCTATAATGAGGGCAATACAATAGTTGGGCGAATAGCGGGAATCATAAACCATAAGTACAACAAAAAGGTTGGTAAGCAACTAGTTCGCTTTGGTTGGCTTGATTTTATTGAGGATATTGATGTTTTAAAGGCCCTAATTCAGGCAGTTGTAAAGTTTGCCAACGAAAAAGGAGCCGTTGGCATTCACGGCCCTTTCGGGTTTTCTGAGTTTGATGCATCAGGTATTCTTATTGAAGGTTTTGACGAAATCCCGACAGCCTACGGCAAATATAACTATCCTTATTACTCTCAGATGATTGAACGATTAGGTTTTGAGAAGGAAGTTGATTGGGTCGAATTTAGGGTAACTGTTCCCAATGAAATTCCGGTAAGATATAGCCAGATAGAAAGGTCGATTGCCGAGAAGTATAAATTGCAAAGCGTGAAATTAAAATCAAAGAAAGAGGTTCTAAATTATGCAAACGAAATCTTCCAACTTCTAAATAAGGAATATGAAAATATCCATGGTTTTATTTCACTTACTCCCAACCAAATAGATGCTCTAAAAAAACAATTCATCCCGTTGTTGAGATTAAAATATGTATCAGTAGTACTTAATTCTGAAAACAAAGTTGTTGGTTTTGGCATATGCCTACCTTCTCTTTCAAGAGCCTTGCAACAGTCTAGAGGGAATTTATTCCCTTTTGGTTTTTTACATATACAAAAGGCTCTTCGTGTAAATGACACAATCGACACTTTACTTATTGCAATCCATAGCGATTATAGAAACAAAGGGGTGAACTCGATGATATTTAACGATATAGGAAATTCGATGATTGCAACAGGAATAAAATACATAGAAACCACTCGTATGTTGGAACACAATTTATTCATACAAAATCTTTGGAATAAATTCGAAATGCGAAACCACAAAAGAGCAAGATGTTATTTTAAAAAATTATAACTATTAATAGTTTTTATGATAAGGTTATTGTTATAACCGGAGCCTCATCTGGAATTGGAAAAGCATGTGCTTTGGAATTCGCAAGCAGGAGCGCAACTGTAGTTCTATCCTCAAGAAATCAGGCAAAGTTACTTGACGTGGAAAACTAAATTAAGTCAAAAAAAGGTGCTGCTTTTTCAGTAAGAACGGATGATCGAATTGAGGCCGACTGCAGAAACCTTGTTTAAAAAACCATAGAGAAATATGAGAAAACGATTTAAACAAAAACGGAATGCCACAAATGGAATCATCCCCCCAAAAATGAAAATATAATGATGAAGGCAGAGGAAGTCGCAAAAATCATTACACAAGCCACTTTTAACAGCAACCTTGAATTAATTCTAGCAACACAAGGTAAATTAATTGTATGGCTGTACCGTTTTTTCCCACGCATAGCCAATAGAATTTTATTACATGAGATGAATAAAGAACCAAATGGAAAAATCAGTAGCATTGGTATTATCGAGCGGTGGCTCAAGAGGGCTTGCCCATATTGGGGTTATCAATGAGTTAGGTAAACAAGGTTTTCAAATAACTTCTGTTTCGGGCTCTTCAATCGGTTCTGTTATTGGAGGTCTTTATGCTATGGGGAAAATACAGGAATATACCGAGTGGATAAGCTCCTTTAATAAAAGGGATGTCTTGGGCTTTATGGATTTTACTCTTGCAACTAATGGCTTATTAAAGGGTGAGCGGGTTTTTGATAAAATGAAGACTTTTATCCCCGACATGAACATCGAAGATATGTCTATCCCCTTTGCTGCAGTTGCTACTGATATACTCCATGAAAAAGAAGTGGTTTTTACAAAAGGAAGTTTTTATGAAGCTGCCCGGGCATCCATTGCAATTCCTGCAGTTTTTACACCAGTGAAGTGCAGCGATACCATTCTTGTTGACGGTGGCGTTCTTAATCCAATTCCTATTGAACATGTACTCCGAAAAAATGGTGATATGCTGGTAGTAGTAAATCTTTACGGCGAAAAAAAGTATGATATTCCCAAAGAAACAAATACTAACAATGGATACTTAAATAGGCTGATGAACACCCTATCGACCTTAATTTTAACTGGTGACAAGCACAGTACAGGGTATTACTCACTTTTAAGCAGTACTACTTCGGCCATGATACACAGGATTGCAAAAACGAGTATTGAAAAACACAAACCTGATATGATTATTAATATACCCAGCGATTCGGCAAATACCTTTGATTTTTACAGAGCAAAAGAATTGATACAGATAGGGGAAAGTGCAGCAAAAGATGCAATAAATTATTATAAAAACCTATAAGTGAATGGATTTATCAAATGAATATATCAATATTCACAAGCTTATTAAAGCACGCGATTCGAAACTTCTTAAACGGTTGCCCAACTTTGCGATTTACCTGTTTAAGCTAATTAGTTGTCCCTTAGAAATCAGTTAAATTATTGAAAATCAGCAAAAATAAGCCATAAAACACTTGGAATAAATGCAGGGAATCAGTATCTTAGAATAAAATTCCTGCAAATAAATTCAAAAAAACATGGTTGGAAAACTACCCCAAACACACCAGTTAGACTTTTTTCAGACTCCACTGGTAAACTTCATAGACATGGATCATGAACTGGTACAGTTAGCTCATAGCATAAACTGGGAAAGTGTGGAACAAGATTTCGCCGGTTATTTTTCAGAAAATGGCCGACCCGGGGTTCCGGTACGCAAGATGGTCGGGCTGTTGTTGCTCAAGAGTCTGTATAATCTAAGCGATGAACGGGTGGTGGCCCAAT
>Ga0209607_1003048_pt1 | contig 12972 bp, 6 predicted proteins | sample AD_UKC117_MetaG_FD_184413 | JGI IMG/M metagenome (GOLD analysis project Ga0209607, IMG submission 184413) | Active sludge microbial communities of municipal wastewater-treating anaerobic digesters from Hong Kong - AD_UKC117_MetaG (SPAdes)... | ecosystem: Engineered > Bioreactor > Anaerobic >... | reverse complement strand
ACGGCCTCGCCCAGACGTAAACGTCCGGGCTACAAAACAACGCCGGGTAAACCCGGCTTTTATCTTTGTTTAGCCCGGTTCACCGGGCGTTGTTTGGCAGCCTGGGGCTTTAGCCCCAGGTGAAGCGAGCAAACGTTACCGCCAGTTCTGGAAAACAAGCAGCATAATCTGCGACACCGTCACATTAATGATAATCGCCAGGGGAAACATCAACGTAAACCCCACCGAGGGCAGCGAATTCTTCGTCTGGTCCTGGGCGTAATCCAGAATGGCCGGCTGCGGCGCCATCATGCCCGCCAGCAGGCTGTAAGGAATCTTCACCACCTTGTAGCCCACCACCATCGAGATAAACGTCGTCACCACAATCAGTGCCCCGCCCACGGCAAAAATCAGCCAGCCGTCGCCGCCGGTAAAGGCCTGCAGCAGCGCATAGCCAGAGCGCACCCCGATGGCCGCCAGCAGCAAGATCAGGCCAAACTGCCGCAAAACCAGGTTGGCGCTGTACGGCATCGTCCAGATGATCGACCCCGTGCGCCGCAGCGCGCCCAAAATCAGGGCCACCACCAGCGGCCCGCCGGCCACGCCCATCTGGAAACTGCCGCCGCCGGGCAGGGGGATGGGGATCAGCCCCAACAGCAGCCCCAGGGTAATGCCCAGGCCCATCGTCAGCAGGTTGACGTGGCTCAGGGTGGCGTAGGAATCGCCAAACAGGGTGACTAACGCCGGGATTTCTTCACGCGGCGCCAGCACGCGGATGCGGTCGCCCAGTTCCAATACGCTGTCGCCGCCGGCCAGCACCTCCACGTCGCCGCGCCGCAGGTGGGAGACCAGCGCGCCGTGGCTTTCCTTCAGATTCAGCGCGGCCACCGGCTTGCCGACGATGGCCGGATTGGAGACAAACAGGCGGCGGCTGACGTAAACGGCGTGTTCGTGGACCAGATTTTCCGGCGCGGCTACGCCGAAATCAGCCTCCACCCGGTCCATGTCCTCTTCCGTGCCGGCGATGACGATCTGGTCGCCGATGTTAAACGTGGTGTCGCCGCCGATGAGGCCGATTTCGTTCGGGCGGTAGATGCGGCCGAAGAGGGCGTCCCAGTCGTGTTCGCGTTGGAGCTGGCGGAAGGGGAGGTGGGTAACGGCCGTTTCCCGCACCACAATCGTCCGGTAGCCCAACTCCTGCGCCACCGGGTACACCTTGCGCAAAGCAAACGCCTCAGCCGCAAAATCCACCCGCCACAACCGCAGCGTCACCGCAATTACCAGCATCCGCCCCAGCACCCCCAGCGGATACACCACCGAAAAGCCCACCACTGCCTCCGCCAGATAAGGCTCCGGTTGGGGCAGATTCACTTGCAGATAGTCCAGCACACTCGCCAGCGCCGGCGTATTGTTCGCCTGCCCCGTAAAAATACCCACCAGACTGGCCGGGCTTAATTGCAGCCACAACCCAATCGGAAAGAGGAACAGAGCCGGCAGCAGCAAGCTGCCGATGATAAACAGCACCTCACGCAGCCCTTCGCGCTGGAACTTGGCAAAAAAGCCGGGGCCATTACTCAGGCCAATGGTGTAAACGAACAGCACCAGCCCTAAATTGAGGTAAGCGTCAGGGATACTCAGGTTGGGGTCCAACGCGCCAAAGGCCAGCCCCACAAACAACACGGCCGCCACCCCCAGGCGGTTCCCCCGCCAGCCCAACCGGCCCAGCCAATACCCCAGCGCAGCGACGACGAATAAGAGGAGCAGCGAATTGGCTTTGAGTAGTTCGATCATCATGAAAAAAAGCCTGGCTTCTCAAGAAGCCAGGCTTTTAATGTCCGGAGTTACTCTTGATACATCGATTCGATTTCCGTCTCGAAGTTTTGGTTGATGATGCGTCGCTTGATCTTCAGCGTAGGCGTCAGTTCGCCGTCTTCCACCGTGAAGTCACGCGGCAGCACCCGGAAATCGCGCACCTGCTCCACCCGGGCAAAGTGGACGTTGACCAGTTCGTCGATCCCTTTTTGCAGCGTTTCCCGCAGTTTGGGGTGATTGTGCAGTTCCTGGCCGGCGATGCCGTTTTCACTGGCAAACTTGTTGGCCGCCACCGGGTCCAGGGTGATCAAGGCCGTGATGTAGCGCCGTTGTTCGCCGATGACCACAGCGTTGGCCACCATGGGGATATTCTTCAACGCCGCTTCAATGTTCTTCGGCGCGATGTTCTTACCGCCGGAAGTGATGATGATCTCCTTCTTGCGGCCCACGATGGTCAGGTAGCCATCCTCGTCGAACTGGCCCAGGTCGCCGGAGTGCAGGTAGCCGTCGTAGAGGGTTTCTTCGGTGGCCGCCGGGTCTTTGAAGTAGCCCAGGAAGACGTGGGGGCCTTTGACCATAATCTCGCCGTCGGTGTCCAGAATCACTTCGGTGCCGGGCAAAACCTGCCCAACCGTGCCGATTTTGTTGGCGTGGGGCAGATTGGTCGTTGTCGGGCCGCAGTCCTCCGATTGGCCGTATAACTCAAACAGGGGAATATCGACGTTGTTGAAGAAAGTGATGATGTCCGGCGAGATGGGCGCGGCGGCGGTGATGCAGAACTTGGCGCGGTTCAGGCCCAGTCCTTCCTTGATGGTGGAAAAGACCAGCTTGTTGGCCAGGTTAAATTGAATGCCTAACAGGCCGCTTGGCTCTTTGCCCTGCCGTTTCAGGGCCGAGGCTTCTTCGCCGACTTTGATGGCCCAGGCGGCGATTTTGGCTTTGGCGCCGGTGGCTTCGCCCAATTTGTGGGCGACGCCGTCGCGGAAGCGTTCCCAGATGCGCGGCACGCCAAAAACCAGGGTGGGCTGGACTTCGCGCAAGTTTTCGTTGAGGTGGTCCTGGGGGGAGTACTCGGCATAGTACACCTGATAGCCCATGGTAACGGCCGTGTGAATCGTAAACATCTGCTCGGCAATGTGTGACAGGGGCAGGTAAGAAACCACCGAATCGCTGGAGGTGATATTCAGCAGCCCGGCCGCCAACTGCGCCGTCCATACCAGGTTGTTGTGCGAGAGCATCACGCCTTTGGGCGGCCCGGTCGTGCCGGAGGTGTAGATGAGCTGAGCCAATTTATCCGGCTGCAAGGCGTTAAGCCGCTCATCCACGGCCTCATCTCCCACGCTGTCGCCCTGGGCCATAAAATCTTCCCAGGTCAGCACCAGCGGGTCGTCCACCGACGCGCCCTTCATGAGGATCACTTTTTTCAGGTCCGGCAGTTCGTCGCGCTTCTGGTTGATTTTTTGCCATTGGCTTTCGTCTTCCACCAATACGAAGGGGGCTTCAGAATGGTGGATGATGTATTGGACTTCGCTGGGCGAATTGGAGGTGTAGATGCCGGAGGCGTGGCCGCCCGCCAGCATGCCGGCCAGGTCGAAAATCGTCCATTCCGGCCGGTTGAACCCCAGGATGCAGACGCCCTGGCCGGGTTGGAAACCCAGGGCGATGAGGGCCTTGGCGGCCTGGCGCACTTCGGCCAGATATTCCTGCCAGGTGGTCGGCACCCAATGATCGGTGGCCTTCACGTAATAGGCAGGGGCATTGGCTCGTTTACGGCCGTTTTCGTGCAGTCGATGTAAAACGGTATCCACGGTCATCTCTCTTCTCCTAAATTGTGGGATTGAATTGGGCGAACGGGCCGGGCGCACCGCCAACCGGGCAGGTCATACCAAATGAGACGCTGGTTTGTTGGGGGCTCACAAAACGTTTGCAATATGCTCAACCCGCTCCATAGGACTGATAAGTAATTGTGCGTCAGGTCGAAAATGCTACGGGAATATCACGCCTATTTCCAATGTATCATAACCTGTGTCAATAGGCAATTTATCCTTAAAAGAATTTTTGCTGTTAGCCAGAGGCGCGGAAACAAGCCTCCCGCAACGAGAAAGTGTTAAAATACCGCTGTTCGTTGAAACCACGACCCAGGGAGATGTCATGAAACAAACCTTACCCACGTTCATCAACCGGCGGCTAACGGCCGTTCTGGTTTTCCTCCTCCTCAGCCTGCTCCTCAGCGCGCCGGTCCGCGCCCAGCGCGACGACCCCGAAAATATCCCCAACCCGGACAGCGTGGCCATCGCCGGCACCATCCAAAGCCAGCTCGGCTGCCCCGGCGATTGGAACACCGACTGCGAAGCCACCTTCCTCACCTACGATCCGCAAGACGACCTGTGGCTGGGAACCTTCGACCTCACGGCCGGTTCCTACGAGTACAAAGCGGCCCTCAACGGCACCTGGGCCGACAACTACGGCCTCAACGCCGAGTACTACGGCCCCAACATCCCCCTGGAAGTTCCCGCCGACGGCCCCGTCACCTTCTGGTATGACCACAAAACGCGTTGGGTCAGTGACAACGTCAACAGCCTCCTGGCCAACGTGCCCGGCGACTTTCAAGATGAACTGGGCTGCTCCGGCGACTGGCAGCCCGACTGCCTGCGCTCGCTGCTAACCGACGCCGACGGCGACGGCCGTTACCTTTTCATCACCGCCGCCATTCCCGCCGGCAGCTACGAAGCCAAGGTCGCCTACAACCAGTCCTGGGACGTGAACTTTGGCGCGGACGGCGCGCCCGATGGGGCCAACATCCCGTTCACCGTCGGCGAAGACGAGGCCGTCATCTTCGCCTACGATCCGGCCACCAATTTACTGGAAATCACCACCGGCGATCCGGCGCAAGCGCCGGCGATGGCCGCCGCCGGGGCCGGCATGCCCGCCCCGGCCGTCGCCCAGCCTGACCTTGTCGTCATCCCCGGCACCATCCAGAGCGTGCTCGGCTGCCCCGGCGACTGGCAGCCGGAGTGCGAAACCACCGCGCTGATCTACAACGAAGCCGAGCAGATTTGGGCCAACACCTTCACCCTCCCGGCCGGCGACTACGAATACAAAGCGGCCCTCAACGGCAGTTGGGACGTGAACTTTGGCCTGAACGCCCAGCCCGGCGGTCCCAACATCCCGTTGTCGCTGGCGGAGGAAACGGCCGTTACCTTCCTCTTCTCCACCCAGACCGGCTGGGTCACCGACAGCGCCAACAGCCTCATCGCCGTCGTCACCGGCAGCTTCCAGGAGGAACTGGGCTGCGCCGCTGACTGGCAGGCCGACTGCCTGCGCACCTGGCTGCAAGACCCCGAGGGCGACGGCCTCTTCCTCTTCCAAACCGACGCCATCCCCGCCGGCGACCACGAAGCCCGCGTCGCCGTCGGCCAAAATCCGGATGAAAGCTATGGCGAAGGCGGCGCATTGGATGGGGCCAACGTGCCCTTCACCGTGCCCGCCGACGGCGATTTGGTGACGTTCGCCTGGGATTCGGCCACCAACCAGATCAATGTGCGCGTGGGCGGCGGCGGGCCGGTGGGCAACATCAAAGAAGCCCGCGCCCATTGGGTCACCGCCGACACCATTGCCTGGGACGTGCCCATCGACCCGGCCAACAGCTACTGCCTGCACTACAGCCTGGACGCCGCCCTCAACCTCAGCTTTACCGACCTCAGCGGCGGCGAGACGCTGCCGCTCACGCCTGATCCGGCCGGTCTGCCTGCCGACGTGATAGCGAAATTCCCCCATCTGGCCGATTATGCCGCCTTCAAGATTGCTGCGGAAGATTTTTATGACGCCCGGCTGGCGCTGAAGGGGCAAACGGCCGTGTCCATGAGCGACGCCACCGGCGGCCTGCTGGACGCCACCGGCCTGCAGATTCCCGGCGTGCTCGACGACCTCTTCCCCTACGACGGCCCGCTCGGCGTCAGTTACGAAGACGGTGCGCCGGTGCTGCGCGTCTGGGCGCCGACGGCGCAGCGAGTGCGCCTGGCCCTCTTCCCCGGCGACAGCCCCGCCGACGCGCCGGAATTTTTCCCCATGCGCATCGACGCGGGCACCGGCGTCTGGAGCGTGACCGGCGAGCCAGACTGGGACCGCCGCTACTACCTTTACGAAGTGCAGGTCTTTGCCCCGGCCACCGGAGCCGTCGAAACCAACCTCGTCACCGATCCTTATTCCTTCAACCTGTCCATGAACAGCGAACTCAGCCAGATCATCAACCTCGACGACGCCGACCTGCTGCCAACCGGCTGGACCGATCTGAGCAAACCGCCGCTGGCCGCCCCAGAAGACATCACCATCTACGAACTGCACATCCGCGACTTCAGCATCTACGATGAGACCGTGCCGGAGGAATTTCGCGGCACGTACATGGCCTTCACCGTCGACGGCGCCGGCGCGCGCCACCTGGCCGAATTGGCCGACGCCGGCCTGAGCCATCTGCATCTGCTGCCCAGTTTCGACATTGCCACCATCGACGAAAACGCCGCCCAGCGCGTGGAGCCGGACCCGGCCGAACTGGCCGCCTTCCCGCCCGATTCGCCCGAACAGCAGGCCATCATCGCCGAGACCCGCGACCTGGACGGCTTCAATTGGGGCTACGACCCGTTCCACTACACCGTGCCCGAAGGCAGCTACAGCACCGACCCCACCGGCGTGACGCGCATCGTGGAATACCGCCAGATGGTCGAGGCGCTGAACGAAATGGGCCTGCGCGTGGTGATGGACGTGGTCTACAACCACACCAACGCCAGCGGCCAGAGCAGTAAATCGGTGCTGGACCGGATTGTGCCCGGTTATTATCACCGCTTGAGCGATAACGGCCGTGTCGAAACCTCCACCTGCTGCCAGAACACGGCCACCGAACACGCCATGATGCGCAAACTCATGGTCGATTCGGTCGTCACCTGGGCCAGGGAATACAAAATCGACGCCTTCCGCTTTGACCTGATGGGCCACCACATGCTGGCCGACATGCTGGCCGTGCGCGCCGCCCTGGATGAACTGACGCTGGAAAAGGATGGGGTAGACGGCCGTGCCATCTACCTCTACGGCGAAGGCTGGGACTTTGGCGAAGTGGCCGGCAACGCCCGCGGCGTCAACGCTACCCAGTTCAACGCCGCCGGAACGGGCATCGGCACCTTCAACGACCGGCTGCGTGACGCCGTGCGCGGCGGTTCGCCTTTTGGCGGGCAGCAGGAGCAGGGCTTCATCAACGGCCTTTACTACGACCCCAACGAAACCGACCAGGGCGCGGAATCGGCCCAGCTGGACCGCCTGCTCAACTTCGCCGACCTGATTCGCGTCGGGCTGGCCGGCAATCTGGCCGACTACCAGTTCACCGGCGCGGCCGGCGTCCTGACCACTGGCGCGGACGTCAGTTACAACGGCAGCCCGGCCGGTTACACCCAGGACCCCCAGGAAAACATCGTCTACGTCTCCAAGCACGACAACGAGACGCTGTTCGACGCCATCCAATACAAAGCGCCGCTGACGGCCGACATGGACGCCCGCGTGCGGATGCAAAACCTGGGCAACAGCATCGTGCTGCTCAGCCAGGGCGTGCCCTTCTTCCAGGCCGGCGACGACCTGCTGCGCTCCAAATCGCTGGACCGCAACAGCTACAACTCCGGCGACTGGTTCAACGCTGTGGATTGGACCGGCGGCAGCAGCAACTGGGGCAAGGGCCTGCCCGCCGCCACCGACAACGAGAGCATGTGGCCGGTGATGGCTCCCTTGCTGGCCAACCCGGACCTGCTGCCCGGCAGCGACCAGATGGCCGCCGCTGCCGCCCACTTCCGCGAATTCCTGCAAATCCGTGCCAGTTCGCCCCTTTTCCGCCTGCAAACGGCCGAAGATGTGCAGGCGCGGCTCAAGTTCCTGAACACCGGCCCGGAGCAGATTCCCGGCGTCATCGTCATGAGCCTGTCGGACACGGCGGGTGAAAATCTGGACCCGAATTATGCCCTGGTGGTGACGCTGTTTAACGCCAACGACGAGACGCTGACGTTCACCGCGCCTGAAATGGCCGACATGCCGCTGGCGCTTCACCCGGTGCTGGTCAATTCGGCCGACGCGCTGGTGGCTGAGTCCAGTTTTGACCCGGCGACGGGCGCGTTTAGCGTGCCGGGGCGGACCACGGCCGTTTTCGTTTTACCCGATGAAGCCCTGACCGCCGCCCAGCCGGAACCGGCTGCCACACCAGAAACGGCCGTGCCGCAAGCGACGCCCGAGGCCACCGAAGCGCTGCCGGCTACACCTGTCCCGGCGGCTGAAAATGAAACGGCCGGCGCACTGAGTCCAACGGCCGTTGGCATCATCGCCGCAGCCGCTGCGGCCGCCGCCGGTGGCGTGGTTGTCTGGCGGCGCAGACGGGCGCAGGGGTAAGCGCCGCCCGGTCTGGTCCCATTTTAAAAGCGTAGAGCGAAGCTCACCGGCTTCGCTCTACTCACTCTTGGAGGAGGAGTGTAAAAATTTAGGCCGGGACGGCTTCAGCTTCCGTGAGCTGCTGTAAGGCGGCGGCCAACTGCGTGGTCTGCGCCTGTAATTCCTCGGTGCGCCCGGCGACGGCCGACCACGGCAGGTAAAAATAGGCGTCGGTCAGGCGCTCCGCTTCCTGGCGGATTTGCCGGCCAACGGCCGTTACCGCATAGCCGCCGTCGGTCGCTTCAGCTACCCAGCCGCGTTTCAACAGGTCCAGCAGGGCCATCTGGTAAGCCGCGACGTCGTGGCCGCGGTGGGCGCGCTGCTCGGCCATATCGGCCGGGTTGGTTACTTCCTCGCGCCAGAGGGCGGTGAACAAGTCCCAGGTGTGGCCGGTCATTTTGTGCGGCTTAAACGACGCCAGATGGGCGTCGTCGCGGAAGGCGTTCAGGTCGTCGATGGCCTGATCGATGCGCGCCAACGCCGCCGCCTCGCCCTCAGGGGCCAGCTTGTGGCTGTGGCTGATGTTGACCACGCCGGGCGGATCGCCGGCGCGGCGGCAAGCGGCGCTAAGCCGTTCCAGCGTTTCCGCCAGGCGGTCCAGATCCGCGGCGGCAAGGTCCGGCAGCCGGGTTTCCAGGTCGCCCAGGCAGCGGCGAAATTGGGCGATAAACTCTTCGGCCAGCCCACGGCCGTCGGCGGTCAGTTGATACGCGCCGTCATCCACGGCGGCCAGATAGCCCTTGTCGGCCAGCGCGGCCAGGGGCGCGGCCAGGCGGTCGGCGGCGGTGAAGGGGTTGCGGCGGCTTAAGACGCGCGCGGAAATGGGTTCTGGGGCGGCGGCCAGGGCGTTGAGCAGCCCGTGGGCCTCGCCGCGGGCGGCGACGTCGGCTTCGGCCAACAGCGGGTTAATCACCGGCCGGGTGAGCTGGTAGAGGTGGCCGGAGATGGCGTAGAGGGTGGCCCAGGTGTCGCTAAAAACGGCCGTGTTCTCAACGGCCGTCAGGTCTATCAGCGCCTCGTTGAGCCGGGTTAACAATTCTTTGAGCTCGGCCGTTTCGGCGGGGGAGAGGGCGGATAGGCCGATGGTGTAGTGGGCTTCGGTGTCGCTTTCGGCCCGGTCGCGGACCTGCTGGCCGGCGGCGGTGAGGCTGAAACGGCCGTCATCGGCCATTACCCAGCCCTGCGCGGCTAATTCTTGCAGGGCGGCGGCGTAGCCTGGGGCGTCGTGGCCGCGCTGAGGCAGTTGGGCGGCCAGTTCGTCGGCAGTGTGGGCCTGGTCTTGCCAGATGGCGGTGAGCGCTTCCCAGGCCGGGCCGCTGACGCCGAGGTCGCGCCAGGCCGCTTCGTGGGCGTCGTCGCGGTAGCGGGCCAGGTCGGTGATGAACTGGTCGATGCGGGCCAGGGGCGCCGCCGCTGTGCCGGGGTCGGTGGCCCGGCTGATGGCCATCTGGTAAGTGGCCGGCGCGTTGGCCTCCGTGGCGGCGATCACCTGGCTGAGCAAGGCGACCAGGCGGGTCAGATCGGGGGCGGGCAGGGGGGTGACGGCGGCCAGGGCGGTTTGCGCGGCGTTGAAAAAGCGTTGGATGCCGGTCTGCCCGGCGGCGGTGAGACGGTAGGTGTCGTCGGCGACGGCCGTGAAGAAACCACGGTCGACGGCTTCCTGGAACTGTGCGCGCTGCCGGTCGCTGCTGGCGAAGGGAAAGTGGGCGTGGTAATTGGCCAGGGCCAGCGGCTCCGGAGCCTGGCTGTGGGCGACGTAGGCCAGGAACCAGTCGGCGCCGGCGAAACCCACGTCGCGGAATACCAGCGACGTGGCGCGAGTGTAATGGGGGGCCAGGGCGGTCATGGTGTCTTGGATGAGCGGATAAAAAGTTGAGTCGGTCATTTTGTCCTCCGGGGAACAGGGTAAGTGGCCTGTCGGGTTCGCTGGCCGGCCGGGGCGGGCAGCCAGCGACCCAACATTGCCGATAACGTTAGCAGCCGGCTCCCTCCGGTTTGGGACTGATTTCTTCTACGTCGAACGAGATTTGGATGCGGACGCGGCGCAGGCGGGTGAGCACGGTGAACCAGTTGGCGTTTTGAGGGAAACGGCCGTGTCCCTTATCCTCCAGCAGCCGGTTGGCGTCATGCTCAGCCCGGACGGCGTCGTAGACGGCCTGCCGCTGCTGATCGACCTTCATGGTTTCCAGGTAGACGTTTAACATGATTTACCCCCTATCCTGCAAAAAATTAAGCAAGGCGTGAAACGTATCTTCGATGCGATCCAGGTTGGCGGAATAACATTTGCCGCCTTCACGCCGGCGTTCGCTCAGGTAGCCGTTGGCGCTGAGCTGTTTCAGGTGGCGTGAAGCGGCCGACTGGCTCAGGTCCAGTTCTTGAATAATTTCCTGGGCGCATTTTTCACCGTGGTGGCTCAGGTGGTGGAGAATGCGCAGCCGGGTGTCGTCGGACAGCGCGCCCAGGCGCACCAGCAGGTCAGAGCGGCTCAGGTCGGGGATGCCCAGGGCCAGGCCTTCGGGCTGCCGCGCGCCGAAGATCAGCCACAGGATGGCGTCGTGGCCGATTTTGCCCAGGTAGGGGCCGATGTGGGCCGAGGGCACAAAAACGACCTGGGTGATGTCGCGGGCTTCGATGCTTTGCTGCAGATGTTCGGGCAGCTCTTTGTCGGTGACTCGCCGCACGACTTCCGCCGGGGCCAGGCCGGTGAGATCTATCTGGCGGAAGGCGTCGACACAGGCTTGCAGCAACGGCCGTTTGGCTTCCCATTCCGGCTGCAGCACCTGGGTCCACATCTGGCGCAGGTGGTTGACGATGAGGGCTTGCATGGCCGGCGGGTTTTTCAGGTATTCGTATGCCTGGCTTTCGATTTGCACGTCGATGTTTTCCGGCGGGAAGCGGCTGTAGAGATAGTCAAGGAAGGAGCCAACAGTGGCCAGGACGGCCGTCAGGTCAAACGCCTCGGCTGGTTCGGCGCAGGTGAGGGTGTTGTAGGCGTCGAAGATGCGGTCGCGCAGCAGTTCGGGCGGCTGGGCGGCCAGGTGATCCACGAAGGCGGAGAAGCTGGACCAGCTGCGGCGGGGCATGACGGCGTAGTGCAGGCCCAGGGTGACGAGGCGGTTGGTTTGCAGCAGGTCGGCGGGGAGGGAGACGGCCGTTTTGGTGACCCATTCGTCATAACCCGACATTTCGTCGGCCCAGTTGAGGAGCACCAGGCTTTCCATGCCGTTGTGGGCCGGTTCCAGGTCCAGGCGGTAGGTGGTGGTGACGGGTGTCAGGATGAGGTCGGTATTGGTGACGGGCATGGCTTTTAGTCCTTTATGCGGGTTATCCGATATTTCGGTTTACCCACTTAAGCGGGTAATATGCATATGATAACCGATAGCGGGGAGAAAGTCAAGGGGGTGGCGTGTCTGGCTGGCGTGGCCGGCCGGGATCTTGCTTAGGTTGGTTTGCTTTTTGGAGATGTCTAACAGGGAACGAGGAATGGGGAACGGCCGTTTCCCAACAATCAACAGCAAACAGTTAACAATGAACGAGGAAGCCGTTTCCACCCCACCACCTGACTAAACTTGATGAACTATGGGCAGAACGGCCGTTTCCACTCAACCACCTGGATAAACTTTGTGAACTGTGGGCAGAACGGCCGTTTCCACCCCACCCTCTGGCTAAACTTGATGAACTTTGGGCAAAACGGCCGTTCCCACTCCACCACCTGGCTAAACTTGATGAATTGTGGGCAGAACGGCCGTTTCCACCCAAACGCTGAACGATGACCGATGAGCGAGGAACGGCCCCCATTTCATAATTCACAATTCACATCGGCCGTTTCCCCCAAGCGCTGAATGCTGAACAATGAGCGATGAACGGCTTCCATTTCACAATTCACAATTCATAATTCACAACGGCCGTTTCCCCCAAGCGCTGAATGGTGCGGGAAGAACGGCCGTTATCGCAGCCAGTTGTGGCACAGTCTGGAAAATCGTCGCTCCGCGCTGAGGAGCGGACAGAGCGAGAAGGAAGACCGTGCCACAGCAGCACAACCGACGGAAGACCGTACCTTAGCGAAGACCTCGCCAAAACATGGACACCGACCACAGTGACATAAGAAAAATCACGTCCCAACCTGGATGTTTTTCAAGTACCTAGCCAGCCATAAAAAAACACAAAACAGAGTAAACAAGAAAAGAAAAGAAACATTACAAACACCAATAAACTCAATAATCCGTCCGAGCCTTCTCCCCAAAATACCCAAGGGACTTTAGCTTTCTCAATCAGCTTTTGGCCGAACTTGGGCTTGAAAAGGATAGAAAATGATAACAACCCAAAAATGATTACACATATTATTAACACAATCAGTAATGATGGAGCAAAAACAAACATTATTTCACCTTTCTAAAATCCATGTGAAGCCAATATTGCCACCAACTCCTGGAAATAGGGCAAATCCACCTTCACCAGCTTCATTACCTGCTGGATTACTTACATAACAACCAGTAACACCACCAGACGCACAAATACTATTACTGTAACCAGTCAAAAAGTCTTTAACAGCTTGTTCTTGCTGATCTGTTGCAAGTTCTTCAATATTTTTCCAATCATCGCCACCCGCTCAGGCGCGGTCTTCCTCTGGTTGCTGTGGCCGGACTCCAGTCCGAGCCACACCCCGCTTGCCAATTTTAATACATATTTTGGAGAACGGCCGTTCCCACCCCAGCACCTGACTAA
>Ga0209607_1003039_pt1 | contig 13023 bp, 6 predicted proteins | sample AD_UKC117_MetaG_FD_184413 | JGI IMG/M metagenome (GOLD analysis project Ga0209607, IMG submission 184413) | Active sludge microbial communities of municipal wastewater-treating anaerobic digesters from Hong Kong - AD_UKC117_MetaG (SPAdes)... | ecosystem: Engineered > Bioreactor > Anaerobic >... | reverse complement strand
CGCCGTGCCCGTGCCTGAGATCACCCGCTGCTTCCACGCCGGCGACGGCACGCTGATCGAGTTCCGCGGCGGCTGGTTCGAGCTGCGCGCCAGCGGCACCGACGCCGTGCTGCGCTACTACCTGGAGGGCCGCGAGGCCGACGGCGTGCATGCCCTGAACACGGCCCTGGTCCGCCTGGACATCGACGTTCCCGAGGAGAGGTCATGACCGACAAGCCCTACACCAAGCTCACCGTCTACAGCTCCACCTGGTGCGGCGACTGCCGCGTGGCCAAGAAGTTCCTGGAGGAGCACGGCGTGGACTACGAGCTCATCGAGATCGACAAGGACCCCGCCGCCGCCGAGCTGCTGGAGGCGAAGACCGGCAAGCGCGGCATCCCGTACTTCGTGCTGGACGACGAGCGCTGGGTGCGCGCGTACATCCCCAAGCAGGGGTTCGATCGGGAAGGGATGGCGGAGCTGTTGGGTGTAGAAGATAGCTAGCAGGCTGTTGATAAACTAGACCGCCCCATTCTGGCTTGATACTCTCCTTGTCCAACAAGGAGTTATTATGAAAAGGTTGTCAAAGTGAAATGATAGTAAATCTATTATATGTTGCAATTCTAGCAGCAGGGCCTTCTGTGTATTGTAGCGGCTCTTTGGGTGAGTGGCAATATTGCGAGATTGAGAATAACACAGAAGGCAGTTACTTTGTCATTGATCGATACGACATATATGATGTCCTGTGTATTGGGCCTTATCGCACGGGAATTGTGTTGGAAGTTGTTGCACCAGCAGGCGAAATCCTTAAGAGTGTTGAGCAATGTGGATCATATAGACTGATGGGCGACGCTATTATGAAGATCAGAGAGGACAGCAATATCATAGAGATAGTGTCTTCGTATCCATTGACCACTTTGTCGCTATGCATCTCCACAGAATCATCAATCAGGCAGATATTGTTGATATCTACATACTGTGACAATAGCGACCGTGCAGGCCAATAGCGGGTATATGATAATGACGCAAGCATCCCCGTGAATGAGGGCGTAATTATAGTTTTGTAGGCAGCCATGGTAACTTCAGACTCATCCCGACGAACGCTCGCCAATGCTCCGTTGTCGGAACGTAAGGATGGGCTCCATTGTTCGGTCGAAGCACCGGTCAGGAACGCTTGCTCTGATCCACCGCCTTCAAAATCTTCAGATTCAGCACCACGAACCGCCAGAGCTGGAACAGCTTGTTGTTCATCCAGAACTTGTCGCGTGACGAGATCTCCACGGCGGCCCCCCTATTCCGGAATGAGCTGCCAGCCGATGCGGCCCTGCAGCTTGTGCATGAACGTGGTGTGGATCATCCGCTTCATCCAGGCGCCCGCCAGCCCCATCTCCATGTGGGTGACGAACTGGTCGCGCCCGTCCTCGTTGGGATAGCGCCGCATGTCCGGCACCACGGGGTGGACCATGATCACCGCCGCCTGGCCGTCCCAGAGCGAGTCGCCCATGGAGGCGATGCAGGCCGCGGCCATCTCCGTCATGCGCTCGCTGTGGGTCATGCGGCCCTTCTTCACCAGGTCCACCACGTTCAGCGCCACGATGCGGCCGATGATGCCCGACACCATGCCCGTGCGCGGCGGCGCCGGGCTCAGGGGAAGGCCGTTGGGGTTGGTGAACGGACGGGAGATGGGCCCCGGGGGCGCGAAGGCGATGCCGGCGGCGAAGATCTCCGGGTAGTCCGGGTTCTGGTACACGGCGGGCCAGGCGTCGGGCGTCTTCTCCAGCTCCTCGTAGGGCAGCCCGTAGCGGGCGTCCACCTTCACCAGGCGCGCGGGGTTGACCACCTTGTCGCTCACGTCCCGGCCGTCGGCGCCCACGTACTCCATGTCCACGCCGGTGAAGCGCGGGATGAGCATGGCGTAGTCGAAGCGCGTCTCGCCGGCCTCGCCCGCGGCGTCCTCCCAGCGCGCCACGCCCGCGTCCACCGCGGTGACCGAGCGGCCGGTCGCGGGCTCGATGCCGTAATCCTTGAAGGCCGCGCCGATGAACTCGGCGCCCGACATGCGCTGGCCCTTCTTGGTCACGGTCAGCCCGCGGATGCCGAAGTCGCCCAGCTCACGCTCGTTGCTCAGGTACGTGAGCTGCGCCTTGTCGCGCACGCCGCGCCGGATCAGGTCCTTGTGCACGTTGGTGATGTACTCCAGGGCCGCGCCCTGGCAGGTGGCGCCGCCGTGGCCGGTGCCGATCACCAGGCGCTGCGTCTCGCCCTTCTGCATGCGCGCCACGGCCTCCAGGTAGTGGTCGCGGGCCTCCAAGGCGTGGGGCGGGTTGCAGATGGACCAGGAGTTCCCGGTCTTGGGGCCCAGGCCCGGCGTGGCGCCGAAGTCCAGCTTGGGGCCGGTGGCCAGGATGAGATGGTCGTAGTCCAGGCGGAAGTCGGCGTCGGTGCCGTCCTCGGTCTGACCGGTCACGAAGCGCTCGTCCGCGTGCACTTTGGTCACCTGCCCGTGCACGAAGTCCACGCCGAACCTGCGGTACACCCCGCGCAGGTCGAAGCGCGTCTTCTCCACGTCCATGCGTCCGATGCCCACCCAGACCAGCGACGGGATGTACACGAAGCGGTCCGAGCGGTTCACCACCGTCACGGTGTGCTCGCGGCCCAGCTTGGAGCCCAGGTACAGGGCCGCGGTGTGTCCCGCGAACCCGGCGCCCACGACGACGATCTTGGCCATGGCGACCTCCAGAGGAAGGGGGGGCGAATGAGATCTGGAGAGTACCGGAAATAGGCAGGAATTTCATCTCGTATATTTATCAAATTCGAATTCATGCATTTATGCGCCTCCCAACATGACAACGCCCCTCCCGTGCGGGGGAGAGGCGCTTCATCATCTCGTTGTGGGCGAAAGGGCTAGTAGCGGATGGTCCCGAAGAGCTCCACACCCTGGAACGCCGGCTCGTACTTGCACACGCCGCCGGCGCAGAGGTAGCCGCCCAGACGCTTGCCCGCCCAGAGGGTGAGCAGATCGCCGGCCGGGGTCAGGTAGCTGACCTGCACCGCGGCGAAGGGATCCTCGTCCTCCAGGAAGTCGCGCTGCTCTGGGTACTTGTTGTTCACCTCGAGGATGCCGGTGAAGGACCAGTGCGGCGCGGTGGCGTACTCCAGGGAGAAGAACTGCTGGTCGTACTCGCCCAGGTCGCCGTAGACGGTGCCCTGGTCCGTCACGTGCTGGTGCTCGGCCTTGAACACCACGCTGCGGCGCCCGCCCAGGTGCACGGTGGCCTCGCCCACCACGGTGGTCAGGTCCAGGGCGTCGGCCTCGCGCAGGTCCAGGCCGGCGCGCACGTGCACGCCGCCCAGGTCCTCCTGCTCCAGCTGCAGGTACCACTCCTCGAAGACGCGCTCGTGGTCCTGGGTGTCGGTGCGGCTGCCGTTGGCCAGGGCGCTCCAGCCGCGGGGGCCGGCCCAGGTGAGCTCCGCCTGCCAGCCCACGGCGTCGTCGGCGTCCTGCAGGTAGGGGTGGCGGTTGAGCAGGGTGAACAGGTGCTCGCGGGTCAGCGTGGGCACGTTGTTCAGGCTGCGGTGGCCGTCGGCGTTGGGCAGGATGGTGAAGTCGTCGTAGTCCTTGCCCTCCACGGACAGGCCCCAGCCGCCGTGGTGCAGGTTGAGGCCGCCGTAGACGGCGTGGCCCTCGTGCTTGGTGTACGTGCCCGTGCCGTCGTCGTCGGCCCAGCGCGTGCGGTGGCCGTACTCGGCGTAGAGGTCGCCGAAGGGCAGGCGGTGCTCCACGCGGGCCGCGGTGGCCCAGTCGCGCAGCAGGCCGCCGTCGCGCACGGGCGTGTCCGGCGCCTGCCAGGTCATGGCGGTGAAGCCGATGGTCAGGTCCTCGTGCACGGCCAGGGCGTGGTCCGTGCCGCGCACGTCCAGGTCCAGGCCGAAGGGCGTGCCGGTGAAGGCGGCGCCGGTCCAGGCGCCGCGGCGGGCGCGCACCAGCAGTCCGTCCAGGGCGGTGTCCACGCGGATCACGCGGTCCTCATAGGCGGCGAAGAGCAGGCCGCGGCCGAACATGCCGTAGAAGTGGCCGGCGCGCACGTCCACGCCGTCGGCCTGGAACTCGGCGTAGCGGTGGCGCAGCTCGTTGCGGCGGGTGCCCTCCTCCGCCGGCTGCTGGCCGTCGAGCATGGCGCCCAGGGTCACGCCGTTGCCGGTCCAGGTGGCGTCCAGCCAGTTCTCCACGATCTCCGTGTCGGTCTCCGTGCTGTACGAGTACTCGAACTGGTCGGCGATCTGCAGGCCCGCGGCGGCGTCTCCCGCGGCCGCCGCGGCTGGCGTTCCGGCCCCGGCCAGCAGCCGCTCCACCTGCTCGCGCAGCTCCAGCTCGTCGCCCTCGCGGTAGCCGGTGTGGCGGTAGACCTCGCGGCCGCCGGCGTCGTACAGGGCCAGGAACGGCATGGTGCCGCCGGTCTGCATCTTGCGCTGCACGTCGCCGGAGGTGTCCAGCAGCACGGTCAGCATGTCGTAGCCCTTGGCCTTCACGAACGACGGCACCTTGTGCACGCTGCGCGGCGAATCCACGTTCACCGCCAGCACGCGCAGACGGCCGCGGGTGTCGGCGGCCAGCTCCTGCAGGTGAGGCAGCTCCTTGAGGCACGGCCCGCACCACAGGGCCCAGAAGCTCACCAGCACCGGGCCCTGGTCCAGAGCCTCGTGCAGGGAGACGGTCCGGCCGTCCACGTCCTGCAGGGTCCAGTCGGGCACGGGGTAGCCGGCGGCGGCGGCGGGCAGGGCGGCGCAGAGCACCAGCAGGACGACGGCGGGCAGCAGTCGGGTCATGATGGGGCGGCTCCTCGGGGTTGCGACGGCGTGAGGAAAGGGGCGGGGCGGAGCCGGAGCTCCGCCCCGAGGGCGTGTCAGCGGGCCAGCATGAGCTTCAGCGTGCGGGTCTCCGCGCCCGCGCGCAGGCGGGCCAGGTAGGTGCCGCTGGCGAGCTCGGCGCCGTCGTCGGCGCGGCCGTCCCAGACCAGGGCGTGTTCGCCGGCCTCCAGGGGACCGGCCGCCAGGGTGCGCACGCGCTGGCCGCGCAGGTCGTACAGGTCCACGTTCACGGCGTGGGGGGCCTCCAGGGCGAAGGCCAGGGTCACCGCAGGGTTGAACGGGTTGGGGCTGGCGGTGGGCTCGCCGCGCAGCAGCGCCGCGGGCGCGTCGCCGATGCCCGTGGGCCCGGTCACCGCGAACCACGCCAGCACGTTCTGCATCAGGGCGATGCGCGAGGGCAGGCTGTCGATGCCCTCGAACCCGAAGCCCAGGGTCACCACGTGGGCGCCGTTGCGCAGGAAGCGCACCGCCGCGGCCTGGCCGGGCGCGTACTCCAGCACCGCGCGGGCGTTGGCCGCGGGGATCAGCACGTCGGGGTAGCCCTGGTTGTTGGCGCCGTCGCCGCCGGCGATGGCGAAGGCCAGCCCGCCGCCCACCGGATCGCCCGCCACGCCGGTCAGCGTGGTGTCGAAGCTGTCGTCGGCGCCGAACGCCGCGCCGGTGTACTCCTCGTACCAGGCCTGGGTCTCGGGCGTGCGGTCGGGGCTGCCGGTGAAGGCCAGGTCGAAGGCCACGTCCTGCCCGCTGAGCAGCAGGCCGCCCTGCGCGTCCAGGTAGCCGCCCAGGGCCTCGCGGTCCTCGGCGGTCAGCGCCGGCATGGCGTACTCGGCGTTCCACACCACCGTGTCGAAGTGCTTCAGGTCCGCGGCCGTCAGGTGGCCCAGGGCCGCGCGGTCCCACGTGGAGACGGTGGCGCCGGTCAGCTCCAGGGCCAGCTGGAAGTATCCCTCGTAGGACACGCCGTCGTCGGCGTCCACGTAGAGCACGTCGGCGCCCGGAGCCAGGGCCGCGAAGTCGCGGGTGGCGCTCACCGCGCCGTCGCCCTGGCTGGTCACCGTCATGGAGAAGTTGCCCAGGGCGTTGCCGGTGGACTGCAGCACGTCGATGGCCAGCAGGATGCTTTCGCCCGGCTGCAGGGTCACCGTGAAGTCGCGGATCCAGGGCGGGTAGCAGACCGCGCCGGAGCAGGCGCTCACGGTCCAGTCGCCGGGCGCCTCCACCGTCATGTGCACGTCGTAGGTGTCGGCCTGGGTGCCGCTGTTCTCCAGGTAGCTGTCGATGCGCGTCAGGGAGTCGGCCGGCGCGGTCAGGCCGTAGCGCTCGGCGTAGAAGTCCAGGGCGTAGGCGGCGGGCGCGGCCGTGGTTGCGGCCTGCAGCACCTCGCGCGTGGCGTCGTCCTGCACCCAGGCGATGACCTGCAGATCCGTGTCCGCCCAGGCGGCGTCCAGCACGGTGCTGAAGGGCAGGGTCACGGAGCCGCCCTCGCTCAGACTCAGGGGCGTGCCCGCGTGGTCGGGCAGCATGGCGCGCATGATCCAGTGGAAGTCCGTCTCGCCGTTGCTGCCGGGCGGAACGGCCTGCACGTCCAGCTCCTCGGCCAGGGCCACGCGCAGCACGGGCTGGGCGGCGGTCACGGCGCCCACCGCGGTCACGGTGACCTGGGCGTCCAGGTCCAGGCCGTTCAGGGTGCGCGTCACGTCCAGGCGCAGGGGCGAGGTCAGGGCGCGGCGCGCCTGCACGGCGGCGTCAAGCTGCGGGTAGCTGGCGGTCACGGTGCCGCCGCCGTCGGTCTTGAGCGCCGGCGTGCTGGCCACGAAGTACGTCATGGCGCGGCCCAGCGCGTCCGTGGGGGCGACCAGGTAATAGGGGTCCGCGGGATGCGGCCAGTTCACGTGGTACTGGAGGTTGATGACCTCGTTGGCGCCGTGGTCCGCCATGTATTGGGCGGTCACGTCGTTGGCGTCGGCGCAGCCGTCGCAGCTGATGTTGGTGAACGACTCCAGCAGCACGGTGCGCGGCGCCACGGCGGCGCCGGCGGCGCCCGCGGCCAGGGTCAGGATGAGCAGCAGAGCGGTGGTCTTCACGGACGCGTCCTTCCGACGATGGCGTGCGTGGCGGGGGCCTGCGCGCCGGCCTGCAGGATCCGGAGGGTGCCGGGCTCCTGGACGAAGACGATGGCGTAGAGGTTCTCGGTGAGCACGTCGGTCCAGTTGGCCTGCTTGGCCACCTGGAACGAGAGCGTGGCGGGATCGGCGCCCAGGCTGCGGCCCGGCGACGACTCCAGGGTGGCGAACTCGCGGCAGATCCAGTGGAATTCCGTCTCGCCGGCGTCGTTCTGCTCGGTGTCGAAGACGATGGGGTTCTCCGCCACCGCCAGGTTCAGGTCGTGGGCGGGGAGGGTCACGTCGCGGCCGGACGCCAGGGTCACGGTCACGTCCAGGGGATCGGCGGACCAGTCGGCCACGTGGACCGCGATGGCGAAGCCGGGATCCAGCGCGGCGGCGTCGTTCAGCAGCACCGCCATCTCGCCGTACGAGGGGTAGCCGTTGTTGAAGGCCGGCGCCACGGGCAGGTCGCCGTCCAGGAAGAGGGTGGGCGCGGCCCAGTTCCAGGGGGTGCCGTTGGCGTAGGTGGTCATGCGCGCCTGCAGCACGGTCGGGTTGGCGTTGTAGAAGGGGTCCGGGCCGCCGAAGGGGCCGCTGTACTTCACGCCCAGCAGCACGTCGTGGCCGTACGACGCCTCCACGTTGGCCAGCATGGTGTTCATGGCGGGGCAGCCCACGCAGAGCACGCCGGACATGGTCTCCACCAGCGACACCTTGCGCGCCGTGAGCGCGAAGTCCGCGGCGGCTCCGCCCGCGGCCGGGGTGGCCGTCTGGGCGGCGGCGTCCAGGAAGCCGTCCCGCAGCACGCTCACGGACACCGCCGTCGGCGGCAGCGTGAACGTGTGGGGCGTGACCTCGCCGCTGTCCTCGCCGTCCAGCAGGATGGCGGCGCCGCTGGGGCGCGAGGTGACGGTCAGGTCGCCCAGGCTGCCCTCGGAGATCAGCGTGAAGTCGGCGGCTGTCGCGGCGCCCTGCAGGATCTCCACGTCCAGGGAGTCGGGCTGGGACAGGTAGCCGTCGCGGCTCACGCGCACGGTGTAGACGCCGGTGCCCAGCGTGAGGGTGTCGGGCGTGACCGCGCCGGTGTCCGTCATCCCCAGCCAGATGCGGGCGCCGGCCGGCGCGGAGCTCACGACGAGCTCGCCGGCGGGCGTCAGGGTGAACGGCATGTCCCGCGGCGTCTGCGGATCCACCGTGAAGGGGTAGTCGTAGGCCGTGTGCCAGTACCCGTCCAGCACCAGGCGGATGCGGTGCTCGCCCTCGGGCAGGATCAGCGTGGCGGGGGTGACCTCGCCGGTGTCCGCGCCGTCGATCCAGATGGCGGCGCCGGCCGGACCCGAGGTGACCGTCACCTGCCCCAGCGCCGTCCAGCTGAAGCGGGCCTCCTGGCGCTGGGCCGCCGTCACCTCCACCTCGCGGGAGGCGGGCGTGACCTGCTGCTGATCCGGTGCGTAATCGGGCAGGATCCGATAGCGTCCCACCGGCAGCACCTTGCGCACGGGCGTGACGTCGGGCAGGGTGGGGGAGGTCTTGGCCGTCCCGCCCACCGGGACGATGGTCACGAGCAGCCCCTCCGGGTCCGACGTCACGTCCAGGGTGCCCACGGGAGCCTCCCGGCCGCAGGAGGCGGCGAGGGCCAGCGCGGCGAGCAGGAGCAGCGCGAAACGTTTCATGGAGTCCCGGACCTCGGGTTCGGGTGTCAGGCGGGGGATCGTCCAGGGATTGTAGGAGACTGAACGGGACGAGTCAACCGGGCTATCTGCGCGGTTTCGCATCTAAGATGTTCCGAGAGACGAGAATCAGGATCATTATCAGTAGAATTCGGGTATGTCGTGCAAAAAAGTCGACGCCAAACGAAATTAACCTATCGTCAGCAAATCTCCGGATGCTACACTCGTATTCCCCGCCAAATCACACGCGACCGTCGGGCATCGTGCAATGTCCGCGGTCAGGTCTCCGCAGCCGGAATCACCCGCCGTGGCTCCCACGGCCCGCTCCGGTCACGAAAGGATGGGACATGCGAGGCAAGTTCATGCTGGTTGGTCTGCTCCTGGCCGCCCTGCTCGTCACGTCGGCGAGCGCCGCGGTGCAGACCGTCCCCCTGACGGGCGAGAGCACGGCTCTCGAAATGATTTCCGCCCGGAGCGACGCGCTCCACTTCCGCGCGAGCATCGCCGAGCTCCAGGGTCTGCAGGTGCAGACCAAGGCCGGCGCGTTCACGCGGCTCCTGATTCCCGGGTTCCACACGTCCATGACGGACGGTGCTCCCGAGCTGCCCCGCATGAACGAGCTCATCGAGGTGCCCTTCGGCGCGCGCGCGCGCGTGGAGATCGTCTCCAGCACCAGCCGCACCTACAAGCTGGACGAGTTCGGCATCGACGCCCCCGTCATGCCCCACCAGCCCAGCGTGTCCAAGAGCGCGGACCTCGAGAACCTGCCCTTCGCCTACGACCGCGCCGCCTACGACGTGGCCAAGGTGGCCGCCGACGAGATGGTGGCCGTGAACGTGCTGGGCAAGCTGCGCTCGCGCACCCTGGCCCGCGTGGAGATCGCCCCGGTGGAGTACCTGCCCCGCACCGGCGAGATCGTCGTCCACGACGACATCGAGTTCCGCGTGGTGTTCGAGGGCGGCGACAAGGCCGCCTGGGAGGACGAGCTGGCCCGCACGTGGAGCCCGTTCTTCGAGCCCGTCTTCGCCCAGGTGGCCGGCGCCAAGGCCAACCACTTCGACTACCCCGACCTGGTCAAGAACCCCGTGACGATGGTCGTGGTGACCCCGCCCGAGTTCCAGTACAACCTGACCGACTTCATCAGCTGGAAGACCGAGCGCGGCTTCAACATGATCCTGGCGGTCATGGGCACGCCCGAGGTGGGCAGCACCTCCGCGTCCATCCAGACCTACCTGCACGGCCTGTACAACGCCGCCACCCCGGAGAACCCCGCGCCCAGCTTCGTGCTGTTCGTGGGCGACGTGGCCCAGTGCCCCACGTTCACCGAGGGCGGCGACGCCACCGACCGTCCGTACTGCGCCGTCGACGGCGACCTGTACCCGGACATGTACTACGGCCGCTTCAGCGCCACCAACGCGTCGCAGCTGCAGGCCCAGATCGACAAGACGATGATGTACGACCAGTTCACGATGCCGGATCCCAGCTACCTGGGCAACGTGACCATGATCGCCGGCGTGGACGGCAGCTACGCGCCCACCCACGGCAACGGCCAGATCAACTACGGCACGGAGCACTACTTCAACGCCGCCCACGGCATCAACAGCTACACCTACCTGTACCCCGCCTCCGACGCCGCCGGCGCCCCGGCGGAGATCGTGGCCCACGCCAGCGAGGGCGTCGGCTTCATCAACTACACGGCCCACGGCAGCCAGACCAGCTGGGCCGACCCGGCCTTCACCCAGGCCAACATCAACGGCCTGACCAACGCCGGGAAGTACTTCCTGGCCATCGGCAACTGCTGCCTCACGAGCACCTACGACTACGCCGAGTGCTTCGGCGAGACGTTCCTGCGCGCGGCGGACAAGGGCGCCGTGGGCTACATCGGCGGCTCCAACTCCACCTACTGGGACGAGGACTACTGGTGGGGCGTGGGCTACCACGCGTCGTCGCAGATCGACGGCACGGCCTGGCCCGTGGAGAGCACCGGCATCGGCGCCTACGACGGCGTGTTCCACGAGCACGGCGAGCCCGAGGCCCAGCAGTACGTGACCAACGACGCCATCGTGTTCTGCGGCAACATGACCGTCACCGAGGCGGGCTCCAGCCGCGAGACCTACTACTGGAACATCTACAACCTGCTGGGCGACCCCTCGCTGTCCACGTACATGGGCGTGCCCGCGGTCAACTCCGTGAGCATGGACCCCGTGTTCAGCAACAGCACCAGCCTGGTGATCGACGCGGCCCCCGGCAGCTACGTGGGCCTGACCCAGGGCGGCGTGATCTACGCCTCCGGCTCCGTGCCCGGCTCCGGCAAGGTGAGCCTGCCCATCGACGGCATCCTCACTCCCGGCACCGCCAAGCTGGTGGTCACCGCCCAGAACCACGAGCCCTACATCGCCACGATCCCCGTGGTGGTGCCGGCCGTGGTGACGCTGAGCCCCGCCGCGATCGACGTGAACACCCTGACGGACGTGACCGTCACGGTGCTGGGCGAGGACGGCGTGACGCCCGAGGTGGGCGTGAACGTGTGGGCCTCCGGCCTGGGCTACAGCACCGCCCCGGTGGCCACCGACGCCAACGGCCAGGCCGTGCTGAGCATCGACTACCAGTACGGTCCCAGCCTGGACATCATCGGCCAGCGTCCGGCGGACAGCTACCTGCTGTTCACCGAGGTGCTGGGCGTGAACGCCCTGGCGCTGACGTCGCCGGACCTGAGCGTGAGCACCACCATCGGCATGGTGGACATGTTCCCGCTGAACCTGCCCGGCACGCTGAACGCCACGGTGGGCGAGGCCGGCGCCACGCTGTTCGCCTACGTGGGCGGCGCCTGGCAGCAGACCTCCGGCTCCAGCCTGGTGATCACAGCCGCGACCGCCGGCACCGTGACCGGCGTGATCGCCCTGAGCGGCTATGACCGGTACATGGAGACCTTCGACATCGTCGAGGCCTACGGCACCCTGACCGGCAACGTGACCGCCGGCGGCGCCGGCGCCACGGGCGCCGTGGTCCGCCTGGTGGACGGCGGGGGCGTGGAGGCGGCCAGCGCCGTCTGCGACGCCAACGGCGACTACGACTTCGGCGCGGACATCCTGGTGGCCAGCTACGACGTGGTCATCGACTACTTCGGCTACCTGCACTACGAGATGCCGTTCTTCGTGAACTACGGCGCCAACGTGGACGACATCGTCCTGACCGCCGCGCCCAGCGGCGTGCTCACCGGCACCCTGTACGACAGCGTCTCCAACGAGACCCTGGCCGGCACGGTCAAGGTGTACCGCCACGACACCGGCGAGCTCTACCTGGAGGCCACGGCGGACGAGACCGGCGTGTTCACCACCGGTTCGCTGCCGTACTTCACGTACGACATCCTGGTGCGCTCCTACCACCACGTGCCGGTGATCATCACCATGGAGATCCCCGAGCCCGTCGTGGTGAAGGACTTCGTCCTGGATCCCACCAACGGCGACATCCTGGTCATCGACGACACGGCCAAGGGCCCCGTGGCCGCGCCTGCCAAGTTCGACGACAAGGGCAACCTGATCTCCGAGGCCTACACGACCGGCGGCGCCAAGGCCGTGGACGTGTTCGTGAACAACCTGGAGTACCTGGGCTACAGCGTGACCCTGGAGGACGCCGGCGCCATCGATCCGGCCGGCTGGCTGCTGTACGACTTCGTGCTGGTGTCGTCCGGCGACAACACCTCGTCCCTGGGCAACGCGGCCCTGCGCACCGCCCTGGTGAACTGGGTGGAGACCGGCGGCAAGGTGCTGATCGAGGGCGGCGAGGTGGGCTACAACCACGCCGGCAGCGGCGACTTCGCCGCCAAGGTGCTGCACTCCATCGACTGGAACCACGACCAGAGCGGCACCCTCGAGGTGCAGGACCCGTCGCACTACGTGATGAGCGTGCCCAACCCGATCAGCGGCAACAACTCCATCACGTACAGCGGCTACGGCGACCAGGACGCCATGGCGCCCCTGGCCGACGCCCAGTTCGTGGGCACCTGGTCCACCTATCCCACGGACGCCTCGGTGATCTGCTTCGATCCCAACCCGGCGCCCGAGGGCGGCCAGATCGTGTACTTCACCTTCAACTACGCCGCCCTGGAGACGGGCTGCGCCAACGACCTGCTGCAGAACGCCTGCGAGTGGCTGCTGACCCCCGAGACGGGCGACTGCAGCGTGTCCGGCCAGATCCTGCTGTCGGGCGAGGGCGTGCACTCCGGCGTGCTCGTGGAGGCCATCCCCGGCGGCGGCAGCACGCTGACCGCGTCGGACGGCACCTACAGCCTGCCCGGCCTCTACGCCGGCACGTACGACATCCGCGCCTCCAAGGCCGGCTGGGGCGTGCAGGTGGAGACCGTCACCCTGTCGGCCGGCCAGAACATGACCGGCGTGGAC
>Ga0209607_1003038_pt1 | contig 13028 bp, 9 predicted proteins | sample AD_UKC117_MetaG_FD_184413 | JGI IMG/M metagenome (GOLD analysis project Ga0209607, IMG submission 184413) | Active sludge microbial communities of municipal wastewater-treating anaerobic digesters from Hong Kong - AD_UKC117_MetaG (SPAdes)... | ecosystem: Engineered > Bioreactor > Anaerobic >... | reverse complement strand
TCGGATGAGCGACTTCAAAACCAACGAGTACGCTAATTTGCTGGGAGGAAAGGCGTTCGAACCGGCCGAGGAGAACCCTATGCTGGGATTCCGGGGCGCTTCCCGATATTACCACGAACGTTACCAGCAAGCATTTAAGCTGGAATGCGAAGCCATTAAGTCGGTAAGGAATGAAATGGGCCTGACCAATGTAAAGGTGATGATTCCGTTTTGTCGTACCGTAGAAGAAGGCAGGAAAGTGATTGATGCCATGAAGGCCAATGGCCTGGACCGGGATCTTGATCCTGGTCTTGAAATTTACGTGATGGCAGAAATACCCAGCAATGTATTGTTGGCTGAAGCATTTGCCGGCCTGTTTGACGGATTTTCTATCGGGTCCAATGACCTGACACAGCTTGCTTTAGGTATTGACCGTGACTCGGCGATTGTGAGTTCCCTGTTTAATGAGCAGAATGATGCAGTCAAGCAGTTAATCGGCATGGCGATCCGGAAAGCGCACCACGCAGGGGCCAAAATCGGATTGTGTGGCCAGGCACCCAGTGATTTTCCGGAGTTTGCCCAGTTTTTGGTTCAGCAGGGCATCGATAGCATTTCATTTAATCCGGACGCACTGGTTAAGGGTATTGAGAATATCAAGAAGGCGGAAGAGAGGACAATACTTTCTGTTTGAGATGAGATTATTTTAATGAAAAAGATTGAAAGTTTTCAATGCTTTAGTGACGATTTAATTAAATAATCACAATAGCTATGAAGTTTGTTAAATGATTGGGGGACTTGATAAAAATTGATAAATTTCATCAAATAGCATATAATCTTGGTTGGGATGATTTTCTTGAAGCGGATAATGCGGCCGAAAATACCTTCCATGCCTGCATTTAAATTCAGTGTTCGTGGACGTAGCATTTGATCCTTGAATTTGCATATTCTGCTCCCTTCTTCCAATAACCCAGTCATGTTCTTTGCCTAAAAACAATTTTAGGGCTAAGTCGGCTCCGCCGCTTAAAGCTTTGCATACGAAACGTTTAAATTCATCAGTTTCTTTGTCATAAAGTCTTTGGTGATAATCCGCAGACATCGATCTGAATTCAACCGGATATCTGAGATCTGTAGAATAAGCTGTGGAAAGAAAAGTGCTATTAGGAAATGAATCCTTCATTCCTGAGGTTCTTAGTAATGCTGTTGCCCCAGAGGTTATTAGTGCAAGTATATCCAGAATACTTGAAGGGTCAATTTTGCTGATTAAGGTTAGCCACTTACTAATACCATCCAAGGAGGTAAGGTATCCACATCCTCCGGGTGAGAACATGATTACTTTTCCAATATCCATTCTTGGATTTAAAATCGTTAGATCGAAAGCGACCAACGAGCCTCGACTAGTCGTCAGAAGATCAAGATTGTTTCCACTGAACCTGTTCCCTCCAAATAATACATCATTTAAATAATTGGCATTTTTTTCTGGACGATCACCCCACGAATCATGATCAAAAAATAGTATTTGCTGATAAACAGGGCCCATCAAGCTTGCTAGAAAGCTGGGAGACATGCTTAGTAAATCCTTAAAGCTTTTATCAATACTTGACAATGCTCCGTGAATAAGAAGTAAAGTTCTAACTTGAAAGTCAATTTCATTTGGATTCTTTATAAGCTCAAGCTGGTGGTATTCACTACTTTCCGTATGGATCAATCTCCTCAGTCGATAATTATTTGAGAGCTCCATGGCAGTCTATTGTTTAAGTTCACGTACGCGATTAAGGATATTGTTTATTGATTTATTATAACGTCGAAATGTAATGATGCGTACAAGAAAGTTAGTATGTATTAAATTACTGGTATTTTCTGAATCATTTCCGGCGTATGCATCTGTGAAATGGGTTCGAGTCACAGGTTGTTTCGGAGTAGGATACTTATAAGAAAATTTGTCATAGGGTATAAGGTCTAAGTTTTGGTAATTTATTCGATAAGGAATGTGAAATATTTCAGTCCTGGTGTTTATATTTTGTTCAAATGATTCATTTTGAATATCGGAATGATGTCGAGCCAAATATTCAATATATGGTTCCGAATCTTGATAACCTTCACCAAATTCAATGTATGCGAGACAGCCTTGATCGCTTTCCATAAACACCTGAAGTTCTAAATTATGCAAATTTTGGATTGTAATTTCATTTTCCGGTAGCGGCATATTCGCATTTGTTAGATCAATTAATCTTTCAAATATTGGCCCTTCCTCAATTTCGGGATAGATTAATGCTAATGTCCGTAAATGAAATTCGGCGATTTCATTCCTGTCTTCACTTTGGCTAATTGACTTTATTAGAATGTCGTTTTCAAATTCAATACTTAATGCAGGGTCTCTCCATTTTAAGGTTCCCCAAGCAAAATCCCGGACTTCGTCCATGCTGATGTTTAGGGATCCTTCGTCAAACGGTGGTGAAACTTGATCTTCTTTCAAAAGGGCCAGATATATTTGCTCACCGCCTGAAGCATCTCGACTTCTAAACAGAAATGTGGGTAATTCCGATGAATCCATTTACTCGAAATTTTGTAGTGAATATTAGTTAAACTTCAACTGATATTAATTAATGGAATATTCCAGTATCAGGAATATTGGATAGATGTAATGGTAGTTTTTATTTGTTGATTCTGGAAGTTGGACTTAAAGCTTGATTAAATATTTATTGCTAAAGTGTAAATTTTTTATAAAATATATTTCAATATAATGAAAAGTATTGTATAAGTCAAGCTTTAAAATAAGATAGCTGAATATTTGTTGAAGGACGAGCAGGTGGAGAAAAAAATAGTGGAGCTGCCGGGAGTCGAACCCGGGTCCAGAGAAAGTACCCATAAGCTTTCTACATGCTTAGATTAAGATTTGATTTTAAGACAACTGCCGGCTCTTAAACAGACGTGCAGTTATCCGGTTTCCTTTATTTCGCCCAAGCGTCGGAACGGTCGCTCAAGCTATCCTGCGGGTTTGTTATACGCGGTACATTGTGTATCAGGAATCAAACGTACGGCATAAAGGCATTCTAACTCCTAGAATTAGGCTGCCAAGGCGTAATTGTAGTCGCCAATTGTTGTTTGATCGTGTGGATTTACGTAGTTAGACGATCATCCTACGGCATGCTTACTTACCGATATCATTTCCTGTCAAATCCAGTCAGCCCCGTTAGTTATTGGTTCGAGCGGGATGGTCCTTCGAGCCATCAAGTCACAAAACTAATGAAATCCCTGAAAAGTTCCTTTGGCTTTGACTTCAAAACAAATTGTGATCAAATCGTCGTCTGATCCCGGTCATTGTATGGTCATCGGATTAATATTAACTATTCCAGATATCAAAGCCTCTGACGGATGAGCAAAGAAAAGAGTAACCTCAGCAAGCTTCGCGAACCGCCTGGCCGGGAAGGATCAGTTTCCCCAATTCTTCCGGATCCGGAAGTTCCGCTAATCAACGAAGATGATCAACTGGATGAAGCAGAGGATATGGATTCCTTTGTAACTCCGGGATATGAGCCACCGACTCCGGGTGAAGGGCCGTAATAATTCATTCTAACCTGGACTTCTTTCAATCTGGTTTTTCCTTGTGGCTTTAATTCCATCTGTGTCGGGTGGTTAGGGTTTTGTGACTTTTATTAACCAGAAGCCAGATATCATGCGGAGAATCCTATTCATCCTGTGTCTTTTTAATGCCTTATCAGCCATCCCGTCTGGTGGGCTATTAATGCTTAACCCGGATGGGCGGATATTTCATTTCCCGCCAGATTTATTAGAAACCACGCCATTTCAGAATTACTTCGTTCCCGGAATATTACTGGCGATGATCGTGGGAGGGTCGTCACTGATGGCGGCCATTTCACTTTTTAAAAACACAAGATATCAGTATTGGCTGGCCATGTCTGCCGGGTTAATACTGATTGGTTGGATTTTATCCAAACCATACTTATACAATCGGTCCATTGGTTGCATGCAGCATACTTTATCCTGGGCTTCACCGTATTGCTTTTATCCGTAGCGTTAATCAAACAAGCTAAAAAGGCCCGGGTGTGATACGATAAGGGTTCATTGTCGCTGTAGTTTGCACTTAATCCTGTCCGGGGGACCACTCAGACTTTCCTGGGTCAGGGATGCTGAACAAAAAATGATTTGCATCATTTGATGTGGCGCAGGTATTCTCAGTATATTCGAACCTGCGGGATGGCGAAATGTCAGCCCAATTTAAAAGCCTAACCAGAATATGAAAATTGGTATTGTTCGAGAAGGGAAAATACCTCCGGACACGCGGGTACCTTTGTCGCCCTCACAATGTGCCCTGGTCATCGAAAAGTTTGGTATAGAAGTCTTTGTGCAGCGATCAGTCAATCGCTGCTACCAGGACGAGGAATACCTGAAAGCAGGAGTTCCGGTCGTAGATGATATAGCGTTTTGTGAGGTGTTAATGGGCGTCAAAGAGGTGCAAATACGCGATTTGATGCCAGGAAAAATCTATATGTTTTTCTCCCACACGATCAAAAAGCAACCCTACAACCGCCGAATGCTCCAAACGATCCTTGAACGGAAGATTACACTTATAGACTATGAAGTCCTAACCGATGAATACAACAATCGGTTGATTGCATTTGGCCATTTTGCCGGAATGGTTGGCGCATACAACGGGATCTGGACCTACGGTCAGCGTACCGGGCTATTTGCGCTAAAGCGGATGAAGGATTGCAGGGATTACCAGGACGCCAGGACCCAGTTTAATGCGATTACCTGGCCACCTTTGCGCATTGTCGTGACCGGAACCGGGCGGGTAGGCACGGGAGCCGTACAGGTGCTGAAGGACATGGGATTTCACCGGGTCTCACCGGAGGATTTTCTGGAGAATGTCTACGAGCGGCCTGTATTTGCCCAGCTATCGGCTGAAGATTATGCAGAACACCTGGAAGGAATTCCTTTTAACAAAAACGAATATTATACCGATCCACAGCGATTTAGATCCATATTCGCAGACTATTACCGGGTGTGCGACATTCTGATCAATGGCATTTACTGGGATCCGAAAGCGCCTGCGTTTTTCACCAGGGAAGAGATGGTTCAGCCCGATTTTCGCATTCAGGTGATTGCCGATATCAGCTGTGACATTGCTCCGGAAGCGTCGGTACCCTGTACTTTGCGGGCTTCAACCATTTCCGACCCTGTCTATGGCTACGATCCCTCAACAAATCAGGAAACCCCTCCTTTTAACTCAAAAAGCGTTGATGTAATGGCCATCGACAATTTACCCAATGAATTACCCAGAGATGCCTCCCTGACCTTTGGCAATCAATTTATCAACCACATCCTACCGCAATTTTTTAATGGAGACGAAGGAAACATTCTCAAAAGGGCTACTATTACCAGAGATGGGTTATTGACTGAGAACTTCTGGTACCTGCAGGATTATGTGGGGTAACGTGTTTAGGTATTTACGGGTTGATGATGATGTTGTTGTGGTGTTTTGGTGTTGTGGTGTTTTGGTGTTTTGGACTAGCTCTTTAACTTATTCTCAGATTAACTGATTAACTCAAAGAGTGGTGTTGTGGTTTTGTGGACTAATTCATTAACTTATTCTCTGATTAACTGATTAACTCAAGAGATGGTGTTTTGGTTTTTGGGTATTATGAACTGACCCATTAACTTATTCTCTGATTAATTCCCATACACCGATTAACCCTTAAATCTGCCGACGGATTACTTATTACCGGCTAATTCCCAAATAGGTTTCCACATTGCGCTGAATCCGGTCCAGCACCTGGCCATAGTCTGCTTTCTCAAAGGTGGTGCCCGTCATCAGTTCGTACAGGTGAATATATCTTTCGCTGATCTCGATGACAAAATCATCTGGCATATCCGGCATGTCCTGGCCTTCGAGTCCCTGGAAACCATGATCCATTAGCCATTCACGGACAAATTCTTTGGAGAGTTGCTTTTGATGTTCTCCGCGTTGTTGTCTTTCAGCATACCCTTCGAGGTAATAATATCGCGAGGAATCGGGGGTGTGGATTTCATCGATAAGCACAACTTCATCCTGGTAGATGCCGAACTCGTATTTCGTGTCAACCAATATTAGTCCACGGGCTTCGGCCATTGCGGTACCACGTGCAAAAAGTGCCCGGGTATAACGTTCCATCCTTTCGTAATGACCGGGGTCGACCAGGCCGCGGCTCAGGATATCTTCTCTGGTGATGTCCTCGTCATGACCTTCATCGGCTTTTGTGGCCGGAGTGATGATGGGCTCCGGAAATTTATCGGATTCACGCATGCCATCGGGCATGGCAACTCCGCAGAGCACTCTTTCGCCGGACTTATATTGACGCCAGGCGTGGCCGGCAAGGTATCCCCGGATGACCATTTCCACTCGTTGCGGAATGCATTTTTTACCGATCATCACATTGGGATCCGGGCAGGCCTCCATCCAGTTGGGTACAATATCGCGGGTGGATTCAAGGAAAAAAGCTGCCATCTGATTCAGCACCTGTCCTTTGTAGGGAATGGGCCGGGGCAGGATGTGATCAAATGCGGAGATCCGGTCAGATGCAACCATGACCATCCGCTCTCCGATGGTGTATACATCACGTACTTTGCCGTGATAAACTTCCTGCTCCGGATGAAAATAAAAATCGGTGGTTTGGATACCGTCCATGTTCAGTACTTCTTGAGCAGCGAAATTAACGAATTGATTCTTGTCGTAAGCATCAATCGTACACCCGGTCATCCATAATTACGTTTAGCCCAGCATTTCAAAACGCGCCGTGAAATGCCTTAACATAGGCGCTTCGTAGGTGATTTTCATCCCCCGGATGGTATTACGATGGTGATAGACATCGGTAATGACTTCTGTGACATAATCCATATGGCTCTGCGTGTACACACGACGGGGAATGGCCAACCGGACCAATTCGAGTGGGGGGCTGATCAGCCCTCCGTCTTTACCATATTTTCCAAACATCACACTACCGATTTCCACGCCACGGATTCCGCCATGCAGATACAAAGCGCAAGCCAGCGCCTGACCCGGGTATTCATGGCGTGGGATGTGGGGTAAAAAGGAAGCTGCATCCAGATAAACCGCATGTCCGCCCGTCGGCAAGACCAGGGGTATGCCTTGTTCGGACAGCTTGTCGCCAATGTATTCGATGCTCCGGATGCGATATTTCAGATAGTCTTCATCCACAATTTCCTCCAGGCCCTGCGCGATGGCCTCGAGATCCCGGCCTGCCAAACCGCCGTAGGTAGGAAATCCCTCGGTAACAATAAGCAGGTTGCGGAATTGCTGAGCCAGGACTTCATCCTGCAGCGCTAAAAATCCGCCTATATTGGCAAAGGCATCTTTTTTAGCGCTCATGGTGACCATATCCGCGTGGGAAAATAATTGCTGGGCTATTTCCAGAACCGTGTGGTTCTTGAAACCCGGCTCCCGCATTTTGATAAAATAGCAGTTTTCAGCAAAGCGGCAGGCATCAATAATCAAGGGAATCTGGTATTTCGTACAAATGGCGCGTGCCCCACGAATGTTTTCCATCGAAACCGGCTGACCACCCCCAGAGTTATTGGTGATGGTAATGACGACGGCTGGAATATTATCTGCTCCAAGCTGTTTGATATGGGTGTCCAATGCGATAAGATCAATATTTCCTTTAAAATCCGCGATAAGACCAGGTTGTTTTCCTGCCGCACAGACCAGATCCAAACCTTCTGCACCGGTAAATTCCACATTGGCACGGGTGGTGTCAAACAACGTGTTACTCAGCACGGTTTTGCCGGCACCGCCGAGAATAGTGAAGAGGATCTTTTCTGCAGCCCGGCCCTGGTGGGTAGGGATCACCACGGGTAATCCGGTTATTTTTTTTACGGCAGCTTCAAACTTGAAAAAGCTGTCGGCGCCGGCGTAGGACTCATCGCCCAGCATAATGCCGGCCCATTGGGCACTACTCATCGCAGAGGTGCCACTATCGGTCAATAAATCAATAATGACATCGTGTGCCTTGAGTAAGAACGGATTGTAATGTGCCGCTCGGAGCAATTCTTTACGCTCGTGAAAAGTCGTAAAATAAATGGGTTCTACCGATTTGATTTTAAAGGGCTCGATAATGGTTTTCATACAACGGAAGCTTACTTGATTAATTAGGAACCTGGCGGTTGAAAGCGGTTAATTAACGATCAGTTTCAAATCCGTCGTTCGGGTCCACCCGGCTAAAAAGCTTTTGATTTCATTGAGTTTGGTGGTGTTTGGTTTCCGGCTAAAACGGATCATTGCCACCGTCATCGAATCCAAGCGGGTGGAATCTACCTCAAATTTGGGAAGGCGTGCAATGGAGATGGATTGAAGATTGGGATCCATTTTCTTTAATTGGCCGGCGATTTCATCCAACGGATATTGCTGTGCGGAATAAGAGGCAATTTGTTTTTCCAGATTTTCGATTTGGAGATCTTTCCGGGTCAATTCTTCCTGATTCCGGGATAGCGTATTCTGGAAAAACTCCGTTTGCAACTGGACACTCATTTCTTTGATTAAGTTGCTGTAATTGACGGTATCCTGCTTCCCTACTTCGGGATGTACTTCCAGGGTGAAATGCCTGAGCTGATAACTTTTGTCTTCTTTGAGGCGGTCACTCAGGGCATGTACGGTAGTGGAGGGAATCGGATCACCGCTCAGAAACAGGGTAATGTGGCTGCTATCCCTGGTATAATAAATGTCCTTGGTGATCACCGAACGTTTAAGCATCCCTTTCCGGATCTCATTATCAATGAATAAGTTGACCTTGTTTTTAAAAATGCTTTCCTGGACGACACGAACTGCCGTAACGGCACTAGGAATGATGGTTATTAATGTAAAAAGGAAGATGAGTTGCTTCGTTCGCAATTCCCGTTTCGGGTCGATGAATTCCACATGGGGATAGTTCAGGAAACGAACGATGATCCAGGTTGCCAGGCTGATGAATACCCCGTTAATCAGGAAAAGGTAAAATCCGCCCCAGAAATAATCAAATTGCATGGTGCCCAGGCCGAACCCTGCCGTACACAGAGGAGGCATCAGAGCCGTCGCTATTGCAACTCCCGGTATGGCGTTGGATTTCTCCTGCCGCGATCCGGCAACTATTCCAGCCAACCCCCCAAAAAACGCAATCAGCACATCAAAGAGGTCCGGAGACTTACGGGATAACAATTCGGACTGTGCATCATTCAGGGGGGATAGGGCAAAATATAAGGCAGAAGTGACAATACTGATCAGGACTGCAATCGACAGATTTTTTAGCGATTTCAGGATCAAAGGAATGTCATTAATTCCCATCCCTAATCCGACACCCATAATGGGACCCATTAAAGGTGAGATCAACATCGCTCCAATGATAACCGCCGCGCTGTTTTTATTCAGTCCGATGGAAGCTACCATGATGGCGAAGATCAGAATCCATAAATTCGCTCCCCGGAAAATCACGCCTTTCCGAATGTATTCAATGGTGTCCTGGTCAGCGGCTTTGTCCAGATTCAGGTTGAACAAATCCTGTAGAAAAACACGGATCATCCGCAGTAGCATAGCAGGTGTAGGTACTCGGCGAGTCATGGATCCATCGTTTGCTCAAATATAAACATTTGTTTTAATAAGTACGTTTTGGTATCCCGGTGTATTTACCCTAATTATGCTATCTTATGCCTAAATCCTGGAAAAATGTATTTGCGTCGCATTGCCTACTTAGTAGTCCTGTTGCTGTCTTTTGGCAGCTGTTCGGAGTCCGGTCAGAAAGACCTTTCTCCTGTTACGGATCTGACTTATTATTTCGACCGACCGGCTGACTATTGGGAAGAAGGCTTGCCCATTGGAAATGGCCGAATAGGGATGATGATTTTGGGTGATCCCGGCAAACAGCGTATTCCGCTCAATGAAGACAGTTTCTGGTCAGGAGAACCCAGGACCTGGGACAACCCGGACGCCCCAAACTGGATAGATACCATCGTGCATAGCCTGCAGCGAGATGATTTGATCCGGGCTGATCAGCTGATCCGAAATATGCAGGGGACGTTCACGGAGTCGTATGCGCCGCTGGGTGACTTGTGGCTGGATTTCCTGGATAGCACAGAGGTTACCGGTTATCGGCGAAGCATCAACTTAAGAGATGGGTTGGTAGAAATCCAATTCGATCGCAAAGGTTACCACTGGACGCAACAATTTGCCATTAGTTTCCCGGACCAGGTTGCCTTGATCAACATCACCACCACAGATCCTGAAGGTATTCGTTTTATCGCTTCCATGACCAGCCAAACACCATTCCGGATAAGGCCGGAAAATGACCGAACACTGGTTATGCGTTGTAAAGCGCCCTATCATGCAGAGCCCAGTTATCGTGGTAATATGCCCGACCCGGTACGATTTGACGACTGGGGAGGCAAAGGTATGGAAGCAGAGAGCTGGTTGACAGTAATGCATGGTGATGCTGCATTTCAGGATACGGCGCTGGTGGTTTCCGGCTCGAACCAGGTCGTACTATTATTTACTGCGGCCACCAGTTTCAACGGGCCATTTAAATCTCCGTCATCAGACGGACTAAATCCAGCCGACCGGGCGGGGAAAACCATTCAGTCGGTATCCGGAATGTCCTACGATCAATTGTGGCAGCGGCACCTGGAAGACCATCATAGGCTGATGGACCGGGTCGTGCTGGATCTGGGAAGTACGGCTCAGAGCGAGAAACCGATTGATGTGCGCCTCAGAGAATACAAAGCAGGCGCAGCGGATCCGGAATTAGTTACCTTACTATTTCAGTTTGGACGCTATCTTTTGATCGGTTCATCACGACCGGGTAGCCAGCCGGCTAATCTGCAAGGCATCTGGAACCAGGAGTTGCGACCTCCCTGGAGTTCCAATTACACCACCAACATCAATGCGGAGATGAATTACTGGCCTGTGGAAAACACCAACTTGTCCGAACTCACCGAACCTTTCATCCGGATGATCCGCGAAATGGAAGCGCCAGGCGCTAAAACTGCCCGAACCAATTACCATGCGGAGGGGTGGGTTGCGCATCACAATTCAGACATCTGGAGGCAAACAGGGCCGGTCGGAGATTATGGCAAGGGCGACCCGGTGTGGGCCAATTGGAATATGGGAGCAGGGTGGTTGGTATCTCATTTATGGGAGCATTACCTGTTTACCAGGGATGAAGAGTTCCTCCGCAATACGGCTTATCCTTTGCTGTCCGGGGCATTGGCTTTCGTCGTTGATATCCTCATCCGGGATGGGCAGGGACGATGGATCACACGTTTTGGTACTTCCCCCGAAAATAAATTTTTATGGCATGACACGGCAACTGCTGTTTGCATGGGGCCAACCATGGATATGGCCATCACGCGCGAACTATTGGACCGTTCTCTGCTCGCTGCCAGCATTCTGAACATTGAACCTCCAAAGGAGTGGGAGGAGATCCAGGCGCATTTGTTCCCATATCAGATTGGCAATCATGGTGAGTTGCTGGAATGGAGCCAGCCATTTCCCGAAACCGATGTCCACCATCGGCACATTTCGCATTTGTATGGATTTTATCCGGGCAACCAGATAGACCCCCTGCATACTCCGGAGCTTTTTGCTGCGGTTCGTAAGACCCTGGAAAGGCGAGGGGACCCATCCACCGGGTGGTCCATGGGCTGGAAGATTAATTGCTGGGCACGACAGAAAGACGGTGATCATACGTTGCTCCTGATCAATAATGAATTAAATCCCGTTGAGCCGAGTGTTAGCGGCCGGTACAGTTACGGACCGGGAGGAGGTGTTTATCATAGTCTGCTGGATGCACATCCTCCATTCCAGATTGACGGAAATTTTGGAGCGACCGCAGGGATCGCGGAAATGTTGGTTCAGAGCCATTCCGGAGCAGTAGAATTGCTTCCTGCACTGCCCTCCAGCTGGAAAGAAGGAAGTGTTCGTGGATTAAAAGCCCGTGGTGCCTATACGGTGGATATAACCTGGCAGGGAGGAATGCTTGCGGATGCCCGGATAATGGCGGAGCGCGATGGATTTTGCCGGGTCCGAACATGGATTCCGGTCCAGGTTGATGGCGTCCAGGTAGTTACTAATCCGGATGAATTCCCGGAAGATCCGGTCTTTCATGTTCCACATGTTGGGGACCCGGTCATACTTGCTCCGGATTCATTGTCAGTCGTAGAGCCAAATGTGGGTTACCTGGTAGGATTCCCGGTTCGTAAGGGACAGACTTACCACATCCATCCACAGGAATGACCGAAAATCCGCTTTCGACGGTCGTCAGGATTTACTGGATGCCCGTTGGAGCTTGTCATTGAGGGCTATGCCTATGTGCTCCTCGGGAAATCGTTCAATAACTATGGTTGCAATGGCCGGATCATGATCCCATTGCTGAAGGGCAGCATAGAACTTTGATGCAGCTTCCTGCAGGTCTCCTTTGGTAGACAACCACACGGAACGGTATCCCTGATCCAATGCCTGGCTGAAGGTAATTAAGGCCACTTTGGGAGATTTGATAAGTGGTATAGCTTCTTCTAAATTACCGATGACGATGACTTGTTTATTCGGTGCATAATGTTTGGTAAGCATTCCGGGTGCTAACGGCTTGGACGTAGAATGTTGCTGGAGTTGTAACTGGCCTACCACGGATTCGATGTCCGCCCTGTCTAATGCACCCAAACGGTAGATCATCAGGTCTTCTCCTTCCATCCCGACGATGGTTGATTCAATGCCTTTTATGCAATGGCCTCCATCCAGGATCATCGGGATCATTCCATTGAAGTGAGCGGAAACATGATGCGCATTGGTAGGGCTCACATATCCAAAAGGATTGGCGCTGGGAGCAGCGAGAGGAAACTCGAGACGGGATAGTAAAACCTGGGTTAAAGGATGATCCGGGATACGTATGCCCACCCGGGGCAATCCGGCCGTCACCAGATCCGGTACGGACTCATTTTTAGGGAGTAACAAGGTCAAAGGGCCGGGCCAGAAAGCCCTGGCCAGGGCCATAAGTGGCTCCGGGAAAGAGGAA
>Ga0209607_1003030_pt1 | contig 13054 bp, 14 predicted proteins | sample AD_UKC117_MetaG_FD_184413 | JGI IMG/M metagenome (GOLD analysis project Ga0209607, IMG submission 184413) | Active sludge microbial communities of municipal wastewater-treating anaerobic digesters from Hong Kong - AD_UKC117_MetaG (SPAdes)... | ecosystem: Engineered > Bioreactor > Anaerobic >... | reverse complement strand
GGTAACGTCAGCCATGTCGAGGTCTTCCAGATCGAAGGCGTAGGAACCTCCATCATCGGAAGGCCTCGACCCTCAACCAAGCAGCGACGCGCTCACCCAACCCACACTCTCCTTTGGGAAGAGCCGGTATGCCGGGCTCAACGACCGGGCGCGGGCTTGGGGTGCGGAGGTCAACGCCCGTCGGCATAGCGAGATCCACGCCATCCCGACCGAGCGACTCGCCACCGAGCGGGATCTGCTGGGCGAGCTGCCGTCGCTACGGCCGCAGGTCGGTCCCGCGCCGATCATCAGGAAGGTCGACAAGCTCTCCTGCATCCGGTTCGGGTCCGCGCGCTACTCGGTGCCCAACCGGCTCATCGGGCGGGTGGTAACGGTGCTGGTCGACGAACGCGACCGGATCCTGCGGGTCATCGAGCCGGTCACCGGTGAGATCCATGCCGAGCACGGGCTGGTGGCGCCCGGCGAGACCAGCATCGACGACGCCCACAACGACCGGCCACGGCCGGCCTCGCCCCGCCGCAGGGCTCGTGGGCGCACCGTCGCCGAGAAGAAGTTCCTGGCGTTGGGTCCGGTCGCCGAGCAGTTCCTGGTCGGGGCCGCCGCGGCCGGGGTCACCAAGCTCAACACCGAGATCGCCACGATCTTGGGCTTGGGCGCTGCCCACGGGGATGACGCCCTGGTCGCAGCGCTGGAACGTGCGGTGAGCTTCGGCCGGTGGCGTGCCGATGACGTCCGGTTCCATCCTGGCCACCAACGGACACGCGCCCCGCCCGACAGCGGCCGGGCAAGCACTGGTGATGACCCTGCCCACCGTCCCGGTCCGGCCGCTGGACGCCTACCGCATCAGCGCGAGAGTCGAAGGTGTCTTGGACGGGGGTGACGTGTCGTGACCGCCACGACCCCGCCGCCGCTACCCGCGGACCTCAACGATGGCTTGAAGCGGCTCAAGATGGCCGCGATGCGCCGGCTGGCGCCCGAGCTGCTGGTCACTGCGAAGACCCAACGCTGGAAGCCCGAGGAGTTCCTCCGCACGCTCATCGAGGCAGAGATCGCTTCGCGAGATGAGTCGAACGTCCGCACCCGGATGCGACAAGCCGGCTTCCCGGTCACCAAGACCCTGGCCGAGTTCGACGTCGCCGCATCCTCGATCCCGTCCGCGACGTTCGACTACCTCTCATCGTTGGAGTGGGTCCGCGCCGCAGAGAACGTGTGCATGATCGGACCCGCGGGTACCGGGAAGTCCCACACCCTCATCGCCCTGGGCATCGCCGCGGTCGAAGCAGGCCACCGGGTCAGGTACTTCACCGCCGCCGAGCTCGTCGAGACCCTCTACCGCGGGCTGGCCGACAACAGCGTCGGCAAGGTCATCGACACCCTGCTGCGCAACGACCTGGTCCTGGTCGACGAGCTCGGGTTCGCCCCGCTGGACGACACCGGCGCCCAACTGTTCCGGTTCGTCGCGGCCGCCTACGAACGCCGATCACTCGGCGTCGGATCGCACTGGCCGTTCGAGTCCTGGGGCCGGTTCCTGCCCGAGCACACCACCGCCGTCAGCATGCTCGACCGACTCCTACACCACTGCCACACCGTCGTCACCGACGGTGACTCTTACCGGATGAAGCAAGCTCGAGCGAACGGAGGAACCCGACTCAAGACCACCTGAAACTCAGCGAGGGGTGGGGACTTTCAGTTGGCCACCAGCGGGGACCGAAACCTGGCCATTGACACGCCGGCCCCGGTCGGCACCGGGGGGTGCAGCGGCCAGAGTCCGAGCGCGCGCCGGCCACCAGACCACGGCGCGAGCAGCCGGCGCGGTAGCGGCTTCAGCGGAAGACGCGGGCGGCTGAGTCGTTTCACCACTTGGCGCCCGTGGTGGTGGCGATCTCTATGCTCCGGCCGAGCATGGCCGCAGCCAGCGGGTCGGTGTGGGCCCGGCGCCGCCAGGTTGGCGCGTGCCGCCGGTGACAGCCTGGCGCAATTAGTTAGGCGGGTGAAGATTGTGTGAAGTCGTGCTTGAGCTTTCCACCTACCTCAGCTCAGGAGTTGGCCGACGCATTTGAGGAGATCTCCGGCGAGCAAAGCAGCTAGCGCAGTCCAGGCCATCCGGGGTCTTGGTACCGGCCGCCATCCCCAAGGGCCAGAATATCTTGAACCCAATAAGGCCGATCTGCGGAGTCTGTGCGAACCAGGCGCGAGAATCCGCTCCCCTGTCGCACTTCGAGTTCTCCCGCTGGCGACAGAACGTACAACTCGCCATCGTGTTTCGGCCACTCATCGCCAATAGTCGAGTTCTTGCGTTCGTATAGGCGAAATCCATAACCCATCCTCGGCAGATGCAGTAATGACGCTGCGATGGCGAGTTGCCTTCCAGTCGCCGAAATCCGCGGGTCAACATCCTTTGACGGCAAAGCCCCAGTGAGCACGTCAAGAACGACGTCGCCACTCAATGCGATCGCCGGAGGACGACCACCGCTCAAGCCCAGCCGTTTCATCGCCTCCTTCTCGACTCCTGCGCGAGCCTCGGCGGGCCTCCCTACAAAGTTGTGCGACGTGGAAGGCGACTTCAGTGAGCGTAGATGTTGGAGGATCCGAAGGCTCATCTCACAGCGCGCAACAGCTTCTGAGACCCAGCCGCTCTCGCTGTTCCGCCGTGCATGTAACAGGTGGCCGTGGGCACACAACACAGTGGAAGTCCCCTTGATCTTGCCAGGTTCTCCAAGATCCCAAACTGGAGTGGTTTCGGGCTTCTGGGTACGAAAGCGGATACGCTTTTCCCATCCAGTCTGCATTGCAACGGTAGGAGTACCCGCCTTCCGCAACATCTCGGCTAATTCGAACCAACTCAAGTCAGGGAACCGCAGCCGGGTCGAGACCGGGTTTCCGCACGAAAGAAACGTGATCAGGTCCGATTCCCCTGCCTCCGGGACGTGGAGCCAGGCCTTTAGTCGCGGCATATGCTCAACTACCAGATCTTCAAACGGGCGAGCGTGCTTTTCGGGTTGCGAAGTCCCGCAAACCGAACACGGCGACCGGCCAGCAATGAGATGTTCGTGGTACAGCCGTGCCTCACTGGCTGGATGGAGAGGGTGCCCAAATGGTGGCGAGGTCATGGCGCATAATATATCCGAACGTCGGCGCCAAGGCCCCCGGACTGCCGCTGCGACCAATGTGGCACTGCCCCGGGTGGGGCTCCGAAGTGCCAGTACGGGGAGCGGCAGCACGGGCGGGGCCGACCCGGTTTCGCGCTTCGTCGATGGGTTCGTTCCGAGCTAGACGCCCTGGAAAGCGCCACCTAGGTGGCTCTCCATCGGCCCCCAAGTCAGCGGGTACTCCAGCGACACGTTGGCATTCACGAGGAATACCCGTGATAGCGAACAATAAATCCTAACGTCTCCGCTATTATAGCATTCCAGTTCGGCTTGTCCTTTGGTTCATCCGAATCTGAAGCCAGCCAGTGAGTGACGTCCCCCGGGTTGGATAACCATAGCTCTCCCGATTCATCAACAAAGATCTCTCTGGATTGAGGCTCATACGAACCAGCGCGAGTCAGGCCCATCGCAAGACCTCTCCCAGCTACCCGCGACTCTCTCACGTACTCGTCGCTCCCGATCCGGTGGCTATACTTGACGCGTTCCGTGGCAATCAGATTTACTGAAGCCTTGGCAAAGAGCGTGTCGCGTACTAGCCGCCATGTGGCGCTCACTTTCCACGACTCATCGTCGGGGACGCGTGATGCAGAACGCTGTTCTTGCCAGTCTTCTCTAGCCTGATCGAGAGAACGTTTCCGGAACTGGGACACATCAACCCCGACCCGTTGTGCAACCTCCATGGCCGAATAGTTCAGTACATACCGGCCAAGATCGAACGAAGAAAGGTCAAGCGGCTCAAGAATGGGCGGTTCATACGGTCTAGTCCTCCCGTAATTCACAAATTCTCTAGTTTCGCTTATACCTCCCTTGTAGATCCAAACCGTACTGCCACGCGAGGTCAGAATGGTGTTCTCATCGAGGGCCCACCCTTGCTCTTGCACATCATAAACAAGCTTCGGATCCTCCTCCACAACCATCGTCCGAGACCAACCATGTTTGCGACGTCCATCGCGCGCTACAACGTCACCGGAACCACAGTAGTATGTGAATCGCCAGGTTCGAATGTTGGGAAGGCCCTGTTCGTGTGCCGCCTTCAAGAAGTCCCCCACTGAAACACACCCGCGCACTCGATGTGCCTCATGGCACTCCAAGCAGAGTCTGCGCCGATCCACGACAAAACTGTCGGAGCCGCAGACATTTTTGTCGCATTCGGCACAGCGACCAATCATAAGGGTCGTACAGAAGTCACAGAATGGTATCTGCGGTGTTGTCGAGGACACCTTCTCATACTCATTTCCGCACGGCTCCCTCCATCTGGTGATCAGCGGTGAGCCGTCGGCGGCTAGGCCACCGACTTTCGATCGCTCTAACGGCGTCGTACAACGCCACCAATGGGTTCCGGCAACAGGCTCGCGAGACTCGCCGCCGCAGACGGGGCATGCCATAGCCCAAGGGTAGTCCCCCTGGGAAATGCGGGTGCCCTCCATCCCGACGTGGGCAGTGCGTCAGTTCGCGGAGCGGCTGCATCCTGGATGCCGACAACCCGGAGCGGACATACGGCCCTGCATCTCTCCGGACGTCGGCGAGAGCCGATGCTGTAGGGCGTCAGCTGAACGACTTAGGGGTCGTTGCCGGTGGCCCTGCGACGGTTGGCGCGGGAGGCGCAGGATCGGCTGCAGAATCGTCGCCGCGCGGCCCCGGTGAGGGGGCAGAACTCGACGCCGCACTCTTGGCAGATCACGACGCGGCCGCTGCGCCGTTGTGTGGGGTTCCGTCGCAGATTCGCGCCTCGCACACGGTCACCCGCTGGGGAGATTGGGCTGCCGTTTGCCAGCCGCGCTGCGGTGGCTTTCGCGGGGTCGCGGGCTGCCGCGAGGGCCGGGTTTGGCCGGCCTTTGGAGCCCTCCGACATGCGCTCGTGCAGATCGTTGGTCACCAGGCCCTTACTGAGGTGGAGCCCATGTGCAAGGCGATACTGGCGGGCTGTCCGCCCGTGGGCTTTGTAGGCGTGCAGACCCAAGTGTCTTCCAGCCCATGGGCATTCGTGGCATTGAAGACCTGCCGGTGTGGAGGTGACGATCCCATATAGGCCGTACCCGTCGACGTCCCCAACCACCAATATGGGGCGGCTGCGACTGGTGGGCATGCCCCAGTGTCACCCGTTGAGAGCGGGATGTATCGGGCTAGCGGTGCGGTCCGGTGCTGGCTGGCGGGTGTGTCGGCGGCCACGAGAAACTGCCAGGAGACGGCCACGAAACTGCCCGCTGGCGGACATGAGAACTGCCCGCTGACGGTCATGGGGTCTGCCCGACACGACGCCGCCACGGTCCGTGGTTGAGGCCCCTTCCTCGGGTGCGATGAGCGGTGCTGAAGCGCCCCATCGCCCCGAGGAAGGGATTGAGTTGAAGTCTGCCGAGGAGATCATGAAGATTCTGGATTCCTACGACCTGACAGGGTCGTTGCGCGATGCCGGGGTGCTGGCCGGCTGCTCCGACTACACGGTGAAGCACTACGTGGACCGTCGCGCTGCCGGCGGGGAGCTGGTCAAGGCGGCCGGCCCGGCCGCAGCTGGTCGATGAGTACCTGCCCAAGGTCGAGGAGTGGGTTGAGCGCTCGGAAGGGGAGGTCCGCGCCGATAAGGTGCACGAGAGCCCGGGATGTGGCTGCAGTACGAGTACGGCGACGGCCCGGTCGTCGACGGCGTCAAGACGGTGCTGTTCGTCGCCTGGCTGGCGTGGTCGCGGTTCCGGGTGGTGATCGCGTTGCGCGACAAGACGATGCCGTCGGTGTTCGCGGCCCTGGACCAGACCTTCCGGCGTCTGGGCGGGGTGCCGACCTACGTACTGACCGACAACGAGAAGACCCTCACTGTCGAGCACATCGCCGGGATCCCGGTCCGCAACGCCGAACTCGTCGGATTCGCCGAGCAGTACTCGGTGGTCGTGCACACCTGTGTTCCCGCCGATCCAGCGTCCAAGGGCGGCTCCGAGTCGTCGGTGAAGATCAGCAAGGCCGACCTGTTGCCCAAGGACACCAACCTGCGTGAGGAGTACTCCTGGTCACGATGTCGCTGGTTGGCGGCTGGTGCGTCGATCTGAATCTGAACACTGGATCGCATTGCGGCACAACGGGAACTGGCGGGACGAGAGTCGATGAGGTGGGGTGCGAACCCCGGCGTACACCGTCAGCCGCACACCGGCAACGGATCCTCAGCACCGGCCCACCGGTACGAGACGAGTCGCTGATTCCGAGATCATCTCGTCTTCCCCGTACACGCGGCTGACGTCCCCGTCCTCTTGAGCTTTCCGAACAAGGTTCAGCGCAGCTTGATTCTGTGCGACAGCCGGGCACTCCTCTGCGGTCTGCCGGGTCCGCCAAGCGTCCATCTGGGCGAGTCCGCTGGTGGTGGGTGGCGCCCCGGACTTGCTCGAGCAACCACCCGAACTAAGCGCAACCAGAATGGCCAGGAGTACACCTGTTGACTTCATGGGCGCATCCTTGCGCAGCTTCGTCGACTGGTGCGTTTAAGTTGACGGCAGAGCGACCGGAGGTGTGAGTTGTTGGATACGGGAGGGATCCCGCTCGGTGAACGCGCGTTGCAGCGGATTCTGGACCATGTTGTCGCTGTCGGCGATGAAGCCGAGACCAACTACCTGGAGGTCAAGAGCCATCTCGATCTGTGCGCCAAAGTGAGTGTCGCGAAGGTGGCTAAGTTCCTGTTGGGCATGGCGAACCGGGACCCGCAGGCAGCGTCCCGTCACTTCCAGGGGTACGGCGTGCTGGTCATCGGCGCGCAGAAAGGCGAGATAAGGGGGATCGCCCGGGGTACCGAGGCCCACGAGCTCGAGGGTCGACTTCGCCCGTATCTAGGGCCGGAGTTTCCCTCGTTCGAGTTCGGGCGTCTACCCATTGATGACGACAACGAGGTCCTGTTCGTCATCGCGCCACCGCTGCAGGACGGACAGCCACCGTTCCCGTGTCACAAGGACTTCCAGGGTGGGCAGGTCAAGGACAATCTCGCGGACGGCGCCATCTACGTGCGCGGCGCCAGCGACACGAGGCCGGCCAAAGCCGGCGAGATCGCCGCGCTGGTGAAGCGAGCCCGGGGAGCCGGCAAAACTCCGATCAGCCTCGACATCGAGATCCTTGGGCTGATCAACCGCGTGACTCGGGTCGACGAGGTGATGGCGAAGCTGTACGACCTCGAGGAGGAGAGGTTCGCCCGGTACAAGCCGGCCACCACACCCAGGCAGTCCCTGGCCAACGTCTTGAGCGGGAGGCTGCCTATGACCGCCGAGGAGCGTGAAGCGGAATTGGTCCGGTGGAAGCGCGAACGTCCCAGGCGTTTGCGCAATGGACGCGATTACTTCCTCGGAGTGTCGCTTCCGGCTGCCGGCATCCGAGTGGTCAGTCGCGACCGCTTCGTGTCAACACCGCAACTCATCGTCACGTTCCATGGGTGCGAGGCAGTTGCGCACCGCGACGCTCAACGCGCCGACTGGTCAAAGGTCGTCGAGCCCGTCGTGCGCCCGCAGCCCTTCGGCCTTGACCTCTCGTCGAATGACGATCTCGCCCTGGCGCGGCTGCGTGGGTACCCGGTCGCCTGGAACAACCGCAGCGACGACGTCGTCGTGGAACTAACACCGGAGTCGTTTCGGCCGAACGTTCCGTGGGAAAGCGACCGGGACGACTATGCGGTCATTGCCCGCAACCCGCACGCCGCTTCAGTGAAGGTGACTTGGGTCCTCACCGAGGAGCAGAGCGACGTCACTACTACCGGCGAACTGACCCTAGACACCAGCAACCTGATCGATGCTGCCGACCTGGTTGCTCGGAGGTTCAAGCGCCCCGATTAGCGAATCGGCTTCCCGTATTGGCCCGCCTCGACGGAGCAACCTCACCTCTGGTGAGTCACGTCGACGTCGGATACTAGCACCAGTTCCTAGCAGGGGCGCTTTCGCTGTGCCGCGCCATCCGGCCGTAGATTTGCGGCATGCCTGATCCGCCTGGCTGCCGTGTGTTCATCGGTTCTTCCACGGAGGGAGGCGGGGTCGCCCAAGCGTTGCGGCTAGAGCTGCTGAAGGTCTGCGAACCAGTCCTGTGGTCCCAAGATGTCTTCGAACCCGGCGGGTACACCCTCGACTCGTTGATTGAGGAAGCGAAGCGTTGCGACTTCGCGGTGCTCGTGGCCACACCCGATGACGGCCGGGAAAGTCGAGGATCCTCGACCAGGGTTCCTCGGGACAACATCGTCCTAGAGTTCGGCTTGTTCGCGGGAATCCTGGGCCGTCAACGCACCTTCCTGCTGGCCACAGGTGGCGCCCAGCTTCCATCTGACACCCTTGGCCTGACTCGCCTGGCGTACCACGATGAACAAACCAATCCGCGCACTGCTGTCGCAGAGGCGGCGGCCCAAGTTGGCGGACGCATAGAGGCGCTGGGGAGAGTCGAGCGTCTTGGGGGCTCGGCTACCGGTGCGACATCGAGGGGAGACGGCGCACTCCAGGCTGAGCTGGAGAAGCTGATTCACAACGCCACCAGTCAGGGGTGGACCGCCAAGAACTCGCCGACGGCCCTCCGTCTCAGATCCCCGAAGGGGAAGACCTTCACGCTCACCAAAACGACCCCCGAAGGGGTCCGCGCTCAGTTGCGGCCGTTCGCGGCTGAGGTGCGCGCGAGCGGGCTGCGGGTGAGCAACGCTGTGCGTCGACCACCTGACGAGTCACCATTCGCATAGAGGCAGGCCCCCTGGATCGTCCGTTGCGGTATCGCTCCAGGGGGCGACGCTCCAACTCCATCTCCATGGAGGGCGCCCTACGGGCATGCCGCGCCTTGGCGACGCCGAGGGCGATCCGTTTCCGGGCTGGACTCGCTCCAGGTCGGGTTTGCAACGTCTCCTGGACGTTGCAACCGGCGCGCACTCTTCGCCGTTGCACATAGTAGGGGTCCCGGCAAGCAGCCTCGGGCGTGGCCTGATTCCTGAGGACTGGTTGTCAATTGACGAGATGGTGGCGTGCCAGGAGTTGGTGGACAGCTTCACGAACGAGGTCGCTCTGGCTGCGCCCGGTGGCCTGCTCGAGCTGTTTGAAGGCGGCATAGTCGTTCTCGCTGATCCGAGCGCGGACGGTGAACTGGACATCGTTGGCGAGAAGCATCTTGCCCTGGACACTCTCGATGGGCACTCCCAGGACGTGCTCGTAGAAGCCTTCCGTCGCGCGGCCAGGTCAAGGACCCGAATCTCGATGTTGACGAATGTCGCATCTTGGGCCGCGCCTTCGAGTCCGGTAGTGAACTGGCCTTGCTCGAGTTTGGCGGGGCTCGGCGTTAGGTTGGGGCGGCTGACTTTGTCGATCAGCAGGTTCTCACAGTCCTCGGCGCGGAGCACGCTGCGGGCGGCGCGACGCGGGTGGCCCGGAACCTGCGTCCTTCCGGCTCACAGAATGACGCCCAGCCGCGTGTAGCCCGGCCAGGGCAGCCGCACGCCTGCGAAGTCGTTAACCCTCCCGAGGAACGCCGGTCCTCCGCCTTAAGGTCGAGGAGACCTGCCTACCCGAATCGAGGACCATGCGGATCCGGCGAATCGACATTGAGAACTTCCGCGGCATCAAGTCCGCCTCCTGGCGACTGCCTACAAGCCGCCGATTCTCCGCCCTCATCGGCCCCGGGGACTCGACGAAGACCACAGTCTTGACCGCGCTCGAGCGCGCGCTCCACGACCGTGCAGGGCAGAGTGTTCTGGACACAGACTTCTACAACGCCGTGGTGGATCAACCGATCCGTATCCGGGTGGCGGTCGACGAGCTGCCTGATGAGCTCATCGCGATGGACGCGTTCGGCGGGTTCCTCGCCGGCATCGACGACGACGGCGAGTGGATGCACGACCCGGTCGACGAGGCGCAGCGCTGCGTCATCGTAGAGTTCCTGGTCGAGGCCGATCTCGAGCCCATCTGGCAGTCATACCGACCGCCACTGGAGGGGATGGACGACGAGGAGCCACACCCCATTCGTGCGCGGCACCGGTCACGGATGACCGCCTACCGGATCGATGACCGCATCGACGCGCATCTGAGGTGGTCCCGGACCTCGTCCCTTGGGAAGCTCACCGCCAGCAGGGACGACACCAGGTCGACTCTCACGCTCGCAGGACGCGCGGCACGCGACGCTGCCGCAGGTGCGGTCACCGACGCCCTAAAGAATCTGGCCAAGGACGTCCAGCAGCAGGTGCAGGCGATCGGCACGACCGAGTTCGCGGACCTGAAGCCGGGGCTTGACGTGTCACTGACCAACACCCAGGGCAACCTGGCGCTGTTCGAAGGCGACGTCCCCTTGACGAACTTCGGGCTCGGCACCAGACGGCTGACGGGGGCCGCGACGCAGCAGCTCGCGAACCAGGGGAGCGCCACTCTCCTCGTCGACGAGGTAGAGCACGGGCTAGAACCGCACCGACTCGTTCACCTCCTGGGCCATCTGAGGACCAGCGAGGCGTTCTCTCAGGTGTTCGTCACCACTCATTCGCCGACAGCCCTGCAGCACCTCGAGCCCGAGGAGCTGGTGATGGTCCGTTCGACGGACGGTGTGACCGAACTTCGCCCGCTGGACGACCCAGTCGAGCTGCGGAGGCTGCTGAAAAGCAGCCCCGAGGCCTTCCTGGCACGCCGCATCGTCATCAACGAGGGGAAGACCGAGTACGGGGTGGTCCTAGAACACCTTGACCTGTGGAACCTCGGAGCGGACGCCGAGTCGGCGCCGTCGGCTGCACTCGGGGTTGTCGCCATTGAGGGCAACGGTGGGACCGGGTCAGCAGCCTGGGCGAAACAGTTCCTCCACGCCGGCTACGAGATCGTGCTGTTCATCGACAGTGACGACGAGGCGGCGAACAGCCTCGTGCCGGCCATCGAGGCCGCCGGCGGGACCGTAGTCCAGTGGAGCGGCGCCCACAGCATTGAGACAGCGATCTGCTCCCAGCTCGACGAAGCCGGGCTGACAGCGTTCATCGATGCGGCCCTGGACGTTGCTGACGACCGGGAGGGCTCGGCGCAGTCCTACGCAGCCAAGCTGGTGGCGAAGGGTGCTCCCGCCGCGAGCACAGGCGCCGACCCGCTGGACGTCACCACCTGGGCAGCAGCGGGCGTCGTCCTAGAGAAGGCTCGCGAGATCGTAGGGCTCGCCGCCAAGGGCAAGGACATCGACAAGGAGAAGGCCTGGTTCAAGCGGGTCGACAAGGGTCGTCGCCTCGGGAGGTTCATCCTCGAGACGCCCGCGCTTCAGACCGGTGAGGTAATGGCAAAGCTCGACGAGCTGAAAGCCGCCATATACGGCCGCCCGGAGACACCGGCGGCACCACCCGCACAAGAGCCGGGGCAGCCCGGTGCCTGAGAACCTGTCGGATGAGCTGATGACCGACGCCGCAGGGTTCATCGACGCCCTTCCTGCCTCGGTCGTCATGCCGGCCGGAGCAGGCAAGACCCATCTGCTGGCGGCTGCCACGAAGCACGTCATCGACGGCGGCGGCAAGGTCCTGGTGATCACCCACACCAATGCGGGCGTCCACGCCGTCGCCGCCCGACTGAAGCGGTTCGGCGTGACGACTGGCGTCCAGATCACGACGATCACCAGCTTCGCCTTCCGGCTGGCCCGCGCATACCCGGTGCTCGGCGATCACATCGTCCCGCGCGTCATGGTTCCCGACGACTCGTTGGCCTACGTTCAGGCCGCGACCCGAGCCCTGGCGGGTCGGCACGTCCAGGCCGTCCTGAGAGCCTCGTACACACACGTCCTCGTCGACGAGTACCAGGACTGCAACGTCGCGCACCACGCCATGGTGCTGAAGATCAAGGACACCATCGGCAGCGTCGGCGTCCTCGGTGACCCCCTCCAGGCGATCTTCGGGTTCTCTGATGAGCTCCCGGACTGGGACGAGGTCCTCAGTGAGTTCCCCGAGCACCCCGACATCACGCCTGAACCCCGACGCTGGGCCGGGCACAACGAGGATCTGGGAACCTGGCTGTTCAGTGTCCGCTCTCACCTCACCGCCGGCCGGGTCCTGCAACTGGGCAACCCCAACTACCCGCCCGGGGTTCGATTCACCGACATCTCTGGGAACTACCAAGGAGTGGCCAACGCGGCACGATCTGCGCTGTCACTGCCAGCCGACGAAACCGTGCTCGTCATCAGCGCCCGGCACGCAGCCAGCAGCCGAAGCCTCGCGGGTCAACTCGACGGCCTGTACACCGTGATGGAGGAAGTCGCCGGCAGCTTCATCGCCAGGTGGCTGACCAGGCTGCTCGATGCAGACCCCGACGGTTATGCGTCCTGGCTCTTCGACTTCACCAAGAAGTGCCACGCAAAGAGCGGCGTGTTAGACCCTGACCCGCTAGGAAAGTGCTACGCCCGGGGTGGGACCGGCGCACACCTGCTGCACACGTCGGCGAAGCGGGAACCGGTTCGGATCGCCATCGAGGCCCTGGACCGGGTCGTCGCGAATCCCACCCTGGGTGAGCTGGCCGCGGCAATGGACGTCATCCCGAACGCGCCCGGGATCAGGCTGCACTCGCATGAGGCCTGGTACGACGCGAAGACCGCAATCCGCGGGGCGGCAGCGCAGGGAGGCGACAAGTCCCTCCTGCACCCCGAGCTGAGCAAGGCACGCGACTCTCTGCGTCACGCCGGCAGGCGCGAACGCCGGCGGCTCATCTCCCGCACCTTGCTGGTCAAAGGGCTCGAATACGACCACATCATCATCGCCGACGCGGGAAACCACTCGGAGGTCAACGACTTCTATGTCGCGCTCACCCGCGCACGCAAGTCCATCCACATCCTTGCCAACGGGGCATCACTGACCTTGGTCGAGTCACCCAGGGGCCTAGGGAAGCGCTGATCTTTAGGACTGTGCGGCCTGTTGGCTGGCTCGGCCGGGCGGGTCGGGAAATGATGGGGTCGTGGACAGTGAGCAGCTCTCCTTCACC
>Ga0209607_1003029_pt1 | contig 13058 bp, 8 predicted proteins | sample AD_UKC117_MetaG_FD_184413 | JGI IMG/M metagenome (GOLD analysis project Ga0209607, IMG submission 184413) | Active sludge microbial communities of municipal wastewater-treating anaerobic digesters from Hong Kong - AD_UKC117_MetaG (SPAdes)... | ecosystem: Engineered > Bioreactor > Anaerobic >... | reverse complement strand
CCCCGCGAGTAGCGGCTGGCTCGCGACCAGATCCCGGACAAGGGTGTCCGCGTAGGCAGGTGGGACCGAGTCCACGCGGGTGTTCGCCAGCTCCATGATGCGGAGCGTGTCGTCGCCGGAGCGCGTGACGAGGAACTGCCAACGATCTCCTCGCCCGTACACGAGGCTCCCATCGGGCAGGAACGCCTCCCTGGGCATCGGCGAAAAGGGAATCACGAACCGGCTCCGCATCCGTGGCCCGATCTCGAGGTCCCACGCCGGTGCCGGTTCAAGCGGCGGCCGCTCGAGCGAGTCGCGCCGTTCGCCACGGAGGGTGAAATAGACCCACCGCTTCCCCTCGCCGGCCGCCCCTGCGGCCTCCCCCAGCCGCAAGAGCCCCCGGGGATCGAGCGCCATCGATGGGTCCGTACCGCGGATGTCGGTGAAGAACGAGTTGAGGAAACGACCCGAGAGGCTGTAGAGCAGCACTCGTCCCTGTCGGGCATCGTTCACCACGAGGGTGTCGCCGGTGATGGCGAGCGCGGAGGGCATGAGATACTCCCCTGTCCCACCGCCAGCCCGGCCGATCAGGCGGACGAACCGGCCATCGCGATCGTAGATCTCGACCTTGGCCGGCTCGACGGTGGAGACCGCCACGCCCCCGTCGGGCAGCAGCAGGGTGCGCCGCTGCGCGCGGGGTGACCATGGCTCACTGCCGGCGAGGTCGATCTCCTGCTCCAGGCGCAGGATCCATCCGGTCGTGGTGTCGCGCCACGCCGTATATCCGGGGCTGGTGACCCGAAGCGCGGTCCCGACGGTGTCGACCGCTGGCGTCCAGGTCCTGACCTGCGCCGCCGCCGGCACCGCGCCGATGACCGTGAGGAGAGCAAGCGGGAGTCGCGAGGATGGCATGGCAGGTCGACCGGGGGAGAATGGGGTGGGGGAGTATCGCGCCAAACCGGCACGCGTGCCAAGTGCATCTATATTCGTCGGCAATCTGCTTCCTTCGCCTCCCCGCTCTCCCGGACCCCACCCGATGCACCAGACCCCGCTCGACGCCCAGCACCGCGCCCTCGGCGCACGGATGATCCCGTTCGCCGGCTGGGAGATGCCGGTCCAGTACGCCGGGATCGTCCAGGAGCACCAGGCGGTGCGCACCGCCGCGGGGCTGTTCGACCTGAGCCACATGGGCGAGCTCTGGATCCGGGGGCCCGGTGCCGCGGCCGCACTCGACGCGGCGCTGGTGACCGCGCCCTCCCGTCTCAAGGACGGGCGTGCCCACTACTCGATGATCTGTGCCCCCGACGGCTCGGTGATGGACGACCTGATCGTCTACCGCACGGCCGCGGAGGAGTTCCTCGTGGTGGCGAACGCCTCGAATCGCGAGGTGGTGGCGGCGGCGCTCGCCGAGCGGCTCGCCGGGCACGATGCCACGCTCGACGACGCCTCGCTGCGCACGGCGCTGATCGCGATCCAGGGGCCCCGCGCAGTGGAACTGCTGCAGGCCCACACCGACATCGACCTCTCGCCGCTCAAGTACTACTCGATCGCCGCGGGGCAGGTGTGCAAGCGCGCGGCACTGATCGCCCGGACCGGCTACACCGGCGAGGACGGCTTCGAGGTGTACCTCGCGTGGGACGATGCGGCCCGGATCTGGAACCATCTCCTCGAGGAGGGGAAGGCGGCCGGACTGGTCCCCGCCGGCCTCGGGGCCCGCGACACCCTGCGGCTGGAGGCCGGGATGCCGCTCTACGGCCAGGAGCTCGATCGCGAGACGACGCCGTTCGAGGCCGGCCTCGGCCGGGTGGTGAAGTTCGACAAGGACGGCGACTTCGTCGGCCGGGCCGCGCTGGAGGCCGTCAAGGATGCCCCGGCGAAGGTGCTGGTCGGGCTGCGGCTGACGGGGCGGGGCATCGCCCGGACCGGCTATCCCGTCTATCTTCCGGCCGCCGCGGAGGCGGTGGGCCGGGTCACCAGCGGCACCGCCTCCCCGACGCTGGGTCACCCGATCGCGATGGCCTTCGTGCCCGCCGAGCTGGCGGCGCCCGACACCGCCCTCGAGGTCGGCGTCCGGGCCGACCGGGTCCCGGCCGTCGTGATCCCGATGCCGTTCTACCGCCGGCCGACCTGAACGAGGAGCACCGCGTGGCGTATCCCGACGACTGCAAGTATTCCGACGAGCACGAGTGGATCCGGGTCGAGGACGGTGTCGCGACCATCGGCATCACCGCGTACGCCGCCGAGCAGGTGGGCGACATCGTCTTCGTCGAGGTCCCGGCGGTCGGCACGACGCTCACCGCGACCCAGCCGTTCGGCGTGATCGAGTCGGTGAAGGCGGTCTCGGAACTGTTCGCCCCGGCCTCGGGGAAGGTCGTCGAGATGAACGGCGCCCTCGCCGACGCGCCGGAGACGGTCGCCGAGGATCCGCATGGTGCCGGCTGGCTGGTGAAGATCGCGCTCAGCGACCCGTCGGAGCTCGATCGCCTGAAGGACGCCGCCGCCTACCAGGCCATGATCGACGCCGCCTGAGGATGCGCGGCCCATGTTGTCTCGACGGGGCCCCGCGTGGGCCCCGCCGCCGTTTCGGAACCTGAGGTCACCGTGATGCAGCCCGACCAGGAATTCGCCACCCGCCACATCGGCCCCCGTCCCGACGAGATCGCCAGCATGCTTGGCGAACTCGGCTACGACGACCTCGACGCGTTCATCGCCGACATCGTCCCCGCGAGCATCGCGCTCGATCGCCCGCTGGCGCTGGAGCCGGGGCGCAGCGAGCGCGAGGTCCTGGCCGAACTGCGCGGCCTCGCCGAGCGCAACAGCGTCTTCCGCTCCTACATCGGGATGGGCTATCACGGCACCTTCACGCCGCCGGTGATCCAGCGCAACGTCCTCGAGAACCCCGGCTGGTACACGGCCTACACGCCGTACCAGCCCGAGATCGCGCAGGGACGCCTCGAGGCGCTGCTCACCTTCCAGACGATGGTGAGCGACCTCACCGGGTTGCCGGTGGCCAACGCGTCGCTGCTCGACGAGGCGACCGCCGCGGCGGAGGCGATGGCGCTGACGCTCGCGGTGGTGAAGGGGGGCGAGGCGCCGCGGTACCTGATCGACGAGCGGTGCCATCCGCAGACGATCGCGGTGGTCACCACGCGCGCCGAGGCGCGCGGCGTGGCGGTCGAGGTCTCCGACCCGGTGGGGTGGACGTTCGGTGAGGGTGTCATCGGCGGGCTGGTGCAGTACCCCGCCACGGACGGGGCGCTGCGCGACTTCCGTGGCGTCGCGGAGCGGGCGCACGCGGCGGGGGCGCTGATCACCGCGGCCACCGACCTCCTCGCGCTCGCGGTCATCACCCCGCCGGGGGAATGGGGCGCCGACATCGCGGTCGGCAACTCGCAGCGCTTCGGCGTCCCGATGGGCTACGGCGGTCCGCACGCCGCGTTCTTCGCGACGAGCGAGCAGCACAAGCGGCACCTCCCGGGCCGGATCATCGGGGTGTCGAAGGATGTCGACGGACGGATGGCGCTCCGGATGGCGCTACAGACCCGCGAGCAGCACATCCGGCGCGACAAGGCGACCAGCAACGTCTGCACCGCGCAGGTGCTGCTCGCGGTGATGGCGGCGATGTATGCGGTGTACCACGGTCCCGAGGGGATCCGCCGCACGGCGCTCCGGGTGCACGGCCAGGCGCGCGCGCTCGCCGACGCCCTCGTGCGCGGCGGCCAGACGGTGGTGCACGCGGAGGTGTTCGACACCCTGATGGTGCGGCTGGAGCCGGTGGCCGCGGATGCGGCGATGGCGGAGGCGCTGACGCGCGGGATCAACCTGCGCCGGTTCGACGCCACCCACGTGACGATCGCGCTCGATGAGACCGTGGAGGCCACCGACCTCGACGACCTCGCCGCCTGCTTCGGCGCGCCGCCGGTCGCGCGCGAGCTGCTCGTCGGCGGGACGCGGGTGCCCGAGGCGTTCGCCCGCACCAGCGGCTACCTCGACCACCCGGTGTTCCACGTGCACCGCAGCGAGACCGAGATGCTCCGCTACCTGCGGACCCTCGAGAGCCGCGACCTCTCGCTGACCACCGCGATGATCCCGCTCGGCAGCTGCACCATGAAGCTCAACGCCACCGCGGAGATGATCCCGGTGAGCTGGCCCGGCTTCGCGGCGCTGCACCCGTTCGTCCCGCGCGACCAGGCGGCCGGGTACACGGTGATGTTCGGCCAGCTCGAGGCGTGGCTGGCGGAGATCACCGGGTTTGCGGCGGTGTCGCTGCAGCCGAACGCCGGCTCGCAGGGCGAGTTCACCGGGCTGCTCACCATCCGCGCGTGGCACCGGGCGCGAGGTGACGCGCACCGCGACGTCTGCCTGATCCCGACCAGTGCGCACGGGACCAACCCGGCGAGCGCGGTGATGGCCGGGATGCGGGTCGTGCCGGTGGCGGCCGACGCGAAGGGGAACATCGACGTCACCGACCTGCGCGCGAAGGCGGCCGAGCACGCGGCGTCGCTCGCGGCGCTGATGGTGACGTACCCGTCGACGCACGGGGTGTTCGAGGCATCGATCCGCGAGATCTGCGACATCGTCCACGCCGCGGGCGGGCAGGTCTACCTCGACGGCGCCAACATGAACGCGCAGGTCGGGCTCTGCCGCCCGGGCGACTTCGGCGCCGACGTCTGCCACCTCAACCTGCACAAGACCTTCTGCATCCCGCACGGCGGCGGCGGCCCGGGGATGGGACCGATCGGCGTGGCGGCGCACCTCGCGCCGCACCTGCCCGACCACCCGGTCGTCCCGCTCGGCCACGCGGCCCCCTCGGGCACCGTCTCGGCGGCGCCATGGGGGAGCCCGAGCATCCTGCCGATCTCGTGGGTGTACATCCGGCTGATGGGCGCCGCGGGCCTGGCGCACGCGACCAAGGTGGCGATCCTCTCGGCCAACTACATCGCCAAGCGGCTCGAGGGGGCGTACGACGTGCTGTATGCCGGCCCGACCGGCCTGGTGGCGCACGAGTGCATCCTCGACACCCGCCCGTTCAAGGCGAGCGCCGGGATCGAGGTCGAGGACATCGCCAAGCGGCTAATCGACTTCGGGTTCCACCCGCCGACGGTGTCGTTCCCGGTGGCGGGCACGCTGATGGTCGAGCCGACGGAGTCGGAGCCGAAGCAGGAGCTCGACCGGTTCATCGAGGCGATGCTGGCGATCCGCGAGGAGATCCGGATGGTCGAGCGGGGCGGGGCGGCCCGCGACGCGAACATCCTCAAGGGCGCGCCGCACACGCTGGAGCAGGTGATCGCCGACGACTGGACCCGACCCTACCCGCGCGAGCGGGCGGCCTACCCGATGCCGGGGCTGCGCGCCCGCAAGAGCTGGCCGACGGTGGGGCGGATTGACCAGGCGTACGGCGACCGCAACCTCGTCTGCACCTGCCCGCCGATGGAGGCGTACGCGGAGGGGTAGGGGGCGTAGATTCTATCATGCGCCCGACCCTCCCGCTCCTCCTCCTCGCCCCGACGCTCCTCGCGGCCCAACAGCCGGCGGTCCCCTACACGCCGGGGATGGTCGTCACCACCTCGACCCGGATCGCGCCTGGGAGCTACCTGGCGCCCTCCGGCGACCGGCCGGCGCTCACGGTGCGGGGGAGCGACATCACCCTCGATCTCCGCGGCGTCGAGCTCGTGGGGACCGCCGATCGACTCCGACCGGACAAGTTCACCGGCACCGGCGTGGCCATTGATGGCGGGTCGAATGTCGTGATTCGCGGCGGCACCATCCGCGGCTACCGGGTCGGCGTGCATGCGACCGCGGTGCGCGGCCTGCGCCTGCTCGACCTCGACGCCTCGCACGGCTACAAGCCGCGCCTGATGAGCGGGGTCGAGAAGGAGTCGCTCGTCGACTGGATGTCGTTCCACCAGAACGACGCGAACGAGTGGCTCGCCAAGGGGAGCGGGATCTACCTCGACGGCGTGACGGGCGGCGAAATCAAGGGCGTCACCGTGCGCCAGGGGCTCAACGGCCTGCTGATGACCCGCAGCGACTCGCTCCGGATCTGGAACAGCGACTTCTCGTACAACTCCGGACTCGGCATCGGGATGTATCGCAGTTCGCACAACACCGTGATGCACAACCGGATCGACTACAACGTGCGCGGCTATTCGCACGGCTTCTACAACCGCGGCCAGGACTCCGCCGGACTGCTGATGTACGAGCAGAGCTGCCGCAACGTGGTGGCCTACAACTCGGTGACCCATTCCGGCGACGGGCTCTTCATCTGGGCCGGCCAGTCGACGATGGACACCGGCGAGGGGGGCGTCAACGACAACCTCTTCGTCGGCAACGACTTCAGTCACGCGCCCACCAACGGGATCGAGAACACCTTCTCGCGCAACGTCTTCGTCGACAACCGCGTCGAGGAGAACTGGCACGGCGTCTGGGGTGGCTACTCCTACGAGACCGTCTTCCTCGGCAACCGGTTCGCCCGCAACGACGAGGCGATCACGATCGAGCACGGCCAGGAGATCCGGATCCTCGGCAACAGCTTCGACGGCGACACCACCGCGATCCGGCTCTGGCAGAACCCGAGCGAGCCCGCCGACTGGGGCTACCCGCAACATCGCGACACCCGCTCGCACGACACCGTGATCCTCGGCAATCGCTTCACCGACAACCAGGTCGCGGTGCAGGCGACCGACTCGCGCGAGATCCGGATCGCGGGCAACACCTTCCGGGGCGTTGACACCCTCACGAAGACGAAGGGCGACACCACGGGTTGGGTCTTCGTGCCGAGCGCGACCGGACGGCCGGCACCGGTGCCGATCCCGCCGGCGTATCGGGTGATGCCGCTGCGCGGAGGCATCCACGCGATGATCCCCGACGGCGCGCGCCGAGGGCGCGAGACGATCGTCGTGGACGAGTGGGGGCCGTACGACTGGCAGGAGCCCAAGCTCTGGCCGGTCGGTCGCAGCGACGCGGTGCCGCAGCGGCTTCGCGTGCTCGGCCCCGCAGGAACCTGGCGGGTGGTCGAGCTGCAGGGAGTGGTCTCGCTCTCGGCGGAGTCGGGGCAGGTGGGCGACACGCTGACGGTGGTGCCAACCGGCGGCCGCGAGGACGACTGGAGCGTCATGCTGGAGTACGTCGGGCCGAAGCCGTTCGTGAACCGCTGGGGCGAGCCGGTGCCCGCCAATCAGCCGGTGCGGTTCGGGTGGACCCGGTTCGAGCCGAGGATCGACTGGCACCTCACCTTCACGCCGGCGCCCGAAGTGCCGTTCGACTCCGCCGCGCGACCGGTCGCCGCGATGGACACCACGCGCCTCGACCTCACCTGGTATCGCCCGCCGAGGCCGGAGATCCCGCAGGCCGACGTCCGCACCACCGCGCGCGCGACGGTCACGCTCACCCCGGGTCGCTACCTGATCCGCACCATCGCCGATGATGCGGTGTGGGTCAGCATCGATGGCCGCGTCGTGCTCGAGGACCCGATCCCCGGCGAGTCTCGGGTCAAGGAGGTCGAGTGGACCGCGACGGGGACGCACGAGTTCGTGGTGCAGCACTGGCAGAGGGGCGGCTGGTACGAGCTGCGACTCGACATCGAGCGGGTGCGGTGAGGGCACGCACGGGATCACGGCGACGGGCGCCGGGCGAGCGGAATCGGCTGGGCGCACGCCCTCGCCCCCACTCCGTAGGCTCAAGCGTGCTGCCCGAGTACCGACGCGCACGCGTCGGCGAGGGAAGCACCGGCGTGCGCCTCCGATTCCGCGAGAACGGCGGCCCGTCGCGCGATTCTGGCGACCTCGCCGCATGACCACCCCCACCCGCCCCCTCATCATCGGCGTCGTCGGCGGCTCGGGGTCCGGCAAGACCACGGTTGCCCGGGCGATCCTCGAGGCCACCGACGTCGCGGCGGCGTTCCTCGACCAGGATGCCTACTACGCCGACCTCGCGCACCTGACCCTCGACGAGCGGCGACAGGTCAACTTCGACCACCCGGACGCCCTCGACAACGACCTGCTGGTGGCCCACCTCGAGGCGCTCGCCGCGGGCGAGGCCATCGACAAGCCGACCTACGATTTCGCGGCGCACACCCGGGCGGCGGGGACGGTGCGGGTCGAGCCCGCGCCGGTCGTGGTGGTCGACGGGATCCTCCTCTTCGTCGAGCCGCGGGTCCGCGCACTGCTCGACATCAAGATCTTCGTCGACGTTGCCGACGACATCCGCTTCATCCGCCGGATGCAGCGCGACGTCGCCGAGCGGGGCCGCACGATGGACGACGTGATCCGCCAGTACCTCGGCAGCGTGCGGCCGATGCACCTCGAGTTCGTGGAGCCGTCGAAGCGGCATGCCGACGTGATCATCCCCGAGGGCGGCCACAACCGGATCGGGGTGGAGATGGTGATCGCACGCGTGCACCAGGAGCTCCGGTCACGTCGGGCCGCCCGATGAGCCGGCTTGTGCTGGCCGCGTGCTGCGCGGTCGGATCGCTCGCGGCGCAGGAGCCGATCGCCTTCACCGCGCGGCATGCCGTCACCGACGCCGCCGCGAGCCCGGACGGTCGCACCGTCGCGTACACCCTGCGCAGTGCCGATCGGGTGCGTGACGAGTTCCGCTCGATGGTCTTCCTGGTCCCCATTGACGGCGGCAGCCCGCGGCAGCTCGGCCCGGGCCGTGCCGTCGCCTTCGGGCCGGACGGGGCGCTCACGGCTCGCCTCATGCCCCGCGACGGTATGGATCAGGTCGTCGTTCGCGACTCCGTCGCCGGCGCCGATCGCATCCTCACCGACGCTGCCCTCGGCGTGGCCGGCTTCCGACTCTCGCCGGACGGGTCACAACTGGCGTACCTCGCGGATGCCTCGCCGGTGCTCCGCCACGTACGTGCGTTCGACGGCGGGGATGCCAACGCCCGACTGGCGTTATTCATCGTCCCGGTGGCCGGCGGGACCGCACGACGCATCAGCAGCGATGACTTGCTGCTGGGGGCCGCCGAGCCGGAGCAACCGGGCGACATGCCGTTCGACTGGCTCGACGATTCCACGCTCGTCGTGTCCGGTCGGGTCACGGGCTCTGGAGAGCTTCGCGAAGCGGCGTCGCTGCAGCTCGTGGATGCGGCCTCCGGCACGCATCGATACTTCCTCGGCACGGGAGGCCGCTGGGTCGATCCGGTCGTCTCGCCCGATCGCGAGTGGATCGCCTTCACCGGTCAGCCGGTGGGTGGCGGACCCTGGCCGGCCGCCGAGCTGATCGCGGTGCGCCGGAACGGCAGTGGGCTGGTCCGGCTGACGGCCGGTCTCGATCGGTCGGTCGGCGACGTGGCCTGGTCCGGTGACAGCCGGTCGATCTGGTACGCCACCGAGGATCGGGGGACGCGCAACCTGCACCGGGTCGAGCTGCGGAACGGTCGCGAGACGGCGCGCACCACCGGGACGCACTCGCTCGTGCTCGCAGCGGTGACGCGTCGGGGCGATCAGCTCCTTGCCATCCAGCGCACCCCGACCTCGGCGGGGAGCTTGCTGCGCATCGCCGAGCGGCGTCCCGAGGCGATGCAGCCGCTGGTGGTGCCCGATGCGGAGCCTGCGGTCGGGGAGCTGGAACAGTTCGAGGTGCGCGCCCCCGATGGCACCCTCGTCGATGCGTGGTTGCATCGGCCGCCGGGATTCGCGCTTGGGCAGTCGGCGCCGCTGCTCGTGGACATCCACGGCGGGCCGCACGCGATGGCCGGGGCGGGCTACGCCCCGTGGGCCCTGGCGCACGCGGCGGCGGGGTGGCTGGTGCTGCGCGCCAATCCGCGCGGCTCGATGGGATTCGGGTTCGACATCGCCAACGGACTCGGGCGCGACTGGCCCGGGCGCGACGTGCGCGACCTGTCCCTCGTCATCGATGACCTGGTCGCGCGCGGTCTCGTCGATACCACGCGGATCGCAGTGGTCGGGACCGGGGCGGGGGCGGTGACCGCGACCGCGCTGGCGGCGAGTGACCTGCGCATCGGTCGGGCGATCCTGCGCTGTCCTGGTGGCGCATGGTTGCCGGGGGGAACCGGGTATGACCCGCCGCTGTGGAGCGAGTGGCATGCGGCCCGTCCGTTCCGGATGGCGCCGGCACTGTGGCGACTGGCGGCGCCACAGTGCCGGTCGAGCGTCCCGACAACCGGATCGTCCCCTCGCTGATCCTCGAATCGGTGCCGAGCGCCCCCGACCTGATCGGGTTCGCCGAGGCGATGCACGTCACGCTCGGGTTGGGGGGGGTGATGTCCCGATTCATCCGCATCCCCGGCACCTGCCGCGACGCCGGCCCGGCGACGCAGGCGGAACTCCTCACCATGGAACAGGCGTGGCTCACGACAGCGATCCGACGCTGAACGGCATTGCGAGCGATCCGGGCGGCCACTGGGCCCGGTTCGCCGCCGAGGTGGCCGGATTCGAGGCGCAGATCCGCGCGTTGCCGGTCGTGCATGCGCCCGATCCGGCAGTCCTTCGCGCGACCCTCGCGGCGCGCTACGACTTCGGCGTCGGCATTCCGCTCGCCCGGCTCGCGGACGAACTCACGGCGATGCTCCGGAAGGGGCTCGTGCACGTGACCCATCCGCGCTACTTCGGGTTGTTCAACCCGAGCGTGCGCGAGGCCGCGGTGCTCGGGGACGCCCTCGCGGCGCTCTACAATCCGCAGCTCGCCGTGTGGTCGCACGCGCCGGTGGTGCAGGAACTCGAGCGGCTGACGCTCGGTGCCCTGGCGCGTTGTCTCGGGTACGACCCGGACTCGATGGCGGCGCACTTCGCCTCCGGCGGGGCGGAGGCGAACCTCGCGGGCGTGCTCTGCGCCCTCGCGACGCGGTGCCCCGAGGCCGCGACGCGCGGCCTGCGCGGCCTCGCCCGCGACCCGGTGCTGTACGTCTCGGTCGAGTCGCACCATTCGTTCCTCAAGATCGCCAGGATGAGCGGGCTGGGCACCGATGCGGTGCGCCAGGTGCCGGTGACGCCCGCACTGACGATGGACGTCGAGGCCCTCGAGGCGGCGATCACCGCGGACGCGGCGGCGGGGCGGCACCCGGTGTTCGTGGTCGCCACCGCGGGGACCACCGGTGCCGGGGTCATCGACCCGTTGGCCGCAGTGGCGGACGTGGCCGAGCGTCACGGCCTCTGGTTCCACTGTGACGCCGCCTGGGGTGGCGGGGCGACCCTCTCGCCGGTGCTGCGTCCACTGTTCGCGGGAATCGAACGGGCCGATTCGATCACCTGGGATGCCCACAAGTGGCTCAGCGTCCCGATGGGGGCCGGAATGTTCTTCACGCGGCACCCTGATGCTCCGGCGCGCGCGTTCGGCGTGGCGAGCACCTACATGCCGCCGGCCGCCTCGACGATCACCGAGGATCCCCATCTCGTGACCCCGCAGTGGTCACGTCGTGCCACCGGCCTCAAGGTCTTCGCGGCGCTCGCCGAACTCGGCCTGTCGGGTTACGCGCGGCTCGTGGAGCGCCAGGCGGCGATGGGCGAGGCGCTCCGCGCACGGCTTGCGGCCGTGGGGTGGCGCGTGGTGAATGACACCGCGCTACCGGTCGTCTGCTTCACGCACCCGGAAGTCGATGCCGGCCGGATCGCGGCGGCCACCATCCGTGATCGCGTGTACGCCCGGGGCGCCGCGTGGGTATCAACCGTCCAGCTCGCCGGCGGCGCCCCGGTACTGCGCGCGTGCATCACGTCGTACCAGACGGGACCCGAGGATATCGAGGCGCTGGTGGACGAACTCGAGCTCGCCCGGGGCAGCTAGCCTCTCGGCGTCCAGCGTACGGAGCGAGTTGCCTCGATGCTCCCGCTGGCGTCACCGCCTGCGCCATGGAGCGGCCGACCGATTCCGTTCATGCTGTCGCCGGTGCCAGCGCTTCCCGGCTTGGCGCCATCGTGGTGAGATTCTTCCCATGCGATCCGCCGCTACTTCTTTCGGGAGACACGAAGCACTGGCCGATCACTTCGCACGCATCAGGGGCGATGCGCTGAGGGAGCGATGGGCGGCGGTGGCGACCTGGCACCGCACCCGCTTCGCCCCCTCCCCCACCGGCCTGCTCCACCTCGGCCACGTGGCCCACGCCGGTTGGCTGTGGGAGGTTGCCGGTGCGCTCGGGCTCGAGGTGGTGATCCGGATGGAGGATCACGATCGCTCGCGGTGCCGGCCGGCCTTCGAGCGCGGCATCCTCGCCGAGCTCGCCTGGCTGGGCTTCCACCCCGAACCACGCTCGTTGGCATCGCTGCAGGGGCCTCCACCGTCTCCCTGGCGCCAGAGCGACCACCCGGCGCGGTACCAGGTCGCCTTCGACCGCCTCGAGCGCGAGGGGCGGCTCTACGGCTGCACATGCACCCGTGGCGACCTGCCGCCCCCCGGCCCCGATGGCGAGCGACGATATCCCGGCACCTGCCGTGGCCAGCCGATCGACGGCCCCGGCCGCCGGGTCGTACGTGTCGAGCTCCCGGACGAGGTGGTGACGTTCGACGACCTGCTCCTCGGGCCGCAGCGGCAGCACCCGGCGGTGGAGCACGGCGATCCGGTCATTCGCGATGCGGCAGGGCAGTGGACCTACCAGTTCGCCGTGGTGGTCGATGACCTGCACGACCGCATCGGCCTGATCGTCCGCGGGGAGGACCTGCTCACGTCCACCGGGCGACAGGTGCTGCTGGGCCGGCTCCTCGGGCGCGCCGCACCGGCGGCGGTGCTCCATCACCCACTGCTGTATGGTGCCGATGGTCGCAAGCTGAGCAAGCGGGACGGCAGCGAGAGCGTGAGCGCGATGCGCGCGGCAGGGATGACGGCCGAGGAGGTTCTGGCACTCGCGGTGATGAGCTAGCTTCGGGCGCTTCTCGCTTCTCGCTTCTCGCTTCTCGCGACTCACCGCTCGTACAGCATCCGATAGATCGTCTCGTTCACGGTGATCCGCCGGATGTAGTTGCGGGTCTCGAGGTAGGGAATCCGCTCGACGAAGAGCTCGGGGTCCGCGAGTCCGCCGTCGCCCACCGCCGAGCCGTCGAGCAACGTGCGGCTCCACTGCGCGACCCGTCCCGGTCCGGCGTTGTAGGCGGCCAGCGACCGTTCCCGTTCCGGGTAGCGGC
>Ga0209607_1003022_pt1 | contig 13073 bp, 6 predicted proteins | sample AD_UKC117_MetaG_FD_184413 | JGI IMG/M metagenome (GOLD analysis project Ga0209607, IMG submission 184413) | Active sludge microbial communities of municipal wastewater-treating anaerobic digesters from Hong Kong - AD_UKC117_MetaG (SPAdes)... | ecosystem: Engineered > Bioreactor > Anaerobic >... | reverse complement strand
GTTCAGTGCAAAATTGTAATTTTGTGCATCTAATTAGCATTTTGGTAGGCTGACAGTGAAGTGCATCTAAGTCCGCCACTACGCAAAGCCGAGAACCGTTGTGTGCAACCCTAAAAAACGACACGACCGTCAGATAACGAACAGAAAAATGAAAGACAAAATGCCAACGCTTCAGCAAAATCAAAAGAGCTGCATCCCTACGCTCAAAGCCAATTCAATGCAGCACATTTGCTTTTGCCCCAACGCACACGACAATAAATAGACTTTGATAATGCTTGAAATATTAAATAATAGAACAGCACATACCCACGAAAATGAACAGTTTCGTAGGATTGTTGATATTATTGAAACAACTTTTGATAAGTTAGGTTATAATGGTTTATTGATTGGAAATCCATTCAATGAATCATATTCTCGTTTTCGAGCAGATGCCATTTTATACTACAACAATGGACTTATATTGATTGATTTCAAAGATTACAAAGGAATAATCAAATTACCTCCAAATGAAAATGAATTTCATTCAACAAAGTGGCATAATGAAAGTCCAAAGGACAGAAGTAGATTAGAAATAAAGGCAGGTGCGAGCTTTATTAATCCTTTTAGACAATTGGTTTTTTATCGCAATGCTTTTAGAGAATTAGTTGAGAAAAACAAATATTTAGACGGAATAAACCCAGCAAGAGTCTGTATCGCAAATATATTTTCTGGACCAATTGAAATTCATAATGAAGTTCCAAGAAATTTACCCTATTACAAACTTACTCAAGAATCAGATTTAGGTAATTTTCTTTACGACTTTGCAAGTGAAAACTCGTACACAGAAGAAATTGCAAAAGTTTTAAAAAGCATTTTTCCTGCCGAAAAATGGATTAAAAACATTGAAATTCCTATCAATGAACAAATCATTGAAAAGCAGATAACCGAAATTGACATTGAAGTTGAGAAAAATATTGTTGATTTTCTCAAGGAAGAAAATGGTGGAATTCTTGTTTTAGAATCTATGAATGCTGAAGATAGAGATTATTGGTTGCGATTTATTACAAACGAAGCAGTGAATCACAATATTCCCCAAATTGAAAAATGGTCACATTCAGCAAGAATTTGTAAGAAAATACAAAGACGGAGTAATATAGAAACAGAAGGAATTTACAGTGTTATTTATGGCGGTTCTGATATTGAAGGACAAAATGAAGATTCGGACAAAGAGGAACAAGAAGAAGAGTTGCTGGAAGTTATTCCTTTAAAATCAAGCAAAGATATTGACGAAAAAGCATTGGTTATTATTACCGAAGCTCATTTAGTAAGTCGCAGTTTAAGTCAATCTGAATTATTGCGTTTTGGTTCAGGTCGTTTACTTGAAGATATTATTAAATTTCTTAATCCTGAAAGCAATCGGAAAATTGTATTTATAGGCGACCCTTATTCTTTAACATTTGGAAAAGATGAAGATTCCGCATTGAATTTGGAAACCTTGTCTGAATTATACGATAAAGATAGAATTAAACACTTCCGTAAACAAATAGACAACAAATATTCAGATGGAAAAGAAAAATTACGAACTGATTTAGCAACAAGCATTGAAAAATCGCTTTTCAATATTTTGAATTATAGTTTTGATGAAACTACTTTAATTGACTTACAAGACGATAACCAAAGAATTCAAAATTTACAATTGTGGTTTTCTAAGGCGTTTTCTAATGAACCTGATAATGCAGTTTTATTCTATTCGAAAAAGGATTGCTTGAAAACTAACAAGTGGATTAAAAAACAATGTTTGAGAAATGGAGAAAGTTTGGGTATTGGTGATTTACTAATCGTAAATAACAATATTTCTATTCCAGATGATAGTGGTTTCCAAATTCCAAGAAGAATTGTAAACGGAATGTTTTTAACCGTGCTTGTTATTAAAGAATCTCAGCAGGAACCAATTAAAATTCGTCAATCAGAAAAACCTATAATCTTATCTTTTACCAAAATAAAGGTAAAATGTTTGAGTTTGGTAGGTTCACCGGAAACTGACATATGGATTTTGGACAATTATTTTAATAGCGAAGACGATTTAACAAAAGAAGAACAAATAGCTTTTAGAGTTTTTGTAAATGCAAAAATTAACGATGAAAAACAAAAGCAAAAATTTGAAAACAGCCAGGAGTATAAGCAATTACTAGAGGATAACCAATATTTCTTGTTTTCTAATGAAGAAAAAGAAGCAATAAAAACACTCATCAAGAACTACAATTTACCAAAAGAAAAGAAAGAGAAAGTTGAAACGAGTAGAAATTCCAGAAGTTTGCTCTCTAACTACTACAAGAAATATTCAAAGAAACTATTTTTTCAAATCAAGGATTCTGACCCATTTGTAAATGCTGTTTTTGTTAAATACGGTTGGGCAATAACTGTTCATAAAGCAATCGGTTCGAATTATAACGAAATAATTATAAAAGGACACCGTAAAGAAAATGATGGTATCACAAATGATAGTTACTTCCGTTGGTTGTATAGTGGAATCACAACAGGTAAAATAGTAAATATTACCTCGCCTCAAAAAATAAATCCTTTTATGGATTGTGTTTTCGAAGACAGTTCTGCTAGTGGCGTTTCCATAAAATCAAAACAATTCCTCATTTTTGAAAATTACGAAGTTGAAACAAAATATGCAGATAAGGTTCAATCAATTGAAAACCAAAATGTAATAGGTTCTATTTGTGAAATTTCAAAATTATTGGAACAAAATGGATATTTACTTGAAAGTTCAAAAAAGTATTCTGAATACTTGACAAAAGCACTTTACTCTATCCCTCAAAGTGAAAATAAACAATTGATTTTAAATATTGACAACAAAGGTTCAAAGGATAATTTTGCTGTTGGCAATATTCGTATTGAAAACCTCAATGGTGCAGATGAAATAATTATAAAATCGTGCATTGAAGGTTGTTTTGAGCAAAAACAAACCATTACTTCAATATCAGATAACAACCCAGAATAACCAAGAGATTTTCGGGAAGAAATTTATTCTGCCTGGATAGAAAGTTGCAATAATGAAAGCATTAACCTTAAAATAATACAAAGCCATAATAATCAAGATATTTTTCGTGCAACTTCTGAAAAAGACAATTTGACTTTTAGAGTTTGGTACGGCACAAGTGAAAACAATCACACAAAAGGATTTTTTTCAAAAATTGAAGTTTTAGAAAAAACATCGGAATCCATTTTGGAACAAATAAAACCAATAGTCTATGGACTCTAAAACGGTTTTTGAATTACGAAATGAAGCCAAAGATTTATCAGGCGTTGAAAAACTGAATAAATTAAACAAGGCATTAGGGATTGCAAGAAATTTGTATTCTGAAGAACCCTATGACGAATGGAATCAAAAAGCGTTTGCTTGGATTCTAATAGATTTGTGCAAGTATTATATAACGGAGAAAATTTTAAACCAAGCAGGAATTTGTTTTAGAGAACTCAACGCAATAGATTTTCAAGGCGAAGAAGACGACATAATTAAAAATCAAAGAAACTTTCTTCGTCCAAAGATTGACACAAACTATTCTGAAATTCAAAAAGCAGAAGAACTAAGCAAAAATGGAAATAATAAAGAAGCATTAGCGGTTTTTAAAAATCTGATTTCTCAAAACAAACTTACAGAACTACACCACGAAAATTACGGTTGGATAATTTACAGATATATAAAAGCAGAAGAAAGCAATCTTTCATCGGTTGAAGTAAGAACATTTTTTAGAGATTATATGAATTTAAAGAATGAAAGACCGTCAATGCTTCATTCTATGATTTTAAATTTTGCTTTAAACTATTCAAAAACACACAGTGACTTTAAGTTTTACAACTTTTTCCTTTTGTGGAATCCTGACAATCTTCGTTACGAAGATTTGCACGATGGATATAAAGACGGAAAAGATATTCCTTCGCTTATTTCACGCATTTGTAGAGAGTTTGTAAATTCAAACACCGAAATAAACATTGAAGAATTTTTAAGCAAAATTGACCTAAGCAAAGAAATCGTTTTAGACTTTTTCAGAGAAATCATTTTTTGGAATATTTTCAATGCTCACAAGGAAAATAAATTTTCCGAATTGTGGAATTTGTTTGAGAAATATAATAACAATTATTCCAAACACGGACAATCAAAATGGCATTCTGAAATTTTAAATCTTGCTGAAAGGTTTATGGAAGAAAATGACGAATGGCGTTTTCTAAATTTTTTCAAAAATTGGAATCCAGAAAATTTAAGAACTGAAGATTGGAAAGAAACAAAAAAAGACGAACACACTTACAAACCATTAGCAATAAAAGCAATTAAAAAGGCTTTTGAAGTTCTGAAAACTCAAACATCTGAACATAATTTATCTTGGCTAATACAGCCTTATGAAAAAGCTATTAAATTATTTCCCAATGATGAATGGTTACTGAGAGAAAAAGCCTTATTACACTTCAAAAACAACGAATTAGAATTAGCTATCAAAATCTATAAACACCTTGTTTTGGAACTTGCAGACAAACATTACGTTTGGCAAGAGTTTTCAGACTGTATTATTTCTGATAATTCTTTAAAAATTGGAATGTTGTCAAAAGCATTGAGTTTAGAAAAAAACGAAGATTTTCTAGGAGACATTCATTTAGATTTAGCAAAAGCATTAATTGATGAAAATCTATTAGAAAATGCACTTATTGAACTTGAAGCATACAAGAAACATCGGGAAATAAAAGGTTGGAAACTTTCTTCAATTTTTGATGAGTTACAACAAAAGGCAAGTTCAGTTAAACAAAATTTAAAAGATAATTGGGAACTATACAAAAAATATATTCCTTTTGCTGAAAACTTTGCTTATGCTGATTTTGATTGGAAGGAAGTTGTTTTAGCGGATAAATGGAAGGACGATAAAGGAAAAGAACGTTTGACTTTTACTGACGGTAAAACAATAGAATTTGCAATCGGGAAAAATCGTTTTGAAGTTTTAAGACAATCGGAATTAGGACAAATTTTTAAATTTAAACTTCACAAACAAGAAATAAAAAAAGAAGTTGAAGCAAAATTCGCTTGGTATGGAAAAACTGTTGTTACAGAATACAAGTATATTCCACTTATTGTGGAAAAATCAGAAAAAAAACATTGGGAGATTTTGGAAGATACTTTTGCTATTGTTGATTACATCAACAAAGAAAAAAACATCATTCACGCAATTACAACAGATAACAAAGAAGTCTTTTTTCCTCAAATCAAAAGTGAACTACAGATTGGAGATTTTCTAAGAGCAAAGAGTTACACAAAAAAAGTAAAAGACGAAGACCGAACAGAATTGCGGCAAATTCAGAAAATTGACAAAAATTCTGTTATATCAAAATTCCAAACTCAAATTGCTATCGTTGATGGAGTAAACGAACAAAAACAATTATTTCACTTTGTAATTTCTTCCAAGTTACAAGGAATTGTAAAATTCACAGAAACTAACCTACGACCAAACGAAGGCGACTTTATCAAACTTTCATTCGCTACAAAAACAGACAAAGACAAAAAACTACGAGTGAAAATCTTATCGATTGAGTTGACAGAAGAAACAAATCCAAACCTACGAAAAGACATTACAGGAATTATGGAAATGAAATATAAAAATTATGATGAGGATAGTCCTGACTTTGCATTTATTGGAGATTACTACGTTCCAAAATATCTTTTAGAGAAACACAACATAACTGATGATTGCAGAGTAAATGCAAGAGCAATTTATGCAGGCGACAAATGGAAAGTAACAGAAATTGAAAAAATATAATTCCAACGCTTTTGGTGGCACATTTGCATTTTTTCCAACACTCAAAGCCAAACGAAAAATGCAAAAGAGCCACCAAGCCACCGCACGGCAAAAACAGACACTAAATGACTGATAGACAAAATAAAATGAAAGAAGGGCAGCACACAACATCGTATATAAAACATTTGGCAGTCAGTGGGTTATCGAGCGTTTCAGCTCGTATCAAAAGTACTTGTAACTTGACAGGAAAGTGCTTCGAAATGCCAAACGTTTCATATACGTAACCGTTAGCCGTCACCCTAAAAAGACAGACCGTGCAAAAAAATATGACGACCGAACGAAAAAAGAACTATATTTGCCAAATAATGTCAAGACAATCTTATGTCAACAATCTTTGGTAATAAAATCAGGACACTTCGGGAGGAAAAACAAATCCCTCAACGACAGTTGGCTGCTGCGTTAGAAATTGACACAGCAACATACTGTAAGATTGAAAAAGGCGACAGACGAGCGAAACGAGAACAAGTAACCATACTTGCGGACTTGCTTGAAGTTGACTCGAAAGAGTTAATACGTTTATGGTCGGCAGACAAGGTTTACGACATTATTGCCGAAGAGGAAGAAGCAACACAAATTTTAAATGTGGTTGCCGAAAATATTGTTCAATATAAACGTAAATCAGCCAAAGTATGAAACCACTTGTAAAATACAGAGGAGGAAAATCAAAGGAAATACCTCATTTGATAAAACATATTCCCGAATATAGCGGACGATATATTGAACCGTTTTTTGGTGGTGGTGCGTTGTTTTTTCATTTAGAGCCTAAAAGAGCAATCATAAATGATATTAATTCAAAACTCATATCGTTTTATTTAGGTGTAAAAAACGACTTTGATACACTCAAAAAGGAATTATCGGAGATAGAACGAGTTTACGCCATTAACCGCAGAAACTTTGAAGAACTAAAAAGTAAAACTCCTGATAAGCGAGTTGAAGATGAAAATGAACCTCTGTATTATCAAATCAGAGATATGTTCAATGAACTGACCGAAAAAAAATACTCTGATGCTTTGCTTTATTTCTTCATAAATAAGACTGCATATTCAGGAATGATACGCTACAATGCAAAAGGAGAATTTAATGTGCCCTATGGACGATATGCAAACCTAAATACTTCACTGGTAACAAATTCTCACAGCAAATTACTTGCTAATACAGAAATTTATAATCTCGACTATTCTGAGATTTTCCAAATGGCAACCAAAGACGACTTTATGTTTTTAGACCCGCCATATGATTGCGTTTTTTCTGATTATGGCAATGCTGAACACAAAGACGGATTCAATGAAAAAAATCATATTGAATTAGCTAACCAATATAAAAAACTAAAGTGCAAAGCACTTATGGTTATTGGTAGGACACCGCTAACAGAAAAATTATATGGCGACTACATTGTAGATGAATATGGCAAATCTTATGCAGTAAATATAAGAAACAGATTTAAGTCAGAAGCGAGCCACATTCTCATTTCTAACTATGGCAATGAGGCGTTAAAAAGAGAACCAAAATTAATACTAGAAGAAGAATCTGTTTCCTATGGCTAGAATTGACAGTAAAGTAATTTTTGTAACAACTTCCCCACGGACACCTGCAAAGATGATTCCTGAAATTGGGCTTTTGCACACCCATTTCGCAGGTCAAAGATGGAATAACGAAACTCAAAGAGCTTTTATGGAGCTATTGAGAGAGGAAAACTTTTTCAATGGCGAAGGAGCAAATGACCCAGCATTTAGTGCAAGAGACAGAATAAACAGAGCACCAAAAGCACTTGGGTTTGTAATTCTATCACCAACAATTCAACTTACACCGGCAGGAGAAGAACTCGTAAATTCAAGAAGAAAAGACGAAATATTTTTAAGACAGCTTCTCAAATTTCAAGTTCCTTCACCATTTCATAAACCAACTGAAAATTCAGCAGAATTTTGGGTAAAACCATACCTTGAACTTTTCAGACTCGTTAGACACTTTGGCTCATTGAAATTTGATGAGTTTATGATGTTTGGCTTGCAGTTAGTGGATTACCGAGAGTTTGATACTATTGTTGAGAAAATCAACCAATTCAGAATAGCAAAAGCACAAAACGAAGGAAACTACAAGCGTTTTCGGTCAGAGTATTTTGACAGAGAGTTAAGAGAAATTTACAGTGCTGACATAAGTTCAGGAAATACACGAACCAGAGAAACAAATGATGCTTCGGTTGCCAAATTTCTAAACACCAAAGCAAGTAATATGAGAGATTATGCCGATGCTTGCGTTCGTTATTTGAGAGCAACAGGCTTGGTAAACATTTCGCATTTAGGAAAATCTATCTCGATAGTTCCTGAAAAAATTCAGGAAGTTGATTATTTCTTGCAACACACAGACAGAGAACCTTGCTTTATTGATAACGAAGGACAATATGTTGCTTATCTCGGCAATCCGCAAATTCCGACACTGCTAACAGACAATAGAGAACTATTAGAACAAAAAATCAGAGCAGAGTTTCCGCAACTCAATGCTCCTGCGACTGCAACATTACAAGAACTCAAAAACATATTTGCAGAGCAATTAGAAAATCGAAAAGAGCAAATAATAACGGAACAAGTTGCAGCAATCAAGGACTACCGACTTTTTGAAGAGATTTCAACAACATTTGACCAAATACTTGATAATTCACTTTACGATACACCACTTATGTTGGAGTGGAACACTTGGCGAGCAATGACAATGTTGGACGGTGGAGAAATTAAAGCCAATTTAAAATTTGACGACTTTGGAAATCCAATGTCAACAGCACAGGGTAATATGGCTGATATTGTTTGCGATTATGGCGACTTCGGTTTAACAGTAGAAGTAACAATGCAAAGCGGACAAAGACAATATGAAACAGAGGGAGAACCAGTAACAAGACACCTTGCAAAATATAAGCGTGAAACTGAAAAACCTGCTTACTGTCTATTTATTGCACCAAACATAAATGACGCTTGCAAAGCCCATTTTTACGCACTACACAAAATGAACATTCAATATTATGGTGGAACTTCGACAATCGTTCCATTGCCTTTGAGTGTTTTCATTAAAATGGTTCAGGACTCTCATAATGCAAACTATGTTCCCGAACCAAGACATGTTCAACGATTTTTCGAGCGTTCAAATGAATTAGCAAACTCGACAGACAATGAAGTAGATTGGTATAACGGCATTACAGAAGAAGCACTAAATTGGTTGACAGAATGAAGGGCGAACGGCTAACAGCGGTTTGGCGTAATGGCTGGTGCACTGCTTCGTATGACAGTTTTGTGGTAGGTTCAAGTGCAGTTCTTCGTTTGAACTTTTGTGCTAAAAATCCGCCACTACGCCAAGCCGCAAAACGTTAGAGAATATGCCGAAATAGCCTTGCCGTCTCTGCACAGCTTATGCCCAGCAGTCGGGCACGGTAACCGACCGGCTGACAGGTCCAACGCTTTCATAGTTTGTTTTCTTTAGCCTTCTTTTGACCTTGCGGCCGAATGGCCCGTAGTAGCAACAGAAACTTGCTTTGTCAGTTGTAGTTAGCCTGGATCAGATGTGTTTAGATCCGCCCGGAATGATTACCCGACGATACTTCAGCCAAGACTCGGTTTCTGATAGCCAAATTCGAAGAAAAAATCCACTGCAGCCAACCGAAAATGCGGGATGCTATAAGACCATTCGGTCTTGCGGTATACCCGCCGTAGGCGGGCACATCCTCTAACCCTGCACGGGCGGGACTGGCAAAGTGTTGGCGCAATGGCTACCCTCCCACCGCAGACCAAATTTGCCCTATATTTATATCTCCTGGTGCGCTTTCGCTTTCTGACCTACCAGGCCACTTCGCAAACACTGGGCCGTTATGGCCAATTTGAAAAACGACAAAGACAGACTTGAAGCGATTTCCTCCTGACATAAAATTCAAATACAACTGGAGAAAATACCAAGAGCGAGTACTTGACGAGTTAGAAGGACATCTTGACGACAACCATCTGCACATCATAGCACCTCCCGGTTCCGGTAAGACAGTATTAGGACTGGAAGTTGCCCTACGATTGGACAAACCGACACTGGTATTTGCTCCGACTGTAGCCATCAGAAACCAATGGATACAGCGATTCTGCGAACTGTTTTTACAGGCCAAAGAAAAACCCGACTGGATTTCAAGAGACATCAAGAATCCCCAATTCCTGACAGTTGCGACTTATCAAGCACTTCATGCTGCTTGTTCAGGATCTGACCTTGATGAAGAACAAGAAGAATCAGAAGAAGAAAACGGAAACGGAGACAACGGAAATGGCAAGGGAAATTCAAAGACAAAAGAAATCATTGAGCTTTTAAAAGCTCAAAACATCGGGACGATTGTAGTAGATGAAGCACACCACCTCAAAAATGCCTGGTGGCAATCACTGACAGAGATCAAAAAGGCACTTAACCCAACAATTGTTGGGCTTACTGCTACACCTCCCTACGATGTTTCGTATTTAGAATGGCAGCGTTACATTGAACTGAACGGGCCTGTTGATGCGGAGATTTCGGTACCGGAGTTGGTTGTAGAAGGTGACTTGTGTCCACATCAGGACTACGTCTTTTTTTCGCGCCCAACAATTGAAGAGGGTCGGAAAATTGACGAGTACCGCCAGCGCATTCAGACATTATTCAATGACATCAAAGCTGATCAGACGCTAATTCAAGCCCTTGAAAAACATCCGATTTATCAGACACCAAACGAACAACTGGACTGGATTTATACCAATCTTGAATATTACTCCGCTACCTTGATATTCCTCAATGCAGCTGGGAAGGAAATCACCAAAGACCATCTTGAGATAATCGGAGACAAGAAGTTTGCAGTTCCTGAACTGAATTACGAATGGATTGAAATCTTGCTCACATTCTACCTGTACAAAGACCCTGACAGCTTTGCACAATATGAAGAACATCAGGAAAAGCTGACCAACAAGTTAAAGCGGAACGGAACAATGGAGAGACGTTCTGTGAATTTCAGACACAACAGAAAAATCAACAACTTCCTTAGTTCAAGTATCAGTAAATTAAGAAGCATTGACCAAATTGTTGATTTTGAGCATGACCACTTGAAGCAAGAATTGCGGATGGTTATTCTCACCGACTATATCCGAAAGGAGTTTCTTGTGAACCAATCAACAAACTCGTTGGAGCTGAATAAGATTGGGGTGCTTCCAATATTCGAGCAGTTGCGTAGAACCAATGAGCGGAACATTAAGATTGGCGTTCTGACTGGTTCAATAATAATTATTCCCGTTTCTGCTTTTGACTCATTCAAAGAGGTGGCGGCTAAATACAATATTGAACGCCTATCCACTTCAATCCTGCCATTTGATAACCAATACATGGTAGTAAACTCGACAGAGCAATTAAAGTATGATATTGTTCACATCATCACACAGGTTTTTCAGAAAGGACAAATTGAGGTGCTTGTCGGAACTAAATCACTGCTTGGTGAAGGCTGGGACGCACCGTCCATAAACTCGCTCATCCTTGCCAGTTTCGTTGGTTCCTATGTTCTCTCAAATCAAATGAGAGGACGAGCTATAAGAACCGAGCGACAGAACATTGACAAAACAGGCAACATTTGGCATTTGGTCTGTGTTGACCCCACAGCACCTGATGGTGGTGACGACATTCAATTACTCAAAAGGCGATTCCGGGCCTTCGTAGGCGTATCATTCCGTGAGGATGTGAGTATTGAAAATGGAGTCGGTCGCCTTGACTTGCCCGACCAAATGGCAACAGAACAAGAGATTATCAATCTTAATAATTTCATGCTTACCAATGCCGGACAAAGAGACCAACTCAAAGAAAAGTGGCGACAGGCATTGGAGAGTGGTGCAACATTGATTGAAGAAATCAAAGTGCCATTCCCAGAAGACCATGACTACAAAGGACTGAAATCACTTTACTACAACCGTACCATCAAGTATCTATTAGGTATGCTTGGTTCTGGATTAGTTGGATTCGGATTTGAAGCGTTGCAAGGTATGGGCAGGGCTGCACGACACATAAGGAATAAAGAAGATTTGCTGTATTGGCTAATGTTTATTGGTGGACTTGGGGTGGTAATATTTGGTCGACTTGCATTTAAGACTATAAGAGCATTCGTGAAATACAGAGATATTTCAAAAGACATACATCAAATCGGTGTAGCACTACTTGAATCACTAATAAAAGTTGGTGCAATTCATACGGACTACTCAAAGCTGACTGTAGTTTCAGATGTTGATGATTATGGAGCCATCTACTGCCATTTGGAGGGAGGAACAACCTACGAGAAATCAACATTTATCAAATCTATGCAGGAAATCATTGGCACGGTTGAGAATCCGAGATATGTGGTTATCCGAAAGAGTTTCTTTTTGAATGTACTTTCCCAAAAGGACTATCATTCAGTGCCTGAAATAATAGGACGTAAAAAACAGTTCGCTGAATATTTCGAGAGACAATGGAGGCTACTTGTAGGAGCATGCGAGCTGGTTTATACAAGAACGGTGGAAGGACGTAAATTGCTTCTTAAATCAAGAATACATTCCCTTTCTTCAGAATTTGAGGACAAGACTGAGAGAATAAATAAATGGAGATAAAAAAAAAATCTGGCCACAACAAAAGCTATGCGCAATGTCATTCGGGACACTGCGCATTTAGCCAAACCATTAGCTGTGATTTTATTACGAAGCTTAAAACGAACATATTAATATTGACTTTGGTGCTTTCAACCTATTTGACATTTGGGCAGACGGTGAAACCATTGACAGCGTTCCAACAAGACAGTTTGTTTTCAATTAAGTGGAATAATGAGCAAGACAGTTTAAGAGCAGAGTTTTATAAGCAGCCAAAACTCATTCAACTGACATTTGAGAAAAATGGTAAAAGCAAACCATTTAAAGGTCGTTTTTTTATTTCCGTAGACAGCAATGAATTTGAATTACAACCAAATAATTTAGGACAATATGAAGTGAGTTTTACAGTTGACACTTCTCAGACAATCATACTCAAAGCTATAACTGACAAGGAAACATTCACTCAGAAACTTTCAAGGCCGACACAAATTAAGAATGGTGCGACAGTTGTTTTTGGTATTGTGACAGATATTCAAAAGCAAAGCAGGAAGGGAATAAGAAAACCTCGAAACGAAGACGATGAAATTTCAACAAAGGACGAGATTTATAATTCTTTTTTTGAGGACGAAAATATTCTCAGCCTTGCTCGACAGAAAAAAAT
>Ga0209607_1003011_pt1 | contig 13106 bp, 12 predicted proteins | sample AD_UKC117_MetaG_FD_184413 | JGI IMG/M metagenome (GOLD analysis project Ga0209607, IMG submission 184413) | Active sludge microbial communities of municipal wastewater-treating anaerobic digesters from Hong Kong - AD_UKC117_MetaG (SPAdes)... | ecosystem: Engineered > Bioreactor > Anaerobic >... | reverse complement strand
CCACCAATCTAAAGATTTACGCATCACTTAACCGCTCTAGGTTTTGGGTGGTGTAGAGCAACTTGCCGATATCGCTCTAGTGCAGGACGTTGTGCGTCCTCTCCTTGAAGCATTGCACTGCTACCGCATCATTCCAGATATGACAGGGGCGGTCGCCTAGCTTGACCTCGCGCTATAGCCGCACTTTTGACGTATCGTGGTATTTCTGAGCCGCCGCCCGGCCGGCCATCTCAGCAGATGAATGTCCTCATTTTCCATCCAGGGCCGTAAAAGCGCTTTCCCAGCTTGTACGCGGCGATCATGCCAGCCTTCACCTGTTACCCAAGGCTTCGAGACCCATTTTGAGCAAATTGAGCAAAGTGGCCGCTTCGTTCAGATTAAACATGTGCTGGCGCTGCGGGCCAGGAAACCGCGATTTACAGCCGGGGTATTGGGTCCAATGGCTTGCTACTCCCTCACCTGTCAATAGCGAGGTGGTGGTACTGGATGCCGACCCAGACTATGTTATCTAAGAAATTTCTGTGAATTTTGGCGCATAAAGTGGCGCATGAAGCCTGTATTGAGCAGGCGGAAACGCATGTTTGAAAGCCGGGCATGAACCGGATGATCCCTTGATCGCTCGATGAGCCTGTTCGATCATGTTCGTTAAGATACTTCCGCTGCTGGGTTTCAACTTTGAAATTGGCATTCGTACTGAGCATTAGCGGGCCGGAACAGCCTATTTCAACTTTACACAATGATTTAGAATAATTTTTTCTCTCTCTTTCCCGTCTCCTTGCGCCTCTTTAGCGGTGTGATTTTAAAACAGTATTATTGTTACTGTTTTTATACCGCATAAATTTATCATTGTTTTCACTTAAACTTCTGTCTTGTTTTCAAGATTGGCTATGCTTTATTTTGGACGCAAGATTGCGCTTCTATACAGATGGGTATCATTAATTTGAAAATATTGCACATAATTTATGAAAATTTGGAGATTCAACATGATAAACATTTTTAATGCGATGAAGATATGGCACAAATTAACATTTGTTGGGCTGGTGTTAAGTATCCCAATTTTTTTGCTGACCTATTTGCTAATTACAGAAATGAACATGGCACTCAGTTTCTCTCGCAAGGAGATCCAAGGAGTAGAGTATCTACAGCCGGTACGTATGCTATTGCAGCATACGGCTGAACATCGCGGCATAAGTAATGCGTATCTCAATGGAGATACCTCATTTCGAGAAAATATTCTGATCAAACAAAAACAAATTACAAATGATATTAAATTGATAGACGCTATTGACGCCCGATACGGCACACTTCTGAACAGTACCGATCAATGGCAAAGCATTAAAACCGAATGGCAGAAATTTCATGCTGATGCTCTTAATTTATCTGCCCAGGAAAACTTTTTGCAGCACACAGCGCTAATTAAGCGGCTGATTAATTTGACACTTGATGTGGGTGTCAATTCCAATCTAATCTTGGACCCTGAACCTGATAGTTATTTCCTAATGGATTGTGTTGTTAGCCGATTGCCAATGGTGGTCGAAGATATAGGGCAATTACGAGGTATATCAGCTGGTATCGTTGCGCGCCGTCAAATTACCGAACATGAAAGAGCACAACTCTCAAAATTAATCGCCCGTTCTCAGATTATGCAAGAAGGTATACAAAACAGTTTGGATCAGGCGTTCAAGCACAATGCAGCCCTCAAATCAGCGTTGGGAACTCAACAGGAATCCTTCATCACGCCTGCGCGGGATTTTCTTGCTTTTGTGGAGCAACATATCGTTGACAGCGAACATCAGATTGATGCTGCATTTACCGCAAGCAAGGTTTTTGATGCAGGTACGCGCGTAATCGTGGCTGGATTTGGCCTCTATGATGCAACCAGCTCGATGCTGCTGGAATTGTTACAACAGCGTATTGTTGAATTAAATTATAAGAATAACGAAATAATAATAGGAATCTTGTTCTGTATGCTGCTAGCGTTGGGTCTGGCCTATGCAATCGTCCGCGCTATCATTAAAGCGTTGCAACGGGCCAAAACGGTCTCCGGATCTATTGCAGCGGGCCAGCTTAATAGCGTTATCACTGTCACAGGCAGCGATGAGGTGAGTCAATTGTTAATGTCGTTGGCTGCTACGCAGGAAGAATTGATCAAAGTACTAAGAAAAATCAAACAAGCAGCAGAGATCGTTGAAAATGGCAGTTGTGAAATTGCTCAAGGGAAGGAGGATTTAGCCCAGCGAACTTCGGAAGAGGCGGCAGCCCTAGAAGAAACCGCTGCCAGCATGGAAGAATTAATTTCGACTGTAAAACAAAGCGCCGACAATGCGGAGCAAGCTAATCAGTTGGCGGCAGCGGCCCGTTTGCAAGCCGAACAAGGTGGGCAAGTGGTTGACCAGGCTGTAGCCGCCATGAACGCTATCCATACCAGCAGCAGCAAGATCGTCAACATCATTGGCGTTATCGATGAGATTGCTTTTCAGACCAATCTATTGGCTTTAAACGCGGCTGTTGAAGCTGCTCGCGCGGGTGAACAAGGCCGGGGCTTTGCTGTCGTGGCTGCTGAAGTTCGAAAACTTGCGCAACGCAGCGCCGATGCAGCCAAAGAAATTAAGAGTCTAATTACCGATAGCGTTGCTAAGGTGAAAGACGGCAGTAAACTCGTCGAACATTCTGGCCAGACGCTTCAGGGGATTGTCGCTGCTGTCAAGAAAGTCAGCAACATTGTCGCCGAGATTGCCTTAGCGAGTCAGGAACAAGCATCTGGTATTGGACAAGTTAATACGGCTGTTTTACAGATGGAGCAAGTCACGCAACAAAACGCTGCTCTGGTCGAGCAGGCATCTGCCGCCTGTCAATCTTTGCGCAGTCAGGCGCTAGAGCTTCAAGAACTGTTAGGGTTTTTTAAACTGGCCTGATCATTATCAGCCTAAATTGTATTAAGGCTATCAGCTTGTGCTGTTGCGGCCCAAGCGCTGCACAAATTCCCGTGCTGAAGCGCTGCCTGCTAATGCGGATAAGGTCTGATCGGGTTACGCTGTTACGGTTTCTGTGACTGGAATGCCCGAGGGCGAGTCAATGTGATCGGTGCGCTTATTGGCCTGCGGTTTGTGACGGTCGGTCTGTTCGAGTCCACCATTGGTGCCGATGTCTTTTACGCCTGGATTCGCCACGTCCTCTTGCCGCAATGTCCCCCCGCTGCCGTGATCATTCTGGACAACGCCACGTTCCACAAACGCGCTGACGTTCAAAACGCCCTCCGCCAGGCGGGCCACACCCTTGGATACCTCCCGCCTTATTCGCCCGACCTCAACCCGATTGAGCACAAGTGGGCTTAGGCTAAAGCCATCCGCAAACAAACTCACTGTTCCGTCGGTGAACTCTTTCGTTCCAATAAAATATAATCACTATTATTTTGTTTTGCTATATCTGCATTCAGCAACGATGAGGTTAGGCCGGTGGCAGATGCGCCGGTGGCTGCGTTGAATATATCTTTGGGTTCATTGTTCATAGTGTGCATGGGCTCGATAGACAAGGCCCGCAGCGTTGAAGCTGAAGACCTCGGCGGCCCGCTTTCCAGTGGCGCCAACGTAATGGATGACGATGCTGTTGATGCCGGTCATTGTGCAGATAGGTTCAAAGCGTAGATTGGGGAATAGTTCTAGCGCCTTGGCCCAGTACGCGCCAACGGCCTGTTTGCCGATGAGTTGACCTTCCGGAATGCCCATGACGTTTGTGATGACTGGAGAGTTCATCTCGAAGTCATCGGTGTAATGAGCAAGGATGCGGGGAAGGTCGTGGGTGTTCCATGCATCAAGCCATTCCGATGCAAAGCGCTCTGCGGTTTTCCTGTTCATTTTTCCTGGGCTTTCCTTCAGTGTGGCCTAGCGTTTGAGTTAATCCGTGCCGTTTTTTGGTGTCGGCTTGGATGAGTTGTTGTTAGTGCGTCCGGTGGAGTGTAGCGGAACATATTTAATTGCCTTGTTAGGCGTTTTTCTATGCACTATTTATCTACTGAAATATGGTACGTTGTAAAATTCCGGCCTGCTAACTTAGTTTTATAAACTTCGCTGGCTATTTTTTTTAGTGCCTTATATTGAGGCCTGCTTTCAAGCAAGTGAAATAATATGTCTTTATGTCCAAATTCGTTAGCCCAACCCATTAATGTTTTAAATATTGATATACCATAGCCCCAGAATTTTTTAGATATAACAATCGCCAACTCAAAACCATTTTCATCCGGTTGAATTCCGCACCAGCCTGCTAGTTGGCCGCCTATAAAAACAGCTCGAATGCGGCAACCAGGTAAAGAATCCGTTTTAACTTTACTTTCCATCCACTCTCTAATCGTGATGGCATCAAAATATGCATGATCAATCAGGTGCGTTCTCAACGAGTCCTCATTGATAACAATCATTAACTCTTCTGGATCTATATGATTGAAATTAAAAAATTCAACTTTACTCATGTCTCGACACTTCTAATGCTCTTGTGGATCTCATGGTCTTCTAGTGTATCCCGCATGTCAGGCGCTCTGCGAGTGTCAAAAAGGAAGGCAGGCGAAGTAAGGGTTTCTCTCAAGCGTCTGGCTTCTGTAAAGATACCGGATGGTCATCTCGCTTGTCATGGGAGCGTGGAAGATGATAAGCACATCGTTCTTCCTTTCGGGAATTAAGATGGTGAATTCCATATTTGCTATCATGTTGTTTGCCTAACATCTCGTTAAGCACCCTAAAATAATCCGATACCCCACCGTTTTACAACCAGTGCCAAGGTCGTAAAACAGGCAATCGTAAGCAAAGCGCTTAGGCCCAATGAAGGCCAGAAACCTATACGAGGCAATATTGCCGGGAACACAAGAAACATGGGTAGTGTTGGTAGCACATACCAAAATGTGTAATATGCTTGACTAGCAATTTTTGATTCTGGCTGATTTTCGATGTAGAGCCAAATGAGCGTAAGCACCGTAATTGTAGGTAGTGCCGCAATAAGGCTGCCAACCTTATCGGTTCGCTTTGCAACTTCTGAGATCAGTACAACAATGGCTGCTGTGGTGAGGTATTTGAAAATAAGCCAATGCATGATGATGTCTTTGCGCTTAATGAGGCGGTTCAGGTGCTCGCGGAGCGCCCGTTGTGGATTGTGGATGTGGCCTATACCATCTTTTGCCATTGATACCCATGTGCTGAATTGAATAGCAAGGTCCGCCATAATTGAACCAGCGATCGGAAGAGCTGTTTGGCGATACTGCAAAGAGAATAGCAGATAGCGATAAGGGCAACAGTGAGAATCAAGACGTAAGCGATGGAGATGACTCTACCGTCCTTGGCCTGAATGAGCGGGATGCTGCCACCCAGTACCAGTGCTGGGTATGCCATGAGAGTGGCCCAGCCTCGCCATGTAGCGGGTGGACCCCTGTCCAGCCGTAGTGCTTAGCAGGGAACCAGTACTTTGGTTTTCCGGTGTTGGACAAAGCGAGCACCCTCTTTCACGTGGCCTAACATTTGAGTTCAGCGGCGGCGCAAGGAGCAAAAGCGCAGATTTTGCGGAGTCCACTGGAACGGCTTGTTATACCGGATTATATTTGGCATATTCCTCCAAAAGCGTGAATTGCACTGGATGGGCTATTTCGATTTCTCTGGGCGAGGTGGTGAAGTTGGTAACTAGCGCTTCAAACATCGGGTTTCTATTTTTTTCTTTTCCGCCAACGTGGTAAAAGTGTTCTCTAGTGAGGACAGAAAAATTCGCCCATATCGATTTTATGTATTCATTCTCGCGATAGTCATTGTGGTGCCAAGTCGATAATATGAATTTACCCTGGAAATCGGTTAGGCATTCAAAAAGGCTATTTTCGTGGTCGCCGTCCCATCCGTTGTAATAGTCAACATGCCTGTCAATATATGGAGGATCGCAGTAGATAATGTCATTCTTGCTGGCCTGCGATATTGTTTCCTCAAAGCTCTGGCATTTAAACGAAAAATCTTTAGTCTTAATTATTTTTGAAACCCATGCTACTTGGTTAGTAATTTTTGTTACATAGGCTTGAGCAAAACGATTGGGCTTTCTGCAAAATGGGATATTAAAACCACCCTTTCTATTAAAGCGAATCATTCCATTGAAACCTGCACGATTTACAAACAAAAAATCTAATGGTGAGTGCCCGGCATTAAATCTGTCCCGGATGAAGTAGTAGTGATCTTCCCCTTTCTCCAATAGGGACGCTCCTTCTTTGATGAGGTAGGCATTGACTACATCGGGCGTGATCTCGCCTCTTGCAATTGCAGAATAGAAATTTACTAGGTGTGGATTGGTGTCGCAAAGCACTGCGCGGTAGGGTGCAACGTTGAAAGCAACTGCGCCTGTTCCCATAAAAGGTTCAATCCAAGCTCCTTGGAAATCCGATGGAGTAATGCTCCTTATCCAGGGGATTAGCTTGGTTTTTATCCCTTGGGATTTGATAGGAGGAACGCCTGCTTTCGAGCTCATTCCTCGCCGTTCCTTTTTTCGGCGGCCAGCGATATATCTCCGTTCTCATATTCAATAAATTCCCTTAGCGTAGAGATTTTCTTTGTACCGCCTTTACTGTCATGAACTGTTATTTTCTTGTAATTCATCCAGTATCCGTCGAACCAATGCTTGCTAAGTTTGGAGAACATTCCCCGGCCCCCGCAATATCAGCTATGCTATTGATGCTGCCAATGTTCGCGGTATTTCCGCTGCCGCCTTTGTTGTTTGCGATCTTCCACTGTTCCGTAACAAAGAACTGAAAATTCTTTGCCACCGAAGTAATGGTTTGCAGTTCGTCAAGGCAATCGCGCTATGTGTTTTTCCCAATGTTTATCAATCTCTTGCAAAGCATGAGCGCTGCATTCTGATAATGCTGATATTCAATTAAATCAATCTATTATATCGACATAGCGCAATTGCCCTGGGAGTGTGGGACATTCACTGCAACGCTTGATTATGTGTTTGCTTGGTCATAAAGAAAACCAACGATTTCATTTAGCCCTGGCATTTCGCTAAAGCACTTGCCGTTTGTTGGAAGTGCCTCCCAAGCTGCTCTTGAATCGACGAATAGATGTGTTGCAACAGAAAGACCCGCCGTCGTTTCAAGAAGCCCTGCAGGTACCCAAATGAATTGGGAGTTACCGATTTGATTGGGAACTGGTGACCCGCATTTAGAACAGAAATTTGATGTAAAACCAGTCTCGCGCTTGAAAGTCGAAATCAGCTGTTGATCAGATAGCCAGCGAAGCTGATTTGAATTTACAGCCATTGCTGTATTGGATGTGGCCCCGGTTTGCTTTCTGCAAAGCGAGCAATGGCATTGATAGAGCGCGGGAATGGGCTCAGAAACCTCAAAAATGATCTCGCCACACAAACAGCTGCCTTGCATGATGACTCCTTACACATAACGGGGCGTCGTAAACGCGGCACTTTCTTGGTAGTGTTGATATGGTGTTGCAGATCTTCTGCTAGAAACCGGCGTGATATGCGAGTTTCCATCGATGGGGATCACCTGGCATTGCCTTGGCAAATCCACTGGCCAGTCTGCTCAATGCTGCCGGGATCATGCCGCCATTGCTGATTATCGCCGGTCGCTGGAGCGGGATGGCAGAAACAGTTCCGGCCAATGCCGGACCTGGCACGTCCGGCATAGCAAATAAGCCAGCGTGACTACATTGCCCAGCAAGAACAACGCTATGATCCACGCGACCGCTCGCCAGCGAACGGGTTCTACCAGCCACAACCAAACGGCGATGAAAAGCAAGCCAATCCCTAAGTCAATCAGAGTGACGATTCCCCAGGGGTCAGCGATGACATAGCGCAATCCAGCCAGTATGTGGTTGTGATTGCTGGCGATTAGAATGGCTGTTGCCAATAGGCCAAGCAGGATTCCGCAAACAATGACGACAAAACGCAGCATGGAAATTTCCGAGGCAATGGAAGGGGCTTTTCAACAAGACCACAGCAGCGGTGGGAAGTGCATTTATCGGTGTCAATCTACCTTCCGCCCTAACCCTGTCCAACAAAAGAGAAGAGGGTAGCATGAAGAGCTTTGACTGTTTTCCCGCTGGCTGGGTGCTGGCGGTGTCCGGGTGATTCAATGGTGTATGGCAGACGCTAGAATTATCAATTTTACCTGGGAGAGACAGGATTGAGTATACCGGACAGTAGACGCTGGCCAGTCTATCGCATGTACCGGCGCTGCACCCAGTGCCTTTATTCCCTGATTCTCCAAATGGAAAATCAATGGCAGTAAGGAGGATGCTTGATGCTCAAGATAGCCATTGATCTCATGGAGCGGGGTTCTCTTCCCGGCTGGTTAATCCGGAGTGGCATCCGCCGGTTGCTGGGTAAACGATTGCAGCAGATGGGCAATGCTGTTGGCGATGACCGGATGCACGATGTAATGCTGACCCGATTGGAGGCAGAATTGCGTAACAGTCCCATAGCCTCATTTACGGCTTCGACGAACCAGCGCCATTACGAACTACCCGCCAGCTTTTTCCAGAAGATCCTGGGGCCGCGATTGAAATACAGTGCCTGCTGGTGGCCGGAGGAAGTGAAAGACTTGGAAACGGCGGAAGCAGCGATGCTGGCGTTGACTTGCGAACGGGCGGAATTGGGTTTTGATCAGGATATTCTGGAACTAGGATGTGGTTGGGGGTCGCTAACTTTATGGCTGGCAGAGTTTTATCCCGATTCGCGCATTGTCGCTGTGCCGGACTCTAACTCGCAACGGGAGTTTATTGAGGCGCGCTGCCGGGAACGGGGTTTCGATAATGTGCGGGTGATTACCGCCACTATGAACGAATTTTACACTGACCAGCATTTCGATCGGGTGCTGTCGGTGGAGATGTTCGAACACATGCGTAACTGCCAGGAATTGATGGGGCGTATTCACGCTTGGCTAAAGCCAGGTGGCAAGCTGTTCGTGCATATCTTCACGCAGCGCCATCTGGCCTATCTCTTCGAGACCGGGGGCGAAGACAACGGGGTAGGGCGCTACTTCTTCACCGGCGGGCTGATGCCTTCGCGGGATTTGCTGCCGCGTTTCCGGGGTGATCTCCAGTTGGAGGAGGATTGGCATTTCAATGGTTGCCACTATCAGCGCACTTTGGACGCGTGGCTGACTCATCAGGATCGGTATCGGGAAGAGATTCTGACGCTATTCCGGGAAGCCTATGGTCCTGGCGAAGCAGAACGCTGGTTTCAACGCTGGCGGATATTTTTCATGGCCGGTGCTGAACTGTTTGGTTACCGTAACGGCGAGGAATGGGGCGTATCACATTACCGGTTTGGTAAGGTCAAGGCCGCCGAAATGGCAACATCCGGTTTAGAAAGCCATCTTTCTCAAGCCAGTGGTGTTTGAGACCGATGCTGACGTGCCAAGCGATGAACACCACGGCGGCGTAGCTGAGGACAATATGCGTCGCCATCATGGCGGCAGCCAGCCCGCCTTGCTTGCCGATGGGGTTGGGTAAATCGTAGAGACCAAACAGCTTAACCCCGAAACCGCCCGCCATAACGAATAGATAGCCACTGAGGGGCAGCAGGAACATGCACCAGTACAATCGAACTTCATTCCAGTGGGAAAATACCCGCTCTGCGGGGGACAGGACCGGTGCCCAATCAGGTAGAGGTGTGGTCTTGCGCCAGATCAGCCGCGCTAATGCCAGTACCAGCAGCATCAGTCCAATGGACTTGTGCCAGTTGTAGAAGTCGCCCTGCGTCAGGGTCAGCAACGTCTTGTCTCTCGCCAGATGCGTCATGATTGCAGCGCTGAGATATTGCCAGATGAACAGGATAAAAACTGACCAATGTAGAAAACGGGTGACCGGGCCGTAATAAGTAGCGGAGTTTTTGAGGGGCATAACGGAATCCTCGGTTTGCGTGTCCATGCAATTAATTTTAGAAGAATGGAAACTTGCGATGGGTCTGCTTTTCGCGGATGCGAATCAGCGCAGACCTCTTGCCAGTTCATCAGAGTTCTCCGTCCCTCGCCGATAACGCGGCTTTTTCCACCATTTCTTGCGCATGGGCTAGGGTATTGGCTGTTAATTCAAGTCCGCCCAGCATCCGGGCAATTTCCGCGATGCGTTCCCCGGTCTCCAGCATTTGCACCCCGGTATGCGTCGTTTCACCATCCGTGCGTTTTTCCACCTTCAGCTGCTGATGCGCCTGCGCTGCCACCTGTGGCAGATGCGTCACACACAACACTTGCCGGTTGCTACCCAAAGTCCGTAATTGCCGGCCGACCACTTCCGCTACGCCGCCGCCGATACCGGTATCGACTTCGTCAAAGATTAATGTTGGAATGCGGGCAGCGCGGGCGGTAATGACCTGAATGGCCAAGCTGATGCGCGATAATTCACCACCGGATACGACTTTGGACAATGGCCGCAATGGTTGTCCCGGATTGGCGCTGACCAGAAACTCCGCGGTTTCCAGTCCACCGGCGGCCGGTTTCTCCAATCGCTCTAACGCAATGCTAAAATGCCCTCCAGGCATTCCTAGTCCGGCCAGTGCCTGCGAAACCCGTTCACTCAGTTCCCTTGCCGCCGCCGTCCGCCGTTCGCTCAGCGGTCCGGCGCACGCCTGATAAGCTGCCCGCGCGGTTTTCGCCGCCTGTTGCAGCTCATCAAGCCGGGTCTCGCTGTGTTCCAGTCCGTCCAGTTCCGCTTCAAATCGTGCCCGCAACGCCGGTAGCTCCCCCACATCCACCCGATGCTTGCGTGCCAGCTGATAAGCAGCAGTTAGCCGCTGGTCAACCTGGGCGAGATGTCCAGGATCGAGATCCAGCGCCTGCACATAGCTGCGCAATTCACTGCTGGCTTCTTGCACCTGAATCAGTGCAGCGTTCAGCAGCTCGCCCACCGGAGTCAGCCGGGCATCCAGCCGGCTCAGCGCATCCAGTTCACGCAAACTCTGGTGCAGCCGGCCGGCGACGGTGTTTTCATCATTCTCATTCAGCCAGGCCAGCAGGCACTGACCGGTTTCCAGCAATTGGCTCGCATGAGCCAGCCGCTTCTGCTCGCTTTCGAGCTCTGCAACCTCCCCTTCAGCCAGATTGAGCGCCGCTAGCTCTCGCAGGTGATAACGCAGGATGTTCAATCGGGCATCGCGTTCGTTACTGGCCTGGCGCAGATCGCGCCATTCCTGCCGCAGCCGGCTCCAGCTCCGGTAGCGCTCCGCTAAATCCATGACAAGCGTTTGGTTGCCTGCATAATCGTCCAGCAATTGCCGCTGCGCTTCACGCCGCAGCAATGATTGGTGCTCATGCTGCCCGTGGATGTCCACTAACCGCTCACCCAGTTCCCGCAACGCCTGTGCCGGTTGGGGAACGCCATTAATGTAGTTGCGCGAACGGCCATTGCGGGCCACCACCCGTCGTAGATGGCATTCCTGGTTGCTGTCCAGGTCGCGTTCGGTCAGCCAGGTACGCGCCGCTGGCAGGGCGTCGAGATCGAACACCGCGCTAATATCAGCGCGTTCCGCGCCGTGGCGAATAGTGCTGCTATCGGCCCGGCCGCCCAATAGCAGGCCAATGGCGTCTACCAGAATCGATTTGCCAGCGCCGGTTTCTCCGGTGACCGCAGTCATGCCAGCTGCCAATTCCAGTTCCAATTCCCCGACGATGGCGAAATCGCGAATGCGTAACTGGGTCAGCATGACAGTATTAGATAAAGGGCGAAGCTTCCGGACTGAGGCCCCAGCGTAGCTTGGCCCGGAGCAGCTTAAAATAATCGTGGTTCACCGGATGAAGCAGTTTCACTTTGTGTGCTTTTTTGCGAATCACAACCCGGTCGCCAGGTTCAATAGCCAGACTGATCTGTCCGTCACAGGTAATCTGGGACTGGGTTGTGGTGGCTGCATTGAGTACTACTTCGATACTGCTGTCGGCGCTGACCACGATGGGCCGATGGGTTAAGGTGTGCGGGCAAATCGGCACTAACACCACAGCTTCCAGGCCAGGGTAGATAATCGGCCCGCCGCTGGCCAGCGCGTAGGCTGTCGAGCCTGTCGGTGTAGAGATAATTAACCCATCAGCATGGTAGGCATTGAGAAAACGGTTGTCGAGAAAGGTGTCCACCTCAATCATTCGCGCCACTTCACATTTATGAACTACCACATCATTCAGCGCATCGGCTTCGCCAGTGACTTGGCCGTTGTGCAGTACTTGGGCGTGCAGCAACAAGCGGCGCGCTTCGCGGAATTCGCCGTTGAGCACCTCATCAAGCCGATGCGGAATCTCTCCGGGCGACACGTCGGCCAGAAAGCCCAACCGGCCTAGATTAATACCCAGAATCGGTGTTTCGTAATCGACCAGTGAGCGGGCGGCATTCAGCATAGTGCCATCGCCGCCCATGACAATCGCCAGATCGCATTGTTCGCCAATTACTTCCCGGCTAGCGACTTCTAAGTCGTGGTTAGGAATGAGCCGGGCTGAAATATCGTCAAGCAGCACGCGCAATTGGCGCCGCCGCAGATGGGCAGCGATCTGATGGAGGGTACCGGCAACATTGGGATCGCCGAATTTGCCGATCAGGCCGATAGTGTGGAAGACCGGAGTGGAGAACATGATTCCTTACTGATGTGGTAGAGACAAACAACTTATCATTTTAGATGACGGAGCACCAAGTATCGGATTATCTCGAGCAATGCGCTATTGATTCTAATGTTAGTTTTTTTGACAATATAGCTGTTTTTATAAGTTTGTATTAATAATGATACGATAGTATTAAATTGATTTTATGAGATTTCCTGTAGATGACTTTCAAAACCTCTATAGATGAGCTTTTATATATTAATATTTTGATTTTCAGACATTAATTTTTCGTTTCTTCAGTTATTCTAGTAAAGAGCCTGAATTTACCTGGTAATTAGCTAACATATAAATACCCAAGACACAATCAACGTGTTATGCCTTATAGGCTGGCTGGCCAGATCATCTGTCAGTATCCTGGAATGTCTTCTAAGGGCCTGTCAAAAAATAAGTTGTACAAGTTGGCTCGCTGAACGCATGATATCCTCATGGATAAAGAGGACATCATCAGCAAAGTTCGTGGAAAATTTGAGCGCCTGTCGGGTGTGCTGGACGAACG
>Ga0209607_1003001_pt1 | contig 13129 bp, 13 predicted proteins | sample AD_UKC117_MetaG_FD_184413 | JGI IMG/M metagenome (GOLD analysis project Ga0209607, IMG submission 184413) | Active sludge microbial communities of municipal wastewater-treating anaerobic digesters from Hong Kong - AD_UKC117_MetaG (SPAdes)... | ecosystem: Engineered > Bioreactor > Anaerobic >... | reverse complement strand
TTCCAAGCGGTTGCCGAGCTGGTCCGGCAACCGTGGGATGTGCCGCTGGATGCCGTGGTGACCGAGCGGGCGCTTTACCAGTTTTCCAATGCTGAAGGACAGGCATGAGCTATTGGCTGTTGAAGTCTGAGCCACGAGCGTTCGGCATCACCGATCTGGAAAATGCACCGAACCAAATGACCCCTTGGGAAGGGGTGCGTAACTATCAGGCGCGTAATTTCCTGCGGGATGGTTTGCATTTGGGTGATCAGGCGTTTTTTTATCACTCCGGCACGACAAATCCCGCCATCGTCGGGATCGTCGAAGTGGTACGGGCAGGCTATCCGGATGAAACCGCTTTCGATCCCGTTAGCCTCTACCACGATCCCGCCAGCACACCGGACCGTCCTCGCTGGTATCGAGTGGATGTGCGGCTGGTCCGCCGCTTGCGCCGTGCGATTGCGTTGGCCGAGCTGAAACGCCATCAGGAGGTTCTTGGCGATTTTCCCCTGCTGCGCCGAGGTAATCGCCTGTCGGTGCTACCGGTGACCGCAGCGCAGTGGGCGTTCGTTCTGACCCTGGAAACCCGGTCGTCGACCTAAGCGTGCCCGTCCAGAAACAGCCGGTAGGCGGGATTGTCGGTTTCCTCGTGAAAGGGGTAGCCGAGCTCGCGGATAAAGGTTTGGAACTTGGGCCGATCGGCTTCCGGGACCTGGATGCCAACCAGCACCCGGCCGTGGTCGGAACCATGATTGCGGTAGTGGAACAGGCTGATGTTCCAGCCGTGCGCCATGCCGGTTAGAAACTTCAGCAAGGCGCCCGGTCGCTCGGGAAACTGGAAGCGGTAGAGCAGTTCGTCGCGGATGCCTGGTGCATGGCCACCGACCATGTAGCGCACATGCAACTTGGCCATCTCGTTATCGCTCATGTCGGTAACCGGATAACCCTGCTCGCTCAGGGCATCGATGATCCGCTGCTTCTCTTCCTGGCCCTCGGTGAGTTGCACCCCGGCGAATACTCGTGCCTGCCGGTCGTCGGCGTAGCGGTAGTTGAATTCGGTGATGGAACGCTTGCCGATAACTTGGCAGAATTTACGGAAGCTGCCAGGTTGCTCCGGGATGGTGACCGCCAGCAGTGCCTCGCGACGCTCACCCAATTCGGCCCGCTCGGCGACATGGCGCAGTCGGTCGAAGTTGATGTTGGCGCCGCAGTTGATGGCGATGAGGTTGGCGCCAGCGATGCCGGTGCGTGCCACGTATTTCTTGAGCCCGGCTGTGCCCAGTGCGCCGGCCGGCTCGGCGATGGAGCGGGTATCGTCGAAGATATCCTTGGTGGCGGCGCAAATTTCGTCGGTGGACACGACGATGGTATCGTCCACTAGTGCCTGAGCCAGGCGGAAGGTTTCCTCACCCACCTGCCGCACCGCCACGCCGTCGGCGAAAATCCCAACCTGATCGAGCTGGACCCGTTTGCCTTGCTTGAGCGCTTCGTGCATCGAAGCGGCATCATCCGGTTCCACACCGATGATTTTGATCTCGGGCCGTAGAAACTTGATGTAAGTGGCCACGCCGGTGATCAGGCCTCCGCCACCGACCGCGATGAAGATCGCGTCGATCGGATCGGGGTGCTGGCGCAGGATTTCCATGCCGATGGTGCCCTGGCCGGCGATCACGTCCGGGTCGTCGTAGGGATGGATGAAGGCTAAACCCTTGTCCGCTTCCAATTGGCGGGCATGCTGGTAGGCTTCGTCGTAGGTATCACCAAACAGTACGGTTTTGCCGCCGCGATCGCGTACCGCTTGCACTTTAATGGCGGGTGTGGTGCGAGGCATGACAACGGTGGCCTTGACCCCGAGCCGCTGGGCGGCCAGGGCCACTCCTTGAGCGTGGTTGCCGGCCGAGGCGCAGATGATGCCTTTGTCCAGGACCTCGCGCGGCAGGTTGACGATCTTGTTGTAAGCGCCGCGCAGTTTGAAGGAAAACACCGGTTGCAGATCTTCGCGCTTCAGCAGCACCCGGTTATTCAATCGCTGCGATAAGCGACTCATGACATCGAGCGGTGATTCGATGGCGACGTCATAGACGCGGGCGGCGAGGATTTTTTTGATGTAGTCGTGCATGATGGTGTGAGATGACGGATAGGGGAGTAATCGCATGTCTGGCGATGAGATGAAAAAACGTGCCGCCGAAGCGGCGTTGGAGTACGTGGAGGAGAATACGGTCGTGGGCGTCGGCACCGGCTCGACGGTCAACTATTTTATTGAGGCCCTGGCGCGTATCAAGCACCGCATCGAGGGTGCGGTATCGAGTTCCGAGGCGACCACGCAAAGGCTGAAGGCCTGCAAGATCCCCGTGTTGGATCTGAACGCCGCCGGACCCTTGCCGTTGTATGTGGACGGCGCCGACGAAGCCAACCGTCAATTACAGCTTATCAAAGGTGGCGGCGGGGCGCTGACTCGCGAAAAGATCGTGGCGGCTGCCAGCGAGCGATTCGTGTGCATCGCCGATCAGTCCAAGCTGGTGGACGTGCTGGGAGCATTCCCGTTGCCGGTCGAGGTGATTCCGATGGCGCGCAGCCATGTCGGGCGTGCCCTGTTGAGTCGTGGCGGGCAACCGGTGTTGCGGGAGAACTTCGTCACCGACAACGGCAATCTGATCCTCGACGTTTATAACTTGCAAATCCTGGAACCGGCCAAGCTGGAGGCGGAACTGAACAATATCGCGGGTATCGTCGCAGTGGGCTTGTTCGCGCTTCGGCCGGCCGATGTGTTGCTGCTGGGTACGGTGGACGGAGTACGAGCGATGCGGCTTTGAACAAGATTTGCTGGGAACAAAAACGGGCGCTGCCTTTCGGCAGAGCGCCCGCCGCCCTTACGCCTGTTTTTCCAGGCTATGTATATGATTAGAAGTCCACCCGGGTGCCGATCGAGACGGCATTCTGGTCACCCATGAACAACCCTGTCGAGGAATCGCCCGGTACGTTGTAAAGGCTGGCGCTGCGGCCGATGTATTCAACCCAGACCGAGGTTCGTTTGCTGAAGTTGTACTGGTAGCCCACCACGTAATTGTCGATTTTATCGTCGCCGTCGACACCGGTGTCCAGTTGGCCGTAGGCGGCGCGCACGGTGTTGTTGCCGAAGACGTACTGACCGGTCAAGTACCAGTTGGTGGCGTCGTCACCGGGGAAGAATTGAGTTCCCGCTGCATTTTTAATCCCGGTGAATAGGTTGAGGGAGTAAAGACTACCCTGCTCGTAGATGAAGCCTACGCTGAACGGCCCCGAGTTGTAGCCCAAGCCCAGAACCCAGTTGGACAGGTCAAGATCGAAGGTAACACCAGGAAGGGTTTCGGGATCGAGAGGAATATTGCTCTTGCCTTCCAACTTGATGTAGCTGACACCGGCGAAGAACGGCCCGTTGTTGTATTTGGCGGCTAGGTTCCAGATATCGACATTATTTGATATGTTCGAGCTGGGGCCATCCATGACCAGCATCGCTTCACCGCTGAAGCCATTGAAATCGGGCGTGGAATAATAGACGCTGTTCGACAGCCGAACCAGATCGCCATCCGCTTGGCTACGATTGCCGCTGAGCGAAAATCCGCCCCCTAGCCACTGCGGATAGAGGAAGGTTTTGCCGCTATTGAAAATATCGGTAATGCCGGCGACGTTGTAATAGGGGGTGTCCTGGGTACCGAGAGTCAGGGTACCGAAACCGCCCTTGAGTCCGACATATTTGGGCCGGTTGCTTTCCCAGTTGCCACCTTCGGTTACATCGACGCCGAATTCGTAGCGATAAACGGCGCTCAGACCACCACCCAAATCTTCGGAGCCCACCACACCAAGGCGTGAGGAGTTATTGACCACATCCCAGGCGCCATCAATGTCCACGGAATCAAGGGTCTCGTCGTTGTAATCCACCGACACCCGCGCTGAGCCGTACAGGATAGTATCGGCCTGTGCCGCAAACGGAATGGCAAGAGCACCAGCAACAGCCAAGGTAAGGATGGACTTTTTCATGGTGTGATTCCCTGATTATCTAAATATTGATTTAAATTTTAAGATTTGCTTTCCAATCAATGCGATAACTCGATTGGAAAGCAATCTTAAAGCTGTCTTCTGGGTTATTTATATAATTATTGCGGTAAAAACGCAACTGATTTTTTATAAAAAATACAACTTATTGGTGCCAGCGCAACGAAAGTCCAAGCTTGGATTATTCCGAACCAAAAAACGAAGACGGACGCCCGAGAGCGCCCGTTTTACTTACCTAATCAGCAGCGTGGATTAGAAATCCACCCGCGTGCCGATGGAGAGCGATTGGGCGGCACCAACCAGGTCGCTGTCGGTGTCGCTGTTGGTGTATTCAACCCACGCGCGGGTCCGCTTGCTGAAGTTGTACTGGTAACCCAGCACAAAAGTATTAATGCTGTCCTGCGTGAGGTAGCCAGTCTGAACTCCGCCCGTGTAGAACGGAACCTTACCTTTATCGGGGTCGGTATAGCCGTAGGCACCCCGGATGACGTTGTTGCCAAAAGTGTAAGCGCCGGTCAAGTAGATGTTCGTGCCACCGCCATAATAAAGGGTATTGAGATCGCCGTCTTCGTAGTTCAGGGTGACCGCGAAGGGACCGGAGTTATAGCCAAAGGCCAAGCCCCATTGATCACCATCCTCCCAGTTGGGGGCAGTGTACTTGAAGCCGTCAAAGGTAGGATTATTGTAGTAGCTGCCAAAGCCGGGACCATCTATCGCCATGTAGGCCACGCCCGCGAAGAACGGACCGTTCTTGTAGGTGGCGTTGAGTTGATACATGTCGATGCTGTCGGAAAGATTGCAGGGCAACTTATTATCGGGGTTGCATTTTTGCAATTCAGAGGGATTAGTCGGTTCGTTGGCGCTGACGTCGCCATTCATGACCAGCATGGCTTGGAAGCCGAAGCCGCTCCAGTTGGGCGAGCTGTACACCAGGCTGTTGTCCATGCGGGTGCCGTAGACGGAGCCCAGGTAACCGGTTCTTTGGAGGAAAGTATTGGCCGAGTTGTTAAAGACATCGCTGATACCGAGCACGTTGTAGTAGGGGGTCCACTGAGTGCCCAGAGTGACCGCACCCCAACTGGTGCCTTTCAAACCCACCCACTTCGGTCGGTTGCTGTTCCAGTTGCCGCCTTCGGTCGGATCCACGCCGAATTCATACTGATAGATGGCGCTCAAACCGCCTCCGAGGTCTTCCTCGCCACGCACGCCCAACCGGGAGGAATTATTGACCACATCCCACGCGGTGAAGCCCTTGTAAATCGGAATCAGAGAACCGTCGGGGGTTCTTTGATTGGTGTAGGTGGTGTCCAGATCGGTATAATCGACGGATACCCGGGCGGAACCATATAAGGTGGTGTCAGCGAAGGCAGAGGAGCCAACCAGTGCAGCGGCAACGGCCAGCGCGATAGCAGACTTTTTCATGACTAAACTCCTAGGTTTGTGTTGTATGTACACAACAAAGAGGTGCTCTCAAATCATTAAGGAAATTTATACGCATTCTGAAGCAGAAATGCAACTGATATTTTCAAAAAAAACACAAAATTTAGTTTTTGTTTTATTTCAGCAACAATTTGTTGTTTTTTGTTTGGGTGATAAAAAACCCACCTGAAATACTCGGGTGGGTGGATGATGGCTGGGGGACTAGGATTCGAACCTAGGTTGACGGAGTCAGAGTCCGTAGTCCTGCCGCTAGACGATCCCCCAAGAATATGCTTAGCGCTTGGAGTATTGGGTGGCACGGCGGGCCTTGCGCAGGCCAACCTTCTTGCGCTCCACCTCGCGGGCGTCGCGGGTGACGAAGCCAGCTTTGCGCAGCGAAGCGCGCAGGCTCTCATCGTATTCGAGCAATGCCCGGGTGATACCGTGGCGGATCGCGCCGGCCTGACCGGTGATGCCGCCGCCCTTGACGGTCACGTAGACATCGAACTTATCCTTCAGATCGGCGACTTCCAGCGCCTGATACGCCACCATGCAGGAGGTCTCGCGCCCGAAATACTGATTCAGGGGGCGCTGGTTGACCATGATGTTGCCACTGCCGGGCCGCAGGAAAACCCGCGCCGTGGCGGTCTTGCGCCGGCCGGTGCCGTAGTGCTGATTTTCGCTCATTCTTGCCTTTCCATTAGTGAATGCGCCAGCCGAAGATTACCCAACCAGTTCCAGGGGCTTGGGCTGCTGGGCGGTGTGCTGGTGTTCGGCGCCCGCGTACACCTTCAATTTGCGGAACATCGCTCGCCCCAGCGGGTTTTTGGGCAACATCCCCTTGACAGCGATCTCGATGACGCGCTCCGGGGTTTTCTGCAACAGTTTGTCCATGGAGATGGATTTGATATTGCCGACGTAACCGGTGGTCCGATAATAGATCTTATCGGTCCGTTTCCGGCCGGTCGTCCGCACTTTCTCGGCATTGACCACGATAATATAGTCGCCGGTATCGACGTGCGGGGTAAACTCGGGCTTATGCTTGCCTCGCAAGCGGCGGGCGATTTCGGTCGACAACCGGCCCAGAACCTTGTCCGTGGCGTCGATCACGTACCAGTCGCGCTTGACCTCGGCCGGTTTGGCGCTGAAAGTTTTCATTGTGACGTGCTCCGAAAAATCCGTGTTCGCTTAGAAAGTCGTGCATTGTATGCAAGCGGTATTCGTCCTACAACCCCCGCCGGCCGGTGGGGGCCACAAAAAATGCCAAGTAGTCGCTAGATGCGCAACCGCTCCACCACCTGGCCGTTGATTAGATGCTGCTCGATGATCTCATCAAGATCGATGCGATCCACATAGCTGTACCAGGTTGCCTCCGGGTAAACGACCATGACCGGCCCTTCGGCGCAGCGGTCCAGGCAGCCGGCGCTGTTGATGCGGACCTTGTCGGGGATGGCCGAGCCAAGCTGCTTGACGCGCTGCTTGACGTAGTCGCGGGCTTCTTGAGCGCCGCACTGCTGGCAGCACTGCGATCCGTCCGGCCGCAGGTTGGTGCAAAAAAAGACATGGTAGCGATAATACGACACTTCAATTCCTCTTCAGATCCGAACCTGAGCTTAAACCCATGACGACTCGTTACTATACCCCCGTTGATGCCTTGCTCGTCACTCTGGATCAGGCGCTCCGCACCGTGGTTGGCCAGCCGGCCACGACAGGCCGCGCCAACCCGGCCGTCGCCGTGCCGCCCGTCGAGCTGCCGCCCGAGGCGCGCAAGCGGGCCGGACGACTGATGCGGGTCAACCATACCGGCGAGGTTTGTGCTCAGGCGCTCTATCAGGGACAGGCGCTAACCGCGCGGCTGGAGGCGGTGCGTGATCGCATGGAGCAGGCCTCCGGCGAGGAAAACGACCATCTGGCCTGGTGCGAGACGCGGCTGAAGGAATTGGGTAGCCATCCCAGCGTGCTCAACTCATTATTCTACGCCAGTGCCTTTACCATCGGGGCGCTGGCCGGCAAGGCCGGAGATCGCTGGAGTCTGGGGTTCGTCGCCGAGACCGAGCAGCAGGTGGTCCAGCATTTGAGTGCGCATCTGGAGCGCCTGCCGGCCGAGGATCGGCCCAGCCAGGCCATTCTGGAGCAGATGCGGGAAGACGAGGCCCGCCACGCCGCCGATGCCTTGGCGGCGGGTGGTGCCCGCTTGCCGTTGCCCGTGCGCGTGCTGATGCGAGGCATGTCCAAGGTGATGACCCAAACCACTTATTGGGTCTAGGCACGCCGCGAAGAGTCTCGCTAAATCCGCAAGCCCTTGCGTAGGTTTTCGCCGTAGAAGATTTCCGCCATTTCCCGCCGCAGGCGCCGCTCGATTTCCGCCTGCTCGCGCGGGGGCACGTCCTGTTTGTCCACGCTGAACAGATAATTATTCAACTCGAAATCTTTCAGGATCATCTTGGTGTGGAAGATATGTTCCTGATAGACGTTCACGTCAATCATCTGATACCGCTCCCGAGCGTCTCTGGAGAGGTAGTTCTGAACCGAGTTGATCTGATGGTCGATGAAATGTTTCTTGCCGGCCACGTCGCGGGTAAAGCCCCGTACCCGATAGTCGATGGTGACGATGTCGGGCTCGAAACTGCGGATCAGATAGTCCAGTGCCTTGAGCGGGGAGACACGGCCGCAGGTCGATACGTCGATATCGGCTCGGAAGGTGCTGATGCCGTTATCGGGGTGACTTTCCGGATAGGTATGGACCGTGATGTGGCTCTTATCCAGATGGCAGACCACCGCTTCCAGCAGTGGGCCAGGCGATTCGGTGTTGGACATCTGGTCGGATTCGATCGGCTTCTCGGCAAGCAGCATGGTCACGCTGGAACCCTTCGGGTCGTAATCCTGCCGGGCGATATTCAAAATGTTGGCGCCGATGATCTTGGATACAGCGCTAAGGATTCGGGTCAGGCGCTCGGCGTTGTAGGCTTCGTCGATATAGGCGATGTAGCGTTCCTGCTGCTCCGGTGTCGAGGTGTGGCAGACATCATATATATTGAAGCTGAGTGTCTTGGTGAGGTTGTTGAACCCCTGCAATTGTAGTCTGGGCATTGGCTTCGGCGTCATCACCATTCCCTTCCCCAAAGACGAGAAAGCCAAGGCTGCCGGCTCATGTGCTCAGGCTTCAATGGCGGGATTAGGGGTTTGGGCGAACGTGCGCTCAGGCTTCGCGGATTTCAAAGGTATGGGTAATCTCAGCGGTTTTGCCCAGCATGATCGAAGCCGAGCAGTATTTCTCCGCTGACAGGTGAATGGCGCGTTCAATCGGTTTGGTGCCCAGATTCACGCCGGTGAAGATGAAGTGAACACGGATCTGGGTGAACACTTTGGGGTCCTCGGTGGCTCGTTCGGCTTCGATTTGCACCTCGCAGCCGCGCAGATCCTGTCGGGCCTTGCGCAAGATGTTGACTGCGTCGATCGCGGTGCAACCGCCCATGCCCATCAATAGCATTTCCATCGGGCGCGGCCCGAGGTTGTGGCCACCCAGTTCCGGGGGGCCGTCCAATACCACGGCGTGGCCGCTGGGCGATTGGGCCACGTAAGTCATGTCTTCCAGCCAAGTAACGCGGGTTTTCATGGTCGTTCTGCTTCCAGGGGCGAGCGTTTTCCCTTTGCCTGTTTATGGTTTGCTAAAGTGCCGGCGAGCATGGTAACACGATAGTCCTTTCGGACCCGAGATCCCGTCAAGGAACTCGCCCATGCAAGGCGGGCGTGAGGACCTTCAGTCGCGACTGGGTGGGAGATCGCCCAAAACTTCGATAACAAGCGCCAGAATGGTTGTGCTGGCGGACGATAATGAACACTTTTTTTTCCGAGAACCTGGATTACATCTATTTTCTCTACGGGCTGTCGTTCGTGCTACTGGCAACGGTGGCGGCGGCTCTCGGTAGTTGGGAAAAAACGCTACCGTGGCGATGGTTGGCCGTGTTCGGTGTTCTTCACGGCTTGAGCGAGTGGCTGGATCTGCTGGCGCTCGGTTTGGGAAACTTCCCAGCGTTCCAGGGTATTCGGTTGGCGGTGCTGGCGGTTTCCTTTCTGGCACTGGTCGAGTTCGGCCGGCGCGGAATGACGGGCGACGGCCCACGCTTCGGTGGATGGGTTTGGCTGGCGGTGCTGGGGCTGGTCGCCCTGGGTGGATCGCCCGGAGAGACCAGCGGGTTGAATGCCACCTGCCGCTATGCGCTCGGCCTGAGCGGTGGCATGTTGGCCGCCGCGTCGTTGTGGCGGGCCGATGGAGCGATAGGAGAAGATCGGTGGTACTTGCGGCTGGCTGCCAGCTCCATGCTGGCCTACGGTCTGACTGCTGGCCTAGTGGTCCCCAAGGCCGCGTTTTTCCCCGCTTCCTGGCTCAATCACGATAGTTTTTTGGCGCTTACCGGAATCCCCGTGCAATTCGTTCGCATGCTGTGCACGCTGGGCGTCATGATCGGCGTATGGCTGCACGAACTGCGAGTGTCGAGCGTGTGGTTGCGGCGTTCCGGACCGATTCCGCGTTGGTTGTACCCGACGCTGTTTGTGTTGTTGGCCGGCTTGGGTGGGTGGGCGACCGACTGGCAGGGCCGGGGCGTCGCCGCCGAACTGCGGGAACGGCTGCTACAGCAGGCGTCAAAAATCGCCCAGACGATCAACCCCGCCGAGGCGGCGGTACTGACTTTCACGGCGGCTGATGGGGGAACACCGGTGTTCGAGCGGTTGCGCCGCCAGATGATCGTTTACGGTCGCTTCCTCAACCAGCGCAGTATCTACAGCATGGCACTTCGCGATGGCGCCATTATTTTCGGGCCTGAAAATCTAGAGGTGAACGATCCGCTGGCCTCGCCTCCCGGAACGCGGTACGAGCGGCCGCCGACGAGATTGCTTACCGTCTTTCAGGACAAACATCCGATGACGGCGGGGCCGTTCGCCGATGAGTACGGTGAGTTTGTCTCGGCCTTTGCGCCTGTGCTGGACCCGAATAGCGGCGCGGTCCTGCTGGTCGTCGGCTTGGATATCCCGGCCGACATGTGGAACGCCCGGATCGCGGCAAGCCGTCTGCCGCCGATTCTGGGCACGCTGATTCTTCTGCTGATTTTCCTGGCCGGAACGGGTGCCATCCAGCGGTGGAGCTGGCATCCCACGGTGCGTCCACGGCGCTGGCGCCATTTCGAAACCGTGCTGGTTGGCGTGCTGGCCTTGTTGTTGACGGCCGCCGTATCGTTCCTGGTGTTGCAGGAGGAAAGCCGCGCGCGCCGCAACGACTTCGAACGCCTGAGCGATGTCTACTGGGTCAACATCCGCGATGTGCTCAATCAGTTTCAAGTCGCGCTGACCAATTTGGCTCAGTTTTGCGCCGTTACCCCGTGGGTGGATCGCGAAACGTTTCACGCCTTCGCCGCGCCGGTGGCGGGCAGAATCCAGGCGGTGCAGGCGCTTGGCTGGATCCGGCCGGTGCCGGAAGTCGGGCGGGAGCGTATCGAAGCCAAGCTGAGCCGGGAGGCCGGTGGCGATTTTGTCATCTGGGAGTACGATGCCCAAGGCCGGCGAGTTCCCGCCGTGGGTCGGCGGGTTTACTATCCGGTCTTCGCGGTGGAGCCGCTGACCGGCAATCAACCCGCTTTGGGGTTCGACCAGGGCTCGGAGCCCTTGCGCCGCGCCGCGCTGGAGCGGGCGATCCACACGGGGCTGGTGACGGCGAGCAATCCGGTATTGCTGGTCCATGCCAGCGAGTTGCAGCAAGGCATATTGATTTACCAGCCGGTGTTCGCGCTGGCCACGCCGGGGTCTGGGAACGATGCTGGCGTCGAGCCCGCCGGGCGATTGCGCGGGGTGGCGCTGGGCGTGGTGCGCCTGCAATCCTTGCTCGCCCGATCCCTGCTGCGCAACGCTGATTCCACCGACAAGATCGCGGTGAGCCTGAAGGATCTGACACCCACTTTGCGACCCAGCCTGTTGGCGAACTATTCCACTCCACCGACGATGCAGCATGCGGGGGGTTTGGACTGGATCTCGTCTGGTCGGGGCGAGTTGCGGACCGTTTATCCACTGTTTACCTTCGGCCGTGCCTATGCGGTTGTAATCCGTTCCACCCCGGCGTTTTATGCTGCCCATCCGATGCGGGCCAGTGGTTGGACGGCATTCGCGGGGTTGTTGCTGACCGTGGTGCTCACCACCTTCGTCGGCTTTCTACGCAACCGGCAGGTCTTTCTGGAACGGCAGGTGGAAGCGCGCACGGCCGAGCTGCGGGAACGGGAAGCCACCTTGCACAGCATCACCGATTCGACCCACGACGCTATCCTGATGATGGATCCGCAAGGGCGGATCAGCTTCTGGAATTTCGCCGCCCAACAGATTTTCGGCTATGCCGGGGATGAGGCAATGGGCCGGGAACTGCACGCGCTGCTGGCGCCGGAGCGCTATCACGACGCCCATTTGAAAGCGTTTCCGCAGTTCCAGCGCAGCGGGCGTGGCAACGCGGTGGGCAAGACCGTGGGCCTGCATGCCCTATGCAAGGACGGAACGGAGATCGCGGTGGCACTTTCTCTGTCCGCTGTATCGATCCGGGGCGAGTGGTACGCGGTGGGCGTGGTGCGGGACGAGACCGAACGCCAGGCGCGGGAGCGGGAGTTGCACCGGCTGGCCACCACCGATCCGCTGACCGGGTTGGCCAATCGCCGCCATTTTCTTGTCCAAGTGGAACATGAACTGGAGCGGTTTCAACGCTACGCCAAGCCGGCGGTGCTGCTGATGTTGGATCTCGACCATTTCAAACAGGTGAACGACCGCCATGGGCATGCTTCCGGCGATCGAGTACTGCAACATTTTGCCGCCGTCGCCCAACAGGCGCTGCGAAAAGTCGATCTGATCGGCCGGCTGGGCGGCGAGGAATTCGCCGCGCTGTTGCCAAACACGGATGAAGAGGGCGCGTTGTTGCTGGCCGAGCGGCTGCGGGGATACCTGGCGGCTTCGCCTGCCACCGGGGATGCCGGCGAGATTTTCTTCACGGTCAGCATCGGTCTGGCATCGTTCGCCGCCGCCGATCGAACGGCCAACACGATTCTGGCCCGCGCCGACCGGGCGCTGTACCGAGCCAAGGAAGCGGGTCGTAACCGGGTGGAGATGGAACCGATTCCATGACAGATTCCGGCGGAGGAGGGTGCACGGTGTGAAATGGAGTGCCTCGTTGCGGTGACCTTGTAAGGGTTCGGTGAACAGGACGATACTCGCAGTGCCATTGCGCTCGTACTCGTAATCAACCCGCGCTGGATCGCCGGGGCGGGCCGGTCAGGGTGACCGGGTCTCCTTGAACAACTGTACGGGCTGCTCATCCATACAAATCAAGGGAATGGCTGGATCATAGGGTAAGCAATAGATGTCCAGGATTTCTACCATCCGCGCGACAGAGGTGGCCCCAGAAATCTGAACAGCCCGGTAAGTGGATTCCCTGCTCCGCAAGGGCATGATATGCCCCGCTTTTGAGGAGCAAGACATGAGCAGAAGATCCCGCCGGAACCACTCGCCGGCGTTCAAGGCCAGCGTGTTCGGGCAGGAGGGCCGCCCTGCGGAGCCCCTGGTTGATCTGAAGGCGCTGCACGCCAAGATCGGCGAGCTGACGCTGGAGAACGATTTTTTAGAAGGCGCGCTCAGCAAGGCGGGACTGCTGAGCGCAAAGCGATGATCGACC
>Ga0209607_1002999_pt1 | contig 13131 bp, 12 predicted proteins | sample AD_UKC117_MetaG_FD_184413 | JGI IMG/M metagenome (GOLD analysis project Ga0209607, IMG submission 184413) | Active sludge microbial communities of municipal wastewater-treating anaerobic digesters from Hong Kong - AD_UKC117_MetaG (SPAdes)... | ecosystem: Engineered > Bioreactor > Anaerobic >... | reverse complement strand
TTATCCCTCCATAGCTGGGAGTGAGGGAGGCGATCTCATCCATGATCTCCGAGGGGCTCTCGTAAGAAAACTCTTCCTCGCAGCCCATCCTCCTACCGATCTCCGATATGATCATCCAGTCGGGCCAGGCCTCTCCTGGAGGATCCAGCACCTTTCTGACCCGCTGGACCCTTCGTTCCGTATTTGTGAAGGTCCCATCCTTTTCGGCGAAGGATGTCGCGGGCAATACCACGTCGGCAAGGCTTGCGGTCTCCGAGAGGAATATCTCCTGGACCACCAGAAAGTCCACCTTCTCCAGGGCCTCGGTGACGTGGGTCGAGTCGGGATCGCTGATCCTGGGGTTCTCGCCGATGATGTACAGGACGTCGATCTCGTCGTCGTGGATTGCGTTGAAGATCTCCATCAGAGTAAGACCTGGCTTCTTCTGGAGCTTTTTGCCCCACCTTCCCTCAAACTTCGCTCTGAGATCGTCGTTGGTCACCGCCTGATATCCAGGGAAGACGTTGGGAAGGGCGCCCATGTCGCATGCTCCCTGGACGTTGTTCTGGCCCCGGAGAGGATTTATCCCGCTGGCGGGCTTGCCGAGGTTTCCGGTCATCATCGCGAGGTCGGCGAGGGCGAGGATGTTCTCGGTGCCGTGAGAGTGCTGGGTTATGCCCATGGAGTAGACTATAGAAGAGGGGCCGTTCTCGGCGTACATCCGGGCCGCCTTCCTCAGCAGCTCCACCTCAACGCCGGTGATCCTTCCGACCTCTTCCAGAGATACGTCGGCGAGAGAGTCTCTGAACTCTTCGAACCCCTCACACCGCTCCTTGATGAACTCCTCGTCGATGAGCCCTCCATCCAGGATGACCTTGCAGATGCCCATGGTCAGGGGGACGTCAGTTCCGGGCTCCTGCCTCAGCCAGATGTCGGCGAACTTGCAGAGCTCGATCCATCGGGGGTTGGCAACGATGATCTTCGCGCCCCTCTTCTTCGCCTCTTTGATCTTGAGGGCGATCACCGGATGCTGCTCGGTGGTGTTGGATCCGATTATCAATATGCAGCCTGGGTCCTTCAGCTCCTCGATGGAGTTGGTCATGGCCCCGCTCCCGAAGGCCGTCGCCAAGGCCGCGACGGTGGAGGCGTGACAGAGCCGGGCGCAGTGGTCGACGTTGTTTGTCTCCATCACCAGACGCGAGAGCTTCTGGGCGAGGTAGTTCTCCTCGTTGGTGCATTTGGCAGAGGAGAGGAGGGCAAAACGGTCGCCTTTGGATCGGGAGAACCTCTCGACGATGAGGTCCATCGCCTCCTCCCAGATGGCGGGGACGAGCTTGCCATCTTTGCGGATCAGAGGCGTCTTCAGCCGTTCGGGGCTCTCTACGAAGTCGAGGCCGAACCTCCCTTTGACGCATAGCTGACCGTTGTTCGGCGTCTGTCCCCTCTTGCCCCTAATCTGGGCGATCTGACCGTCCTGTACCCCGATCTCCATCACGCAGCCCACGCCGCAGAAGGGGCAGGTGGTGGTGACGAACTCTTCGGGCTTCCCCCACCTCTCGGACCTGGCGAAGAGGGCTCCGGTGGGACAGACGTCGACACAGGCTCCGCAGAACTTGCATTCGGACTCGGTCAGGGATATCGGTCCTATGGAATGTTGCTGGTGGTAGTTCACATCGAAGACGAGGACCCCCTCCCCTCTCACCTCCTGGCAGGTCCTGACGCAGCGGCTGCAGAGGATGCAGAGGTTGTAATCCCGGTCGAAGAAGGGCTCCCTCAGAACCGGAAGGTTGCGATATTCGGTGGCGTATCTTATCCTCTCAAGCCCTACATACTCCACAGCCGTCTGAAGCTCGCACCGGCCGTCGTTGGGACAGTATTTACACCCCACCGCAATGGGGAACTTTCTCATGCACTCCCGCATCTCGGTGCATTCGTCCTTCCGGTCGCAGAAGAGGCAGCTGGTGGGGTGGTTTGTCAGGGCCAGGAGCATCTCGAGGGTGTGGCGCCGCATCTTCTGGAGCTCGTCGGTCTTCGTCCTCACCACCATCCCCTCTTCGGCGAGGGCTGTGCAGGAGGTGGGATAGACATCTTTCCCATCTATCTCGACGATGCAGAGCTTACATGAGCCGATAGGCTTCAAGTCTGGATGGTCGCAGAGGGCGGGTATATATATCCCGGCCTTTCGGGCCGCTTCTAGAACCGTGGAACCCTCCCGAGTCCTGACCTTTTTTCCATCAATGGTTAGGGTGATCTCGTCCACTTTCACCACCGCGTTATTTTAGGAGATTGCAGGTCATATTTCTAAGTTGCTCCTAATTTAGAGCTGAAATGAGATTCATTGGTGGCATATTTGGAAGAAATGGAGCGGTCCGTGCAGCAGGAAGCGAAAGTTTATGTATAAATGAATAGGAAAAAGCCGTCCGGCAAACGGCAAATGAATTATCTAAATGTGACAAACGATATCGATATTTATGCAACAACCTCAAGAAAGCAACCATCACGCCAGTCCAGTCCGATTAAAGATGGATCGGACGGCCAAAAGCATGCTGAAGGATCGGGTTATGCCGGCGGAAGAGCAAACCGAAAAGATTTAAATATCGAGGCATAGGTTGAATCCATCAGCCCTTACGAAGAAATATCGATGGCGGCAGTCTCCGTCAGAGGGGCGGATGGATTGAAGGTCGGCGATATGCCGGCTCCCTGGACTGAAGCGCCATCATGAAATTGACGTCGGAGCGCGGGGTCATCTGAAACGCCGACTGAGCCACAATATCGAAGCGGGATACGATGTCTGGTAAGGAAAAGAAGCTGAAATTGAATCGGGTTTCCATGCCCAAGCAGTCTCCCGAGGTGAGAAGTCGAAACTTCCTCGAGGTGGCTCGTGGTTATTCCGAAGAGCAGGCCATCGAAGAGGCCGATAGGTGCCTAGAGTGTAAGAAGCCCAAATGCATGGAAGGCTGCCCCGTGGGAATTGACATCCCGGCTTTCATCAAGGCCGTCCGGGACGGCGAGATGGAAGATGCGGTCAGGACGATCAAGGCCAAAAACAGCCTGCCAGGCATATGCGGAAGGGTCTGCCCCCAGGAGGTCCAGTGCGAGAGCCTGTGCGTCCTGGGGAAGAAAGGGGCCCCCATCGCCATCGGCCGTCTGGAGAGGTTTGTGGCCGACTGGGAGTCAAGAAATGCGCCGGAAGAGGGCGGGTCAGGCCAGGTGGCGGAAGCTTTGCCACCCACCGGAAAAAAGGTGGCCGTGGTGGGGGCGGGACCCGCTGGACTCACCTGCGCCGCCGATCTCGCCAAGAGGGGCCACAATGTCACTGTCTTCGAGGCGCTCCACGACGCCGGGGGGGTTCTGATATACGGGATTCCCGAGTTTCGGCTCCCAAAAGATATCGTTCGGTCCGAGGTCGATTACGTCAAGAGCCTGGGCGTCGAGTTCGAGCTGGACTCGGTGGTAGGAAGGCTGGTCCAGGTCGACGAGCTGCTGAAGAACGATTTTGACGCGGTATTCCTCGGGATCGGCGCTGGAGCGCCGCGTTTTCTCAACGTCCCCGGCGAGAACCTCAACGGGGTCTACTCCGCCAACGAGTATCTGACCCGGGTCAACCTCATGAAGGCCTACAAGTTTCCCGAGTACGACACCCCCATCAGGCAGGGGAATAAGGTGGCGGTGGTCGGAGGCGGAAACGTAGCCATGGACGCGGCTCGGTGTGCCGTGAGGCTCGGAGCAGATGAGGTTCACGTCGTCTACCGCCGATCCGAAGCGGAGATGCCCGCAAGGCTCGAGGAGATCGAGAACGCCAAAGAGGAGGGCGTCATCTTCGACTTTTTGACTAACCCCACCCGATTTTTGGGAGACGACCGCGGAAGGGTCGCTGGCATGGAGGTGGTGAAGATGGTTCTGGGCGAGCCGGACGCCAGCGGCAGGCGAAGGCCCGTGGCCGAGAAGGGGTCCGAGCACGTCGTCGACGTCGACACCGTCATCATCGCCGTGGGCACGATCCCCAATCCCCTGGTACCTGCCAACACCCCGGGTCTCGAGATCACAAAGTGGGGCACCCTGGTGGTGGACGAGAACGGCAGAACCACCCGGGAGGGCGTCTGGGCCGGAGGGGACATCACCACCGGCGGGGCCACCGTCATCAGCGCCATGGGGGCGGGGAAGACGTCTGCAGAAGATATCGATCGGTGGCTCCGAGAGGACGGGTCTTGGAACCGCTGAGGCCCCACCTGGCTGGCGTTCTCTGCACGTTCCTGGCCAAGGGCTCGTATCTGGGCTCCTCTGGCCCTCTCAAAATGCGGGGAGGCCGCCATTGATTCATTTTTATCAGAGACTTTAGGGAGAATGATTGATGGGATTCAAATCACCAAAAGATACGACCTGCTCGGTCGACAACATCGGATGTAACAAGATCGAGATGGCCTTTGGACCACTTCTGGCTCTCGGCTTTCTGGCCGGAGCCTTCATCGCCTTCGGCGGGCTTTTGGCGGTCATCGTCGGCGGTGGAGTTCCCGGCCTTCGGGTTGACAACCCCGGACTGCAGAAGTTCATCTTCGGAGCGGTCTTCCCCGTGGGTTTGATCCTGGTGGTGGTGGCCGGAGCGGAGCTCTTTACGGGCAATACAGCCTGCTGCATTCCGGCGGTCCTCTCCAGGAAGGCTTCCTGGGCGGGGCTTGCTCGAAACTGGACGATATCTTACGTCGGAAACTTCATAGGCTCGATATTTGTGGTCTTCTTCCTGACCTATCTCACAGGCCTTTTGGCCTCCGATCCCTGGCTTGGCACCATAACCGGAATAGCCGAGGCGAAGGTCTCCCAGGGCTTCTGGCCCCTCTTCTTCAAGGGAGTTGGCTGCAATTGGCTGGTCTGCCTCTCGGTCTGGCTCGCCATCGCCTCCGACGACGTGGTAAGCAAAGTTCTGGGGATCTGGTTTCCGATTATGGCCTTCGTGGCCATCGGGTTTGAGCACAGCATCGCCAACATGTTCTTCATCCCCTCGGGGATAATGTACGGAGCCGACGTCACATGGGCTCAGTTCTTCACCGTCAACCTGATCCCGGTGACCTTGGGCAACATCGTCGGCGGCGGTCTGTTCGTGGGCGCTATCTACTGGTACATATACAGCCGCCCGCGATAGTCAAAATTTGTAAGAAAATGCGCGGCCGGAGACCCGTTGGGTCTCCCGGCCATCCCTTCATTTTGGCGGTTTTTGGGTGCGAATGAGCCGTCTATCCTCGGATGGAGATCACGTTTTCGCAGTAGCCGTCCCCGGAACACATCCTCTTGGTGTACACCTGACTGCATCTTGGATTTAAATTCTTCACGGCAGATCTGCAGTAGGCCTGACAAGCTTCGGAAAGCTCTTCGGGGTCTCGTCCCTTCCCGTTTGCCTCCTTCAGAAGGGGGCATCCGGTGATCTTCATCACCAGCTTATCTTCGGCCGAGTCGGATATCTCCCAGTCGAAGCTGGGGCCGAAGATCATGCTCGATACGACGCCGAAGACCTCGTCGATCTCCGAAGCCCCTTTATAAAGTCTCTTCTCTAAAACTTCCACGTCTCAACACCTCAACGGCTCATCTTGGGGCGAGACGATTTGTATCTGTTTGAGATACTTTCACAAATGGTATGAAATACTAAGAAAAGATCTTAACGTTGGGAAGGAGAGAAAGGCACTCCGACGGCATGACGGCGACTTCCTGCATCCGCCTTTTCCGTTTATCCGATCTGGGCGGCCACTGCATGGATCTCTGCCGGCTCGCCCAGATAATGCCGAATTTTTGGCTTTTGTTGGAGATCACTCTGAAATTCCCTTGACGAACTCGTCGATGGGGACGGCTGGCAGGGTCATGGTCTTGAGGGTTCCCCTCGAGCCGAGCTCTGCTGCGATCTTGAGGATCGTCATATCGTCGTCTGCCTGGAGAAGGGTCAGGAAGTCGTAGGGTCCGAAGAGGGCGAACTGACCGACGATCTTCGCGCCCCAGCTTTCCACCGCCTTGTTCACCTGCAAGATCCTCTCCGGTTGATTTTTCACAGTTCTGCTCCCCTCTTCGGTGATGGTGGTCAACATTATGTAATTCTTCATCAAAATCCTCCTCCTATTCCTGGCCTTAAAGCCTGCACGACAACATATTATCATTTAATAGTAGAAGTAGCTTTCGGGATCCCGCTGGAAAAGACCAAAGATTGGTGGAGTTCCTCCAACATTCAGGGATTTGCGTTTGGAGATCGAGTTCTTGCGACAGCTATAATTATTCTCCAAATCCTAGGTGTTCGGCGAGGTCCATGAAGGAGTCGTTGAAGACGGGGTTCTGCTTCGGGCTGACCTCGGGGATCATCACCACCCTGGGTCTGATGGTGGGGCTCAACTCGGGCACGGGCTCGAAGCTTGCGGTGATCGGCGGCATACTGACGATAGCCGTGGCCGACGCCTTCTCTGACGCTCTCGGTATACACATCTCCGAGGAGGCTGAGAACGTTCACTCGACGCGGGAGGTCTGGGAGGCGACGGTCTTCACCTTCGCGTCCAAGTTCCTGGTGGCATCGACCTTCATCGTGCCGGTTCTCCTCTTCGACCTAACCTTTGCGGTGGTTGTGAGCCTCGTATGGGGCTTTTTCGTTCTGGGGGTTCTGAGCATATTTTTGGCGAGAGATCAGGAGAAGGACGCATGGAAGGTGGTGGCAGAACACCTGTTGATCCTGGCGGTGGTGGTGATAGCCACCGATCTCGTCGGCGGCTGGATAGGAGCCAAGTTCGGTTAGACATATGGTGCGGTATGGAGGCTCCGGGCCAGCCTCGCAAAACCTTCTCTGCGGGCTTCGGGAACTGATCGCGCCTCAAAAAACCCCATCCATCCGAAAGAAATTCATATGAGAACATCGACCGATTCATGGAGATGTAGGGATGGAAGTGATAGTCAAGAGGTCGGCCCGGCGGAAGAAGACGGTCCAGGCGCGGATGGTGGACGGCACCCTGGTGATTATGGCGCCGGCCTCCATCTCGGATCGAGAGCTGGCAGAGCACGTATCAAGCCTCAGGGCTCGGATGGAGCAGAGGATGGGGGAGAGGGACGACAACCATCTGGAGAGGAGGGCCGAGCACCTGAACCGGAAGTTCTTCGACGGCCTCCTCCGCTGGAAGTCGATAGGCTATTCCGACCGGCAGATGAAGAGGTTTGGGAGCTGCACCATCGAGGATGGGACGATCAGGGTCAGCACCCGGATGAGAGAGGCGCCCCAGTGGGTCGAGGACTACGTCGTCGTCCACGAGCTGGCCCACCTTTTGGAGCCGAGCCACAACAGAAGGTTCAGGGAGCTTGTGGGAAGGTACCCCCTGGCCGAGAGGGCCATCGGCTTTCTCATTGCCATCGATATGATGGAGCGGCGAAGAAAGCGGGCCGAGGGGATTCCTGAGCCGTCATGACTTTTTTTTGGCTCTTCGCTATTCCGTGTGGGTAACAGATAGCCATTTATCATAATCATGCTACCGAATAAAAAGCATGTCAATCTCACAAGAGGATCTTTTCAAGCAGGCACTGAACTTGCAGCCGCCCTGGTTAATCGACTCAATCGACTTCGACGTGGAAGGGAAGCGACTCGACATCCACATAGATTTCGAACGTGGTGGTAAATTTCCATGTCCTAGATGCGGCAACTCTGAATGCGATGTTCATGATACAATCGATAGGACTTGGCGTCATCTTAACTTCTTCCAATTCAAGACCTACCTTCATTGTCGCGTTCCCAGAACGAAATGCGAAACTTGCGGAGTCAAACTTGTCAAGGTGCCTTGGGCAAGAAAAGGTAGCGGTTTTTCCCTCCTAATGGATTCCTTGATAATCTTAATGGCTCAGCACATGCCCGTAAAATCTGTAGCGGACTTGATCGGAGAACATGATACTCGGATATGGCGAGTCCTGGAATACTACGTATTAGAAGCAAGATCGGAAGAGGACTTCTCAGAGGTTGAATCAGTAGGAGTTGACGAGACATCCAGAGCAAAAGGTCACAAATACGTATCAGTTTTCATAGATTTAGATAAATCCAAGGTGTTATATGTATGTGAAGGAAAAGATGCTTCAGCAATTGAGTCGTTTAGAGATGACCTTGAGGATCATAAAGGATCTTTTAAAAATGTACGTAATTTCTGCTGTGATATGTCCCCCGCATTCATATCTGGAGTCACTAGGAACTTCCCAGAAACTTCAATAACATTCGATAAGTTCCATGTTATGAAGCTGATGAACCAAGCAGTAGATCAAGTGAGACGTGAAGAGCAATTTCATAACAGCAACCTGAAGTATACAAGATATATTTGGCTAAAAAATCCCGAGAAACTTACGAAAAAACAGAGATATGAATTGGGATCTCTCAGAGATATGAGATTAAAAACAATGAGAGCTTACAACATCAAATTGAGCCTACGCGATTTCTGGAACTTCAAAGACCAGCTATTGGCGGAAGATTATCTAAAACGTTGGTACTTTTGGGCGACACACAGCAGATTAAAACCAGTTATTGATACCGCAAAAGCGATCAAGGGGCATTGGAAAGGAATTATAAACTATATTAACACCAGAATAGATAACGGAATCTTAGAGGGAATAAATAGCCTCATTCAATCAGCAAAAGACGACGCAAGAGGATTCAGGACGACAAAGAATTTTGTTATAACTATATATCTTAGATTAGGAAAACTCAAGTTCAATCTACCCACATAAAACAGCGAGGAGCCTTTTTTTTGCTTTCCCAAAATGTGCGGGTTTTAGCATATGAAGGGAATTTCCCGCCTTCCAGCTTCCCGCGGGAATCCGCCTCGGGCTTAACTATTTTATCTCCCTCCTCCAAAGGGGCGGAAAAGGAGGTCCTGATGATGAAGTTTGCAAGCCACGTCGAGGAGATCGACATTTCAGGGATAAGAAAGAGCTTCGAGGGGGCGGGTCCGGGGGCGATAAACCTTGGCCTGGGGCAGCCCGACTTCGACACTCCCGATCACATCAAGCGAGCGGCGATCGAGGCGATCGAGGAGGGGTTCACGGGGTACACCATGAACCTGGGCACCGCCGAGCTGAGGGAGGCCCTCTCCGAGAAGTTCAGGCGGGATAACGGCCTCGATTACGCGCCGGGCGAGATCATGGTCACGAGCGGCGCAAGCGAAGCCCTATTTCTCGCCATCGCCGCCGTCGTCGAGAAGGAGGACGAGGTTCTTTTGGGCGACCCGGGTTTCGTATCCTACGCTGCCCTCACCCGGGTCGCTCAGGGAAGGGCCGTCGCCGTCCCCATGGACGAGAGGTTCTGCCTCTCCGCCGATGCCGTCGCCGAGAAGATAACGTCGAGGACTCGGGCCCTCGTCGTCAACTCCCCCAACAATCCGACCGGCTCGGTCCAGACGAATGAGGAGCTGCGGGCCCTGGCAGAGCTTGCCGAGGATCATGGCTTCGCGCTCATCTCCGACGAAGTCTACGAGCACTTCATCTACGAGGGAGAGCATGTGAGCCCTGCCCTCTACTCCGATCACGTCATCACCATCAACGCCGTATCCAAGACCTACGCCATGACCGGCTGGAGGCTCGGCTACCTGGCGGCTCGGGGCGAGGCCCTGGAGAACATGCTGAAGGTCCACCAGTACATCCAGGCCTGCGCTTCGTCCATCAGCCAGAGGGCGGCCCTGGCCGCCGTCAGCGGTCCTCAGGAATGCGTTCAGGAGATGAAGGCCGAGTTTCTGAGGAGAAGGGACGTTCTGGTTTCGGGGCTCCGGTCGATGGGGCTGGAGATCGAAGAGCCGCCAGGAGCGTTCTATGCATTCCCAAAAGTGGGGGACGGAGACGACGTCGCCGCCAGGCTGATCAAGGCCGGTGTGGTGACGGTTCCGGGGTCCGCCTTCGGATCGGCGGCAAAAGATCACATCAGGATATCTTACGCCGCCTCCATGGGGGATATAAAAACGGCTCTCGCGCGGATGAGAGAAATTCTTTAAATAGGAGCTGCTGCATTCGTCGGGAAGGTGACGAGATGAAAGAGCAGGTGGAGACGAGAGAGCTTAAAGAGGGAAGGTACGTGATCATCGACGAAGAGCCGTGCGTCATCAAGAGCATAGCCAAGTCAAAGCCGGGTAAGCACGGCGCCGCCAAGGCGAGGGTTGACGCCGTCGGGATCTTCGACGGCCAGAAGCGGTCCATCGTCCAGCCGGTGACGGCCAAGGTCTACGTTCCCATCGTGGAGAGGAAGTCCGGCCAGGTTCTGACGATCGGCGATACCTCGGCACAGCTGATGGACCTCAGCGACTACAGCACCATCGACGTTCCCATCACTGAGGATGACCGGCCAAAGCTGGAAGAGGGGAAGGAAGTCCCCTATCTGCTCGTCATGGGCAGGACCAAGATGGATATACGTTAACCTCGATGTTCAACAGATCCAATTTTGCGGACGCCGACGCTGTGCCCGAGGAGGCGGAGTTCGTCATCGTGGGTGCTCCCTTCGATGCCACGACCTGCTTTCGGTCCGGGACCCGAGAGGGGCCGGGAGCCGTGCGGCGGGCGTCTTACAACTTCGAGACCTACGTTCACCGGCACGGCATAGATTTCAGGGATATCACCGTCGCCGATCTCGGAGACCTCGATCTGGGGGCCGACCCAGCCTACGCCCGGCAGACGATCCGGGAGAGCTTTGCTTTCATCCCGGAGGTGGCGATCCCGATATTCATCGGAGGCGAGCATTCCATCACCCCGCCGATAGTCGCCGAGGTGGCCCGGCGGCACGGAAACGTTGGGGCCGGAAACGGAGTCGGCGCCGGCAGCGGTGGTGGCGTTAGCAACGTTAGCAACGTTAGCAACGGCAGCAGCGGCAAGAGCGGCATCGGAGTCCTCGTCCTGGACGCACACCTGGACTTGCGGAAGGAGTACGGCGGGACGAAGCTGAGCCACGCCTGCGCCAGCCGCACCATCCTCGAGACCGACGGGGTCGCAGGTTACGCCTCGATAGGGATCAGGTCAGGCGACCTGGAGGAGTACATCTGGGCCGAGGAGAACGGCGTCCATTACCATTCGAGCGACGAGGTGAGAGAGAGGGGGATTGAGGCGGTCCTGAAGGACGCCCTGAAAGAGGTGGGGTGCGAGAAGATCTATCTCTCCATCGACTTCGACGCCCTCGACCCCGCCTACGCTCCGGGGGTCGGGACCCCCGAGCCCTTCGGCCTATCGTCCTGGGACGTTCGGTACATCGTCGAGAAGGTGGCACCAAAAGCCATCGGCCTGGACGTCAACGAGATCGCGCCTCAGTTCGACGGGGGCCAGACAGCGTCCCTGGGCGCGAAACTGATCAGGGAGTTCATCGCCGCAAAAGCTGCGGCGAACAGGTAAATTTCCGAGCGGGATCGATAGGCGATCCTGGTATTCTTCTCAAAATCTAGGTTTCTGGAGACTGGACCCTCGGATCTTCCTGGAGTCCTCTTCAAGCCCTCTCAAAAGATCTTCATCCTTGATGGCGCCGAAGTAGTCTGCGAGGATGGGCTTCTCCCGCTCCTCCAGCACGTCGATGGCGTTGCTGAAGCTGTCGTCCTCGTTCATCTTTTTCTTCAGCATCTCGTGAGTCTCCATTATGATGGAAGGGTCTTGGTTTCCACGAATCTGTATAGTGGTATATACTTCGCCTTCGAGAGTTCGAGCATCGGATCATTCTGCGATCTCGATCTCGTATTACTCTTCTCCAAAGTAGTCCAGATCGACCCTCTTGACTCTGTAAGTGGCGACGTCGGCGACGCCGATGTCGTGGTCTATCATGAACTGGGCAAGCTGCTCCCCATCGATCAGGACGATCTTCGGCTGCTGGATTGATCTGACGTAATCTTTCGCGTCTTTGGAGAATTGTGAGGTTGTGATCATGACACCTTTTCCAGCCCTGTTTCCCATCAGGCTGCCGGCGAAGGCCTGGACCGTCGGCCTCCCCACCGTTCCCTCCCATCTCTTGGCCTGGATGTAGACGGCGTCGAGGCCGAGCTTATCCTCTTTTATAATGCCGTCAATGCCACCGTCGCCGCTCCTGCCGACGGCTTCACCAGCGTCCTTTCGGGAGCCTCCATATCCCATCGCCACAAGCAGGTCCACCACAAGTCTCTCGAAGAACTCGGGAGAGCACCCCATTATCCGGTCGAGGAGATCCTGAGCCAGGTCTTTTCTCAGGTTCTGATAGCTGGTCTCCAAGACCTCTTCAGGGGTTTTTGTCTTGTCGGCGGTGTCATTTTCAGTATCGGTGTTGACATCTTTGGACGCCCCATCTCGAAACTCCAGAAATTCTGGGAATTGTTCCAGAAACTTGACGTTGATCTCCGGCGGATTCTCTCTCAGGACTGCCAGACCTCGATCGTTTATCCGGAACTTTCCTCTTCCCGTGCTCTCCAATAGTCCGGCCTTTTTCATGTACGTCCTAGCCCAAGCAACTCTGTTGTCGAACTTGGCCTGCCTTCCGCTGGGAAGCAGCTCACGCCTCTCTTCGTCGGTCAGCTCAAATCCTTCCGCCAAAGTTTCTATGACCTCGTGAAGGCTGTGCTCTTGTCCATCTCCTAAGACTTTCAAGAGCGGGAGCATCACGCTCTGGTAATCTGGAACCGTCATCTCTGCCGACCTCTCCGCCGTTCCTATTTCAGTCCAGATAATTAAGTCCTGTGCTCTCCTGCCCTGCCTTCCCCAGCCTCACCTCCATGACGCCCCCATCTTTGAGACGGAAGAGCTGTGCCCCGAGAACTTTCTATATCCGGTTTGCTGAATAAGTGATGAAGATGGCGAGGGTCTTTGGAGAATATGAAACGACGGAAGATGGTGAAATTGGCGGAGAAAGGACCGGTGAACTCTGGAATTCGAGGTCGTCTGACATGACCCGCCCCGAAGATCGAGCGAGGGCAGCCGCCACCATCAACCCCGACTCCCTGGAAGTGGCAAAGGGAGCGATCGCCGTCGGATGCCAACCGTTTCTCAAAAGGCTCGACCGGCTCGAACGAGGCCTCTCGAACGTCCGGACAGCCCCGGACGCGGGCCGATTCGCCAGGGCCCTCTCGATGTACCTTCTCGCTTCTCTCCCCCTCAGGCCCGAAGTCTGCCCCTTCTGCGTCCAGCACTCTGGCGGGAACCGCTGCCAGGGTTGCGGCTACGCAAAGACCCACG
>Ga0209607_1002998_pt1 | contig 13133 bp, 10 predicted proteins | sample AD_UKC117_MetaG_FD_184413 | JGI IMG/M metagenome (GOLD analysis project Ga0209607, IMG submission 184413) | Active sludge microbial communities of municipal wastewater-treating anaerobic digesters from Hong Kong - AD_UKC117_MetaG (SPAdes)... | ecosystem: Engineered > Bioreactor > Anaerobic >... | reverse complement strand
GCTCAGTTTTGGCACCACGGCCACCATCAACACCACCCACAAAAAATACATCGAGGTGATCCCCCTGCTGCCGCCCTACCCCTCGGCCGTGCCCCACGCCTACAATTTGGAGGTGCAGGTCTTTCGCGGCTTCTGGATGGTCACCTGGTTCCGGCGCGAGTTTGGCCTGCGCGAAGAGCAGTTGGCCGCCGAACGCGGCCTGCCCACCGAAGAATTATTCGACCGGCTGGTGGGCGACGTGCCGCCCGGCTCCATGGGCCTGACCTTGCAACCGTACTGGTCGCCGGGCCTGCGCGTGCCCGGGCCAGAAGCCAAAGGGGCGATCATCGGCTGGGGCGACGTGCATACGCGGGGACACCTGTACCGGGCCATTTTGGAGGGCGTGGCCTACGCCCTGCGCGAGGGCAAGGAGCGCACAGAAAAGCGCAGCCACGTGGCCATCACCGACCTGCGGGTGGCCGGCGGCGGCTCGCAAAGCGACGCCGCCATGCAGATCACCGCCGACGTGTTTGGCCTGCCGGCTTCCCGCCCCCACACCTACGAGGCGTCGGGGCTGGGTGCGGCCATCGATGTGGCCGTGGGGCTGGGGCTGCATGGGGATTTTGCCACGGCCGTGTCCGCCATGACCCGTCTGGGCCAGACCTTCGAGCCCAACCCGGCCCACCACCGGCTGTACAACGACCTCTATCATGGGGTGTACAAGGAGATGTACGGCCGTCTCAAACCCCTCTACCACACCATCCGCGACGTCACCGGCTATCCCCCCCGCTAAACCGTCTGACGGTAAACAAAAACGCATGCCAATCATCGGTGGCATGCGTTTCTGCAAATTATTCTTCGCTGTGAGCTTGATTGTCGAGAAATTGTGAAGAACGTCGTGCGGGCTACCGTGGAATCGTGTCAACAAGATGGTTGTGCAAAGACACGACGTACTACACATGAGTGTGATGCGAACTTCAATGTGCTCTCTAGGGTATCTGTTGACTGCTCAATGAAACAGTGTCATTGATCACTTGAATTTGGTGACAAATTAAACATCCTGGGATGATCAGGCTGGCCGAGGCGCGCGTGGGCTTACGGCCGTTTGCCTTTTCCTGCCACATCCATTAAGGTAACATCATAAACGCGGCGCGACCACCCAGGTTCCGCTGGCGACTTCATCCTCAATTTGCGTTAGCGCAAAGACGCCCCATCCCCCGCGCCGTACAATGACCCCACCTGGAACCGCCGGGCCAATGCCACTTGCTGCGGGCAGCGAGTGGCATTGGCCCGATCATCCATTGAATCGTACAGAGCGAACGCTCCCAAACAAAAGGAAGGGAACCATATGCAAGAAAATTCAGCCGATCGGTCACAAACGGGGCGCTTATTGGTGCTGGGGGTCGTCTCAGTGGTTATTGTGTTGGGGCTGGTACTGGTTATCCAGGCGGTAACGGCCGTTTCCCCCACCGCCGCCGAACCGGAAGCCGTCAACGTCCTGGCCAACAGCAACGACGACTGTGTTACCTGCCACCGCAACGCCACGCCCGGCATCGTGGAGCAGTACGGCCACAGCAGCATGGCCGGTGCAGAAGTCACCTGCCGCGACTGCCACGAAGTCAGCGCCGATTATCCCGACGCCGTCGCACACGAAGGCACGTTCGTTCTGGCCTCGCCTACGGCGGCCAAGTGCGAGGCCTGCCATCAGGCCGAGGTGGCCCAGTTCAACCAGAGCCGCCACAGCATCCCGGCCTACGTGGCTTATGCCGGTGAAGAAATTCTCACCCCGGAACAGGCCGCCGCCTATCACGCCATCCCCGAAGGGGGTTACGTGCAAGAAAAGATGAAGGCGCGCAACTCTCTGCACGCCATGGAAGGCCCGGCCATCACCCGCTTCGCCTGTGAAACCTGCCACAACGTCGGCAAGCCGGCCAGCGACGGCTCCATCGGCCAATGCCAGGACTGCCATTTGCGGCATGAGTTTAGCCTGGAGCAGGCACGCAAGCCGGAAACCTGCAACGCCTGCCACATCGGCCCGGACCACCCGCAGTGGGAAATTTACCAGGAATCGCCGCATGGCATCGCCTACGCCACCAATGGCGATACCTGGAATTGGGAAGCGGAACCGGGCACACTGGCCGTGACCGACTTCCCGGCAGCCACCTGCGCCCTCTGCCATTTCAGCGGCTTCGGCTCCACCGGCACGACCCACGACGTAGGCGACCGGCTGACCTGGTTCCTGGCGTCGCCAATCAGCGAGCGACGGCCGTCGTGGCAAGACAACAAGGTCCGCATGCAAGGCGTTTGCCTGGAATGCCACAATCAAAACTTCCTCGATACCTTCTACAACGACGCCGACCTGGCCGTCGAACAGGTCAATCAATGGGTCGCCGAGAGCGACCAGATCATGGCCCCGCTGCAAGAAAACGGCCTGCTCACTGCTGCGCCCTTCGACGAACCGATCGACTTCACCTATTTTGAGCTGTGGCACCATTGGGGCCGCACGGCCAAATTTGGCACCTGGATGCAGGGGCCGGATTACGTCCAGTGGCACGGCGCCTATGAAATCCTATCGGACCTGGCCGAACTGCGCGAAGAAGCCAACCAGCGCCTGGAGGCTGCCGGCCTGGAAGCGGGGGAATGACGTGACCTATCTGGCTCTCGTTTTTCCCGCGCTCAAAAATCGCCGCCTGCCGCTCACCCGCGATCAGTTGATGCTGCTGATGGCCGCCTTCAACGAAATCATGCTCGGTGTGGACACCTATCTGGCCCACGTGCTGAACCAGACGATCCTCTGGCGCGAGTGGATACCCATCATTTTTGGGCCGCTGGCCGGTGGCCTGCTGTTGATTGCCGGACTGGTGGCGCTGCGCAACCGGCTGCTGGCGGCCCGGCTGGCAACCCTGGTCTTCCTGGCGAGCATCGTCGTGGGCGTTTTGGGCGCGTCTTTCCATCTGATTCGCGGCATTCTGCCCACCGCCCCGGTGGGATCGCGGGTCACCATTCCGCTGCTGATCTGGGCGCCGCCGATTTTGGCCCCGTTTGCCTTCGCCGGCATCGGGGTGCTGGGCATGAGCGCCGCTTTCCGCGAAACGCCGCCGGACAGCGGCACGCTGGAGGTGGGCCGCACAAGGCGGCTGCATATGCCGTATAGCAAGACGCGCGCTTACCTGTTTCTGATCAGCCTGGGCATTCTGGCGACTTTGTTGAGCAGCGCGTTTGATCACGGCCGTACCGGTTATACCAACCCCTGGCTGTGGGCGCCGATCATCGTGGGTGTGTTTGCTACGGCCGTTAGCGCCGGTCTGGGCGCGATACGTCAGCCTAACAAGGGCGACATCCTCACCTACCTGGTGGCCATCGGCCTGCTGATTCTGGCGGGCATTGTGGGCGGGCTGCTACATGTGCAAACGGACCTGGCCGGTGAAAGTGTGATTGTACCGGAGCGTTTTTTGCGCGGCGCGCCGTTTTTAGCGCCACTGCTGTTTGCCAACATGGGCCTGCTGGGGATCATCGCCCTGCTGTCGCCAGTGGAAACGCCGGCCAGCGATTAGACCAAAAAGGAAACTTGCTAATGGAACTACCCTACACCTACTTCGCGGACCTGGCAGCGTTAACGGCCGTGCCGCCCGAAGACAGCATCGTCAGCCGCACCTTGTTCAACTCCGACGCCATGAAGGTCACCCTGTTCACCTTTGCCGCCGGGCAGGCGTTGTCGGAGCATACGGCCTCGATGCCGGCCGTTTTGCATTTTATCAGCGGGCAGGCACGCCTGACGCTGGGCGGCGATGAGCAGATCGCCCAGGCCAACACCTGGGCCGCCATGCCGGCCAACCTGCCACACAGCATCGTCGCCGAAACGGCCGTGACGATGCTGCTAATCCTGATTAAAAAATAGTTGGTTGGCCGGTTGGGGCAGCCCAACCGGCCAGCTTGCCCAACACCATGACCAACACACACGTTTCCGCCTGGCGCTGGACCTGGCTCAGCGCCCTGTTTCTTTTTATTCTGGCCGGCAGCACCGGCGTGCTGATGCGCTTTGGCCTGCTCGCCGGCTTTCCGTGGGGGCTGCAATACACCAACGTACGCCACGCCCACTCCCACCTCATGTACTTTGGCTGGGTAACGCCCGCTTTGATGGGCCTGATGGCCGCCTGGCTGCCCGCGCTGACGGGACGGCCGTTATCTCCCCGTCTGCAATCTCGCCTGCGCACCGTCATTGGCGCGCTTTTACTGCTGGCGCTGGGTGCTTATGGCGCGTTTCTGTTGTATGGCTACCGCCCGGCGCAAATCGGCGGCCTGCGGCTGCCTCTTTCCACCATCCTGGCCAGCCTGAACATGATCGGCTGGTACATGTTTATTGCCCTTTACCGGCAGGCGACCCGGGGCGCGGCGCGCATCAGCCCGCTGCGGCTGTGGGATGCGGCGTTGGCCTTTCTGGTGTTGGCTTCGTTGGGCGCGTGGGGGGTGGCGGTAACGGCCGTTTTCCGCATTCACGATCCGCTCGTTTCGGCCATTCTCACCCACCTGTTCCTCGATTTGTTCGCCGACGGCTGGTTTGTTTTGGGCGTGCTGGGTCTGGCCAGCGCCGCCAACCCGGCGGCCTCGCGTCATCCCTGGGCGGCCAAAAGCGAATCGCTGCTGATCATGGGCCTGCCGGTGGTCTTTTTGCTGGGGATTCCGACCAATTTGCTGCCGCCGTTTGTACGTTTGATTGGCAGCGTGGGTGGGTTGATGGTGGGGCTGGGGCTGTGGGGGCAAATTGTGGTGTTGTGGCGCGGCGCCGCGCCAAGCTGGCGGCCGGCGCTCATCTTTCTGGCCCTGGAAGCGACGGCCGCGCTGGCCATCACCCTGCCCGCCATCGCCCGCTGGAGCGACCGCGCCAACTTGCGCATCTCCTATCTCCACTGGCTGCTGCTGGGGTTTGTGACGCTGGGGCTGGTGACGGCGGCGCAGGCGACCTGGGGACGGCCGTTTGTGCGCGGTAAGGGGTGGCTGGTAACGGCCGTTACCCTTCTCATCCTCACGCTCATCCCCCTGACCAACGTGTGGCCGGCAGCGTGGCACGGCCGTTGGACCATGCAGTTGGCCGCCTGGGCTGCGCTGGGGCCGGTCCTCGTGGCCAGCGCCAGCCTGATCTGGTCCGCCAGCCGCCAGCGCCAGGAATCTCAACCCAACGAAGACATCCTGCCAATCGAACAACTCTAGAACACAAAGAGGACGCCCTGGCGCAAACCCACGCCAGGGCGTCCTCTTCATGGTAAGGTCAAGATTAAACCCCGCTGGCTCTAGTCGCGTTCGCGCAGGTGGGGGAAGAGCAGCACTTCGCGAATGGTCGGCTGGTCGGCCAGCAGCATGGTGATGCGGTCAACGCCGGTGCCAAAGCCACCATTGGGCGGCATACCATAGCGCATCGCCCGCAGATAATCCTCGTCAATCGGGTTGCGTTCCTCGTCGTCTTTGGCGTACATCTCCTGCAAGGACTCGAAGCGCCGCTGCTGCTCCTGGGGGTCATTTAGCTCGGTGAAGGCGTTGCCCATTTCCATCCCGGCCACAAAATACTCAAAGCGCTCTACGTGCAGCGGATCGCCGGGAATCCCTTTGGCCAGCGGCGAAATGTCGCGCGGGTATTGGGTGATGAAGGTCGGCTGGATGAGGTTCGGCTCGACAAAATCGCCCAGCAGCCCATCCACCAGTTTGCCCCAACTGGCGCCCGGCGGCGTTTGCGTAGCCACGCCGCGCGCTTTGCCCATGTGCTGAATGGCTTTGGCTAATTGGTCGGCCTCAGGATAAGCCACGTAGTCGATGCCGGTAAATTCTGCGATGGCCTCGCGCATGGTGATGCGGTTCCACGGCGGCGCCAGGCTGATTTTGTGGCCCTGGTAGCTGATGGTGGTACTCCCCAGCACACTTTGGGACACGTAGGCCAACATGCGCTCGGTGAAATCCATCACGTCGTTGTAATCCCAGTAAGCGGCGTAAAACTCTAACTGGGTGAATTCAGGATTGTGTTTGAAGCTGACGCCCTCATTGCGGAAATCGCGGCCAATCTCGTAGACACGCTCGAACCCGCCGACCAGCAATCGTTTGAGGTATAGTTCAAAGGAAATGCGCAGGTAAAGTTCTTGCTTGAGCTGATTGTGGAACGTGGTAAACGGCCGTGCCGCCGCCCCGCCGTACAACGGCTGCAAAATGGGGGTTTCCACTTCCAAAAAATCGTGGTCTTCAAAAAAGCGGCGCAAGGCGCTGATCGTTTTGGCGCGAATGCGAAAGACCTCGCGCACCTCCGGATTGACGGCCAGGTCGGCGTAGCGCTGGCGATAACGCTCCTCCACGTCGGCGAAGGCACTGTAACGCACCAGCTCGCCATCTACTTCCTGCTCTTTCACCACCGGCAGCGGGCTGACGGCTTTGCTGAGCAGCTTCCACTCGCTCACCCGCAGGCTGATTTCGCCGGCGCGGGTGCGGAACAACACGCCGCTGGCCTGCACGAAGTCGCCCAGGTCCAGCAGCTTGCGGAAGATGCCGTGGGATTCTTCGCCAATTTCCTCGCGGCGCAAGAAAAGTTGGAGACGGCCGTGTCCATCGGCCACGTGGGCAAACACCGTCTTGCCCATATCGCGCACACTCACCAACCGGCCACAAACCGTGGCGGTCACCTCTACGTCCTCGGCGGCAGCTTCGAAAGCTTCAATAGCCTCTTGGGTCGTATGGGTGCGTTCAATCCGCAGCGGATAAGGTTCTATCCCTGCCTCTTCCAGGCGCGCCAGTTTCTCCAGACGCTGCTCTTCCAGGTGCGTGGGCTGCCAACTCATAACATCCTCCTGAATCAAAAAAAAGCCCGTGTCGAGCACGGGCTAAAAAATCGAAAAATTGTTAAAGCGCTACTCGATTTTGATGACCCGAAACTCGGTGATGCCACGCGGGGCCTTAATCCGCACGACCTCGCCAACCTTCGCGCCCAGAAGAGCCTGACCCAACGGGCTTTCGTTGGAGATACGGCCTTCGGTGGGGTCGGCTTCGGCAGCGCCCACCAGGTGATACCGCTCCTCTTCATCATAACCGACTTCGGTCACCGTCACCCAATCACCAACCCGCACGTGGTCGTGGGGGCCATTGTCATCTTTGATGATCTGGTAATTTTTCAGGATTTCTTCGATTTCCTGAATGCGCCCTTCCAGAAAGGATTGCGCATTGCGGGCGGCTTCCAATTCGGCATTGTCGATAAAGTCATCATCTGGGCCATCGTCGAAGGCGCGCTGCAACCGATCGGCCACTTCCTCACGGCCGACTGTGGTTAGTTGATCCAATTCTCTCTGCAATTTTTCGAGCCCTTCGGCTGTCACCAGGTAAGGCTTTCTCGTCGTCATTCATTACCCCCAATATAAGGGAAAACCGCTGGTACCAGCGGCTCATCACCAGTGAAAATTTTAATTTTAAGGCGGGAATTATACCAGAATCAAGCACTTTGTAAAGAAAGAAGAATTGCACAATTGTTCTACTGATTTAGCCTACTAGACATGGCTTACCATTTGTCTTAACAGCCACGGGAAAACAGGCAACGTGGCGGCGCAAGCCACCGAAGCTTTTCGCTTCCTGAGAATTGAGAGCAGGACGGCGACGGCCGTTCGCAATCATGCTAAACTTACCTGCTGGAAACCGAACCTGATAGGACAAATTCGTGAAACAAGCGCTTTTATTACTCATCATCCTGAGCCTGGCAGCTTGCGGTCCGCGGGCGATTGGGGCGGAAACGGCCGTTTCCCCCAGCCCAACGGCCACGCACACCCCCCCGCCAACCAGCACAACAACCAGCACACCTGCCCCTTCACCCACCAGCCCGCCCATCTCCACCCCAACCGTTCCGCCGGCAGCCTTCAGCCCGCCGGATATCCACTACCTGCAAGCCGCCATCGAACACACGCTGGCCGATTTCGACGGCCTCAGCAGCTATGTCATCATCGACCTGAGCAGCGGCGAGCAAATCAGCCACGACCCGGACCTGGCTCTGGCCGGCATGAGCCTGATTAAAATTCCGCTGCTGGTGGAGACCTTTCGCGCCCTGGACCGCCCACCAGACGTGGAGCAAACCAAGCTGCTCACCCAGACCACTTCGCTTTCCAGCAACTACGCCGCTAACCTGCTGCTGCGCGACGTAGTCGGCGGCGGCGACATTTTCGCCGGGGCGGACGAGGTTACCCAGGCCATGCGCGAGTTGGGTCTGTACAACACCTTCATCGCTGTGCCGTATGATATGGAACCGCCAGACGGCCGTTTGCAAACCTACCTCACCCCCGCCAACCAGCGCACCGACCTGACCACCCACCCCGATCCGTACCGCCAGACCACCATCGGCGACCTGGCGGCCATCACCCAGATGCTCTACCAATGCGCTGAAAGCGACTCCGGCTTGCTGCGCCAGACCTACGGCGATCAGCTCACCCAGGCCGAGTGCCAGGAAATTCTGCACCTGCTGGAAGAAAACAACCTGGCCCGCCTGCTGGAGCGCGGCCTGCCCAACGGCGTGGTCATGGCCCACAAGGTCGGCTGGATTGACGACACGCACGGCAACGTGGGCATCGTTTTTGGCCCGGAGCGCGATTATCTCATCGCCCTGGCGCTATATGCGCCGGGCTGGCTAGAATGGGAGATCAGCGCCCCCATTTTTGAGGAGATTTCGCGGCTGGCTTACGCCCACTTCAACGATCCGGACGCCTACCCGGCCGCCGTGTTGGCTGCGCCGCCCGATGTACCGCCCACGCCGACGGCCGTTCCCACTCCCGCTTATCCCCAGGCCATCGTCTTTGGCACACAGGGCGTCGGCCTGACCCTGCGCGCCGTACCCGGCGGCGCGGAAGTCGCCATTTTGCCGGAAGGCAGCGTCGTCAGCCTGTTGGAGACGCCACCCCAGGTGCAAGACGGCCTCACCTGGCGGCACGTCCGCACCCCGGCCGGTGAGGAAGGCTGGGTGGGCGAAGATTTTCTCACGTTTGACTGATTACCTGAGGACCTGACAGCGCATATGAATCAATTTTTAAATACTCCCCCCGCTCTCACCGGCCACGTTCTAAACCGTTTGGGCTGCCCGATTCATTATTGGGTAGGCGGCGCAGCGGAACGGCCGTTAATCGTCCTGATGCACGGCGCAACCATGGACCACCGCATGTTCAACGCCCAGATCGCGCCTCTTCTGGCCGACTACCGGGTACTGGTTTGGGATGCCCGCGGGCACGGCCTATCCCAACCCGTCGGCACACGCTTTACGTTGGAACTCCTGGCCCAAGATTTGCTGGCCATTCTCGACGAATTGGGCGTCGCGCAGGCCGTCATTGGCGGTCAGTCGATGGGCGGCTACGTGGCTCAACAGGTCTACTTTTTAGCCCCAGAGCGTGTTCGAGCCATGCTAATCATCGGCGCAACCCCGCTCACCAAAGCCTACAGCCGCTTGGAAGTCTGGACCCTGAAAGCCACCATGCCGCTGTTTGGCCTGTGGCCTTACGATCATCTGATCAAAGTGATCGGCAAAAATACCGCCACAGAGGCCGATGTTCAGGCGTATGCCATCGAGGCGGTACGGCAAATTCGCAAAGAGGATTTTCTGACGATCTGGCGCGCCGTGACGCTGGCGATCGACCACGTCGGGCGGCCGGGTTTCACCTTCGACGTGCCGCTGCTCTTGCTGCACGGCGACCACGACCGCACCGGCACCATCCGGCGGGATATGCCCATCTGGGCCAAAAGCGAACCCATGGCCGTTTACCAGGTCATCCCTCACGCCGGCCACAATGCCAATCAAGACAATCCGACGTTCACCAATCAAGCGATCCTGGGATTTTTGCAGCAAACCCTGGCCTGAGGCTACAGAAGCAGTTCCTGGCGCAGCCGGGCCATGGTCTCCGGCGAGACCTGGGCTGCATCGCGCAAATAGCCGTCCACAGAGCCATAGGTCCGGCGGATGTGGCTGAATGTGGCCCGTAAGATGTGCGGATCGGCCAATTCCAGCGGGCGCAGGCGCGACGGCCGTATGCCCAACCACAGCGCCTGCCGCAGCTCCGGCGCCATCACCCGGCGTATCGCCTTGTGATCGACGTTGCTCAGCGAATAATCGGCCAGAATCGTCTCTTCCGGCACGCCCAACAGCGCCAGCAGCAGCCCCATGACCACGCCGGTGCGGTCTTTACCCACCGCGCAGTGCAACAGCGCCGGCCGGTTCTCGGACCCCGCCAGCCGGGTCAACAAATCACCAATGGCCGCGGCGTTCTGGTCCACTACCACCTCCGTGTAAACTCGCAGCAGCAGCCCGGCCATGTCGTAGCGGTACTGGTGTAAAACGCGCATCTGCTGGCGGCCCGTTTCCTGGCTGGTTAACGGCCGTAACAGATGCCGTGCCCCCGCCGGCAGCCGGTCCGGCGACCGCTCCATTTCGCGCGGCGAGCGCAAATCGCCCACCAGTCGAATGTCCAGACCCTGCAAATACGCCAGGTCGGCCGCCTGCAAACCGGCCAGCGAGCCCGCACGGTACACCTGACCCCAGCGCACGGTACGGCCGTCTTCTGTGCAATACCCGCCAATATCCCGAAAATTTAGACTGCCCGCCACCGGCAAATGGCGTTCCGCCACGAACAAACTAAGCCTGTCAGCCGGACCGCCGCTAAATTCCAACAGGAAATACGGCCGTGACCAGGTGGTTGGCAAGTGCACGGCCGTTTCCTGCCCCACGGCCATGCCCACCAACTGCCGAGATGGGTGATCATATTCCGGCTGCGCCAGCGCAAAAATTCGCACCTCGTCGGCTTGCGGCTGCCAGGAAAGATGGAAACGGCCGTCGGGCAACGCCACAACCCGCGCTTCCACCGGCGGCTCGACGATCAGGTCGGCGGGAGACGGCCGTTCCGCCAGGACAAATGGACGTTTGACAAGGGTGGTTAACTTGGCTAGCATCAGACCATTGTAAAGGGGAACGGCCGTTCCCCCTAACAAGACGCTTCCCTGTCTGTCACTTTTTTCGTCAATTCACATCTAATTGGTAGAGAAAGCGACACCTTCATTGGTAAAACGGAGATTGGTGACGATGAGTCGAACACAAAGTGTACACAGCCGGCGGCAACGCCAGGCAAAAAAGGAAAAACAAACCCGACTGGTCATCGTTTGGGCAGGTGGGCTGCTGATCCTGGGTCTGATGGGCTTGCTATACGTCAGCCTGCAAGCCAACAACTCGACCTCTGGCGGCCAGAAAGCGCCCATCGCCGCCGGGCCGGTCCAAAAAGGCCAGCCAGCTCCCGACTTCACCCTGGCCACCCTGGAAGGCGGCGAAGTAACCCTATCCGACTACGCCGGGCAGGTGGTCGTGGTAAACTTTTGGGCCACGTGGTGCCCACCCTGCAAAGCCGAAATGCCCGACATCCACGACTATTACCAGGCCAACCAGGACAAAGGCTTTGCTGTCCTGGCCGTCAATGCCCATGAAGACGAGAATACCGTCAGCCGTTTCATCGAATCCACCGGCTTCACCTTTCCCGTCTTGCTGGACAGCCGGGGCATCGTCGAGCAGCAGTACCAGGTACACAGCTTCCCCTCCACCTTTGTGATTGATCGCGACGGCCGTGTCGTCTATATCCACGTCGGCCTCATCTCCCCGGAAGTGCTGGCCTCCGTCGTCGACCCATTGTTATAAGACCGGAGACAAGAGACTAGAGACAGGAGATTGAGCCAGTCTCCAATCTCCTGTCTCCCTTCCCCCCGCCGCGCATGTCATTTCCCCGACATCGTGCTACCATTCCCTTATCTTAAAAACCTTCAAATCGGACGCGGACAACGGCCTGAAAATCCGCGTTAATCCGCCGCCTTCGCGCCCATCCGCGTCCCACCCTTCCAAGGAGCTTACAATGCCTAACCCCACCACTATTTTCGAACTGCTGGCCATCGGCCACGATGAGGCCAGCGCCCTGACCGCGCCGGAACGCGCACCCATGACCTACGCCGCCCTGCGCCAGCACGTCCACGACACCATTGCCGCCCTGAATGAACTGGGCATCGGCCGCAACGACCGCGTGGCGATTGTCCTGCCGAACGGACCGGAGATGGCCTCAGCCTTTGTCAGCGTGGCCGCCGGGGCCACGGCCGCGCCGCTGAACCCCGCCTACCAGCAAACCGAATACGCCTTCTACATGGAAGATTTACAGGCCAAAGCCCTGCTGGTAGAGCAAGGCAGCGCGTCCCCGGCCATCGCCGCCGCGCAGGAGTTGGGCATACCCGTCCTGGAACTGGTCGTCGCCGCCGATGATCCGGCCGGACGCTTCACCCTCACCAGCAGTCTGCCCACCGCGCCCTCCGGCAACGGCGGCCCCGCCGGTTCTGAAGACGTGGCTCTGATTTTGCACACCTCCGGCACCACCTCCCGCCCCAAAATTGTGCCGCTGCTGCAGCGCAACGTCTGCGCCTCCGTGGGCAACATCCGCGACACCCTGGCCCTGACCCCCGCCGACCACTGCCTGAACGTGATGCCCCTGTTCCACATTCATGGGCTGATGGCCGCACTGCTCAGTTCGCTGCTGGCGGGGGCCAGTGTGTGCTGCACGCCGGGCTTTAACGCGCTGCAATTTTTCGCCTGGCTGGATGATGAGAAGCCGACGTGGTACACGGCCGTTCCCACCATGCACCAAGCCATCCTCAGCCGCGCCGCCCGCAACCAGGACATCATCCAGGCCGCCAATTTGCGCTTCGTGCGCTCCTCCTCGGCTTCGCTGCCGCCGCAGGTGATGGCCGAACTGGAGGAAACCTTCCGCGCGCCGGTCATCGAAGCCTACGGCATGACCGAAGCTTCGCATCAGATGACCAGCAATCCGCTGCCGCCGCGCGCCCGCAAAGTGGGCACAGTGGGCATCGCCATCGGGCTGGACGTAGCCATCATGGACAAAGAGGGCAACCTGCTGCCGCCCCACACCACCGGCGAAATCGTCATTCGCGGCCGCAACGTCACCCCCGGCTATGAAAATAATCCCCAAGCCAACGCCGAAAACTTCACCAACGGCTGGTTCCGCACCGGCGACCAGGGCGTGCAAGACGAGGAAGGCTACACCACCATCACCGGCCGCCTGAAAGAAATCATCAACCGGGGCGGCGAAAAAATCTCGCCGCGCGAGGTGGATGAGGTA
>Ga0209607_1002994_pt1 | contig 13150 bp, 11 predicted proteins | sample AD_UKC117_MetaG_FD_184413 | JGI IMG/M metagenome (GOLD analysis project Ga0209607, IMG submission 184413) | Active sludge microbial communities of municipal wastewater-treating anaerobic digesters from Hong Kong - AD_UKC117_MetaG (SPAdes)... | ecosystem: Engineered > Bioreactor > Anaerobic >... | reverse complement strand
GGGTTTATTGGCAAAGTTGGGCCAGCTAGAAATCAGCACATCTTTGCGCGATGAGATCATCCACATGTCAACTGAAATCGCCCAGACGCTGCCGAAAGGTTCGTTTAGCAAAAAGCGGCATCTCATGGATGTTCTCAATGTGTCGGTGCAGTTGCAGGCTGGCAAATCTAGCTCCTATTCTGTGGAGGTTGTCTGTCACCTCTGGACTGATCCGTTGCGGATTGAGTTGTCTGATCCTGGGTTCGAATCCCGCCGCCCCGACACAAGGGAAAACGGCCGTTTCCATCAGCTGGAAACGGCCGTTTTTTTATCCACAATGCCCTAATCTGCGCAAACAACCTCGCTTCAAAGCCAGCTAGCAGCCACACCCATGCCAGAATAAACTACGGGAGTCTACTTCAGTTGCCAGGCGACCTCACCCCAACAAGCCGCAAAGCGCCAGCCGAGCACAGCAAGCAGCCGCCACACGAACACCCGGCTGCCTCACCCCCATTTCCTTTTACCTTAAAAGTTCTACCCCATATCTTCACATAAATGGGGCTTTGGTGTATACTGATGGCCTAACGTGGTGAAAAGTGGGGTAATGTGGGGCAAAATGGCCATAAAAACCGCTCAAAACCATGTTAAAATGGGGCAATCAGAACGAATGTTCTAATAATTATCGCGGCGGCAAGCTCCATCTGAAACCAAATCTAACCCGGCATCGCGCCAGGAACGACACAATTTATGTTTTTAGGCGAGTTCACCCACACCATCGACAGCAAAGGTCGGCTTACCATTCCCGCCAAGTTTCGCGGCGAATTGGCCGCTGGCCTGGTGGTGACGCGCGGGTTTGACCAGAATCTCATGCTGTTCACCATCGAAGGCTGGCAAGATTTGGCCGAAAAAATCGCGGCACGGCCGTTAGCCGACGAAGATGTGCGGGCTTTCCGGCGGCGCGTCTTTTCCGGCGCCGTCGACCTGGAACCAGACCGCCAGGGGCGCATCCTGTTGCCCCCCTACTTGCGCGAATTTGCCGGTATCGATGGCGACGTCGTCATCGCCGGATTGTACAACTACGTGGAGTTGTGGAGCGCCACAGCCTGGGAAACCGTCCGCGACTCGATCAACGACAGCAGTGACGCCGCCCGCTGGGAAGACCTGGGAGTGTAAACCGTTTGCCGGTGTTCGCAGTTTCAAGGCTTTAGGGTGCTACGATCACCAAACGCCCGAACAGCACAACACCGAAACACCTGAACACTTAAAAACCTATGAACACCCACACGCCCGTTCTTTACCAGGAAGTACTCGATTTACTACAGCCACAGGCCAACGGCCGTTACCTGGACGGTACCCTGGGCGCCGGGGGTCACACAGCCGGCATTCTGGCTGCCTCCGCTCCCGATGGGCGTGTCCTCGGTTTCGATCGTGATCCAGAAGCCATCGCCTTCGCCCGCCAACGGCTGGCCGATTATGGCGATCGGGTGACTTATGTCAACGAAAGCTATGCCCGGATGCGGGAAGTCGCCCCACCGTTGGGTTTCGACCAGGTAGATGGCATTTTGCTTGATCTGGGCCTGTCATCCAGGCAGCTAGATAATGGCGAGCGCGGCTTCTCCTTTCGGCAGACAGGACCGCTCGACATGCGCTTTGACCAAACGCAGGGCGAGACCGCCGCTGAGCTGCTTAACAATCGGACCGAGGCAGAATTGGCAGAAATCTTTTGGCGCTACGGCGAAGAAAAACAAAGTCGCAAATACGCCCGGCTCATCATCGACAACCGGCCGCTGACCACTACCACCCAACTGGCCAATCTCATCGACAGCCACAGCCGCCAGCGCCACCGCCGCATTCACCCGGCCACGCAGATTTTCCAGGCCCTGCGCATTGCCGTAAACCATGAACTGGAAGCCGTCGAAACCGGCGTTCCCGCCGCCATAGACCTCCTGAAACCAGGTGGGCGGCTGGCCGTCATCAGCTTCCACTCATTAGAAGATCGTTTTGTAAAACGGCTGTTCCGTCAACTCAGCCAGGGCTGCACCTGCCCGCCGGAACAGCCGGTTTGCACATGTGGCGGGCAAGCCGCTCTGCGCCTGATCACCCGCAAGGCCGTTCAGGCCACCGAGGCAGAAATTGCAGCCAACCCGCGTAGCCGCAGTGCGCGTTTGCGGGTCGTCGAGAAAAATTAACTATGACGACAAGTTCGATGAGACAAAAACGAGAAAAAGCCAAGCGCTTAAACTGGCTCACCGAAGCACAGGCGGCCCTCGGTTGGGGTATTATCCTGGTGTTGATTGCCGTGTTGGGCACCATCTACCTCAGCCAGGCCAGCCGCATCGCTGTTACCGGCCGGCGCGTGCAAATGATGCAAAACGAACTGGAAACGCTCAAGCGCGACAACGCGGAAGTCGAACGCACCATTGCGGCCTCCCAATCGTTGGAGCGGCTGCAGCAGCAGGCTCAGGAGATGGGGTTTGTGGAAGCGCAGCCGGGCGACATTGAGTACCTGGTGATTCCAGACTATCCGCAGGCCACGGCCGTTCCCCCCACCCTCACCATCGATCCCGCCGCCACCCCGGAACCCGCCCTCGCCCCACCCCCTGCAACTATCGAAGAGGCGCTCTGGCTGGCCTTTCAGGGCAGCGTGGGCGATCTCATTCAAGGAGAAGCCGGTGAACAATAGTCAACTCCGCCGCATGTGGATCGTGATTATCGGCCTTGTCTTTGCCACTTTCATCATCATCGGCCGGCTGGTCGCTTTTCAGATCATTCAGGGCGAAGAATGGGCCGCCAAAACTGCCGACGAGATGGTCGTGGTCGCCCGCCCCGATCGCGGCGTCATCTACGATCGCAATGGCGCCGTCCTGGCCGCCAACGGCGCCGATTACCAGATCGGAGCCTCGCCCAACCTGGTCATCGACCCCGAAGAAATGGCCAACCAGCTCGCCGTTATTCTGGAGGAACCGCGCCGCCAGATTTTGAGCGACCTGGAAGCCGACACACCGTTTGTCATGCTGGCCGGCCGCGTCTCTTCAGACGTAGCCGAACGAGTTCGCAGCCTCAACGACGAATATGGCGGCCTGCAAATCGATCCGCTCCCCCGTCGTTTTTACCCGCAAGGTGAGTTGATGTGCCACACGCTGGGTTACGTGGATTTCGATGGCAACGGCGGCGCCGGCATCGAAGGCTACTACCAGTCTGAACTGGCCGGCGAAGCCGCCAGCGCCACCATCAACATTTCCCCCTTCTACGCCCAGGAGAGCGTCATCGCCCGCGAAGGCGCCGACCTGGTGTTGACTATCGACCGTTCCATCCAATATCTGGTGGAAACGCAGCTAAAACAGGCCATGATCGATTATGGTGCCGAAAGCGGCACCATCATCGTCATGAAACCGGACACCGGCGCGATTTTGGCGATGGCCAGCGAACCTTGTTACAACCCGGATGATTTCTATGATGCACCGGAGGAAATGCTGTTCAACCCCATCGTCAGCCGACAGTATGAGCCAGGCTCGGTGATGAAGCTGGTGACGATGGCCGCGGCGTTGGATTCCGGCACGGTGACGCCACAAACCACGTATTATGATTCCGGCGAATTGTGGGTGGGCGGCCACCGCACGGTAAACTGGGACCGCGCCGCCCACGGCACAGTTGACATGACGACGCTGTTGGCCCGCTCGTTGAACGTGGGCGCGGCGACCATTGCCACCTGGATGGGGGCAGATACTTATTACGATTACATGCGCCGCTTTAATTTCGGCAGCCCAACGGGCATCGACATCATGTCGGAAGCCGGTGGGCTTATGCCGCTGCCGGGCGACGAACTGTGGACGGAGTCATTTTTGGCGACGAACGCTTACGGCCAGAGTTTGGCGGTGACGCCTTTGCAGATGGTAACGGCCGTTTCCGCCATCGCCAACGGCGGCGAACTGATGCAGCCCTACGTCGTGCAGGAAATCCGCACCAGCAACGGCACCTTTACCCACGAGCCGTCGGTGCTCAGCCGCCCCATCAGCCCGGAGACAGCCGCGCAGGTGACCGCTATGGCCGTGACGGCCGTAGCCAGCGAAGTCCCTGAAGCCAACGTTCCCGGCTACACCATCGCCGGCAAAACCGGCACGGCGCAAATCGCCGAAAACGGCGTCTATTTACAAGAAGACACCATCGCTTCGTTCATCGGCTGGCTGCCCGCCGACAACCCAGAAGTGATCGTCTTGATCAAACTGGATAAGCCCCAGGTATCTCCCTGGGGGTCCACCACCGCCGCGCCGGCCTTCGCCAAGCTGGCTAACGAATTGGTGGTGATGCTGGGCATCCCGCCGGATGACGTACGCCTGCGCGATGACGTGATGGCCCTGAAAAACTAGGAACGGAGAACAATGAACTTTATTTGTTCATCGTTCATCGTTCATCAATCATCGTTATGTTAAATCTTGGTCATTTTTTAGAGGTATTGACGCCATACGAAACGACCGGCCGTGAACCGGCCGTTTCGTGCGTTGTGGTGGACAGCCGCGAAGCCGAGCCGGGCAGCCTGTTTGTCGCCCTGGTGGGCGAACACGTCGATGGTCACGATTATGTGGCCGAGGCTTTTGCTAACGGCGCGATGGCGGCGATTGTCGGCCGCCCGCTGCCCGGCGGCCACCAAACCCTCGATTTTCGCTCCGGGCGGCCTACGCCCGAGTTTGTTTTTCACCCGCCGCTGTGTCTGGTGGTCGATGACCCGGTTTGGGCCATGCAGGCGGCGGCGCAGGCGTGGCGCGCCCGGTTTGACACGCGGGTGGTTGGCATCACCGGCAGCGTGGGCAAAAGCTCCACCAAAGAACTGACCGCTTCGGTATTGTCACAGCAGTTTCGCACGCTGAAGTCGCCGGGGAACCGCAACAGTGTCTTGGGACTGCCGCCGGTGCTGTTGGAATTACGGCCGTTTCACCAATACGCCGTGCTGGAAATGGGCATGTACACGCCCGGCGAAATCGCCCGGCTGTGTGAAATGGCCAAGCCGGCCGTCGGCGTCGTCACCATGGTCGCGCCGGTCCACCTGGAGCGCGCCGGCAGCATGGAAGCCATCGTCGCCGCCAAGCAAGAACTGGTCGAAAGTCTGCCCGCCGACGGCACGGCGATCCTGAACAAAGACGACGAGCGGGTGATGAGCATGGCCGCCCATACCCCGGCGCATATTTTCACCTACGGTCTCAATCCCGCCGCCGACCTGTGGGCCGACAACATTCGCTCGATGGGTCTGGAAGGCATTCGTTTCACGCTGCATTACGGCCGTGAAGCCTTGAACGTGCAGGTGCCACTGATTGGTCGACACAGCGTTCATACGGCGCTGCGAGCCACGGCCGTTGGCCTGGTAGAAGGCCTCTCCTGGGAAAAAATCGTCAATGGGTTGGCCGATTCGCGGGCACAGCTGCGGCTGGTGGCCGTGCCCGGCCCCCAAGGCTCGACGATCATCGACGACACCTATAATTCCAGCCCAGATTCGGCCATGGCAGCGCTAAATCTGCTGCACGATTTAGACGGCCGTCGCCTGGCCGTGTTGGGCGACATGCTGGAATTGGGCTACATGGAACAAGAGAGCCATCGATTGGTCGGCCGCCGGGCGGCCGCCGTCGCCCAGGTTTTGGTAACGGTAGGCGCACGCGGCCGGTGGATTGGCGAGGAAGCGCTCAAAGTAGGCATGGCCCGCGACCGGGTGTTCATAGTGGATGACGTGGAAACGGCCGTGGCCACCCTGCAAGAAATCATCGCCCCGCACGACGTAATTCTGATCAAAGGCTCGCTGGGCATGAAAATGAGCCGCATCGTAGCTGCGTTGGGAGAAGGCTGATGATATTCGCCCTCACCGTAGCCACCATGACCTTCTTGCTAGCCGTCATCTGGGGCGGCCCGCTCATCGAAGTGATGCGCCGACTGAGAATGGGCAAACAAATTCGCATTGATGGGCCACAAACCCATATGGCCAAGATGGGCACGCCGGCCATGGGCGGCATCCTCATCGTCGGCTGGGTCGTGTTGGTCAGCCTGGTGGTCAACGTCGTGGTCTTTTTGCAGGAACTAGAGATCGCGGAGAGCGTCGTCATCCCGTTGGGCGTGATGGTCGCCTACTCCATTTTGGGCGGCATAGACGACTACCTGGGTTTCCATCCCCGGCCGCACGGCGAAAAGGGCATGCGCGCCCGCGTCAAAATCTGGTGGCAGTTGGGCATTGCTTTTATCGCGGCGGTGCTGCTTTTCTGGGTTGTTAATGATGGGCACGGCTACGTGGGCGTACCCACAGTGCCTTTCCTGGTAGACATTGGCATTTTGTACATTCCCATTGCCGTCATCATCATCACCGGCACCGCCAACGCCGTCAACATCACCGACGGCCTGGACGGGCTGGCCGGCATCATCGCCGCGACGGCTTTTATCGCTTATGGCATCATCGCCTTTTTGCAAGGCCAAAATTTTTTACTGGTCTTTTCGATGGTGACGGTGGGCGCATGTTTTGCCTTTCTCTGGTACAACGCCAAACCGGCCCAGATGTTCATGGGCGATGTCGGGTCACAGGCGCTGGGCGGCGCGCTCGGCGTGGTAGCCCTGATGACCAATCAATGGCTTATTCTGCCGGTTATCGCCGCCGTGCCTTATGCCACCATGCTGTCTACGACACTGCAGGTGCTGTATTTTAAGGCGACAGGTGGTAAGCGGCTGTTTAAGATGGCGCCACTCCACCATCATTTTGAGCTGATCGGCTGGAGCGAGACACAAATCGTGCAGCGCTGGTGGCTGGTAGCCATTTTGGCGACGATGGTGGGGATGGCGCTGGCCCTGATTTAGCTATTAGCTGCAAGCTGCTAGCTCTTAGCTTGCGGCTTACAGCTTATAGCTTACTGCTATGGACGAGTTGAGCGGCAAGCGGTTACTGATTTTGGGGCTGGCGCGGCAGGGAAAGGCGTTGGCCCGCTTTGCCGCCGAAGCCGGCGCCCAGGTGACCATTTCCGATTTGCGGTCACCGGAGAAACTGGCCGGAATGCTGGCTGATTTGAACGATTTGGACGTGGCATATGTCTTAGGAGAACATCCTATGAGCTTATTGGACAAGACAGACGTGATGGCGATCAGCGGCGGGGTGCCCGTCGATGCGCCGTTGGTGCAGGCGGCGCGGGCGCGCGGCATCCGGATCACGAATGATTCGCAGGAATTTATGAAACGGGCGCCCACGGCCGTTATCGGCATCACCGGCTCGGCGGGCAAAACCACCACCACCGCCCTCACCGGGGTCATGGGCCAGGTTGCCGGACGGCGCACCTGGGTTGGCGGCAACATCGGCCGCCCGCTCATCGCCGATCTGCATAAAATGCAACCCGGCGACATGGTCGTGCAGGAGCTTTCCAGCTTCCAGCTAGAAATCTGGGCGCAAAGCCCGCACGTGGCCGCGGTGCTGAACATCACACCCAACCACCTGGATCGCCACAAGACGATGGCCGCCTACGCCGACGCCAAGGCCAATATTCTGCGCTACCAATCGGCCGGCGACGTGGCCGTGCTGGCCGCCGATGACCCGGGGGCTATGTCCCTGGCCAAGACGGTGCAGGGCCGGCTGCGGACCTTTAGTCTGCGCGGCGTGGTGGAAGACGGCGCGTTTGTGCGCGATGGGCATATTTGGCTGCGCAATGGACATGAAACGGCCGTTTGCCCCCTGGGCGACATTCAGCTGCGCGGCCAGCACAACGTGCTCAACGTCCTGGCCGCCGTCACCCTGGCCGACTCGGTGGGCATCCCCACCGAGGCCATGCAGCAAGCGATTCGTACGTTCCGTGGCGTGGAGCACCGGTTGGAGTTGGTGCGGACCCTGAACGGCGTGCGTTATGTCAACGATTCTATCGCCACCGCTCCGGAGCGGGCGCTGGCCGCCCTGGCGGCCTTCGACGAGCCGCTGATTCTGCTGGCCGGCGGCCGCGACAAGGATATGCAGTGGGACGAATGGACCCAGCAGGTAACCCGGCGCGTCAAGCATGTGGTCCTGTTTGGCGCTCTGGCGGAGATGCTGGAGAAGCGGCTGGCGCAAGCTGGCTATGAGCGTATGACGCGAGCGGAAGGATTGGAAACGGCCGTTACCCTCGCCGCAGCCATCGCCCAGCCCGGCGACGTCGTCCTACTATCGCCCGGCGGCACCAGTTTCGACGCCTTCGACGATTTTGCCCAACGCGGTGAACAATTTCGAGAGTGGGTCAACAACCTTTAATGGCAAGATTGGTCCAATCTCGGAAATTGGACCAATCTGAACCCAAGGACTTAAGCTTATGACCACAGTCAATGTCGTGAGAAAAAAGAGTAATCGGGTGCGGCCCGGCATGCGCTTCCAGTTCGATTATTGGCTGCTCCTGACGGCCGCCGGTCTTCTGATTGTGGGCATGATGATGGTTTACTCGACCACCTTCGATTACGGACTGCTTTTCAAGGACGATCCGACGTACTATTTTGAGCGGCAGTTTGTGGCAATGCTGCTCGGGCTTGTCGGCGTTTTGGTCATCATGCAGTTCGACTATCATTCCTTCCGCTACATTTCCGTGCCCTTTTTGGGTCTGACGCTGTTGGGGCTGGTGGTCGTTTTGTTCTTTGGGCAGGCCATTTTTGGCGCGCAGCGCGGCATTTACGAAGGCTCCTACCAACCGTCGGAGGTGGCCAAGTTAGCCACCATTTTGTATATTGCTCACTGGCTGTCTTCCAAAGGCGACCGTATCAAGGACCTGACGTACGGTTTGCTGCCCTTTTCGGTGATCACCGGCCTGGTATGTGCCTTGATTGTGCAGCAGCCGGATTTGAGCACGGCCGTTCTCATCGCCCTCATCTGCTTCACCCTCTTCTTCATCGCCGGGGCCGATTGGCGGCAGTTTGCCGTGGCCGTAATCGCCGGCGGCGTGGTGTTCCTGATTTTGATCAACACCCTGCCCCACGCCGCCGCCCGCGTCGACGCTTACAAAGAAACCCTGCGCGATCCGCAGCAAGCCAGTTGGCACGTCCAGCAGGCCCTCATCGCCCTCGGGCGCGGCGGCTGGTTTGGCGTGGGTATCGGCGAGAGCACGCAGAAGTTTGGGCCGCTGCCCGCCGCCCATACCGATGGCGTGTTTGCCATCTTGGGTGAAGAATTGGGCCTGGCGGGCACACTGGCTTTCATCGGCCTGCTGGTGATGCTCGTGTGGCGCGGCGTTCGCACCGCGCTCAACGCCCGCGACATTTACGGGTCGCTCCTGGCCCTGGGCGTCACGGCCTGGCTGGGGTATCAGGCACTGATCAACATTGCGGTGATCACGGCCGTGATCCCCTTTACCGGCATCCCGCTGCCCTTTCTCAGTTACGGCGGGTCTTCGCTGCTGTTTTCGATGTTGGGTGTGGGCATTTTGCTCAACATTTCCCGCGACCGGGCCATTGAGCGCCGCATCCAGCCGGAGAGAAAATAGCAGTTGGCTGTTGATTAAACCATGCGCGTACTGGTATGCGCCGGGGGAACCGGCGGCGGCATTTATCCGGCTTTAACGGCCGTTTCTGAACTAGAAGTCCTCGGCGTCAGCCGGGAGCAAATCTTGTGGGTCGGCACACAAGGCGAAATGGAAGAAAACCTGGTCCCGCGCGCGGGGCTGAAGCTGCAAACCATCCAGGGCGGCGCTGTCGTCGGCGTTCCCCTGGGCACGAGGGTAAAAAACTTGGCCAAACTGACCTGGAGCGTGGGTACAGCCCACAACCTCATCCGCCAATTTAAGCCGGACGTCATGTTCATGACCGGCGGCTACATGGCCGCGCCGGTTGCCCTGGCGGCCCGGCTGCACGGCGTGCCCATCGTCATCTTCTTGCCGGATGTGGAACCGGGTTCGGCCATCAAAGCCGTCATGCCGCTGGCGCACAAAGTGGCCTGCACCACCGAGCTGTCCCAAGAATTTGTCCCGGCCGATAAGCTGGTGGTCACCGGCTACCCGCTGCGCCCGGAAATCCGCGCCGCTGCCCAAATGAGCCAGGCGGACGCCCTGGCGCAGTTTGAGCTGGCAGACGGCCGTTCCACCCTCCTGGTTTTTGGCGGCAGCCGCGGCTCGTGGAACATTAACAAAGCTCTGATGGACAGCCTGCCCGACCTGCTGACCCACATCCAGGTCATCCACGTCAGCGGCACGCTCACCTGGCCGCAGGTGGAAGAAAACGCCAGCACGCTGCCCGCCGATCTGCGCCAGTGGTACCGGCCCTACCCATATCTACACGAAGAGATGGGCGCAGCCTTCCGCGCCGCCGATCTGGCCGTGGCCCGCGCCGGCGCCAGCATGTTGGGCGAAAGCCCCGCCTTTGGCCTGCCCACCATTTTGGTCCCGCTGGCGTTTGCCTGGCGCTACCAAAAAGTCAACGCCGACTACCTGACCGAGCGCGGCGCGGCCGTGCAATCCACCGATGAGCGCCTGCCCGCCGAACTGGGCAACCTGGTGCTGGGCCTGCTGCAAGACCCGCCCCGCCTGCAGCAGATGCGCCAGGCGGCGCGCGCCCTGGCCGTGCCCGAAGCAGCCGCCAAACTGGCCCAGGTCATTCAGCAAGCTGCCAACCATCAACAAGGAGCTGCCGAGTGATTAGTATTAGCGCCTTTTTCTGGTTTATGGTGCTGTTTTTTGCCGTCATCGGTTCCATGCGCGGCTGGACCAAAGAAGTGATTGCGACTTCTGGCCTGATTTTGTCGCTCTTTACCATCAACCAGTTTGGCACCTACCTGACCTCGTTTGTGGGCGGCGGCGGCACGGTAGATACGGATGCGGTGCGCCGGCAGGTATTTTATTTATTTACCGGCATCCATCTGGCCATCACCTTTTTTAGCTACCAAGGGCCGGCGATTGCCGGCAGTCGCCTGGCTGGCCGCCTGCGGGTGCGCGACAGCTTCCAGGACAAGTTGATGGGGCTGTTGGTTGGCGGCGTGAACGGGTATCTCATCGTCGGCGCTATTCTGGCCTTTTTGGAATATCAGCTCCAGGCTCCTGGCACCTGGGTGCGCCTGCCACCGGGCGTGGCTTATCCGTTTGATTGGATCATTCGGCCGACAGACCTGGAGACGCTGTTGACCAATCTGCCTATTCCGCTGTTGGCGCCCTATTTGCCATTCCTGGTGGTGATTGTGTTCTTGTTTGTGATTATTGTGATGATTTAAGTGATCAGTAAAAAGTTTTCAGGAGACCCGAAGGGTTTGAAACCGAGGATTCTTGACTATATTGATGCAAAACCCTTCGGGTCTACATCACAAAACTTTTTGCGGTTTACTTAAAGGTGATTGAGAGCAAAAAATTCTGGCTCCAGACGACATGAAACGTTCGGATTTTAAGCTGCGGCAAGGAATGCATCTGCATCTGGTGGGCATTGGCGGCTCAGGGCTTTCGGCGATTGCCCGGGTGCTGCTGGGGAAAGGATTTGTGGTTTCAGGATCAGATATGAATGCGAATGAATTTACGGCCGTTCTCGCCACAGCCGGGGCCACCATCTACCAGGGCCACCGGGCGGAAAACATCGCCGGCGCGGACGCGCTGCTGATCTCCTCGGCTGTACCGGCAAGCAACCCGGAAGTGGCGGCGGCGCGGGAACAGGGCATTCCCATCCTGAAACGAGCCGACATCTTAGGCCCGCTCATGGCCGACAACATCGGCATCGCCGTAGCCGGGTCGCATGGCAAGACGACCACTACCGGCATGATCGCCCAGATTTTGCTGCATGCCGACCTGGACCCGACGGTGATTGTAGGCGGCACGCTGCCGAGCATGGCGAGCAACGGCCGTTACGGCGCGGGCGATTATTTTGTGATTGAAGCCGACGAGTATGACCACATGTTCCTGGGCCTGCGCCCGGAAGTGGCCGTTATCACCAGCATCGAGCACGACCATCCTGACCTCTTTCCCACCGAGGCGGACTACATGGGCGCGTTCCGCGAATTTGTCGGGCTGCTGCCCGACGGCGGCCGCATGATTGCCTGCGCCGACGACGCCGGCGTGCAATCGCTGCTGCGCAACCTGCCGCTGGCCGACGTGGAGATCACGACGTATGCGCTGGAGAAAAAGGAAACGGCCGTTTCCGCCAACTTCCTGGCCCTTGATTGCCGGCCCAACCAACTGGGCGGCATGGATTTTGTGGTGGAAGAGGATGGACAGCTCATCGGGCTGGCGCGGCTGCGCGTGCCCGGCGAACACAACGTGCGCAACGCCCTGGCGGCCATCATCGTCGGGCTGGATGTGGGCATTGATTTCTCGATTATTCGCCAGGGGCTGGCCGAATTTGGCGGCATGGGGCGGCGCTTCCAGGTCGTTGGCGAGATTGGCGGCGTCACGGTCATAGACGATTACGCCCACCACCCCACCGAAATTCAGGCGACGCTGGCCGCGGCGCGGCAGCGCTTTCCGGGCCGCCGCCTGTGGGCGGTGTGGCAGCCGCACACCTACAGCCGTACGCGCCTGCTGCTGGAGCAGTTCGCTCGGAGTTTTGACCAGGCTGACCGGGTCATTGTGCTGGATATTTATCGCAGCCGGGAGCAGGATACGTTGGGGATGGATACGGCCGTTATCCTCAAGGCCATGAACCACCCCCACGCAAACCACATCCCCGACCGGCGCGCCGCCGCCGATTACCTGCTGGACCGTGTGCGCCCCGACGACGTCATTCTGACGCTGGGCGCAGGCGACGGCGACGCGGTGGGACAGTGGGTATTGGAAGGTTTGAAGAAGCGAGTACAGAGCTAGAGCGAGAGCTAGAGAAGAAATTCTCTTACTCTAGCTCTCGCTCTAGCTCTAGCCATACAGGACGAGGGGCATGAACTTAAAGACATCTGTGCTTGAAGCCATACAGAACCAATACCGGGAGATTTTTGGCGACAAATTTCAGCTAGACGTGCCGCTGGCGAAGTACACCTCGGCGCGGGTGGGCGGCCCGGCAGAGATGCTTGTCACAGTGGAGAACGCGCTGGAGCTGCAAACGGCCGTTGAACTGGCCTATGCCCAACACCTGCCCTACTTCATCCTCGGCGGCGGCTCCAACATTTTAGTCGCCGATGAGGGCGTGCGCGGCCTGGTGATTATGAACCGCGCCAAAACCGTGCGCTTCCGCCACACCGGCGCCCACGTCGTCTGCACCGTCGAATCCGGCATGAACCTCTCCTCCCTGGCCCGGCAGTGCA
>Ga0209607_1002993_pt1 | contig 13150 bp, 10 predicted proteins | sample AD_UKC117_MetaG_FD_184413 | JGI IMG/M metagenome (GOLD analysis project Ga0209607, IMG submission 184413) | Active sludge microbial communities of municipal wastewater-treating anaerobic digesters from Hong Kong - AD_UKC117_MetaG (SPAdes)... | ecosystem: Engineered > Bioreactor > Anaerobic >... | reverse complement strand
CAGCAGGTCTTCCCGCTCCTCTTCAGTTAGATCAACCAGATACTTGTGGGCCATGGTGATTCCTCCTGTTGATCTCAACCATAGGGCACCCACCGCTACCTGTCAAAACTTCTGTGTCAGCCCACTAGTAATGCATATTTTGAGTCTGATATCTGGCCAGCTGGAGCAGCAATGAAAATCAAGAAATTAATTGAGAATATTGCCATCACTACTAAGCTAGCGTTCTGCTGGATAGTATTAGTAAATTTCAAGATTCAGTCCCGCGATAAATGTGCAGATAGAGTTAACGAGACGGTTTTATAGCCGCCTCGGGCCAATAAAATTGAGCAATTACCGAACCGGCGGCGTGTATTGTAATCCGCCCTGCATCCACAGCGCATTCAGGCCACGCGCGATTTTCAATGGACAATGGACTTGGTTAAGTCAGGCTTTTTTGGTTTTAATCGACCTTCACTGGGGAGTGTACTAGAAAGTGCGATCAATCGTTACGCTTGGAGAAACCAACGGATGGAAATTTGTTGCCAAACGCAATGTTCAACCTGGCACGTCAATACGCATCCTGTTGCTCGGTAAACGCGGTAGTCTGGTGCTCTGGCTAGAAAATCTGCATCGCGCTTGCCTTCGACTCGGTCATGCCGCACGGATATTCGCTATCAATGGCGATACGTGGAACTCGCGCCTGCGGGTTAAATGGCAGGGGCGAAGCGCGACGACCGCTGACTGGATGTTGACCCGGTTCGAGCGAACTTTGGCGCGATTTCGTCCTGACGTGGTGATCGTGACGGGTGCGTTTGGCGTTTCGCTGGACTATTACCGGATTTTGCATGACCGGTCCCAGCGACCGTTGATTGCAGGTCTGGTCGGCGATCGCTTTCCACTCAACAGCAAGGCGCGGGCGGATGGTTGCGACCGGTTGTACTTCACCGATACCTATTTTTTCCAGGATGCTGAACAGGCTGGCTTTGCCCCAGCCAAGCGTTATTTGCCACTGGCGGTCGATCCCGACCAGTTCCAGCCGAGCAATGCGCCTCGTGATCCCCAACTGTTGTTCGTCGCCAGCCGCACCGGGTTCCGTGAATCGACAGTCCGTGGTTTGCATGAACCGGCGCGGGTGATCGGCACCGACTGGAGCGCGCTGGCCGCTCAGGGATTTCACCATGTGCAAAACCGCAAGATCGGTCGCGGCGCGCTGATTCGGCTGTACCAGCGCCATCAGGCGGTGCTCAATGTCCGCAATGAAGCGAATGTTGAACATGGTTTGAATCAGCGCAGTTTTGAACCGCTGGCCTGTGGCGCAGTCGTCTTAAACGATCATTTGGTCGATTTACCGCGTTGCTTCGAGCCGGGCCGGGAAATTTTGGTGTACCACAACGCCGATGAACTGAACGATCTGGTCGCCCGCTTGCGACGGGAGCCGGAGTTTGCCACGCGCATCGCAGAGGCGGGTCGTCAACGGGTGCTGGCCGAGCATACTTATGCACATCGTGTCATATTCATTCTGAATGATATGGGCATATTGCCTTCCGTAAGGAGAACCTCTTGACGTTGCGAACCGTGACCGCTCCTATCCAGGCCGGTTGTTTGGACTTGATGCTCCGTCGGGAGGAGTGGCCGCTGAACGAGTGCCTGACCTACGCGACCCGCCAGAATCCCCGGCGGCTGTACCTGTTCGTCAGCAAGGTGCTGGGCAAGCACTGGCCGGTGCGTCCCAGCGTCATGCGCGAGGTTCACCAGCGGTTGGCGGCGAAAATTGCCGATCTGCCGGGTCCGCTGCTGGTGATCGGCATGGCGGAAACCGCGACCGCACTGGGACGCGGGGTCGCCGAGGAAGCCGCCTTGCAAAATGGGCGCGATGACGTGCTGTATCTGCAAACGACCCGCTGCCGGTTGGTGCGGCCCTTGGCTTTCGCCTTCGATGAGTCTCACAGCCACGCCCCGGATCATGCAGTTTACCTGCCGGAGCCAGCGCTACAGCCCCTGTTTCAGGCAGCGCGCAGCCTGGTGTTGGTGGACGATGAGATTTCCACCGGGCGCACCCTAGTGGAGCTGGCCCGCGCTTATTTACAGGTCAATCCACGAGTTGAGCAAATTGCCTTGATCAGCATCGCCTGCTGGCTGAGTGCAGTGCGGCAGCGGGAGTTGGCGGCGCTGCTGGAGCGTCCCGTCCAATTCCCGGCGCTGATTGAAGGTGAATTCAGTTTTACCGCCGATCCGGCGTTTCCGCCGCCTGCGTTGCCTGATGCCTTCGCTGATTCGGGACAATACCATGACGCTATCGCCACCGATCCTGCACGTAACGGATTGATCGCTGGATGTTGGGGCGATCCCCTTTCCTTCCGGGAGAGGGCCAGGGTAAGGGAGGCTGATCGCCCGCTGACTGTTATCGGTACCGGCGAATATGCCTACACGCCGTTCCGCGTTGCTCTGGCTTTGGAAGAGGAAGGCTACGACGTGCTTTACCAATCCACGACGCGCTCGCCAATTTTGGTCGGAGACGCCATCGCCATCCGGTGGGAATTTACCGATCATCAAGGCGATGGCATTCCCAATTATCTTTACAATCTGGACCCTGACCGGTTTCCGGTGGTGATCTACGAACATCCTGCATTGTCCCAGGCGCATGTCTTGCCAAGCATGCTCGGCGGTTTGGCGCTTGCCGTGGAGGAATAATGCCGCGCGTGGTGGTTTTTCTCGATCTGGACGACACTATTCTGCAAACTGCTCCCAAGTGTCCGCCTGATGAGCCGTTAGCGCCCGCCGCTTTTAATCGTGCGGGTGAAGTATTGTCATTTATGACCCGCGCTCAGCAACGCTTGCTGAATTTCTGGCTGGAGCAAGGGATCGTGATTCCCGTCACCGGGCGCACAGAGCGCGCGCTAGAGCGGGTGGCGATTGACTTTAATTCTTGGCGCATCACGCATCATGGCGCGGTGATTCGCCAGCCGGACGGTTTGTTGCCCGTCTGGTGGACGAGCGAAGTGCGTCCGGTATTGGCGGCGGCCCGGTCGCTGCTAGAGGACTATTGGAATCGTTTGAGCGGCAAGGCGACTGGAGAAGGCTACCGGATCAGCCGTCATGAGATTGACCATTGCCTGACCTATCTTTCTGTCAAGGCCGATGATGACGGTGCAACGCTGGCGCGGCTGGCGGCGCGTTTGCAACGGAAAGGATTGCCAGCGGAACTGGCGTTGCACTGGAACAGCAATAATCTGGCGCTGATGGTTCGGGGGGCGCAAAAGCACGATGCGGTGCGGCGCGTGGCGGAGGCGTTGCGGCGTGAAGGACCGATTGTCGCCATTGGCGCGGGCGACAGTTTGACCGATCTGCCCTTCATGCGCGTCTGCGATTTTGCCCTGACGCCCAGGGATAGTCAGATTCAGAACCAAACTTGGAGCGAGTATCGCTGATGGCGCTGTTCACCGGCAGTTATCAACCCGAGGATACAATCTTCCTGTTGAAGCCGTTGCAACTGGAAATGGTGGATGTGGCCACCAAGGAATGGCTGATTCAGTCTGGTCAGCGTCATTACAGCGAGATGCTCGCCCTAGAACGCGCGCCGGGGCCGCGTTATTTGCAATTGTTTGAGGCGTTGACCGACCGTTACGCCCGACGATTAGCGGCGGAGATCATAGCGTTAGCACGCTACTTGGCGGAGAGCCGGCCCCGGCAGATCACCATCGTGTCGCTGGCCCGCGCCGGCACGCCCATCGGCGCGTTGCTCGCGCGCGCCCTGCGGCATCGGGGACGCTTCGATGCGCGCCACTATTCGATTTCCATCATTCGCGACCGAGGCATCGACGAAAACGCCCTGAAATTCATCCTTCGCGCCGAGGGCCGTGATGCCAGCGGACTAGCCTTCGTGGACGGCTGGACCGCCAAAGGGGTGATTACCGAAGAGTTGCGCCGGGCTTTGAGACACTGGAATAACCATCAGCCGGAGCAACTGGAAGCAACGCTGCATGTCGTGTCAGATATTGGCGGAACCGCCGATGTCGCGGCAACTTATGACGATTACGCGATGCCCAGCGGCGTTCTCAACGCCACAGTATCGGGATTGACCAGTCGCTCGATTCTCAATGCCGCTATCGGTCCCGACGACTTCCACGGTTGTGTGTTTTACCAGGAATTTACGCCCTGCGACCGTTCAAACAGGTTTCTCGATCAAGTAGCCCGGCATTTTCCCACGGTTGAACCGGGTGCCGTGCGCAGCAATCTGGAAGAACGTCAGGAGCGACGGCGGGCGATGACGGATTTTTTAGCGCGCCTTCATGATCGTTACCGCATCAGCGACCGCAATTTCATCAAACCCGGCGTCGCTGAGGCGACCCGCGTGTTGTTGCGTCGCGTACCGGGACGACTCCTGCTGCGTGATCCTGCGCATCCTGACGTTGAACACCTGCATTGGTTGGCTCAGGAAAAGCAGGTTCCCATCACCATCGATCCCGCTATGCCGATTCAGGCAACCGCTCTCATCAAGGATCTGTTATGAGTGTCATTCCTGTCGACTTTCGCGCGTCTCACGCCCATTTTCACGCCGAGTCCGCGCGCACCCTGTCAGCGACCGAATTGGGCGCATCGTTGTACGTACCGGCCAGCCGCCCGGATCTGGCGCAGATCGCACAGGGGCAAAAACCGCTCTCGGTGCGCTCGCTGATTTTCTGCACCGAAGATGCCTTGCATGAACGGGACCTGGAGCCGGCGTTGCAGCGACTGGCGGCGCTGTTGCCGGAGCTGGAAACCGGATCGGCGCTGCGTTTCATTCGTCCGCGTAACCCGGCGGTGTTACGCCGATTGTTGCGCATGGAGGGCATTCAACGAATTCAGGGATTTGTCCTGCCCAAGGTCGGACCGCGCTCGCTGGGGGATTGGTTGCGGGTTTGGGATGACCGCTATGATCATTGGCTGATGCCCGTGCTGGAAACCCCGGAAACCTTTGATCGCCGGCAGATGGAGGTGTTGCGCGATGGGTTTGAGGATAGCGGATTGCGCGACCAGGTGCTGTGCTTGCGGATTGGCGGCAACGATCTGTTGAACCTGCTAGGCGTTCGCCGGGCGCGCGGCGCGACAGTGTATGACACACCGTTGCGTAGCGTGATCGCCGATCTGGTCTGCGTGTTTCATCCGGTGGGCTACACGCTGAGTGCGCCGGTGTTTGAACGCCTTGATACGCCGGAGGTGCTGGCGCGTGAGGTGGAGGCTGATCTTCAACATGGGTTATTGGGTAAAACAGCGATTCACCCCCTACAGATTCCGGTGATTGAAGAACAATATCGAGTCTCTCGCGACGATTACGAAATGGCCTCGGCTATCCTGCGTCCCGATGCATCCGCTGTGTTTAAGTTGCGTGGGACATTTTGCGAACCGGCCACCCATCAACGCTGGGCAGCGGGTATCCTGGAACGAACCAGAGTGTTCGGCGTGGTGGGGTAAAGCCTATCTTGCCTAACAAATACAATAAGACTAAACCAGCGCTGATGTTGATTGGCCAGAGTAACCACTTTGACTGAAAAGCGTTTATAAAGCGTATTTGACACGAAATTTAACGAGGAATCACCCACATGCGCTACATCAGCACCCGGGGCGGCATGGCCCCCGCATCCTTCTCCGACATTCTGCTAGGCGGTCTAGCCCCGGACGGTGGTCTGACCTTGCCGGAAGACTATCCAACCTTGGCGCCGGGGGAACTGGCGAGTTGGCGTGGGCTGTCCTACCCGGAACTGGCTTTCGCGATCCTGCACAAGTTCGCCGATGACCTGCCGGCGGAAGATTTGCGCGCGCTGATCGACAAAACCTACACAGTCGAAGCGTTTCGCACTGAGGATATTACCCCGGCTAAAACCTTGCTGGATGGCGTCTGGTTGCTGCAATTGTCCAACGGCCCGACTCTGGCGTTCAAGGACATCGCCCTGCAATTACTCGGAAACCTGTTCGAGTACGCGCTGCTCAAGACCGGCGGTCATCTCAATATTCTGGGCGCGACTTCGGGCGATACCGGCTCCAGCGCCGAATACGCGATGCGTGGCAAACGCAGCATCCGGGTGTTCATGCTGTCGCCGCATCAGAAGATGAGCCGGTTTCAGACCGCACAGATGTTTTCGTTGCAAGACCCCAATATCTTTAACATCGCGGTGCGCGGGGTCTTCGACGATTGCCAGGACATCGTTAAGGCGGTGAGCAACGACGCCGAGTTCAAGGCCCGTTACGCCATTGGCACAGTTAATTCGATCAACTGGGCGCGGGTCGCTGCGCAGATTGTTTATTACTTCAAAGGCTGGCTGGCAGTCACCGAGCATGACGACCAGGAAGTATCGTATGCCGTGCCGTCCGGTAACTTTGGCAATATCTGCGCGGGTTATATCGCCAAACGTATGGGTTTGCCGATTCGCCGGTTGATCCTGGCTACGAATGAAAACAATGTGCTCGATGAATTCTTCCGCACTGGGGTTTACCGGGTGCGCAAGCCGGATCAGGTGACGCACACCAGCAGTCCCTCGATGGACATTTCCAAAGCATCTAACTTTGAGCGTTTTATCTATGATGCCGTCGGTCGCGACCCTGGGGTTGTCCGTGAACTCTGGCGGCAAGTGGATGACTATGGATTCTTCGACTTGTCCGGTACGGATGCTTTTCGCGACATCCAACGGTTCGGTTTTGTGTCTGGATCAAGCAATCATCCAAACCGCATGGCGGTCATCCACCGGGTATACCAGGAATGTGGCGTCATCATCGACACCCACACCGCTGATGGAGTGAAGGTCGGACTGGAGTATCGCGAGGAGGGTGTGCCGCTACTGTGTTTGCAAACCGCCCTGCCGGCTAAATTCGAGGAGTCGATCGTCGAGGCGTTAGGACGACCGCCAGAACGCCCGGTAGGGTATGAGAACATTGAAGCGTTGCCGCAACGGTTCGAGGTAATGGAGGCGGATGTCAACAAGATCAAGGCGTACATCCGCCAGAAGGATGCGCCTGTTGTTCAGAGATGATCCTTAAACAGGATGGGAATCAATAGGCGCTCTCCAAACTCTAATGATTGAGACAGTTCATTTAGAAAGTCCATTTTTGACACAGCTCATGGAAAGCAAAAGGAGATCGGAAATGGCTATGATCCGTTTGATCAACTTAACCATAGTAGCGCTCGCGCTCAGCACTGGATTGAATCTGCTGGCCAGCGCGCAACAGACAGACTCTGTTCCTCCTGCCTACAGCCCGCCTCCGTCTCAGCAACCACTCTCGCCGAGTGAAGGTATCCAGTTCTATACCCGCCCCGGTTATGGTGAACCTGCGCCGGTTGCTCCGGCGCGAACTCCGTCTTATCCCGGTTGGGATCGTGGTTATGCTGGGATGGATTCAGGGGAGGATAGCGGTCCCGATTGGTTGCCGCCCGGTGGTCTGGTCCACATTCAGGAGAGTCAAGGCGTTCGGTACGTCTCGGGAGGGATTGGCGAAGGCGAACGCGATGAACTCAATGCCTTGTCCAGTCAATTCAACCTGCGCCTGTTGTTTGCGATGCAGGGTAGTGGTGATTATCTGGCCGATGTTCGGGTGAGCATCATGGACGAAAGCGGCAAGACGGTTCTCAACGCGGAATCTCAGGGACCGTGGTTTTTCGCGCAATTGCCGCCCGGCGCTTATCGCGTAGAAGCTAACGTGCTCAATCAGACGCAACAACAGGCGGTCCGCGTGAGCAGCACCCGTCAATCCCATTTGAATTTCTATTGGCGCTAAAGCTTCTGCCCACGGCGCACCGCCGCGCTGGGGATAAATTTTCAGCCTCCTCGCTTGCGGCGCTTGGGGGCTGCCTGTTTTTCCAGCAACTGTTGCGCGGTGCTGGAACCTGTGTATTCGACAATCTCCCGCAGGGTGGGAATCCTTAGCATCGCGCCCTCCTTCAAATAATCCATGCTCGATTTGGAAAACGCCTGGGGGTTAGCCATAAATAGCGCCTTCATCATGATATCCCGGTCAATACTCGGATCAGGACGAACATCGGTTGCGACATCCCACAAGCGTTGATTAGCGGAGATCGGACCGTATTCATCACCTCCCTTGTATCGGAGTCGAGAAGGTTGGGCCGATTCCATTACTGACGGTTTTTTATCAGAAGCGTGTTCAGCTGAGTCTGTTGGCGGTGATTCAGCGGGCAGTGGTTCTTCAACAGTCTCTAGCGTAGGAAGTTCAGAAGGCGATGCTTGAACGAGCGGTTGGCTGGGCGGTTCTTCAGTCGACTCCGGCATGGGAGATTCGCTGGACGGCTCTTCAACGAGTTCCGCCACCGGAGATTCGACAGGAGGCAAAACCTCGGCAGCCGCTACCTCCTGTGTTGATGCTTCCGAGTCAGTGACGGTCATCACTGGGGTTTCTTGCTCGGAAACCATCGTCGTGAGCGTCTGAGTTGCCGCCGTCGTAATTTCTGCGGCCACAAAAGACAGCAACGGCGTGGCTGAAACCGGCTCCAGATGTTGCGAATCTGACTGGGAGGCTATCGCTACAGGTTCGGATAACGTGGTTTCCAGCGCCGGTTCCGGTTCCAGTTCCGGTTCGGAAACTTGGGCAGGTTCCGATTCCAACACGGCGACAGACGCCAGTTCCGGTTCCGGGGAAGGAACTTGGACAGGTTCGGGTTCGGGTTCGGGTTCGGGTTCGTGCGTGGTCACTGACGCCGGTTCGGGTTCGAGTTCGGGTTCCTGCGCGGCCACCGACGCCGGTTCGGACGCAGGTTCGGGCGCGGGTTCCGGTTCCGGTGCGGCCACTGACGCCGGTTCGGGTTCGGGTTTGGGTTCGGGCGCGGCCACTGACGCCGGTTCGGGTTCGGGTTCGGGAGCGGGCGTGGCCACCGGCGTGGGTTCCGGTTCCGGCGTTTGGACGGTAGTTGGGGCAGGTTCCTGTTCGGGTTTAGAGACCATCGGTTCAGGCGCTGATTCAGCGGGCAAACTCCCTTCGCTCTTTGGCGGAGAAGGGTTGGGGGAGAGGGGCAACGCGGCTGACTCTTCCACCGCCGCCAGGCGCAGAGCAATCGGCGAACCGGTTAAATCGGCGATTTCCCGGTAGCTCGGCACACGCAGCATAGCGCCGATTTTGAGACCATCGATGCCTGCGCTGGAAAATGCTCCGGGATTCGCCTTGAACAGCGCCTGCATCATCTGTTCGCGGGTAACTCCCTCCGGGCGGAGTTTGAGCGCAATGCCCCATAACCCTTCGCCTGACGCAACCGGACCATAGACTTGGCTGGTTTGGTCAGTGAATGCCACCGAGGAGGTTCCCACCGGGAGGGGTGGCAATTCGGGCGCCGCCGCATGAACTTCAGCCTTCGTCGCCGGGGGAGATGGCCTTGTCGCTACTATCCGGGGTTCGCTGAGAACGGTTTTGGTCCGGCCACCCGCCGGTTGCGCCAATCGCTTCACTGGATCAAGCAACACGGTAAATTCGCGAAACGTCTTGCCGCGCGGCCAACCAAACTCCAGCAATAGCGCCAGCGATGGCTCGCGGATCGGTTCGGTCGAAACTACCTTAACGTAAACCCGGCTTTCTTCATCATACTGAATAGAGAAAACCAACTTTTCCAGGGTCGGCGTCTGATCAAGTCCGAATTCCTCGAACATTGCCGGGGACGCCACCTTGACCGAAACCCGGGTAATATCTTCAGGAATCAGGGTTGGTAACGGAATCCTGGCATCGAATAGCTGATTCAATGCCGATTGGACTTGAATCTCGCTGACTTCCAGAGCCAGGGCGCTCATCGGACCCCAGAGCCATAAAGCCAGCCCACAGTGAAATAATCGACGGATCATGAACGGATATCCTCATGCAAGCCGCAGCGACATGGCAAAACTGGCCAATTATTGCCGATACAACACGCTTTCTTCACTTTCTATTCTATAAAATGTCAGGCTTAAACGCCGGAGCCTGGTTCAGGTTGCCGCTTAAATCCTCGCTACCTACGGACTGTCGCCATGTCTTCCGATCGTGATGGACTGCCTACTTCCGCTGAAACAGCGACTTCTTCCACGCCGGATATTATTGAGGACGCCGCTGCGCGCCTGCTAACCCTGCTGCGCGAGCTGTTACTGGAAATTCGCCAGTCGGAGCGCGCTGTCGAAGGGCTCTCGTTGGACAGTCATGTCGATCGCGACCTGGCGCTGGACAGCCTGGCGCGTACCGAGTTATTGCAGCGCATCGAAAAAGCCTTCCAGGTTCGACTGGATGAACAGGTGCTCACGGTCGAAACCCTGCGGGATTTGCTGGCGCTTATTCAACAAGCCCGAGGCGAACCCATGAAAGCCATCACTGTGGTTGAACCACAGGCCGCCACCCTGGAACGGTCTGCCGCCAGCGCGCCAGCTCGCGCTACTACGCTGCCTGAGGTCCTCGATTGGCATAGCGAAGCGCACCCTGACCGGGTCGCTATCCAGATTTACGGTGCGCATGACCAGATTGATCATACCTTCACCTACGCCAGTCTGCGTCAAGGCGCGCGGGCCGTGGCAACCGGGTTGCGAGGGCGTGGATTGCAACCGGGGCAGACCGTGGCCATCATGCTGCCTACCGGCTCCGAATACTTTCTCAGCTTCTTTGGCATCCTGTTGGCCGGCGGGATACCCGTACCGATCTATCCGCCGGTGCGTCCTTCGCAAATCGAGGAACATTTGCGCCGCCACGCCCGGTTGCTGCGCAATGCTGAATCCGTAGTCCTCATCACTGTTCCCGAAGCCAAGCTGGTGGCGCGACTGCTTCAGGCGCAAGTCGAACATTTGCGGCATGTCGTCACAGCTGACGAGCTGGCACAGGAACCGGCGTCGTGGAGCGATGCGGCCATTAAAACCACGGACCTGGCCTTTTTGCAATACACCTCGGGCAGCACTGGCGATCCCAAGGGAGTGATGCTAACCCATGCCAACCTGTTGGCTAATCTACGGGCTATGGGACCGCGAGTGGACGCCAACTCCAATGATGTGTTCATCAGTTGGTTGCCACTCTATCACGATATGGGGCTGATCGGCGCTTGTCTGGGCAGCTTGTACTACGCCTTCCCGCTGGTGGCGATGTCGCCGCTCAGCTTCCTGGCGCGGCCCTCGCGCTGGTTATGGGCGATTCACCGGCATCGCGGCACACTGTCCGCCGCGCCCAATTTTGCCTATGAACTCTGTGTGCGCGCCATCCAGGATCACGAGATTGAAGGTTTGGATCTCAGCTCCTGGCGCATGGCGCTCAATGGCGCGGAACCGGTCAGCCCGGCGACTCTGGAGCGTTTCATTGCCCGCTTTGAACGCTACGGTTTTCGGCGAGAGGCAATGGCGCCAGTCTATGGACTGGCTGAGTGTTCGGTCGGACTGGCGCTGCAACCGCCGAACCGGGGGCCAGTCATCGATCGGGTGCAACGTCAAGTCTTCATGGCCAATGGCCGGGCGGAGCTAGCCCCACCTGATGATGAAAACGCCCTGCTCTTTCCCGCCTGTGGTCAGCCCATTCCCGATCACCAAATCCGCATTGTTGATGAGCAGGGCCGTGAGTTGCCGGATCAGCGGGAAGGTCGCCTAGAGTTCAAAGGCCCTTCGGCCACTGTCGGTTATTACCGTAATCCCGAGGCAACCCGTCGGCTGTTCCCGCATGGCGATGACTGGCTGGATTCCGGCGATCGCGGTTATCTGGCCGATGGCGATATTTACCTGACCGGACGGGTCAAGGATTTGATTATTCGCGGCGGACGCAACATTTATCCCTATGAACTGGAGCAGGCGGTGGGCGAAATTCCCAGCATTCGCAAGGGTTGCGTAGCGGTCTTTGCCAGTAGCGATCCGGCGACTGGCAGTGAACGCCTGGTCGTGGTGGCCGAAACCCGCGCGACGCAACCGGAAGCGCGGGAGCGTTTGCGGCAGCACATTCAGAATGTCAGCGTCGATCTATTGGGAATGCCACCGGACGATGTACGGCTGACGCCGCTGCGTACGGTGTTAAAAACCTCCAGCGGCAAGATCCGCCGGGCGGCGATTCGGGAATTGTATGAGCAAAATGCGCTGGGGCGCGGTGGCCGGGCGATCTGGCTGCAATTGACGCGGATGACCCTGGTCAGCGCCTGGGCGCGGATGCAGCGCTTGGGACGAAATGTCGGTGAGCGGCTGTTTGCCGGGTATGCCTGGGCCGTGTATGGCGTGTTGGCGCCCTTTACCTGGTTGGGCATCATGATCCTGCCAAGACCGGAATGGCGCTGGACGCTGGCCCGGATGGCGTCTCGACTATTGGCGTGGGCTACAGGAACGCCACTGACCGTGTGTGGACTTGAACATCTACCGGCGGGCGCTTGCATCCTCGTGGCGAATCATTCCAGCTTTCTGGACGCTTATGTGTTGATGGCGGCGATTCCCCGCCATTTTCATTATGTCGCCAAGCGGGAATTGCTGGATAACCACTGGATCGCCCGACCACTGCAACGCATCGGCACCCTGTTTGTTGAGCGTTTCGATGTGCAGCGCAGTGTAGAGGAGGCGCGCAAGGTGGCTGAGGCCGCTCACGCCGGTCAATCCCTGGGTTTTTTCCCGGAAGGGACATTTAAACGGATGCCCGGTCTGTTATCGTTCCGCATGGGCGCGTTCATGGCGGCGGCGCAGGCGGGCGTTCCAGTAGCGCCGGTGACGATTCGCGGGACGCGCGATATTCTGCGCGCTGGCTCCTGGTTTCCCCGTCGAGGACGCTTGGAGGTCATTGTTGAACCGTCGATTCAACCGACCGGCGATGACTGGTCAGCGGCAGTGCGCTTGCGGGATGCGGTGCGGACGGTGATTCTGCGCAACTGCGGCGAACCGGATGCGGGGGAATAGGCATGAGGTTTCAGGGTTCAGAGGTCGGATTTTCTGGTCGGCTCAATCCTCAGATTGAGCGTTCGCGTGCTGAAGGGTAGGGCGGGTTAACGTAGCGTAACCCGCAGCCGCCGAAGTCCATGAAAATCATAGTGTTGCGGGCTGGCACCCTAACCCGCCCTACACACAATTTATAGTCAAAAAGTTTTTAGATAGTTTGAAAAACTGCTACTAGTGGGCTGACACAGAAGTTTTGACAGGTAGCGGTGGGTGCCCTATGGTTGAGATCAACAGGAGGAATCACCATGGCCCACAAGTATCTGGTTGATCTAACTGAAGAGGAGCGGGAAGACCTGCTG
>Ga0209607_1002990_pt1 | contig 13160 bp, 14 predicted proteins | sample AD_UKC117_MetaG_FD_184413 | JGI IMG/M metagenome (GOLD analysis project Ga0209607, IMG submission 184413) | Active sludge microbial communities of municipal wastewater-treating anaerobic digesters from Hong Kong - AD_UKC117_MetaG (SPAdes)... | ecosystem: Engineered > Bioreactor > Anaerobic >... | reverse complement strand
CGAAGGTGTGGTTTTACATAAAATGATACCCGGAGATATTATTAAGATAGCAGATGTAGAATTGGAAGTAACCCAGATAGGGAAAGAATGCCATGGTGCAGGTTGTGCTATTTTCAGCCAGGTAGGTAAATGTGTGATGCCAAAAGAAGGGATTTTTGCTAAAGTTTTAAAAACAGGGATAATTAAACCTGGTGATTCCATTATCATAGAAACAAAGAAATAATTTTAACAAATGATACAAGCTAAAGTTTTATCGGTAAACCTTTCCACTGAACGTGGCCCTAAAAAAGCGGTGAGCGAGTTACAACTTAATGAAAAAGGGATAATTGGAGATGTTCATGCAGGTCAATGGAACAGGCAAATTAGCATTATAGACAATTGGCATATTAAGCGCTTTCGCGAATTAACAAATGCACGCGAGACCAACTTTGGTGAGTTTGCCGAAAATATTACTACTGAAGGATTACACGAAATTGATTTTAAAACTTTTGACCAGTTAAAAATCGGAGATGCCATACTTGAGGTAACACAAGTAGGTAAACCCTTCCACGACCAGTTTCGGGAACTGGGAAATTATGTAATGCCCAGGGTAGGCATATTTTGCAGAGTAAAAAAGGCTGGGGTTATCAAAACTAATGATACGATTGAGTATATTCCTAAAAAACACAGAGCTTTAGTAATAACACTTAGCGACCGTGCCAGTTCAGGCGAATACGAAGACCGAAGTGGGCCTAAAGTAATAGAAATGCTTGATTCCTATTTAAAAAAACTGGAATTAAACTACCATATCGATCATATAATAATTCCCGATGATGCCGGGCAGCTTGCGCAATTACTTACTAAATACCGGAACGAAAAATATGATTTTATTTTTACAACCGGTGGCACAGGCATCGGAAAAAGGGATATTACAGTTGAAACCGTAAAACCCATGCTGGATAAAGAGATTCCGGGCATTATGGAAATGATACGCTTAAAATATGGCATGGAAAAACCCAACGCACTATTAAGCCTTTCTGTTGCCGGAGTTATGGATGAATCTCTTGTGTACACATTACCCGGAAGTGTTAAGGCGGTACAGGAATATATGACAGAGATATTAAAAACTTTACAACATTTACAATTTATGTTACACGGAATTGATGCACATTAATTATATTTGTAACACCTAAACCTAACCTAAATTTACTTTTTATTGTTATGGACAGAAAGAAAGCTGAAAGCTTACTTAAACGCTATATTAAATCAGAAAAGATGCTTTACCATTGCTATGCCTCGGAAGCGGTAATGAGAGCCCTCGCCAAAAAATTAGGCCGCGATGAAGAAAAATGGGCATTAGCAGGATTATTGCATGATATAGACAGTGAAATTACCAATGCCGACCCGCAAAAACATGCCCTGGTAGCTTATGAACTACTTAAAGACGAAGGTATTGAAGAAGACATTATTGATGCTATTAAAATGCATAACGAATACGCTACAGGCCTCGAGAGAACCACTGAATTCCAACATGCACTGGCTGCAGGCGAAACCATAACTGGGCTTATCTACGCAACAGCCTTAGTATATCCCGATAAAAAAATTGCCGAAGTAAAAGCAAAATCTGTTATTAAAAGAATGAAACAATCTGCTTTTGCGGCATCTGTAAAAAGGGAAAATATAATGGAATGCGAAAAAATTGGGATAGATTTAAATGAGTTTACAGATATTTCGCTTAATGCAATGAAAGAAATAGCCGGACAGATTGGTTTGTAAATGAATTGATTATCTCTATTTCACAAACCCAAACTGCTACTTAAATATTTAACTAACAGAGCTTTAAATCAATAAATAAGTCTATTTATATTTAGACTCATTCTAAATTGAAGAGATTATAATTCTGCTTTAGCCTTTATTATTTGCATACAAATGGATATAAACAGCTGTTTATATCTTTTAACTTGCTTTATACTATTTTTTTTTATATTTGACTGGCAATTTATGCCAAATGCAAAAACCTATTCTCTTACATACATTAATAAAGTTTAAATATTGTTTTAACTTAAATCAATAGCATGGAAACTTTTAAGGAACAAAACAAAATATCTGCTGTAATCTTAGCAGGTGGTGCAAACAAACGATTTAACGGTAAAACAAAAGCAAATATCCAGATTAGTGGAGTAAGGATTATTACCCGAATTGTAAAAGTCTTGCATGAACATTTCGACGACATTATTATTGTAACGAATACACCCGATGAGTTTAAAGGATTTCAACAATTTACTTTAGTTCCTGATGAGATAAAAAATGTAGGCCCTTTGGGTGGTTTGCATGCCGCCCTGAAAGTGGCAAAGAATGATGCCGTTTTTATATTTGCAAGCGATATGCCTTGTATATCGGGAAATATAATTAAAAAACATATAGAATTTTATAACCGCAGGAAATGCGATGCTGCCATACCGCGCATAAAAGATTTTAAGGAGCCACTACACGCTATTTACCATAAAAATGTTTACAACAAGTTAACCGGGTTTTTATCATCGGCAAATAAATATTCCATCGAGAATTTTATTGCAGATTTAAATGTACGATATCATAATTTAGATGATACTGAAGAAAACCGCAAAGCTTTTATAAACATTAATACTCCACAGGATTTAGCTTGCATGGAACTGTTTACCGAAACGGTTTACTAATACCATTAGATATATAAAAAATGGGAGGCACATAAACACCTCCCATTTTTGTTTTACGTTAGTTGTATGTTATTTTATTGATGATTTAAGCATCCATATCCTTTTTTCGAGGCCTGAGATTAATTCACTTAACAAAGCAACAGTTCCTTCATCGCCACTTTCAGAAGCTACCTCAATAGCACCAAAAGCTTTATTTAGCAATACCTCGTTGTTTTCAAGCACTATCTGAACACTCTTTTCAGCATCCGATACATTCTTAACAACTGCTATCTCGCCATTTTTTAAGAAATCTTCGTAAGTATGCAACGGAGTAGATTCCAGCATCAGGATGCGTTCTGCTATTTCGTCGATTACCTCAGCAGCTTCGGTATAAAACTCTTCGTACTTTTCGTGCAACATAAAAAACATCTTCCCTTTTATGTTCCAATGTAAAGCTCTTAAATTTTGGTAATAGATTTCGTAATCTGATAATAAGCTATTTAATTTACTTACAATTTCTGATTTGTTTTTTATTTCTCTTTTCATGATTTCTTTGTTTTAATTAATGATTAATTTTCTTAAACAAAGATACTATAGTTTGTATTTATATTTTTTATATATTTATAAGTTTAAATTATACTTTATGAATATCAATCAATTAAAATACATTTTAACGGTATCAAAGCACAGGAGTTTTTCGAAAGCTTCCATCGAACTAGGTGTAACACAACCGGCTTTATCGCTTCAAATAAGCAAACTGGAGCAAGAGCTAGGGGTTACAATATTTAATCGTACCAAAAAACCTTTAGCCATTACAAAAGAAGGTGATTTATTACTTAAAAAATCAGTTCATATTCTTAAATTATTTGATGGGCTTTACGATTTAGCGCTGGAACTGGAAGAAGAAATCAGTGGGAAATTAAATATTGGAATCATCCCGACATTAGCCCCATATATAACTCCGGTTTTCCTTGAAGATTTAAACCATTTATATCCTAAACTACAATTAATAATTAGTGAGTTAATTACCGAAGAAATTATAGATAAAATAAAATCGGGCGAATTAGATACCGGATTAATTGCAACACCTATACAAGCTGTTGGTGTAGAATTCAATGCTTTATTTTATGAAAAATTCTTTTTGTTTGTTTCCAATAAAAGTAGCTTTTTCAAATCGGAGTCGATTAAAATAAACGAATTAGACCTGGATGATTTGTGGTATCTGAACGAAGGGAATTGCTTCCAAAACCAGGTAAACGTACTATGTAAAACTTCATCAAAAGTGCTTGAAAAACAGCAAATTAAATATTTCAGCAACTCCATCGAATCGCTTCGTTATATTGTAGAACAGCGTGGTGGCATGACCTTTATCCCCGAGCTTGCAACATTAACTATACCTGTCGACAAGGAAGATATGATAAAACCCTTGGAAGGATTGCAGCCAGTCAGGGAAATTAGCCTTGTTACATCCAAATTTGTTGCTAAGCAAAAGCTTATTGATGCTTTTACTGATACATTATTACATAATATCCCCAAAAGAATGAAAACAATTCAGCCTAACATGATTTTAGACACTCAGATTATTACTTAGTAAGCTTTTTTTACTTTTGGAAGGTTTATATTCTTTAACAATAATGGTTGGCACAGGGTCGTAACCATGCGTTCCCCAGGGATGGCAATGCGATAATCTTTTTAACCCCATCCAACTGCCACGAAAAGGCCCATGAATTTTTACGGCATCAATAAAATATTGCGAACATGTGGGCGTATGCCTGCACGATGCAGGAGTAAATGGCGATATAAACCATTTATAAAAATACACAGGGATTAGAAAGATATAGCCAATTATTTTTTTGAATAACTTCAATGTGATTATTTTTTTGCAAATTTAGCCAATAATACCAAGAAACTTTTAATTAAAGCCATAAAAAAGGGCTGCAAACACAGCCCCATTTCTAATTACAAACTTAAACCTATAAGTTCTTTGTTTGGTATGTTTTTTCCCTCTCAGCAGCTTTTTCGTCCCATACAGGAGCTACTTCTTTTAAGAAACGTTGTTTATCGGAATATAGTTTATCCATATTAAGCCCTATAAACTCCTGGGCTTTAGCCTTTGTAGAAATATCAGGGAGAGGTACTTCTTTATTATATCCTAAATCGGCTAAAATACGTGCCAGTTTCAAACGTGTTTCCTGTGCAATGTCAATACCTGTTGTTAAAATACGGGCACTTTCAATGGGGCTATGGAAAGACCCTCCATGACTAGCTGCAACAAAATCCCATCTCCATTGTGCATGGCGGATACCCATTAAAACAGGTTTCATTTGTTCCTCTTTAGCACCTAATTCCCATGCTTTACCCGCTTCTATATGTGCCCTTACAATAAGATCCTCTAACTTAATACGGCTTTCCTTAATTTTATCCTGACGTTCGTACACATTAGCTATAAGTGTGGTAGTTTCTTCCCTGTGGCAAATCTGGCAAGTGTTGGCAACATTATTCAATGGGCTTTGTATTTTATGATCGGTAAACTTTTGCCCACCTTCATTTATATATGGTAAGTGGCAATCGGCGCAAGATAATCCACGCTGCGCATGAATACCAGTCTGGAAAATTTCGAAATCGGGATGTTGTGCTTTTAACATGGGAGCTTTACTAATAGGATGAACCCAATCTTTAAATTCATATTCGTCATAATAAGCTTCCATATTCTCAACAGTCATACCTTTATCCCATGGAAAAGTAAGATAATTCCCCTGCCCTTTAAAATAATACTCTACATGGCATTGTGCACAGGCAAGGCTCCTCATGTCCTGATGGCTTACCGCACTTATATCAAGATCTCTGCGCTGATATGCTTCTACCAGAGCCGGCCTAGAAATACGAAGGTTCATGTTTTGTGCATCGTGGCAATCGGCACAACCAATATTATTTACTATTTCGTGTCCTAGCATTTCCCATGTCCCATTATAAAACTCAGCTACACCCACTTGTTCCATCACTCTGGGCACATCGGGGCTTTTGCAAGTCCAACAAGTATTGGGCATAGGGCTTACAGTACCATCTATTGGTGCTCCTGTACGCAATATTTTCCGCATATCGGCGATTGCATTTTCGTGCCCCTTACCCTGGTTATATTCTTTTGAGAAACTATATCCAGCCCATAGTACTACCATCCTTGGGTCTTCCTCTAACATATCGCGATGAGTACTTCCATTGTGTTTACTCATAAACGACTGGTCTTTAGTTTGTAAAAACCGGTTGTACTGGCGAGGGAAATTTTCGCCCCACACTTCATTTCGCGGCTCCCATTGCGAATGCTCAACCTGAGGAGTATATGCAAATACAGCTTCTGCCCGCCGTTCAATAATCGACGATGCTAAAAGGCCTAAAAAGAATACTACCAACATGGTGGCAAAGAATAATACCCATCCTTTCCAGGGCTTTTCTTTTATCTGTTCGCTAATTGGCTTCATATTGTTTGGTTTTTTATTTTTTATTTGTCCATTTTTTTATCCAATCGGGTACCGGACTTTCGGGCAATGGTGCACGCGCATCAGGCACTACGGAAAGGCTGTTTACTGTTCCGTGAGGTACCTCCTTATGACACTCCCAGCACAAACGAACCTCGCGTTCGGTATAAAAATCTGTATGATTAACTTGTTGTTGGGCGCTCAAAATAAGTTGTTCGTGGCAACGAATACAATTCTGCTGAACCACTTCAATACCTGCATGTTTTATTTGAATAACCTGAGGCTCGCCCCTGATGGTAAATATACTTGCATGCCTTAAACCGTCTTTGGCTTTAAAATAATAATGCGAAACAAAATTATTATGAGGTACATGGCAATCGTTGCAGGTTGCTACCTCGCGATGCGAACTATGATTCCATGTGGCATACTGTGGAACCATAATATGACAATTAATACAAGTCTGAGGATTATCTGACAAGTAAGAATGAGCTTTAGATATATAAAATGAATATACAAACATACCTGCAAATATTGCTGATACAACAATTACAGGCAGTTTCCATTTATCGGGTGGTATAAATACCTTTAAAAATTTAAGCATAACTTTTCATCTTGCTCCAATAAAAATAACAATAAATATTCGAATACAAGTATTTAAATGCTTAAAATCTCTTTTTCAATTGTAATTTAAATTTAGTTTAAATTAATTTAATTCAATTTCCTAACCTTTTGAAAACCTGTTGCAGCATCAATCATCCTGGCATAACTTACCTTTTTGCCCGTTTGCAACGATTCGTATTCGTAACCATTTTCACTTTCAATTAAAATGCACTCCCCCATTTCATAACGAAGGCAATCTACTTTATCGCCCGGAATAATTACATTTTCATTGATATCTTGCAATGGTTTCTTTTTCTTATTATTAAAAAATCTAAACTTCATAATCTTCAATTTAAGACTTTGAAGTTAGTAAAAATAAACCCAAACTTAAACAACTTCTTAATTATACCACAAAATTTCACGAAGTACGCATAAAGTAGCACTAAGGCCTAACATATATCATTAGGTTTTATACGGGGTTAAACTCAGCCAAGTCATTAGTTCGCATACTCCAACAAATCCGGGATAAAAAAAGCTGCAAAGAGTATCTATGCAGCTTCATATCATTATCAGTATGAATTTATTTTAGAATTATGTTTACCGTTTTATATTACCAACTTACTGTATTTTGCAATTTATGCTTGATGGAATAATGGATAATTGGAGATGGAAGAAAATAACCCGGGAAACTCCCGTTATTCCATTGTTCCAACATTCCATAAACCATAGGTTTGTTTGTTAAATTATTACATATCAAGTTAGTAACAAATTTTTTTATATCCAACTCAAGTAATGCTAATACAGTTCAGGATATTTCTTCGGATTAACCTCATTCATCATGGCGTATATTGCCTCAAAAACGTCTTCGGCATTTGGATTCGAGAAATAGTCGCCATCCGATGTGTATGCCGGGCGATGTTCTTTTGCAGTTACAGTCCTTGGTTCTGCATCCAGATAATAATATGCCTTCTGGTCTTCCAGAACCTTTTGCATCATAAAGGCTGTTGCTCCACCAGGAACATCCTCATCAAAGAATACAACCTTATTTGTTTTCTTAATACTTTCAGCAATAATATGTTTCCTGTCAAAAGGCAATAATGTTTGAACATCAATAAGCTCTACTGAAATATCAAATTCTTTTAACTGTTCCACTGCATCCTGAGCAATACGTACACAAGAACCATATGTTACCAGTGTAACATCTGTACCTTCGTTTAAAATTTCAGGCACTCCTAATGGAATCTTATATTCGCCAATATTCTCAGGTTTTTTCTCCCTTAACCTATATCCATTCAAAGGCTCAATAACCAGAGCAGGGTCCTCACCTTCGAGAAGGGTATTGTAGAATCCTGCTGCCTGTGTCATATTTCGGGGAACACAAACATATACCCCACGAATGGAATTGATAACCATACTAAGTGGCGAACCCGAATGCCATATACCTTCCAGCCTGTGCCCACGTGTACTAATTATTACAGGAGCCACCTGCCCTCCTGCTGTCCTGTAATGCGTTGTTGCCAAATCGTCGCTTAAGGTTTGTAATGCATACAACAAATAATCGAAATATTGAATCTCCGCTACTGGCCTCAAGCCACGTAAAGCAAGGCCCAATCCCTGCCCCAAAATAGTTTGTTCTCTAATACCGGTATCAGTAACCCTTAACTCACCATATTTTTTCTGCAAACCTTCGTACGATTGATTAACTCCACCAATATATCCTGCATCTTCGCCAAAAGTTACTAATTTCGGATATTTTCCAAATAAATAATCCCAGTTATCGCGTAAAATTTCACGACCGGCAACTTCAGTTGAATCAGCCTTAAATACTGGTTTTACCTCAGCAACATTCAGTGCCGATTTTTCACTTTCGTTATATAACTTTGTATTGTATCGTTCCTGATTATCGTCGTAGTTCCTATCCAGCCACTGCGACAAATCTTTTTGTAGCTTTCCTCTTATGTTACAATCGGTACAAACATGCCTTAAAATCTTTTTAGCAGAGCTGAAATTATCTTTCCGGATAGGGTCTATAATTTTCTTCAGTTCACCGGTTATTGTTCCAACCTTATCGTAACCTTCGCGTTTACACATACACGACCTGTTATCAATAATCTCAATTAACTTATCGCGTTCCTCACGCACCGGGTCTTTAAATTTCTTCCATGCTAGCTTTTTGGCTTCTTTAGCCTCTTCTGTTGCCTGGTTTTCAACATTATCCAACTCACTCTCTGTTGCTATTTTTTCAGATAAAATCCACTCACGCATTTTACGGATGCCATCAAACTCCTCCTCGAACTTTAACCTTTCGGGAGATTTATATCGCTCGTGCGAACCAGATGTAGAGTGCCCCTGAGGCTGGGTAATTTCTTCGATATGAAATAGCACCGGAACATGCTCCTTACGTGCAATCTCTACCCCTTCTTCAAAAAGTTTAATAAGCCCTGGATAATCCCATCCTTTGCCTTTCAGAATAACAATCCCCGGTTTATCTTTCGTTCTTTCGAATCCTTTTAAAGCCTCCGAAATACTACCTTTTGTAGTTTGATATTTTTTGGGTACCGAAATTCCATAGCCATCGTCCCAAACAGCTACAACCGCAGGCACCTGTAACACACCCACCGCATTAATAGCTTCCCAGAATTGCCCTTCAGAAGTACTGGCATCGCCAATAGTTCCAAAAGCCACTTCGTTTCCATTATCCGACAGCGTTTTAAAACCCTTTAATTCGTTAATATTACGGAACAGTTTAGAGGCATAAGCCAATCCTACCCAACGAGCCATTTGTCCGGCTGTTGGAGAAATATCTGCTGACGAATTTTTTTGTTTCATCAGGTCTTTCCAACTACCATTATCATTTAAACTACGTGTTGAAAAGTGGTTATTAAACGAACGCCCACCGTTTCCGGGATTTAATTTCACATCGGTTTCGCCATAAAGCTGAGCAAAAAACTCTTCGGCAGTAAACAAACCGGCAGCCATCATAAATGTCTGGTCGCGGTAATATCCCGAACGCCAGTCACCCTCACGATATTGTTTAGCCAGTGCTATTTGAGCCACCTCTTTCCCATCGCCAAAAATTCCAAATTTGGCTTTCCCCGTTAATACTTCTTTTCGCCCCATAATGCTGATTTGCCTGCTAAGATTGGCTAATCTGTAGTCATTAAGAACCTCTTTTTTATCCCATTTCTTTATTATATCCTTTTGTACTTTTTCTTTCTTTAATGTTTTTGTGCTCATGATATATTTATTTTCTAATATTTTGAAGATTATTAATTTACAAAATTATTTAATGAATAAAAAGAATAGCAACATTTAAAATCTATCTTTGCATTCGAAAAGTATAACAATAAATTTGTGTGAATGTTTATAGAAGTTCTGTTTTTAGTTTTAGCCTTATTAACCATTGCATTTTTGGGCATGGGGTTTAATATCTTTTTCCGAAAAAATAAAAAGTTCCCGCAAACATCGGTAGGAAAAAATAAAGACATGCGCAAATTAGGCTTGTCGTGTGCAAAACACGAGGAGATACGTTGCCGTAGAGAAATGGATAAAAAAACAGGTGAAGCAAATTGTGAAGGTTGTGGGCTTGTTTAGTTTTTATTTATTAAATCATTGAAAATACTTTTTTACAGAACCATATTAAAAACTCCCTTTTATTCATGAATATTATTATCAGGCAAGAGAACGAAACCGATTACAAAGCAGTATTTCATTTAACCGAAAAAGCTTTTGCCACTATGGAGCATAGCGATGGTGATGAACACTTTCTGGTTGAGAGGCTCAGAAAATCTGATGCTTTTATCCCGGAACTTTCGCTTGTAGCTGTGTATAATGATGAAATAGTTGGGCACATTATGCTTAACAAAGCTGATATAGTAAATGAGGATAAAATATATAATTCCTTAGCCATTGCCCCTGTTTCGGTACTACCCGAATACCAGAAAAAAGGCATTGGAAGCAAGTTAATACTAAAGTCACATGAGATAGCAAAAGAACTTGGATATAAATCGGTTGTACTGGTAGGGCATGAAAACTATTATCCCAGATTTGGATATGAAAAAGCCAGCAAATTCGGAATAAAATTCCCTTTCGAAGTACCCGATATAAATGCCATGGCAGTTGAACTGGAAAAAGGAGCATTAAAGAACGTTTCCGGGGAAGTGAGGCATCCAAAAGAATTTTTTGAACAAGCCTAATTATATTCTGTTACTATAATCAAAAAAAACAATTATGGAAACAATTGAAACTATAAGAACAACTTACACAGGGCAATTAAGGACAGAAGCCATTCATGTGCGGTCTGGGAATAAATTAATAACCGATGCTCCGGTTGATAATCGAGGAAAAGGAGAAACCTTTTCGCCAACCGACTTGTTAGCAACATCCTTAGCTAGTTGTATTTTCACCATTATGGGAATAAAAGCTAACGATGCTGGCTTTAGTATTGATGGAGCAACTGCAAGAACATGGAAAATCATGTCGGAAAATCCACGCAGAGTTGCGGAGGTAAAGATAGAATTTGATTTTTCTATGTTGGATTTAAACGATAAACAAAAGAAAATACTGCAGGGATTGGTAAAAGTTTCTCCAGTGCCGTTAAGCCTGCACCCGGAAACAATACAAAACATTTCTTTAAAGTTTAAGGAATAGGACATAAAAAAGAGCTGAATTTTCAGCTCTTTTTAAATAAGTTAACCTATTGTTACGCACTTTGCGTTGGTATATTTCTATCAACCTTTTTTAACAATCCTTGTAATACTGTTCCGGGTCCTACTTCGGTATAAGAGCTCATACCATCAGCAATCATATTTTGCATTATTTGCGTCCATTTTACCGGCGAAGTTAATTGCTTAATTAAATTTTCTTTAATTTGTGCCGGGTCGGTATATGGTTTTGCATCCACATTCTGATAAACCGGGCAAACCGGAGTATTGAAATTAGTATTATTAATAGCTTCGGCTAATTCAACACGAGCAGGCTCCATTAATGGTGAGTGAAAAGCACCACCTACTTTTAAGGGTAAGGCACGTTTAGCACCTGCTTCGGTAAGTTTCTGGCATGCAATTTCAATACCTTTCATTGAACCAGAAATAACCAACTGTCCCGGGCAATTATAGTTGGCAGGAACAACAACCTCATCAATACCGGCACATATTTCTTCAACAATATTATCGTCGATACCTATAATCGCTGCCATAGTCGATGGTTCTATCTCACAAGCCTTTTGCATTGCCATGGCTCGTTGATAAACCAATTTTAAGCCATCTTCGAACGATAATGCACCATTAGCGACTAAAGCCGAAAACTCACCTAATGAGTGCCCGGCAACCATTTCCGGTTTAAACCCTTCTATGGTTTTAGCTAAAATAACCGAATGCAAAAAGATAGCAGGCTGAGTAACCTTTGTCTGTTTCAGATCTTCTTCGGTCCCATCAAACATCAGGTCGGTTATTCTGAAACTTAATATTTCATTCGCTTTTTCAAATAGTTCTTTAGCAACAGGAAAATTCTCATATAAATCTTTTCCCATTCCTACAAATTGTGCTCCCTGACCAGGGAATACGTATGCTTTCATATTTCTTGTTATTAGTTAATATTCAATTTCAAATAGAAATTATTTTAACAGGCGGTAAAATTAAAAAAAATCCTAATCAAAAAACAAAATGAGAAATGACCAGGATTTAAATCTATTTTAAAAATGGCTTTAATGTAATCTGGAACCTATTAAATGAATAAATTCTTCGCGTGTTTTGGTATCGCGCAAGAAAATACCTGTAAATGCGGATGTTGTGGTTACAGAGTTTTGTTTTTGTACCCCACGCATTTGCATACACATATGCCCTGCTTCTATAACAACAGCTACGCCCATTGGATTCAGGGTTTCCTGAATGCAATCACGTATTTGCATGGTTAATCGCTCCTGCACCTGCAACCTGCGGGCATAAGCCTCAACCACATGAGCAATTTTACTCAATCCGGTAATATATTCATTGGGTATATATGCCACATGGGCTTTACCGTAAAATGGTATCATGTGGTGCTCGCACATCGAATATAGTTCGATATCCTTAACAATGACCATTTGCTTATAATCTTCCTTAAAAATAGCTGATTTTAAAATATCAGTAGGTTCAATTCCGTATCCTTTTGTAAGGAACTGAATAGCCTTAGCAACTCTCATAGGTGTATCCAATAAACCTTCGCGATTTACATCCTCTCCTATCAATTCAAGAATTGCTTTATAATGTTCTGCTAACTTTTCTGTTCTTTCTGCATCCCATTTATCGATACGCTGATAACCGCTATCGTCGAATGTTTTTACTCCGTTATTTATTATTTCCATGATTTATAATTAATTACCAAAATATTCCACAAAATTATTTTCTGTTTCCTGGATTTTCACACAATGTAACTCAATATCAAGCGCTTCGAT
>Ga0209607_1002987_pt1 | contig 13169 bp, 11 predicted proteins | sample AD_UKC117_MetaG_FD_184413 | JGI IMG/M metagenome (GOLD analysis project Ga0209607, IMG submission 184413) | Active sludge microbial communities of municipal wastewater-treating anaerobic digesters from Hong Kong - AD_UKC117_MetaG (SPAdes)... | ecosystem: Engineered > Bioreactor > Anaerobic >... | reverse complement strand
GCGATGAACCAATTTGCGATCCTCTACGAGGACCGATTTACCAGATCGGGCCAGTAAGATCACCAAGCCGCCTCACGATTGAGTGACGGATTCAACAGCCTCACACACAGAAATCCTGACACTCCCCTGAATGCAGAGCCACGCATTGGCGCGCTGACAGTCGATTCGGCCGGATGATGCGATTGAACTCGAACCTCCACATTGCCCATGCAAGGATGACCTGCGCTTCCGTGCTAGAGTGAACTTGGATTCACGGACAGATTTTTTGCCATGCTTCGTGGTATGTGAAACACAGGTCCGGGGATATGCTCCTCGGTGCCCCTCGAGGTTGCCCTGCGTCTTGCTGAGCAACTGTGCGATCGCGTAAGAGTGTCCGTGGGTCCACTTTTCCCGCTGCCTTAGCGTATGTCCCAACTCACTAGGCTTAAGGCAGCTACATCCCTCTCCGACGTGGCTCGACTTCTCGAAGTCAAGCCAGGCATGCTGTCCTTCTTGCTTTACAAGAAGCCGAAGGCTGCCCTTTACGCAAAGTTCAGCATTCCGAAGCGGCACGGCGGCACGAGAGAGATTTGGGCGCCGGATAAGGACCTTAAGCTCGTTCAGCATCGCCTCGCGAATCTGCTGCAGAACTGTGTGGACGAGATCAATGCCGCGCGTGGTCACGCCGAGGATGACAAGCGCCATGGCATCGCACACGGGTTCAAGCGGAAACACACGATCATGACCAACGCGCGCGTTCATGTGACGCGGAGGTATGTCTTCAACGTGGACTTGCACGACTTCTTCGGAACGATCAACTTCGGCCGGGTTCGCGGATTCTTCCTGAAGGATAAGAACTTCACGCTTCATGAGAGGGTGGCAACCGTGATTGCGCAGATCGCATGCCACGACAACAAGCTTCCGCAGGGCAGCCCGTGCTCGCCAGTCATCTCGAACTTGATCGGCCACATGATGGACATCTTGCTAGTCCGGCTGGCATCGGCAACTGGCTGCAGCTACTCGCGCTACGCAGATGACCTGACGTTCAGCTCGAATAGGAGCAATTTTTCGCCCCGGGTCGCGAGGCAGGATGACGACGACAAGGACCTGTGGCTACCTGGTCAAGGCCTCAAGCGCTTGGTCGCCAAGGCCGGTTTTAGCTTCAACGATAGAAAGACGCGAATGCAGTACCGTGATTCGCGTCAAGACGTGACGGGTCTGGTTGTCAACAGGAAGGTGAACGTCCCTGCGACCTATCGCCATACGGTCCGTGCAATGGTGGACCATGCAATAAAGACAGGCTCATTCGAGCGCATCTTCAAAAAGGTGGACGCCGCTGGCATCGAGACGGCCTTCAGGCAGCCTGGGACGAACCGTCAACTTATCGGCATGTTGTCGTACATCGATCAGGTCGACCTCTTCAACCGCAAGCTGCGCGAAGACCACGGGCTCGAACCGCACAATACATCAGGGCGAACTGAGCTGTTTCGCCGGTTCCTGTACTTCGATTCGTTTCACGCGATCGAATCGCCGGTCATCGTTTGTGAAGGCCCGACCGACAACATTTATCTTCGGCATGCGATCAAGCGTCTGGCGCCGGCATACCCGACGCTGGCCTCAGGAACGCCGCCGCAGCTAAGCGTGCGGCTGTTCAGGTACGGGCAGCGCCGAATCAGTCAGGTCACGCAGCTCACGGGAGGGGTCGGTGGTCTATGCCATTTGATGAAGCACTACAACTCGGACTTCACGACGAAGATCAAGGCACCGGCCCCAAGGTACCCTGTCATCGTTCTCGTTGACAACGATGCCGGCGCGAAACCAATCTACGGCGCGATCTCTGGCATCACCAAGAAGCCGCGCCCAACCGGTGCCGAGCGGTTCATCCACGTCGTCGGAAACATGTACGTGGTACCCACACCCCTCGGTGCCGGCGACGCAGCGACAGCGATTGAAGACTTCTTCGACGCCAAGACGCTGAATGAGAAGCTTGGCACGAAGACTTTCTCGCGAGCCGCTAAGTTCGACGATACCAAGCACTTCGGGAAAGCTGCATTTGCGCGAGAAGTGGTGGAAAGGAAGGCCGACTTCATCGACTTCAGCAGGTTCTCGGACATCTTGGACCGCGTGGTCGCGGTCATGTCTGACTACGCGAAACGCTATCCATCGTTGCCGTAGAGCCTAATCCGGCAGATCGTTGGGGTGCACGAGAATCTCCTTTAAGCCATCGCTGATATGAGCGGGCTGCCACTGCTGCAATTGGGGATGTGGAGGGGGCTGATCAGGAACGTGAAACCACTGCAACAGCTGGACCGGTGACGGCGGCGCGGGTGGGTGGTCATGGCTCGGTCGGTAGGAGTCGAGCCATTCGCCCATGAAGGATGATCGCTGGCATACCGGGCCAGCTGGCAGACGATCGAACTGGCGATTCCGAACAGCGTTCGGAAAGCAGCTTCTGCCTGCTTTTGGTCTGCTCGCCGGCTCCAAGGAGGGGCTTGCGAACGTCCTGCCGGCCTGCCATTCCGCACAAAGAAGCCAGAATACCGAACAAGGTGCTGCAAGATTCAGTCGTCACCTCGACCGCGCGGACGGTCTGGTGCCCGTTCCCGGCGCCGGTCGGCGTGACGGGCATGCGCGCCGCAGTGCGCCCATGAATTTGGGCTGGCCGGCGTCACGTCCTGGCCGATGGGCTCGACCTCGGTCGGACCCTCGATCACTGACCCGAGGTCGCCACCGCAGTCGCGGCACAGCACGGCCAGCAGGTCTTCATCAACCTGCCCAACCTCGCCGTCGTGGTCGGGCTCCATTCCGCCCTTGCGCGAGCGCGCCGGCGACATCGAACCGCTGGCGCAGCACCTGCTGGCGCGCTTTGCGGCCCTGCACCAGAAACGCCTGGGTGGCTTCAGCGACCGCGCGCTGCAGGCGCTCTCGCACCACCACTGGCCGGGCAACGTGCGCGAGCTGGAGAACCTGGTCGAGCGCGGTGTGATCCTGGCCGCACAAGGCGGCGTGATCGAGGCCGAGCACCTGTTTCCCAACCAGCCCGACGCGGCCCATGCCGGGCTCGACCCGCAGGGCCGGCTGGCGCCGCGCGCGCCGCAGGAAGAGGTCCGCCTGTGCGAGCAGGTGCTCGAAGCCGGCATGCCGATCGAGACCTTCGAGGCGCGCGTGCTGGCACTGGCGGTGGAGCGCAGCGGCGGCAACCTGGCCGGTGCGGCGCGCATGCTGGGTCTGAGCCGCGCCCAGCTGGCCTACCGACTCAAGCGGCAGCAAGAACCCGACAACCCCTGAACAACACGACACCATGTGGCAAGAACTGCTTCAATCTCCCCGCGCGGCCGGTCCCGTGGCCCGAAGCGACGAGCCAGAGCCGCGCACCCTGACCGAACGCGCCTACCGAGCACTGCGCCACGACATCGTCTGTGGCGATCTGCAACCTGGTGAACGCCTGCGGGTCGAGCACCTCAAGGATCGGTACGACGTGGGCGCTGGCACGCTGCGTGAGGCGCTGGCGCTGCTGGTGTCGGACGCGCTGGTCACGGTCGAGGGGCAGCGCGGTTATCGCGTCAGTGCGATTTCGCTGGACGATCTTCGTGACCTTACCGACACCCGGGTGAAGCTGGAGACCGAGGCCCTGCGTCAATCTATCCGCGTTGGCGATGCGGTGTGGGAGGCATCCGTGAGAGGGGCCTTCGCTTATTTGAGTGAGGCCGAAGTCGGTGGTGCCGGCCGTGATCCGGAACAATGGGAGCGTGCAAACCGGCGCTTCCATGAGGCCCTGATCGCCGGCTACAGTTCACCTTGGACACGGCATCTGCTGGACATCTTGTACCGCCATGGCGAGCGCTATCGGCATGTAGCCATACGTGTCGGCGCCACGCCGGGGTTCGATCGGGATGTGCATGCCGAGCACGAGGGCATCTTCAATGCTGCATTAGCAAGACAGGAAGCTCGTGCCGCGTTGGCTCTGGAGGCGCACATCCGCCTGACTTGCGACATGCTGCTTAGGTATGCTCATGACATGGTCACGGGTTCCGCAGTCACGTACTCCGAGAGAGCGATTGAGGCTGGGACGAACTTGACCACATCCGGCGTGGAGGGAAATAGGTCTTTTTGATCTTGTCGCGCCATGCTGGCTGCTGCGTACTCGTGCGGCATCTGAAGGAGGCTCTTCTGCGGGGCCTCCATCGATAGACTGCATACAGAACTATTGGGTTGCAATCCGCAGCTTGATATCGCCCGAGGGCATTCCCCCAAAGGAGGTTGCGCGCAAACCTTCGAGGGGCTACCCGGCTCGTAACGGGGGCGAGCCGTAGCCCGCTCTACCAGCTGCCTCAAATCACCGCAGGATGCTTGAAAAGAACGCCGCCAGTTCGTCAAAGCCGTCCAGCGGCAGGACATTGGCGGTGTACTGATCCGGGCGGACCACCACCATGCAGCCTTTCTCTCGATCGATGCCACGCATGTCGTAGATGTCACCCGCGCCCTTGTGGTCGACGCAGAAGACCTTCTCGTGGTCCTGCAGGCCCAGCTTGCCGGTTTTCGGCTTGAGCAGCGATGGCATCTGCTCGTAGGCGAGCTGGTCAAAGGTCTGCTGGAACACGGCGCGGAAGTCGATCACCGCGTCGATGTCCTCGCCGGGGCGGGTGTGCTTGATCACCGGCGATTTCGGGTCTTTTTCCAGCCAGTCGGCTAGCTTGTGGACGGCCGAGCCCGGGGTCGAGCTGTCGGCCTGGCCGGCGAAGGCGTAGATGCGCCAGCGCGCGTCGGCTTCAGCAGCATGGCCGAGCTGCATCTGCTTGGCATCAGAAAGCCGCACCACGGGCGCCGAATGGAAGCGGCGGCCGATTTCCTCTCCCTTCGCCAGCGCTTGGTGTTGGCCGGCAGCAAACAGGTACGAGGGATCGTACTTGACCGCCGTGCCGCCGGTGAACTCGAGGTTGGCCTTGAACTGGCGGATGATGCGCGGCTCTTCCTTGCCTTCGCGCTCGGCCTGGGTGGTGGGCGCCGACATGATGCGGGCCCACTCGTGGTCGGTGTCGACCAGGCGCTTGGCTTCGGTCAGACGCTCTTTCGAATAGCTGCGCAGCAGGCTGGCATCGGCCCGGCCCTGCAGCACGTGCACCAGCTTCCAGCCCAGGTTGAAGGTGTCTTGCATGGACACGTTCATGCCCTGGCCTGCCTTGGGAGAATGGGTGTGGCAGGCGTCGCCGGCGGTGAACACGCGCGGGTTGCGGTCAGAGCCCTCGGGCACGTCGTCGAACTTGTCGGTGATGCTGTGGCCGATGTCGTAGATCGACCACCAGACGATCTCCTTCACGTCCAGCGAATAGGGTTTGATGATGCGGTTGGCCGCCGCGATCATGTCGTCCTGGGTGAACTTCTTGCTGGCAGCCTTTTCGCCTTCCTTGAGCTTGTCGAGTTCCACGTACATGCGGAACACATAGCCGCCTTCGCGCGGCAGGATCAGCACATTGCCTTCGTTCGCCGACGAGATCAGGCACTTCTGCCGCACGTCCGGGAAGTCGGTGTTGGCGAGGATGTCCATCACGCCCCAGGCCTGGTGGGCGGCGTCGCCATGCAGTTCACCGCCGATGGCCTTGCGCACCGCCGAGTGCGCGCCGTCGCAGCCCACCACATAGTTGGCGCGCACGGTGCGCGTGGCCCACCAGTTCACGCCGCTGGCGTCCTTGAGCGTCACCGTCACCGGGTGGTCGTCGGTGGTCGGGTCCACCGTCAGGCCGACGATCTCCCAGCTGTAGTCGGGCTCCAGCCGCGAGGGCGAGTTCTTCATCACCTCCAGGAACAGCTCGTGCAGCCGCGCCTGGTTGATCAGGATGTGCGGCATTTCCGAGCTGTCGTCGGCCACGTCCTGCACCCGGCCCACGCGCCTGATGTGCTGCGGGTTGGCGGGGTCGGGCATCCAGAAGTTGGTCTGGTTGACCCAGTAGGTCTCGCGCTTGACCTTGTCGGCGAAGCCGAAGGCCTGGAACATTTCCATGGTGCGCGTGTTGATGCCGTCGGCCTTGCCCTTGATGATGTTGGTGGGCATGCGCTCGACGATCATCGTGTCGATGTCCGGAAACTGCGCCAGCTGCGCCGCCAGGCACAGGCCGGCCGGCCCGGTGCCGGCGATCAGCACATCGACCTTCTCGGGCAGAGGCTCATTGGTGCCGCGGTTACGACGGTTAGGTGCGGCCTGTTTGACGTCGGGGTTTCCGCCGCGGAAGCCATCTTTGTAGAACTGCATGGGTTGTCTCCTGGGTTGATGAGAGCGCCATGACCATCTGCCGGCGCGTCCACAAATGATATCTATACTTATTATTCGCTGTCAATACTGTACGTATACTTATCAAAAGCGCCGTGACTGGCACATCCGGCACGGACCTGAACCTTTGATTGGAGCACGAGGATGGACTCATTCGACATGGCGGGGCACCTGATACGCCGCCTGCATCAGCAGTCCACCCAGATCTTCGTCCAGCGGACCCAGGCTGCGGGCTTCGATCTGACGCCTGTTCAGTTCGCGGCCCTGGACGCAATCCGCGCCCATCCGGCCACGGACCAGGCGACGGTGGCGGAAATGATCGCCTACGACCGAGCCACCATCGGCGGCGTCATCGACCGGCTGGAGCAGAAGGGCTGGGTCCGGCGCGTTGTCAGCGAGCGGGACCGCAGAGCGCGTGAGCTTTCGTTGACGACCAAGGGAAAGCGCGTGTTGTCGGCCCTGTTGCCGATCGTGCGGGAAGTGCAGGACGAAATCCTCCAATCGCTGAGCGGCCCGGACCAAGCGCGCTTTCTCAAGCTTGCCCGCCAGGTGGTCCGACAATAGGCGATACCGCATCAGCAAGCGCTGGATGCTATGCGAACGATAGCGACCTGGCTATTCTTGCTGGCTGTCGGCAGCCTCGCCAGCACCTTCAGGCTGCGTCAAGCAGATCCAGCAGTTGTGCCAGATCGCGTGTTTCGGCGTGCGGTCGCACGGCCTGGGTGCCTGGTGGCCAAGGTGCGCCAAGCCGGTTGATCCAAGCGAACTGCATGCCCGCGATCAGGGCGCCGTGGCCGTCCAGGGTAGGGTCGTCGCCGATGTGCAGAACTTCCTCCGCGCGTACGCCCGCCGCATCGGCGCCGGCGTGGAAGATGCGCGCGTCGGGCTTGCCTACGCCCACCTGTGCTGCGCTGACGGCAGCGCGGAAATGGTGGCCGATGCCGATGCGCGTCACGTCGGCGTTGCCGTTGGAGAGCGCCACGACGGGGTAGCGTTCGGCCAGCGCGGTGAGCGCCGGCAGCGCGTCGTCGAACAGCTCGACCCGCTGGCGCGCTTCGTGGAACACGGCGAAGCCAGGTTCGGCCAGGGCCGGGTCTTCGCCGGCCTGGGTGAGCATGTGGCGCAGGATGTAAAGCCGCTGCGCGCCCAGGTCGTGCGCGATTTCCGGGTGCGCGGCCAGTACCGTCTGGCGTGTGGCCAGATGGGCGCTTCGGTTGTCGGCCAGCGCGGCCGCGCGAGGCGCCTGCGGCGCGAGCCAAGCCACCAGCGCGGCCTGCGCGCGCTCGATGGTTGGCCATACGGGCCAGAGGGTGTCGTCCAGGTCGAGGGTGATCGCGCGGATGCGCGCCAGCTCCAGGCGGTGGTCGGTCATGGCCGCAGTTTGCCCCACAATACCGGCATGCGTTTTCAAGCCGAACCTGCCGTTGATGCCGGGCAACCGCAACGCACCGGCGTGCTGCTGGTCAACCTGGGCACGCCCGATTCGCCCACCGCCGCGGCCACGCGGCGTTACCTGGCCGAATTCCTGAGCGATCCACGCGTGGTGGAGATTCCCCGCGCGGCCTGGTTGCCCATCCTGCACGGGCTAATCCTGCGCACGCGGCCGGCGCAGTCGGCCGCCAAGTACGCCAAGGTCTGGACCAAGGAAGGCTCGCCGCTGGCCGTGTGGACGGCGCGGCAGGCGGCGCTGCTGCGCGGCTATCTGGGCGAGCGCGGGCACCAGGTGATCGTGCGCGATGCCATGCGCTACGGCCGCCCGTCGCTGGCCAGCCAGCTCGACGTGCTGAAGGCCGAGGGCTGCACGCGCCTGCTGGTGCTGCCGCTGTACCCGCAGTATTCGGCCAGCACCACGGCCAGCGTGGTCGACGCCGTGGGCGCCTGGGCGGCGCGCCAGCGGCGCCTGCCGGAATTGCGCTTCGTGGGAGAGTTCCACGACGATTCCGGCTACATCGAAGCGCTGGCCAGACGCATTCGCGGCTACTGGCAGGACAACGGCCGCCCAGACAAGCTGGTGATGAGCTTCCACGGCGTGCCGGCCCGCACCATCCAGCTGGGCGATCCATACCATGCGCAGTGCCGGCAGACGGCGCACCTGCTGGCTGCGCGGTTGGGGCTCGACGACGGCCAGTGGCTGCTGACCTTCCAGTCGCGCTTCGGACGCGCCCGCTGGCTGGAGCCCTACACGCAACCAACGCTGGAGCGGCTGGCGCGCGAGGGCGTGGGCCGCGTCGACGTGGTCTGCCCCGGCTTCATCAGCGACTGCCTCGAGACGCTGGAAGAGATCGACATGGAAGTGCGTCAGGCGTTCGAAGCGGCTGGCGGGCGCGAGTACCACTACATCCCGTGCCTGAACGACCAGCCGGCCTGGATGGCGGCGCTGGCCGGGCTGGCGCTGCGACACCTGCAGGGTTGGCCGACGGGCGCGGCGCCCGGGGCCAGACAGCCGATTTCAGCATGAAATAGGCCTCCAGCCCTTTCGCAACGGGCGCAGACAGCTATCTTTATGGAAGCAATCTTCCGTTGTGGCTCAGGCCGCCACGGCTGCCTTGGCGCTCGCACGCGCCAGAAAATCGCTCACGGCATCCAGCTGTTCCGGTACGTTCAGCGCCGGCGCGTGGCCGCAGCCCGGCACCTCGATGTGCTGGAGCTGCCCGCGGGCGCCGGGGCCGCGCGTCTTCATCGCTTCGGCGGTTTCGCGCAGCACCAGGTCGCTTTCGGCGCCGCGCAGCAGCAGCACCGGGATCTGCAGCGCGTCGTAGTGGTGCCAGATCAGGTAGTCGTCCGGGTGGTGGGTGAACTGGCCCGCCATGGCCGGGTCGTAATGTGGCGTCACGCGGCCATCGGGCAGGCGGCGGGTGCTGGTTTCCGTCAGGCGCCGCCACTGGGCGTCGCTCAGCCAGCCGTAGGGCTTGTAGGCGGCGCGGAAGAAGGCTTCCAGCTCGGCCACGGTGGCAAAGGCCGGCGGGTTGCCGGCGTAGGCCTTGATGCGCTCGATGGCCGGCTGCGCCAGCTGTGGTGCGTTGTCGTTCAGCACCAGGCTGCGGATGCGCTTGTGCAGCTCCGGCTCGAAGTAGCCAGACGCGCCCACCATGCCGATGGCGCCGCCCATGGAGGTGCCGACCCAGTGGCACTGCGCGATGTCCAGCCGCTCCAGCAGCTCGCGGGCGATGCGCGCATAGAAGGCCAGGCAGTACTCGTCCTGCGGGCGGGCGGCCCATTGCGAGAGGCCGCGGCCGATGGTGTCGGGGCAGATCACGCGCCAGCCCTGCGCGCTCAGGTGCTGGGCGAGCTCGTCCATGTCGCGGCCGGTGCGGGCCAGGCCGTGCCAGGCGATCACGGTGCCGGCGGGGCTGCCCTGCGGCGCCCAGTCGGTGCAGTGGATCTCGTAGCCGGCGCAGGTGAGGTAGCGGGATTCGAACGGCATGGCGGAGGCCTTCAGTCGTGGCGTTGGGCGGCCGGCGCGCTGCGGGCCAGCGCGCGGCTGCGCAGCCGGCCGACCACGCCGGTCGGGAAGTAATAGACGGAGAGCACGAACAGCAGGCCGAGCCATAGCAGCCAGCGGTCGGGCGAGAGCAGGGCGGGCAGCAGCGGGATGCTGGCGGTGGCTTCGCTGCCCAGACGCAGCAGATCCTGCAGGTAGCTCTGCGCCACCACGAACAGCACCGAGCCGATCACCGCGCCGTAGATCGTGCCCATGCCGCCGATCACCACGATCAGCAGCACGTCCATCATGATCTCGAAAGAAAGCGTGGTGTCCGGCCCGTTGTAGCGCAGCCAGATGGCCAGCATGGCACCGGCCGCGCAGGCGAACAGCGCCGACAGCACACTCGACATCGTGCGGTACACCACCACGCGGTAGCCGATGGCCTCGGCGCGGAACTCGTTCTCGCGGATCGCCTGCAGCACGCGCCCGAACGGCGAGTTGACGATGCGCAGCAGGGCCAGCACCAACACCACGCAGGCCACGAACAGCAGGTAGTAGCTGAAGATCTTGCCGTCGACGGTGACGCCCAGGAAATCGTTCTCGAACGGCTCGAAGCTCGGCGACAGCCACTCGGGCATGCGGAAGGTGAGGCCGTCCTCGCCGCCGGTGAACTGGGAGAGCTGCGACGCCAGCGTCTGGAACGCCGCCGCCACGGCCAGCGTGATCATGGCGAAGAAGATTGCCCGCACCCGGAGCGAGAACAGCCCGATGGCCAGCGCCAGCACCAGCGACACCGCCAGCGCCGCCACCAGCCCCACCGCCAGCGCGCCCCAGCCGGCACCCATGCGCGTGCTGGCGATCGCGATGCCGTAGGCGCCGATGCCGAAGAACATGGTGTGCGCAAAGCTCACGATGCCGGTGTAGCCGAGCAGCAGGTCGAACGCCGCCACCAGCACGATGAAGATCAGGATCTTGGCGGCCACGTTGAGCGCCTTGACGCCCGGGAACAGGAACGGCGCCGCCGCCAGGCCCAGGAACACCAGCACCAGCAGCACCGCCAGGATGCGGCTGCGCGGCAGGTCATGTGAAATCAGGCGGCTCAGCATGGTGCACCTTGGTTCAGAAGGGAATCGGAAGGCTGCGGAGCCAGCCAGGCCAGCGAACGCCGTGCTCGGGCCTGCACCGAGCACTGGCGTTGTTCCCCCTCACGAAGTAAGAGGGGGGAAGGCGCGAAGCGACTCAGGGGGGTGTTCATCGATTCGTGACAGGGTAAACACCCTGCGGCCGCCACAGCAGGATGCCGACCATCAGCGCGATGTTGGAAAACAGCGCGACCTTGGGTGCCAGAAAGCCCGTGTAGTTGGCCATCAGCCCCACCATCAGCGCGCCGATCAGTGCGCCCAGCGTGCTGCCCAGGCCGCCGATGATGATGACGATGAAGATCAGGATGTTCACCTGCGCGCCCATCTGCGGCACCACGCTCTGCTGGTACAGACCCCACATCACGCCGCCCAGGCCGGCCAGCGCGCTGCCGGCCACGAACACGCCCACGAACAGGCGCCGGATGCGGTAGCCGAGCGATTCGACCATCTCGCGGTCCTGCACGCCGGCGCGGATCAGCAGGCCGACCTTGGTGCGCGACAGCGTCCAGGCCAGCAGCGCGAACACCGCCACGCCGATCACCACCGCGAACACGCGGTACTTCTCCACTGCCGCGTCGCCGATGAACCAGGAGCCCTGCAGCCCCGGCGGCAGCGGCAGCGGGATCTGCTGCGGGCCCCAGATCACCTTGATCAGCTCCTCGCCGATGATCATGCCGCCCATGGTGATCAGGATCTGCTTCAGGTGGTTGCCGTACACCGGCCGCACGATGAAGCGCTCGAACGCCAGGCCGATGGCGCCGGCCACCAGCATCGCCACCAGCATGGCGGGGAACACCGCCATCAGGTTGCGCCAGACGTCGGCGGAGCCTGTCCAGTCGCCCATGGCGCCCAGCACGCTGGTGGCCACGAAGGCGCCCAGCGCGATGAACACGCCGTGGCCGAAGTTGAGCACGTCCATCAGGCCGAACACCAGCGTCAGGCCCGAAGCGATGATGAAGATGATCATGCCCATGGCCAGGCCCGCCACGGTGAGCGTGAGCCAGGTGGGGAAGGAGCCGACCAGCGGCAGCGCCACCAGCAGCAGCGCCGGCACCAGCAGCAGGGGCTTCAGGTCCAGATCGTCGGCCTTCATGGCGTCACCTTCACGGTGAAGTTCAAGATTGCTTCTGAAAACATAGCTGCCTGCGCCCGCCACGTATGGCCTGGAGCGTGTTTTTGCTTGAAATTTTTCACAGCGACAACCCCAGCAGCGACTGCTGCAGCTGCACGTCCTCGGCCAGCGCCTGCATGGAGCCGGCGTGCACCACGCGGCCGTCGTCCATCACCGCCACGGTGTCGCCCAGGCGTTTGGCGAAGCTCAGGTTCTGCTCCACCAGCAGGATGGTCACGCCTTTCGACTTGAGCTCCTGGAAGGCGTCGATCATGTTGTTGATGATGGAAGGCGCCAGGCCCTTGCTGGGCTCGTCCACGATCAGCAGTTCGCGCGGCTCGATGATGGCGCGCGCCACCGCCAGCATCTGCTTCTGCCCGCCGGAGAGTTTGCCGGCTGGGTGGTTCCAGAACTTCTCCACAGCCGGGAACAGCCGGAAGATCCACTTCAGGCGCGCGTCGTCCATCTGCGCGGCGGTGCGGGCGGCGCGCGCGGCCAGCACCATGTTTTCCTTCACCGTCAGGTCGGCGAAGATGCCCATGTTCTCCGGGACGTAGGCGATGCCGAGCTTGGCGATCTGCGCCGTGTGCAGGCGCTGGATGTCCTGGCCGTTGAAGCGCACGCGCCCGCTGTCGGCCTGCCATAAGCCCATGATGGTGCGCAGCGTGGTGGTCTTGCCCGCGCCGTTGCGCCCCAGCAGCATAGTGAGCTGGCCGCGCGGCACCTGCAGGTCCACGCCGTGCAGGATGTGGTACGCGCCGATGTGGGTGTGCACGCCTTCCAGCGTGAGCAGCATGTTGGCGGTGTTCATGCGGGTACCTCGTCGTCCGCACTGACCCCGAGATAGGCTTGCTGGACTACGGGGGACGCGATCACCTCCGCCGGTTCGCCGTCGGCCACCAGCGTGCCGTTGGTGAGCACGATGATGCGGTCGGCCAGTTCGCGCACCACGTCCATCTTGTGCTCGACCAGCAGGATGGTCTTGTCGCTGTCCTGCTTCAGCGCGCGGATCAGGTTCAGGATCACCGGCGCCTCGTCGTGGCTCATGCCGGCGGTGGGCTCGTCGAACATGTAGACCGAAGGCTGCAGCGCCATCAGCAGCGCCACCTCCAGCTTGCGCTGGTCGCCGTGCGGCAGGCTGGCCACCGGCATGTGCTGGCGCTCGCCCAGGTTGACCAGCTCCAGCAGCGCGTGCGCGCGGCGCGTCAGGTCGTGGTGGTCGCTCCAGATGCTCCACAGGTTCAGGCC
>Ga0209607_1002985_pt1 | contig 13176 bp, 14 predicted proteins | sample AD_UKC117_MetaG_FD_184413 | JGI IMG/M metagenome (GOLD analysis project Ga0209607, IMG submission 184413) | Active sludge microbial communities of municipal wastewater-treating anaerobic digesters from Hong Kong - AD_UKC117_MetaG (SPAdes)... | ecosystem: Engineered > Bioreactor > Anaerobic >... | reverse complement strand
CCAGTTGGAGGAGGTCGGCCCCCTGCACTGGCACGACGGCGCCGCAGTCACCCTCGTCCTCGCGGCCGAGGGCTACCCGGCAGCGCCGCGGACGGGCGCCGCGATCACCGGCCTCGAGACGATCACGGGAGAGACGGCATACGTCCTGCACGCCGGCACCGCGACCACCGCCGACGGGCTGACCGCAGCCGGCGGCCGGGTGCTGTCGGTCGTCGGGCTCGGCGCCGACCTCGCCGAGGCGCGGGCCACGGCATACCACGCCCTCGGCAAGATCGAGATGCCCGGCGGGCACCACCGCAGCGATATCGCGCTCGCGGCCCAAAACGGACAGATCGAGGTACCCCGATGACCCAGCCCGACGCGCCCGACCTGCCCGGCTACGTCCATGTCTACTCGGGCAAGGTCCGCGACCTCTACGCACCGACGTTGCCCGACGGCGAACCCGACCCGGACCGGCTGCTGCTCGTCGCTTCCGACCGGCTCTCGGCCTTCGACCAGATCCTCGACACCCCCATTCCCGACAAGGGCCGGGTGCTGACGCAGCTGTCGCTGTGGTGGTTCGACCAACTCGCCGACCTGGTGCCCAACCACGTCATCTCCACCGACGTGCCCGACGCGGTCGAGGGCCGGGCGGTCCTCGTGCGCCGCCTCGACATGGTGCCCGTCGAGTGTGTCGCCCGGGCGTATCTGACCGGGGGCGGGCTGGGGGAGTATCGCGCGTCGGGTCACGTCTCCGGGGTCGCGCTCCCCGACGGCCTCGTCGACGGCTCGCGCCTGCCGGAGCCGATCTTCACCCCATCGACCAAGGCGCCCCAGGGCCAGCACGACCAGCCGATGCCGTATGCCGATGTCGTCGCCGAGATCGGTCCCGACCGAGCGGCCGAGGCCCGTGACCTGACGATCGCGATCCTGGCCCGGGGCAACGAGATCGCCGCCGGACGCGGCATCCTCATTGCCGACACCAAGGTGGAGTTCGGGATCGACGGGGACGGCGGGATCATGCTCGCCGACGAGGTTCTCACCCCCGATTCCTCCCGCTTCTGGCCGGCCGACCAGTGGCACCCGGGCCGGCCCCAGCCGTCCTACGACAAACAGTTCGTCCGCGACTGGCTGCTGACCGAGAGCGGCTGGGACAAGAATTCCGGCGACGCGCCGCCTTCGCTGCCGGATCACATCGTCGAGCAGACCCGCGACCGCTACGTCGAGGCCTACGCACGGCTGACCGGCGCCTCCCTATAACGACGCGTCGATTCCGCACCCGGAGGTCTTCCCGGGGCGGTGCGGCAACCTCTACTCTGCGGTAACCACACACCGTCGTGTGGTTTCCATCACGCTGATCCGGCGTGGCAGACCGAGGGAGCCCCCCATGCCCACCACCCGCTTCGTCTCCTCGCGCGCGACGCGCACCACCACCATCGCCGGCCTCGGCGCCGGCCTGCTCGTCGCGGCGACGGCCCTCAGCGCGCACGCCGCCGGCTCGTCCTATGTCGCTCTCGGCGACAGTTACTCCTCCGGCACCGGCACCCGGACCTATATCGACGACGGCACCTCGTGCCTGCGGTCCGTCTACGCATATCCGAGCCTGATCGCCAGCGCCAAGGGCTACGCCCTCAACTTCCGCGCCTGCTCCGGCGCGACCATCGCCGACGTGACGAACACCCAGCTTTCGGCCCTCAGCGCGTCCACGGCATACGTCACGATGTCGGTCGGTGGCAACGATGCCGGCTTCGCCAGAATCTTGACGACCTGCGCGCAGCCGTCGTGGATGAGCGACTGCTACGGCGCGATCGACAAGGCGACGGCCTTCGTCAACAACACTCTCCCCGGGTCCCTGTCGACCCTCTACACCTCGATCCGGGCCAAGGCCCCCAACGCCAAGGTGACCATCGTCGGCTACCCGCGCATCTTCAACGGCGAGGACTGCAACGCCTTCACCTGGTTCTCGCCGACCGAGGAGGCCCGCCTCAACGCCGCCGCTGACCTGCTCAACAGCAAGCTGGCCGCCGCGGCATCCGCCAAGGGTTTCGCCTTCGCCAACCCGACGTCGCGGTTCATCGGCCACGCCGTCTGCGACAGCGCAGAGTGGATCAACGGCCTGTCCTACCCGATCGTGAACTCCTACCACCCGAAGGTCGACGGCCATGCCTACGGCTACACGCCGGCCGTCAGCCCGTACGTGACCGGCTCGACGTTGCGCGTCACCTCGGCCATCAAGGCGACCGCCGCCGCGTCGGCCGACCGGCTCGCCCGCCAGCAGCGCGCGTATGCCGCTGCGGACTCCCGCATCACGCCCAAGAGCTTCGTCGCGCCCGACCTGAGCACGCCCGCGGCGAAGGCCGCCGCAGCGCGGGCGGGTGTCGACCTGTCTTCGCGCGCGAGCATCGACGCCGCCGACCGGCGGTATGATGCCGCGCAACGCGCCGCGCGTGGCTGACCGTTAGCCGCCACCCCGCGACGGCAGGGGCAACCGGCCCCGAGGCTTTTCGTGCCTGGGGGCCGGTTCGCGCTGGCAGGATTGCCGGTATGCCGCCGCGTCGCCGAATCGCCCCCGCAGCCGGTGCCGACGCGCTGGCCGCGTGGCAGGCTGCGCAGTCCTCCGGGGCGGTGGTGAACCGCGAAGTTGTGGCCACGGCGGTGCGGTTCACGTTGGAGGAACTGGCCGTGCGTCATCCCGGACGCAGTGTGGAGGTGCGGGTGCCGCCCTACGGGGCGGTGCAGTGCGTCTCCGGACCGGTGCACCGGCGCGGCACCCCACCCAACACGGTCGAGACCGACGCCGACACCTGGCTGGCGCTCGCCTCCGGCCGGCTGACCTGGGGCGCGGCCGTCGACGCCGGCCGTGTGCGGTGGAGCGGCATCCGGGCCGACCTTTCGGACTATGTGCCCGTGGTGGCCGAACCCCCCGGCGGACTGCCGGCCGGTTATGACCCCGACGGCTGATGAGCCGCGGACGCGGTGGTGGGCTGGGCCGTCTCGGACGCGTAGACCGTGACTCCGCCGGTCACGACCGTTGTCGCAAGGATGAGGGCGGCGAAGGCATTGCGGGCCTTGTCGATGGTGGACGTCTCGGACATGGTGGCGCTCCCTTCACGGGCCGGGCAGGTGGTCGGTCCTGATACCGATGAGCCTGAGGCTCCCTGCTGTGGCGTCGCTGTGCGGGGCCTGCCAATCCGGTGTGGCCGTCATTCGCCCGGGTAGTGCACGCCGATCTGGGCTCGCACCTCATCGAGGGTGCGCATGACGGAGAGGGTCTCGTCGAGGGGCAGGAGCGGCGACTCGAGGGCGCCCGCATGCAGGCAGCGGCCGGCTTCGGCGGCTTCGAAACGCAGCCCGAAGTGCCGAGTGCCGAGGTCGTATTCCCAGCGTTCGAGTTCGGCGCCGCCGGAGTCGAGCAGTCGGACGGTGTTGGGCATGTAGAAGTCCCCGTCGATCTCGATGCGTCCGAGGTCACCCGAGATGGTGGCCGTGGTGGGCGTGCGCGCCCCCATCGTCGTGCCCAGCAGCGCGTGGGCACCGTCGCGGCCCGTTGCCACGATGCTCGTGGTGGCGTCGACGCCGGCATCGGTGAGCGTGCCGACGGCCCGCACGTGTTGGAGGCCACCCAAGACCATGTGGGCGAACGAGACCGGGTAGATGCCCAGGTCGAGCAGGGCGCCGCCGGCGAGCCCAGGGTCGGACAGGCGTTGCGGTCCCTCGGGCCAGAGGCGCTGGCCATGATCGGCGGTCAAGGTGCGGACCGAGCCCAGCCGCCCCGTCTCGATCAGCTGGCGGACCACGTCATAGTGCGGCAAAAACCGCGACCACATCGCCTCCATGCACAGCAGCCGCCTCGACCGGGCTTCGTCGACGATCTGAGCTGCTTCGACGGCGTTGCGCGTGAACGCCTTTTCGACCAGCACCGGTTTGCCGGCGCGCAGCGCGAGGAGGGCGTTCTCGTGGTGGGCCGAGTGCGGGGTCGCGACGTAGACGATATCGACGTCGTCGGCGTCCACGAGTTCCTCGTAGCTCCCGACTCCGTGTCCCGCGTCGTGCTCGGCCGCGAAAGCGACCGCCTTGTCCCGATCACGAGAGCCGACGGCCGTCACCGCGGACCGGGTGCCGGTGCCCACGGCATACGCGAAAGCGCGTGCGATCGAGCCGGCCCCGAGGATGCCCCACCGCACGGGCGGGGCATCCATCGGGTCCGGGATGCGGCTCTCGACGCGGGTCAACGCGCGGCGTGCAGCTTCGCGTTGTCGAGGATGCGGGCCGCGGACGCTGCCGTGCCGCCCGTGCGGGCAGACAAGAAACCGTTCTCGGCCGTGTGGGCCGGCTTGACGCGCTTGGTCAGCCAGTTGTCGAAGAAGGCGCTCAGCTCCTCACCGGAGATCCGCTCGGCGAGGGAGGTGAACTCGGGAATGCTGCCGTTGCCGCCCTTCTTGCTGGCGGTCCACGCCTTGAGGATCTTCGTCATGTCCTCCGCGCCGACGCGGTTGCGCAGGGCCGCCAGCGCCATGCCGCCGCGGATATAGACCTGCCACGCGAACTCGTTGTGGGCGCCCGGGTTGGAGATCGGGAGCTTCCAGAACTCGGCGTCACCTCCGAGCTCGGCGTAGTAGCCCTCAAGCAGCTGGTTGGTCGTGCCCTCGCCATGCTTGTCGGACCACAGGAACTCGGCGTAGGTCGCGAAGCCCTCGTTGAGCCAGATGTCGCGCCAGTTCTTGACACTCACCGAGTCGCCGAACCACTGGTGGGCGTTCTCGTGCGCCACGACATAGATATTGCTGCCGCCGCCCCAGAAGGACGGGGTGTAGACCGGCCGCTGCTGGGTCTCGAGCGCGAAGCCGGTGTCCATCGGGGCGAGAACGCCGCCGACCTGCTTGAACGGGTAGGGGCCGAACTGCGCGGCCGACCAGTTGATGACCTCGGGGGTGCGCAACAGATCCGTCCGGGCCCGGGTGACAGCCACATCGGACCGGCTCGCGGTGATGGCCGTGGTGTAGGGCCGCTGGTTTGCGGTGCCGGTCAGCACGTCATACTGCCCGATCGCCATGAAGGCCAGATAGGTCGCCATCGGTGACGGGGAGCGCCACTTCCACGTGTCCTTGGTCGTCCCGCTGGTCTTGCCGACGAAGTCTCCGGCACCGATGGCCTCCAGCCCCTTGGGCACGGTGAAGGTCATGTCGAAGCTCGCCTTGTCGCGCGGGTGGTCGTTGCTCGGGAACCACCAGGCGGCGATCTCCGGCTCACCCAGCGCCAGCGCCTCGGTGCCCGAACCGATCCAGGGCTTGATGCCGCCATACGACAGCTTGCTCGGGATGCCGGTGTACTTGACCTTGACCACCATCGTCGACCCGTTGTTGATCGGCAGCGAGGGCTTGACGACCAGCTCGTGCGGGTCGGGCTTGGCGAACTCGGCCGCCTTGCCGTTGACCGTCACCGACTTGGCCGTGAGCATCAGGTCGAGGTTGAAGGACGAGAGATCCTGGGTTGCCTTGGCCGTGATCACGGCCGTGCCGGTGATGCGGCCGGTGCCCGGAATGTAGTCGACGAAGAGGTTGTAGTTGGAGACGTTGTAGCCGCCGTTGCCGTAGGCCGGGTAGTAGGGGTCGCCGATGCCCCCAGCACCGGGGGAGGGGACGGCCGAGGCGGCGGTTGCCGTCAGCATGGCGACGGCCGAAGCCCCGGCGAGGCCGGCCGCCGTGCGGCGGCGACGAATCGATCCAGCATGCGTGCTCGTCATGGGTGGTCCTCCCTGTCGTGGAACGAACAGGTGACACACTAGGGGGCGAGGCCGACAACCGCCCGTGGCTGGCGGGGATGTCGGGTAACGCGTGCGTGAAAGGACGATCATGGCCCCCGGCTCGATGACGACCCGCGAACCCCGGGTGGTGGCCTTCATCGTGACCGGCGCGCTGCTGGGCTTCCTCCTCGGCGCCGGGATCTATCTCCTCGATGACAGCAACGGTCAGTACTCCGCACGCACCGCTTTCGGCTATCTCGCCGTCTTCGGGTTGCTCGTCGGGGCGCTCCTGGGTGCTTTCGCCGCGGCCATCGTCGCCGGCCGTCGTCGTTAGTGGGCTCAGCCGGCAGCGTCCGGACGCAACGTGACGAAGATGGCGCGAACCTCTCCGTCGTGCCACGTATCGGCTGTCGGCTCGGACCCGTAATCTGAGTTGGCGCGGGCCCCCCGAGGGGGCACGCCGAGTCGAAACGGAGCAGCTGATGGCGAAGGACGAGTCCGATTTCCGGACCGATGAGGATTCCGGGTATGCCGCGGGGTCGGGCCGCGTGGTCGGCCACGAGCGGGTGGTGACCTGGGCCGAAGATACCCGGCGTTATCGCCGCACCCCCGGCGGCTGGTGGTGGCTGGCCCTGATCGCCATACCGTTGCTGCTCGCTGCGCTCGGGACGGCCTTCGGCGACGACGAGCCCAACACCAGGGCGGCGGGTTCGTCGACGACCTCGGTGACCCGCTCGGCAACGGCTTCGACCTCACCCGCCGAGTCCACGTCGCCGGCCACGTCCGAGAGCAGCAGTGGCGCCAGCACTGCGAGCGAGTCGGCCAGCTCGAGCACGGAGACGTCGGCGGCCGCCGATTGCGCTGGCCTCAAGGATGAGGTGGGCGCCAAGCTCGCCGACACCAACTTGTCGTTCCCCAAGTCGAACGCGGAGTTGAGCGCCGGCACGGTCTCGGCGCTCAAGGACGTCGCCGGGATGATCGCCCGGTGTCCTGACGCCAAGGTCACGGTGAGTGGCTACACAGACGCCTCGGGCTCGGCCAGCGAGAACCAGCGCATCAGTCAAGAACGGGCCGATTCCGTACGCCAGCTGTTGATCGACAACGGCGTTGCAGCGGACCAGGTCGAGGCCGTCGGCAGGGCCGCCGCGGAGCAGATCCCTGGCGGCATCGCCGCGAACCGGCGCTTTGAGATCACGGTGAAATAGGAGGCGACGATGGATTTCGTTACGGAATGGCTCTGGTATCTACTGGCGTTCGCGCTGGGCTCGCTCGTCGCCTATGTGGTCGCCGCGGCCACCATCAAGCCCACCAATGAGAACGAGGCGTTCGCCGACGTTCCCGAAACTCGTGCGATCGGAGACCGCTGATGAAGTGGTGGTTGTTCGTTCTGGCGTTCCTGCTGGGCGCCTTATTGACGTGGATCTATGTGGTCCGCCGCGCGACTCGCGAGGTGCGCATCCTCCAGGATGTGCCGGTCCGCGAGGGCGAGGCCGGCCTCGCCGCCGGTGCGGCGGCCGGTGCTGCCGGTGCGGCAACGATTGAGCGACCCGAATCCGAGGCAGTTGAGGTCGACGCGGTCGAGCAGCCGTTGACCGGCGCCGACGCAGACACCGTGGTCGATCTGCCCCCCGCGCCAGCGGCCGCCGCCGATCTCGACACGCCGGAGTCCGTACCCCCCGCCGGTGCGCTCGACCTCGACTCCGAGGCTCCCGCCCTTGACCTGGACGGTGGCGCCGATCTGGACGCGCCCAGTGTCGATGCGCCGAGCGCGGCTGCGCCGGCTATTGACCTGGATGGTGGCGTGGATCTGGACGCGCCCAGTGGGGCCGCGCCGGCCGCGGCTGCGCCGGCTATTGATCTGGATGGTGGCGTGGATCTGGACGCGTCCAGCGGGGCTGCGCCGGCCGCGGCTGCGCCGGCCATTGATCTGGATGGTGGGCTCGATCTGGATGCCCCGAGTGTGGATGCTCCGGCGGTTGACGTGGAGGCTCCGAGTGTGGAGGCGCCCGCGGTTGATGTGGACGCGGCTGCGCCGGCCCTCGATCTGGATGGTGGGCTCGATCTGGACGCCCCGAGTGTGGAGGCTCCGGCGGTCGACGTGGACGCTCCGAGTGTGGAGGCGCCCGCGGTTGACGTGGACGCGGCTGCGCCGGCCCTCGATCTGGATGGTGGGCTCGATCTGGACGCCCCGAGTGTGGAGGCTCCGGCGGTCGACGTGGAGGCTCCGAGTGTGCAGGCGCCCGCGGTTGATGTGGACGCGGCTGCGCCGGCCATTGATCTGGATAGTGGGCTCGATCTGGATGCCCCGAGTGTGGAGGCGCCCGCGGTTGATGTGGACGCGGCCGCGCCGGCCATTGATCTGGATGGTGGGCTCGATCTGGATGCCCCGAGTGTGGATGCTCCGGCGGTCGACGTGGACGCTCCGAGCGTAAAGGCGCCCGCGGTTGATGTGGACGCGGCTGCGCCGGCCATTGATCTGGATGGTGGGCTCGATCTGGATGCCCCGAGTGTGGAGGCTCCCGCTGTTGACGTGGATGCGGATGCTCCGGCTCTCGATCTCGATGCCCCGAGTGTGGATGCTCCGGCGGTTGACGTTCATGCAGAGGCTCCCGCTGTTGATCTGGATGCGGAGGCTCCGGCGGCCGACGTGGAGGCCCCAAGCACGGGTGCGTCCGCGGTTGCCCTGGATGCCAACGCTCCGAGCGTGGACGCCAACGCGACCGAGGCCGACGCAATCGACCTTGACGTGCTCGACGTCGAGGCACCGTCGGCGCAGGCCGAGTCGGACCTCACGGTGCTCGGAACGCCGGACGCGGAAGCGGCCGAGGCGCCGGTCGATGAGGACGACATTGCGACGGAGTTCGCCGCACCTGAGCCGCAAACACCTGAAGTCGACGATCCCGCTCCATGGGTGGCATCCCAAGCCGCGCTGCTCGACCTCGACACCCCCGAGATCACGGCGACCGCAGCCGCTACCGAGGACGACCTCTTCGTCGACCTCGAGGAGCCCCAGCCGGAACCAGAGCCGGAGCCCGAGCCCGAGCCGGAACCCGAGCCGGAACCCGAACCCGAGCCGGAGCTGGAGCCTGAACCCGAACCCGAGCTGGAGCCGGAGCCCGAGCCCGAGCCCGAGCCGGAACCCGAGCCGGAGCCGGAACCCGAGCCCGAGCCGGCACCCGAACCCGAGCCGGATCCCCAACCCGAGCCCGAACCGGAGCCGGAGCCGGCTTTCGACACTGAGCCAGCCGGAGCCACGGCGGGCGCGGCCGCGGCCTTCGTCGCGGCCAAGTACGGCGCCGGGTCGGTCCTGCCGGCGCGGGACGGGTCCGGTCCCGAGGGCTGGGCGATCAAGGGCAACGAGGACTCGATGCTCTTCCACACGGTGGACAGCCCCGGCTACGCCCAGACCACGGCCGAAGTGTGGTTCGAGACCGAGGAAGCAGCCACGGCGGCCGGCTTCCAGCGGTGGGACCACAAGGCGCAAACCGCCCAGGAGGCGGCGCCGCTGACGCTGGTCGACGTGCCCGACGGCCCCTACGGCCCGGGCTCGGCGGCGGCGGGGCCGCGGGGCAAGGGCCCGGAGGGCTGGGCGGTCAAGGGCAACGAGGACAGCAAGCTCTATCACACCCAGGAAAGCCCCTGGTTCAAGCGCACGCGCGCCGAGGTCTGGTTCATCGACGTGGCCACGGCCGAGGCTGCCGGTTTCCAGCGCTGGGACGTCAACCAGTCCTGATCCGCGCGGTGGATCCATTCCGGGCGCCTTCGATCACGGTCGGGGGCGCCCGGCGCCATAGGCGGGGGCCGACACGCGTCACAAGTCGGGCGATCTTGGTGCCGAGATTGCCCGACTTGCGACCCCAGGGCGGCCAGGGTGTCGCGAGTTGGGCGATGCGGGCCGCCCAGATGCCCATCTGGTGACGTCTCCCGCGGCCGCCCGGCGCGGCCACTCCGGTGTGGGAGACTAGGGCAGTGCCAGGTGGAGACGGGCTGCTCACTCATGATCTGATGCCCGGCGAGCGCGGTCCGCAGGACGCCTGCGGTGTGTTCGGCATCTGGGCCCCCGGCGAGGACGTCGCCAAACTGACCTATTTCGGGCTCTACGCCCTCCAACACCGCGGCCAGGAGTCCGCCGGCATCGCCGCCTCCGACGGCCGGCGCCTCCTCGTCTACAAGGACATGGGCCTGGTCTCCCAGGTCTTCGACGAGCGCTCCCTCGCCAGCCTCCAGGGCCACATCGCCGTCGGACACTGCCGCTACTCGACAACCGGCGGCTCGACGTGGGAGAACGCCCAGCCCACCCTCGGCGGGCACAGCGGCTTCACCGTCGCCCTGGCCCACAATGGCAACCTCATCAACTCCGCCGAACTGCGCGAGCACGTCATGCAGCGCGCCGACGAGGGTTTCGACGTCCACGCCGGTGAACTGCGCCGCGGCAACACCACCGACACCGCGCTGGTCACGGCGCTGCTTGTCGACGACCCAGGCAAGACCATCGAGGAGCGCGCCCTCGAGGTGCTCCCGCGGCTGCGGGGCGCGTTCAGTTTCGTCTTCATGGACGAACACACGCTGTATGCCGCCCGCGACCCCCAAGGCATCCGCCCGCTCGTCCTCGGCCGGGTCGAGCGCGGGTGGGTGGTCGCCTCCGAGACCGCCGCCCTCGACATCGTCGGCGCCTCGGTGATCCGCGAGATCGAGCCCGGCGAACTGATCGCGATCGACGAGGACGGCCTGCGCTCACGCATCTGGGCCGCGCCCGAACCCAAGGGCTGCGTCTTCGAATACGTCTATCTCGCCCGCCCCGACACGACGATCCGGGGCCGGGTCGTCCACGAGTCCCGGGTCGAGATGGGCCGAACCCTCGCCCGAGAGCACCCCGTCGACGCCGACCTCGTCATCCCCACCCCGGAGTCGGGCACCCCGGCCGCCGTCGGCTACGCCCAGCAGTCCGGGATCCCCTACGGTCAGGGCCTGGTGAAGAACGCCTACGTCGGCCGGACCTTCATCCAGCCCAACCAGACCATCCGCCAGCTCGGCATCCGCCTCAAACTCAACCCGCTGCGCGAGGTCATCCGCGGCCAGCGGCTGGTGGTCGTCGACGACTCGATCGTGCGCGGCAACACCCAGCGCGCCCTGGTGCGGATGCTGCGCGAAGCCGGCGCCGCCGAGGTGCACGTGCGCATCTCCTCACCCCCCGTGCGCTGGCCCTGCTTCTACGGCATCGACTTCGCCACCCGGGCCGAACTGATCGCCACCGGCTTGGAGGTGGAGGAGGTATGCCGCTCCATCGGCGCCGACTCCCTCGGCTACATCAGCGAGGCCGGCATGATCGCCGCCACCTCGCAGGCCCCGGCCCAGCTCTGCACGGCCTGTTTCACCGGCAGCTATCCCGTGGAGCTACCCGACGAGGAGCGCCTCGGCAAGGGCCTGCTGGAGTATCAACTCCCGCTCGACGTGAGCTGACCGGCGAACGCGCCGCAAACCCAGACGCTGCGCGCTGGGTATCGTCAGCCTCGTGAACCTCGAAAAGGTGGTCTTCGCCTTCTTCGTCGTCCTCGCGGCGACATTGAATTTCGGCTTCTGGTACGGCGACTTGACCGACGCGCGCGTGCACAACGTCTACGAGCTGTATGCCGCGGTGATCGTCAACATCATCGCCCTGGTGTTCAAGTTCGGGGATCGCACCCAGATCGGCGCCCTCCACCTGGCCACCAGCCTGGTCGCCGTCATCCAGTTGATCGCCGCAGCCACGGTGTGGATCTGGGCGCGCGAGGCGACCGAAGCCGGGCTCACCGTCGAGCACATGAGCAGCGTCGTCTCCCTCTCCGCCGGCGCCCTCCTGGCCAATATCGTCTCGATCATCCTGCTCGTCATCGAGACCGCGAGCTACCAGCGGCGCTGACCGGCCTTGGGGAACCCGCTGCTCTTCGTCCGCCCGCTGCTGCGGATGCGGGCGGTGCTGCGTCGCCTGCCGGTCGACATACCCACCGACATCCCGGCGACGGATGCCATCTTCCTCGTCCTGCGCCGCATGCGCTGGCCCCTGATCAGCCTCATCATCGTCTTCACGATCGCGGTCTTCGGCCTGTCCGCCGCCCCGGGCTTCGACGCCGACGGGAATCCGCGCAAGCTCACCGTCTTCGAGTCCTTCTACGTCATGAGCTACACCGCCACGACGATCGGATTCGGCGAGATCCCGCAGACGTTCACCACCCAGCAACGGCTCTGGGTCACCTTCACCATCTACGCCACCGTCATCGTCTGGGCCGTCGCGATCGGAACGATGATGGCCTTGGTGCAGGACGAGGTCTTCCGTGATGCCGTCGCGGCGCAACGCTTCGGCCGCAAGGTGCGGGGCATCCGCGAGAACTTCCACATCCTCGCGGGCTACGGGCAGGCCGGGCGCCAGGTCGGCGCGGGGCTCGACTGGCTCGGGCGCCGCTTCGTCGTCGTCGAGCGTCTCGGTGCGCGCGTCGATGCGCTCGGCACCGACCAACTGGCCGTCGACACCCCGGGCGTCGAGGGCGATGCCGCCAATCCGGCGCTGCTCGGGATGGCCGGCCTCGGCAGCGATCACTGCAAGGGTGTCTTGGCCCTGACCGACGACGACGACACCAACCTCGGGGTCGTCCAGGCCGTCCACCTGCTGCGTCCGGAGGTCCCGGTCATCGCCCGGTGCACCGACCGGCGCATCGGTGCCTATATGGAGAGCTTCGGCGCCGAGGCCGTCATCAACGCCTACGACCGATTCGGCGGCTACCTCACCCTCGCGCTGCAGAAGCCCGCGGTCTACCAGCTGATCACGTGGCTGATGAGCCCCGGCGGCACACCGCTGCCGGACCGCGGCACCGCCGTCCCCGGCGGCAAGTGGCTGGTGTGCGCCGAAGGCCAGTTCCGCGACGAGATCGACCGCGACCTGCTCGCCGCCGGCTACACCGTGGACCACGTCGAGCCCGACGGCGCCCTCGACACCCTCGACTCCATCGTCGGATTCGTCGGCGGGACCGATCGGGATACGACCAATCTGGCGCTGGCGGCGACGGTCCGCACGGACGCCCCCGACGTCTTCGTCTGCCTGCGCCAGACCAAGGCCAGCTCCGCGGCGCTGTATGAGGCGTTCGCCCCGGACAGCCTCTTCGTCCCCACCGAACTCGTGGCCCGCGAGGCCTTTGCCCGGATCGTGACGCCGCGCACGTGGGGATTCCTCGAGTACGCCATGACGCAGGACGACGAGTGGGCCGAAGACCTCGTCCGCCGGCTCGTCGATCGCTGCGGCTCGCGATCCCCCGACCCCTACGGCCTGACGATCGACACCACCTCCGCTCCGGCGCTGGCCCGCTGGCTCCGGCGGAACACGTTCACGATCCGCGACCTGCTGAGCAACCCCGACGACCGCGACGACGCCACCGGCAACGCGATCCTCGCGCTCGGCCGGGACGGGCAGATCGCCTACGACC
>Ga0209607_1002980_pt1 | contig 13189 bp, 13 predicted proteins | sample AD_UKC117_MetaG_FD_184413 | JGI IMG/M metagenome (GOLD analysis project Ga0209607, IMG submission 184413) | Active sludge microbial communities of municipal wastewater-treating anaerobic digesters from Hong Kong - AD_UKC117_MetaG (SPAdes)... | ecosystem: Engineered > Bioreactor > Anaerobic >... | reverse complement strand
GACGCAAGAGGATTCAGGACGACAAAGAATTTTGTTATAACTATATATCTTAGATTAGGAAAACTCAAGTTCAATCTACCCACATAAAACAGCGAGGAGCCTATTTTATTGATCTAGTAGTTTCGCTTTATTGGCCATTTTCATGATCTCAGCTACATCTTGCAGGGCTCCTTGTGCCACCTCTGGAGAGATATGTGGCTTGAGCTTATGTATCAGAGATGCCAATTGCTCGTACTCGGCGTGTTGACGCCTGATAAAATAGAGAGCCGTGCCTAGACGCTCCAATTCAGAAACACCTTTGTTCCCCAAGGTATCCGCCACGAAGTTGACCTCGTTGGAATACTGGTGGATCGTTCTGGAGAATATCCCCTTAAGCCGGTCGGCCCCCACATCCTCGACCAAGCTGGGTCCGTAGGGATAACGCTGTGGCTGATACTTGATCAGGAAATCTCCTCTCATGGCCGTTATTTCATCTCTCAGATCGAATGAGAAAGGTCCATGCTTATAAAGTATGAAATCAAACCCCAGGGGAACACTAAGTAACTCTTGGAGGAAGTAAGTCGCCTTCTGGAGATGGGTCTCACCACACCAACTTCCATGTGCCCACATATTTTCCAGCAACGATAGCAACACAGCATCCCTTTGCAACCTCTTCATGACTCCCCATCCTCCTCCCTAGTTGAAGTGATTATACGTTCTCGATTCTTTTCCAGCCAGCGCTTAGCATCCTCTTTTATCTCTGAACTTATAAAAACGTAATCTTCAGCAACCACCGGAACCGTAGCCAAAGTTCTAGACATGTATAACGAAGATTCTATACGGCCGTCTCTGCCCAACACTGGAAAGTCCAGTCCTCCCCCACCCGTTTGTCGATAGGAGTCGAATCGCACATTATCTCCGCCAAATATCTCGCTTACAGCCTCATAAACTGCTCCGCAAGCATCTTGGTTTTTCACCAGATCGGTTGGATTTCTCTGATATAATAACCTAAAATGGTTTCTTCTTACGATACGTTTTGCTTCATCATGTCCAGGAAACTCTGCATCATTAGCTGACCTCAGCAGGGCAACGTTAATCACATCATCAGTCATTACCAGATGTTCGTCGAGTTCTGTGGAGAACTGGCCATTTGGAAGCCACTTTGACAGAAAATCCTTGAGATGTATATCGTAGATCCTCCTAACATGGTGGCAGTACACCTGGGTGAACATAAAATATCTGGCCAGGACCAAGGCCTCTGCAGAGTGCAACCCACCTTCATCTACACCAAGCCCAGGTTCTTGGGAATCATTGCCTCTGGGCAGAATTCGTAGAGAGTCGATTAGCCTATAATGATCAAACCTCCCATATGCCACACCTATGTGGTGCGAATCTCTCAAGAGGTAATCTATGCGATCTACGCCAAACGCTTCACCCACAATTATCTCAGAAAGTATTGCTTCCAAGTCAGAATACTCTTTTCCCTTGTAATTTTCAGGACCAATTGCTAACTTCGCAACATCGTCCGGGTTAATTTTTATCTCGTCCCATATATCTCTCATTCCTTCGCTTCTAATGATCTCCAAAGTCAAGAGTTCATGATTCCAACCATCTGGCAGCAAATCTTTTTCTGCGGCATGAGAAAAGGGCAAATGTCCTAAGTCATGACAAAGTGCTGCCATTCGCAAAACTCGTCTCCAATATCCGTATTCTAAATCGTCATTTCTATCTTTTCTAGGTACTAGCTTCCGAACCGATGTATCTATCAAATTGTCTGGATCGGTCACCACATCATAAACCCGCCCGGCAAGTTCCATGACACCCAACGAATGCTCGAACCTCTTATGAGTAGCTCCAGGGTACAACAGGTATGTTAGAGCAAGCTGATGAATATGGCGAAGTCTTTGAAATGGAACTGAGTCCAAGACCTTACGCTCTTCTGCATTGAGGCGAATGAAATTATGGATTGGATCTCTTATCTCTTGCTGATGAGACATAGATAGCCTCCAAGATTCAGCTAATTGTGACTGGTTCCCACACTTTCGTGGGTATTTGCCTTACCTCTAGCGAGTATGGCCATCGCCACCGCTTTTTAATGTTCCACCTTTACCAACGGCGCCAACCCAAACCAGGCAGGATTTTTTTTATCGGATTTACCATGGAATTGGTGGCTCAGTTGAATCGAATTTGGTCCCAAATCTATAGTTTCAGTTTTCAGTTAGGATACCCTCCTGCCGACTTTAACCAGATAATCTTACATTACTGCTCAACCATTGATAAAACTTACCAAAACAAATTCGCATATCTCCTCAAATGGGCCAAAGGATTGGGAGAAGACATAAAACGCGCCGATACGTTAAATGATGAGAAAGCAGAACATAATGGCCATGCCCCAGAATCCCACAAAACCCAACCCCGACCCCGAATCCCCCGGCCTCGCCAACCTCCTCACCGAGCGCGAGAGAAACCAGCTCCTGGCAAACCTCCACCGTACCCTGGTCTGGGTGGGGGTCCAGGACCCCGACAAGTTCGAGATCGACCCCGACCTTTTGAGAGAGGAGATGGAAAAAATCCAGATCAAGCCGAGCGACCTCCCGCCCGAAGTCCACCCGGCGAAAGGGGTCATCGACCTCCGCCACCTGATCTGGAGGCTGATCCATGAGCGGGACCTGACCGAGAAGGAGGAGACTGAGATAAAAGAGCTGATCCGGCTCCTGAAGGCGAAGGAGACCCGCGACGAGGAGAGGCTGAAAGAGGCCAGGCTGGCCCGAGAGGAGGCCCACCAGCTCTTCGAGGAGACCGCCGCCGTCATCAGGACCCTGATGGACCTGAAGGAGATCCTGGAGAGGAAGGAGCACAAGACCGACGTGGGCCGAGAGGTGGTGAAGAAGAAGGTGAACGACGTCAAGAGGTGGAACGCCTTCGTCGACGAGATGGAAGGCAAAACGTGAGATGAGAAGGTGGAGGGTGAAGGGTGAAGTTGGACCGCCGGGGTCCGGGCCGGGAGAGCTGGATGACTAGAAGAAGCGCATCAGCTCCTCGGCGATTATTCTGTACCCGGCCTCATTCGGGTGGTCGAGCCCCGGGAGGATGAGAGAGTCAAGGGGGACGCCGCCTGCAACCCGCCTCATCCAGGCTCCATAGACGTCGACGAACCCCACCCCCATCTCCTCGGCTACGTCTTCGAGGACCTGGTAGTAGCTGAGGACGATTTTATCGAACCTGGGCGTGGTCAGGGGCTCGGAGCTGAGGAAGAGAAGCTCGCTCTTCGACCCCTCGATGATCCTCTCGGCGATCTCGATCAGGTTGCTCTTGAACTCGCCGAGCCGGATCCCCGAATACATGTCGTTTATCCCGAAGTTGACGGTGACAAGGTCCGGGGCGTGGGCTACGACCGACCAGTCGAGCCTCGCCAGGCCGTCGAAGGTCGTGTCCCCGCAGACCCCCTCGTTATTGAGGGCAATCACGGCGTTGGGATACTTTTCTTTGAGCATCCCCATCCAGAAGTGGTCAAACCCCTTTCTGACCGCAAACCCCGCCGATATGGAGTCGCCGAAGACGACGATTCTGACCTGCTCCCCCGCCTCCAGGAGGGATACGGTCCGCCTGGTGAAGACGCTGCTTCCGTCGCTCATCTCTCTCTTCTCACCGTGAAAGATCCTCGGGGAGCTCCCCGGTCAGGATCTCTATCTTCTGCTCCGCCCCGTCCAGGAGGGCGTTGCACCTCCGCACAAGGGAGACGCCCCGCTCGAAGGCCTTCAGGCTCTCCTCGAGGGTCAGGTCCCCCTCTTCGAGCTGCCGGACGATCCCCTCAAGCTCCTCAAGGGACCCCTCCAGGCTCAGATCATCCGACCTCTCATCCTTCGATCCCGCATCCTTCGAATCCGCCATCTCCGTCACCTCCGTCAAAACCCGTTGCATCGATCCGCCCTCTCTCCAACCGACCGGCAGAGTAGCCTCCCGTCGACGAAGACCAGCTCAAATAGCTCGCCCGAGGCCAGATCCGAGGCGCGCCTCGCTAAGCCTCGATCGCTGAGGGCGATGCAGTATCCCCTCCTGAGGGTCGAGAGGGGGCTGAGGGAATCGAGCTTTCCTGCTGCCAGATCCAGCCTTCCGGCGAGCTGATCGACCAACCGGTCCTCCGCCGACGCGAGCCGGTCGAGGGCCCGGTCGACGTTCTGCCTCTTCTCTGATACGATCCCCCGCATCCTCCTCCCCGATAGGAGCCTCTCGAGGTCGACGAACCTCTCCCGTCTCCGCTCCAGGCTCACCGAGAGGGACCGGACCATCCTCGCCTCGATCCCTCCCAGATTCTCCCTCAGCCCCTCGACGTCAGGGCGGACCATCTCCGCCGCCGCCGATGGGGTCGGAGCCCTAAGGTCTGCGACGAAGTCGGCTATGGTAACGTCCGTCTCGTGGCCGACGGCCGAGATTATGGGAGGGGTGGACTGAGAGATCGCCCTCGCCACCTGCTCCGAGTTGAAGGGCGAGAGGTCTTCGGCCGAGCCCCCGCCCCGCCCCACGATGATGACGTCGGCGGTCCCCTGGAGGGCGGATATGGCCGAGGCGATGGACGCCGGGGCAGCCTCCCCCTGTACCTGAGCGGGGGATATGACGATTCTGGCGGGGCAGGACCCGATAACCCTAAGAACGTCCCTCAACGCCGCGCCGTCGGCGGAAGTGACGACCCCGATGCAGGCCGGATAGGCGGGGATGGGCCTCTTCCTCTCGGCGTCGAAGAGCCCCTCGGCAGCGAGCCTCTCCTTCAACATCTCCAGCTCCAGGTGCTTCTCCCCGAGGCCGGAATCCCTCCTTGCGACCTTCACAATGATCTGGACCTGACCTCGAGGTCGGTAGAACTCCACGTCGCCGAATACGAGGACGTTTTGCCCGTTCTCAAGCTCGAAGTCGAGGCCGCCGCAATTGCCGCGGAAGAGGACGCAGGAGATCTGAGCGTCCCCGTCCTTGAGGGTGAAGTACCGGTGGCCCGATCGGTGGTTGACGACGTTTGAGAGCTCACCCCTTGCCCAGAGGTCGCAGAGCCGATGGTCGGTGGTGAGCCTATCTCTGATCCGCGAGTTCAGCTCGCTGACGTTGAATATCCGGTTCAATGGCCGAAGAGAGGGACTGCACCATATTTAAGGGCTCTCGGCATAGGGCGAAAATAATGGTCGCCCGACTTAAGATCGAGGGGGAGATGGTGAGAGGGAAGTTTCTTTCCAGGACGAGCAGGTTCTCGGTCCGAGCCGAGCTGGTGGAAGGCCCGGCCGAAACTGAGAGCGAAACTGAAAAGCTCAATTGCCACCTTCCAAACCCCGGCAGGCTGAAAGAACTCCTGGTACCCGGGGCGGATCTCCTCCTCGGCCCTGCGAAGAGACCGGACCGACGAAAGACGAAGTTCGACCTCTTCGCCGTCGTTATTGGAGGCGGGGTTGTGGTTGTCGACTCGCGAATTCCAAATCAACTCATCCGGGTCGCCCTCGAATCCGGAGATATTCAGGAGTTCGCGGGATACGAGCTCGTGAAGTCCGAACCGTCCTTTGGCAATAGCAGGCTCGACTTTCTCCTGGCAGGCGAGAAGCTCTGTCTTGTGGAGGTGAAGAGCTGCACCCTCGTCCGAGACGGGGTCGCCCTCTTTCCCGACGCCCCCACCGAGAGGGGTCGCCGCCACCTTATGGAGCTTCTTGTGGCTTGTCAGCAGGGCTACCGGACTGCAATCGTCTTCGTCATCCAGAGGGAGGACGCGAGGGTCTTCATCCCCAACGACGAGACCGACCCAGACTTCGGCGCCGCCCTCAGGGCCGCTGCAGCAGGCGGCGTTGAGCCGATCGCCCTCGCTGCACGTTACCGGGACGGGTTCATCGAACTGATCGGCGAGGTCCCCGTCGACCTCTCAGGATTCAAATAAAGTTAATTGATCCCATCTCAAGCAAACTTTATAAGGCATGATCTCCCACCTCGCTGTTGAGAACCACCCCCCGAGTAGGAAGTGATAATTTGCACATCATGGAAGGTTTTCTGCCCCATCCCTGGTGGGAGATCTGGTACGCCCTCTCCCTCCCCGTCGTTGTTTACGGAATTTACAGGATGAACAGGCTCGTGAAGGAGAGGAGGGAGACCCTCCCCCTCCTGGCCCTCGCAGGTGCCTTCATCTTCGTCCTCTCCTCCCTCAAGCTCCCCTCGGTCACCGGGTCCTGCTCCCATCCAACGGGGACCGGCATGGGCGCCATCCTCTTCGGCCCCGCCCTGACCGCGGTTCTTAGCCTGATAGTCCTCGTCTACCAGGCGCTCTTCCTCGCCCACGGCGGGATCACCACCCTCGGCGCCAACGTCTTCTCCATGGGGATCGCGGGGCCGGTGGTCGCCTACCTGGTCTACAGGGGATGCGCGAAGTCGAACCTCAACTTCTACGTCTCGATCTTCCTCGCTGCCACCCTTGCTGACTGGGCGACGTACCTCGTCACCTCAATCCAGCTGGCCCTCGCCTTCCCGTCAGCTACAGGCGGCGTCCTCGGGTCCTTTTACGCCTTCGGGACGGTCTTCGCCGTCACCCAGGTTCCTTTAGCCATCGTTGAGGGGGTCGTCACCGCCCTGGTATTCAAGTACATAATCCAGGTCAGGGGGGACGTCATGGTGAGGCTGAAGGTGATCGACGAGAAGAGGCTCGGAAAGCTGAGGGAGGTGATCTCGGCATGAAAGGAGAGCTCTTAGCCGGAACGGTGATATTGCTATTTGTGGCCGCGTTTCTCTACGTCGCCGGATCGAACACCGGAGCCGAATGGGGCGGTGCCGACGGCGAGGCGGAAGGGGTGATCGAAGAGCTGACCGGTGGCACCTACGAGCCCTGGTTTGAGCCGATACTTGAGCCGCCGAGCGGCGAGATCGAGAGCCTCCTCTTCAGCCTCCAGGCGGCGATAGGAGCGATCATAATCGGATACTTCTTCGGCTACTACCGGGGAAGACAATCCGCCGAGCCGCATCACGTTGCTGAGGAATGAGCCTTGCCCGCCACCCTCCTGGACGACTACGCCCTCAACAGCCCCCTCCGGAACAAGAACAACCAGCTGAAGCTAGGCCTTGTGGCCGCGGCCCTCCTGGTCGGGGTCTCCTCGACCTCGCCCGTGGCCCCCCTCTTCATCGCTCTGTCCATGAGCCTTGCCACAATCCGATTCGGAAAGATCCCGGCCAGATTTTACGGCGAGCTGATCCTCGCCCCCCTGAGCTTCGCCCTCTTCGGGGCTGCTATCATCCTCCTCTTCTTCGGGTCCGGACCGGATATATTCTCCTTCAACCTCCTGGGCCACCAGATCGGAGCCAGCGCCGCGGGGGCGGAACTCTCTCTCCTCGTCGTCTCCAGGACACTCAGCGGGATGTGCTGCCTCTTCTTTTTGGCCCTCACAACCCCCATGGTCGAGATCTTTGCGGTCCTCAAAGGGTTCAGGGTCCCAGACTCCTTCGTCGAGCTTTCGATGATGATCTACCGGTACATCTTCGTCTTCCTCGAGGTGGCGGTCAGAATGAGGCACGCCCAGGCGATGAGGCTCGGATACGACGGATTCAAAAGTTCTATCAACTCCCTCTCCATCCTGGCGGGATCCCTCTTCCTCAGAACCTGGGAGCAGGGCGAGAAGCTCTACATCGCCATGGACGCGAGGTGCTACGACGGAAAGCTCTCCCTCTTCGAGGAGAATAGGCCCATAAAGATCCAGGAGCTTCTGGCCGCCTCGGGATACGTCACCATCATCGCAGCCCTCGCCTACCTCTCGCGAGGAACCTGCCTGTTCTGAGGCGAAACGATGAGCCTTCTGGAGACGAAGAACCTCAGCTACACCTATCCCGACGGAACCCCTGCCGTCCGGGAGGTCGACCTCAGAATCGAGACGGGCGAAAAGATAGCCTTCGTCGGGCCCAACGGCTCGGGAAAGTCCACCCTATTTCTGCTCTTGAACGGGACCCTCCGTCCTTCCGGAGGCGAGGTCCTCTTCTGTGGAAAGCCAATCCGATACGACCCCCGCTCCCTCCGGGAGACGAGGAGGAGGGTGGGTATAGTCTTCCAGAACTCCGACGACCAGCTCTTCGCCCCCACCGTCCGCCAGGATGTGGGCTTCGGCCCTGCAAACCTCGGTCTGGCCAGGAGCGAGGTGGAGAAGAAGGTCGATCTCGCCCTCGAATACGTGGGGATAGAGGGGCTGAAAGATAGGCCGCCTCACCACCTCAGCGGCGGCCAGAAGAAGAGGGCGGCCATCGCCGGGGTTATGGCGATGGACCCCGAGGTGATGATCCTCGACGAGCCCCTATCAAACCTCGACCCTGCAGGCTCTGAAGAGGTGATGGAACTACTCGAGGAGCTGAACCAGAGGGGTACGACGATAATCATATCCACCCACGACGTCGACCTGGCTTACCGGTGGTCTGACCGCGTATACCTCCTTGCCGACGGGAAGGTCGCAGATCAGGGGAGGCCCGAAGAGATCTTCGGAAACTCGAGGCTGATCTTCGGATCGGGGCTCAGGCAGCCCATGATAATGGAGGTCTACGACGAGATCTCGAAGAGAGAGCTGGCACCACCCGGGAAAAAGCCGAGGAACGTCCCCGAGCTGGTGGGCCACCTCCGCCCGCCGGACCTCCGGTGGATGAGGGTTCCTTCCGGAACCGAGGTGGGAGAGACGATATACCCCGGCCGGACCGAGAATGGCGATCCGCTCCTCGATCAATCCGGAGAGGTGAGGGTGATCCATCTCCAGGGGGGCAGAGCGGTGGTGGAGCCCCTGCACCGACCGACGAGGATTGGCCGCGTCATCGTCTACAACACCGACCGCCAGGACGATCAAAAGCTGGACGGGCTTTTAGAGGATGGGACGATCGATCTTGTGGGGGTGATGGGAACCAGAAGCAGGGCCTTCGCTGAAAGGCATGGGATCTGTGCAGATATAGCGTCGAACGTCATAGACAAGACCATACTTCGGGCCCTCTGTGGAGACGCGGTCCTCATCCTCACAAACGGTGGGATGGTGGAGCATTCCAGGAGACGGATCGAGGATTATTGCCGGCAGAGCGGAATCTTGATCGAGGTCGCCGTCATCAACGGAAAAGCACTCGAAGAGCGATGAAACCGAAGCACTCGAAGAGCGACGATTCGATCTGACCGACTCCACCGACCCGGGCAATAGAGGCGGAACAGATCATCCTCTCTCGGGAGGAACTCGATGTGACACGATCACCTCAGAATCGGCGGCTCGATAAAATTTAAATCATTAATCAATATTGTTCCTAAGATATCTATGTCGCGGGATTTTAGTAGGAACAGTTTATAAATAAAACAGCATGGCTAACCGAAGGTTTGGATGATCCTTATCACCGACAAAAGTAGGTGTGAGCGGGTAGGGGAGTGGGGGTTAGTGAAAAATCAGTTTACCCGCTCGTGTGTATACCTCTGGCTGATTGTATAAATAGTTTTCCGGTCACTAATTCAAGACTGCCATTACATATTTCTCATATTGGCAGCACGATTGGCGATCTTTGCGGCAAAAGCGCCAGCCACAAACCCAGCGTCGATGTTGACCACGGCCATAACAGAACAGGACTGGAGCATGGAGAGGAGGGCGGCCTCACCCCTGCCACCGGCGCCGTATCCCGTGGAGACTGGAAGCCCCACCACGGGAATCTCCACCAGACCCGCCACCACTGCCGGAAGGGTTCCCTCCCGGCCTGCGGCCACCACCAGGGCATCCATATCAAGCATCTTCTCCAGGGACGGGAAGAGCCGATGAATTCCGGCTACCCCGACGTCATACTCCGCCGCCGTCTCGCATCCCAACAGTTCCGCGGTCACCCTCGCCTCCTCGGCGACGGGGATGTCGGCGGTTCCCGCTGAAAGAACCCCCACCTTCCCCCCGGAAGGCCCGGGCAGAGGCTCTTTCAGCAGCACCGCCGATTTCGCCCTCTCCTCCCATCTGATCTCAGAGCCTTCCGGGAGCGGAGCCCGTCTCAAGGCTGCGTACTGTTCTGATGAGATCCTGGTGATGAGGACCATCTTCGAAGCCTCCAGGAAGGAGAGGGCTATCTCCACCAGATCTGAAGGGCTCTTCCCCTCCGCCAGGATCGCCTCGGGAACACCGATCCTGTCTACCCGGCTCGGATCGATCTTGGCCATCTTCCCCACCTCCCGATAGGAGAGGAGGTTTGCCTCCCGGGCGGCAGCGTCCAGGGAGATCTCGCCGCGAGCGAATCTCTCAAGGATATCGTTGAGGTTAGAAGTCACCGCCCAATGTTTCGTTCCTGGGGATAAATGGTTTATCCCGAACCGGCTGTTATAGCCGACGATGAAAGTCAACCTCGATCTCCACATCCACTCGCGGTACTCCGCGGCCACCTCCAGCAAGATGGACCTCGCCACCATCGCGAAAGAGGCCGGCAAGAAGGGGATCGGGGTGGTGGCAACCGGGGACTGTCTCCATTCGAGATGGATGGCGGAGGTGAGAGAGCTTCCCGAAGAGGAAGGGCTCTTCTGGCTCGAGGAGACGGCCTTCGTCCTCACCGTTGAGGTGGAGGACTCGGCAAAGGTCCATCATCTCATAATCGTCCCTGACCTCTCCAAGGCTACGGAGCTTCGGGAGGCGTTCTTGGGCCGGGGAGCAAGCCTCGACTCCGACGGGAGGCCCACCCTCCGGATGACCCCGCCGGAGATCGCAGACATCGCCCTGGAGGCGGGCTGTCTCATAGGACCAGGCCACGCCTTCACCCCCTGGACGGGGATGTACGCCCACTATCCGTCCCTTGGGGACTGCTACCAGGATCGGGCTGACCAGATCATCTACGTCGAGCTGGGCCTCTCCGCCGACTCCGACTACGCCGACCGGATAGCCGAGCTGAGGGAGAGGACATTTCTAACAAACTCAGACGCCCACTCTCCTTGGCCGAACAAGCTGGGAAGAGAGTTCAACCAGATGGAGATGAAGGATATATCCTTCGAGGATCTGAGACGGGCGATCGCCCGCGAAGGCGGGTGCCGCCCAACGTTGAACGTCGGCTTCTGGCCGGACGAGGGGAAGTACAACCGGACCGCGTGTACGCGATGCTACACGCATTACTCACCCCAAGAGATGACCGATAGGAGGGGGAGGTGCGAATGCGGGGGTCTGATCAAGCTGGGTGTAAAAGACAGGGTGGAGATGCTGGCGGACGGCCCCGATCCGGTCCATCCCGACCACCGCCCCCCATACCTCCATCTGATACCTCTCGCGGAGATCATCGCCATGGCCCTGGGAGTCAAAAGCGTCTATTCGGCAAAGGTCCAGAAGGTCTGGAACGAGCTCGTCAGGGGAAGAAGCGAGATCGAGGTTCTGGTGGAGGCGGACCTCTCGGAGCTTTCGGCCGAAGATAGGGTCGTCGAGGCGATCCAGGCCTTCAGGTCCGGAGAGGTGATGGTGAAACCCGGCGGCGGCGGAAGGTATGGAAGCGTCTCGCTCAGGGAAGAGCATGTAGAGAAAAAGGCTGATGACCAGCGGTCGCTCTTTGATTTTTAAAAATTGGGAGTCGTCACGATTGGCTCGTGACGATCCTGACCTCGTTTCCTGAAGTTCCCGGGCCTGTCGAGTTCGCGGCCTGATCTTCGATGGTTATGTTCCCGAAATTGAATAGATCGGTCCCCGAGCAGCTCTCTCTCTGGGTCTGAGTCTTATCGATCTCGATCTTGTTATTGGCAAGGCCGTCTACATAGCTCATATCCCAGGCGAGAGCAGTCTGATCTCCGAGCCGAATGAAATCCTCGTTCCGTCTCTCATGCCTATAGTTCAGGAATTCCAGGCTCATAGAGCTTCGATTGACGATTTCGACCGAGTAGCAATCCGGTCCTCTGGGACATGTCTGAATCCAGTCTGATTTCGTCTCCTCGCAGACGGTGTAGCTTCCTGGTGGCAGGTTGCAGATCTTCCAGAACCCGTCACCACCCGTTGTGGTGACGGGCTCACGAGGGTCCGCAGTTCTGTCTCCATCCTCGTCGATGAAGATGGTCCAGTTCTCGAGAGGCTCATCCGTGGGATCCACCACCCCGTCGCCGTCCTTGTCCCAGCGCTTGTGGCCGGATAGGCAGTATATCCCGGTGTTGCAGAAGTCGATACCGGTCACGTTTTCAGTGGTTATATTGACGGGATCATAATATCCGCCCGGAGGATATGTCGGCCTCCATCCCTCCAACACCACCTCAGAGACGTTGTACTTTCCTGGGATGAGGTTGCAGATCTGCCAGTGGCCGCCGGCATCGGTGGTGTCGTTCGGCTCGCCGGTATCGAGGATGCCGCTGTCATTCAGGTCGACGAAGATCGTCCAGTTTCCGAGCGGAGGATCGTTATCGTCTCTGAAACCGTTGCCGTTCTTGTCCCAGTACTTGGAGCCGGATATGCAATGGTAGCAGACCGTGTCCACCGCGGTCGAGTCATTGGCGGTGACGGGATCGCCGCAGGCATCTGTAGCCTCAGCAACGACGATGTTCACTATCGGTTGACATAGATCATCTTTGACCACCACGTAGGTCTGGCGGGTCACATTGCACTCCCCTTTTTCAAGTTTGGCCACGCTATACCCGCCGGTTCGGTTGTCGTCGACGTTGACGTTGTAGAGGGTGAGGTTTCCGGTGTTGCAGACGGTGATCGAGTACTCGATCACGTCGTCCAGCGATACGGGGCCGGAGGTGTTAGCGACCTTGGTGACGTTTATCGACGAGTTATACTCCGTGGATACGTTGGACCATGCAACGTCCGTACTCACGGGGTCGCCGCAGTAATCGGTGCCGGTCGCCCGGGCGCTGTTGTTCACCGAACCGTTGCAGATGTCTTGTTCGGTGACCGTGTAGATCGCCGTGACGGGCACGCATTGGCCCACGTTGATCGTGCCGATCTGGTGGTCGCCGGTGCGGTTGTCGTGGACCACCACGCCGTCGACGGTGAGGGTCCCGGAATTGCAGACGGTGATCGTGTACTCGATCTCGTCGTCAGGCGAGACGGGGCCGGAGGTGTTGGCAACCTTGGCGATGCTGATTGAAGCGTTGTACTCCGTCGAGACGTTCGACCAGGCCGGACCTGCCCCCACTCGTTTGCCGCAGTAATCGTAACCCGTCGCGTAGGCGCTGTTGTTCACCGAACCGTTGCAGATGTCAAGCTCTGTGACCGTGTAGATCGCCGTGACGGGCACGCATTGGCCCACGTTGATCGTG
>Ga0209607_1002979_pt1 | contig 13190 bp, 7 predicted proteins | sample AD_UKC117_MetaG_FD_184413 | JGI IMG/M metagenome (GOLD analysis project Ga0209607, IMG submission 184413) | Active sludge microbial communities of municipal wastewater-treating anaerobic digesters from Hong Kong - AD_UKC117_MetaG (SPAdes)... | ecosystem: Engineered > Bioreactor > Anaerobic >... | reverse complement strand
CCGGTTCTTCGCCCGCTGGGGCTTCTCGTCGGTCGTCGTCCGGCGCGTGGTGTCGACGTCGGTGCTGCGGCGCCGGCTCACCCCCGGCGCGCGCCCGGAGCTCCTCGACGCGATCCGGCGCCGGCGCGGGCACACCCCGACGCGGGCGGCGCGCGCCGAACTGACGCTCAGCTTCCCGGCGGGGCCTGCCGAACCAGGCAGGTGATGCGGCTGGTGCACACGCGCCGGCCTTCCTCGTCCGAGACGACGATCTCCCACGAGCACAGCGTGTTGCCGAGCGAGATCGGCGTGGCCACACCGGTGACGAGGCCCCCGCGTGCCGCGCGGTGATGGGTGGCGTTGATGTCGACGCCGACGACGACGCGATTCGGCCCGGCGTGCATGGCCGAACCGACCGACCCCAGCGTCTCGGCGAGGACGACCGAGGCACCACCGTGGAGCAGCCCGTACGGCTGGGTGTTGCCCTCGACGGGCATGGTGCCGACGACCCGGTCCAAGGTTGCCTCGGTGATCTCGATCCCCATGCGGTGGTTCAGGGATGTCGGGTTCCGTGCCTCGAGGGTCCGGACGGCTTCGAGGAGTTCCTCAGGGGTCATGCTGCGCGGCTCGGAGGACATGCCGGCCTTTCGTCAAGGGGGAGAGGGGGCGGGCGACGGTGCCTGCGCCTAGGCTGCCACACGTGTCCACGTTGCTCCTGCTCGACGGCCATTCGCTCGCCTATCGCGCCTTCTATGCGTTGCCGGCCGAGAACTTCTCCACGTCGACGGGCCAGCACACCAACGCGGTCTACGGCTTCACCTCCATGCTCATCAATGTGCTGCGCGACGAGGCGCCCACCCACCTGGCGGTCGCCTTCGACAAGTCCCGGCAGACCTTCCGGACGGAGGAGTATGCCGAGTACAAGGCCGGCCGCTCGGCCACCCCGTCCGAGTTCGCGGGGCAGGTCCCCCTCCTGCAGGAGGTCCTGACCGCCCTGCGGGTGCCCTTCCTCGAGATGGACGGCTTCGAGGCGGACGACATCATCGCGACGCTGACGACACAGGCCCGGGCGCAGGACATGGACGTCCTCATCTGCTCCGGGGACCGCGATGCCCTCCAGCTGGTCAGTGACCGGGTCACCGTCCTGTACCCCGTCAAGGGAGTCTCGGAACTCGCCCGGATGACCCCCGAGGCCGTCGAGGCGAAGTACGGCGTGCGCCCGGAGCGTTACAGCGACTTGGCCGCGCTCGTCGGCGAGTCGTCGGACAACCTCCCGGGAGTGCCCGGCGTCGGCCCCAAGACGGCGGCCAAGTGGCTCGGCCAGTTCGGGGACCTCACCGGCCTCGTGGCCCGGGTCGACGAGGTCCCGGGCAAGGCCGGGGAGTCGCTGCGGACCCACCTCGAGTCGGTCCTGCGCAATCGCCGGCTCAACCACCTCGTGCAGGACCTCGACCTGCCCCTCGCGCCGGCCGACCTCGAACGCCGGACCTGGGACCGGGAGGAGGTCCACAAGGTCTTCGACGGCCTCGAGTTCCGGGTCCTGCGCGACCGGCTCTTCGACTACCTCGACCCAGTGGAGGAGGAGGCCGAAGGCGGCTTCGACCTCGACGCGAACGTCCTCGGGAGTGAGGACGTCGCCGGCTGGCTCGCCCACCACGCGCCCGAAGGATCCCGCGTCGGCATGCACGTGTCCGGGCAGTGGGGCCGGGGGACCGGGGAGGCCACGGCAGTGGCGGTCGCGACGGCAGCCGGCGTCGCGGCATACGTCCCGTTGGTGGGGCTCGACGAGGAGGCGGAGGGCGCGCTGGCTGACTGGCTCGGGGACGCGAGTCGCGCCAAGGTCCTCCACGACGCGAAGGGCCCGATCAACGCACTTGCGGCCCGTGGGCTGCCCCTGAGGGGAGTGGTCAGCGACACCGCGCTCGCGGCATACCTCGTCCGGCCCGACCAACGGTCCTACGACCTCGGTGACCTCGTGCTGCGTCATGTGGGGCGGGACCTCAAGCCCGAGGTGGCCGCACAGCCGCAGGGGATGCTCGACTTCGCGGCCGATGACGATGCCGCGGCCGACGACGCGATGGTGCGGGCCCGGGCGACCCTGGACCTGGCCGACGCCCTCGAGCAGCAACTCGAGGACATGGGAGGCGATCGGCTGCTGCGCGACGTCGAGCTGCCGCTCGTCGACGTGCTGGCCACAATGGAGCGGACCGGAATCGCCGCCGACCTCGACGCACTCACCTCCCTGGAGAGAGACTTCGCCGGCAAGATGGCGGCCGCCCAATCCGATGCGTATGCCGCGATCGGCGGTGAGCAGATCAACCTCGGCTCCCCGAAGCAGCTCCAGGTCGTGCTCTTCGAGACGCTCGGGATGCCGAAGACCAAGCGCACCAAGACCGGGTGGACGACGGATGCGGAGGCACTGAGTGACCTCTACGCCAAGACCGAGCACCCGTTCCTCGAGGCGCTGCTGCGGCACCGCGACACCTCACGCCTGCGGGTCACCGTCGAGGGCCTGATCAAGTCGGTGGCCGAGGACGGCCGCATCCACACGACCTACCTGCAGACCATCGCCGCGACGGGACGGCTCTCCTCGACCGACCCCAACCTGCAGAATGTCCCGATCCGCACCGAGGAGGGCCGGCGGATCCGGGAGGCGTTCGTCGTCGGTGAGGGCTTTGAATCGCTGATGTCCGCCGATTACAGCCAGATCGAGATGCGGATCATGGCGCATCTGTCCGGCGACGAGGGCCTCATCGAGGCCTTCCGGACGGGGGAGGACCTGCACCGGTTCGTCGGGTCCCGGGTGTTCGGCGTGGAGCCGGCCGATGTCTCGTTGGAGATGCGGGGCAAGGTCAAGGCCATGTCCTACGGCCTGGCGTACGGCCTGTCGGCCTTCGGGCTGTCGCGCCAGCTCACGATCTCGGTCGACGAGGCGCGCGGGCTCATGGACATGTACTTCGATCGGTTCGGGGGAGTGCGGGACTACCTAGCCGAGGTCGTGGCGCAGGCGCGGGTCAACGGCTACACGGAGACGATGTTCGGGCGACGGCGCTACCTGCCCGACCTCACGAGCGACAACCGGCAGCGGCGCGAGATGGCCGAACGCATGGCGCTCAACGCCCCGATCCAGGGATCGGCCGCCGACCTCATCAAGGTCGCCATGCTCGGGGTGGACCGATCGCTGGCGGACGCCGGGCTGAGGTCGCGGATGCTGCTGCAGGTCCACGATGAACTCGTGCTCGAGGTGGCGCCGGGTGAGCGCGAGGAGGCGGAGCAGGTGGTGCGTGAAAAGATGGCCGGGGCGGCCGCTCTCGACGTGCCCCTCGACGTCAGTGTGGGCCTGGGCCACTCCTGGCACGACGCCGCGCACTAGGCCGGGACCAAGCCACGAGCAATAGGCCGTAGGCCATGACAGAGATGCCGCCGACGGCCATGGTCGAGGCAATCTCCGCCGGCGAGTCGTGACGCCAGAGCACGATCACGAGCGTCACCGCCGCTGCTGCGACCCACACGGCATACCCCAGACGATGATCGCCGCGGGCCAGGCGCCAATAGACGAGGACCTGCGCCACCGACCACGCGGACCCTGCCGCCGTGAGGAGGGGGACCAACCCACTGAGGTGGGTGTAGCCGGGGCCTCCAGCGATCCGGACGAGGACATCCGCCCACACGGCTGCGATGGCAATCGCGGCGACACCCATGAGGACGGTTGCGCCGGTGGCCTGGAGGACAGTACGCCGGCCACGGGATCGCGCCATGCGGGGGAAGAACAGTGTGGCGAGGAAGGCGGGCCCCCAGTAGGCAGCCTTGGCGAACAGGGCGACGACGGCGTACTCGCCCGACTCGTCCGGAGAGAGCAGCGCCCGTGCCAGCGGCAGGTCCAAGGAGGTGACGACCAGAAGTGCGGACGTCGCCATCGCACCTCGCGCGACATCTCGGACCCATGTCGCGCGCCACGCGTTGCGCAGCCCGCGGCCGTGCCCGGGAACGAGCGCGAGGCAGATTGCTGCGGAGACCCAGGAGGCCAAGCAGATCGTGCCGATGACGCCGAGGACGCCGGCGCCGGCCAGCGCGGCCCCCGCTCCGGCAGCGAATCGTCCACCGGCGACGATGACGTAGACGAGTCCGAGCGCTGCGAATCGCTCATGGCCGTGCAGGCAGCCCTGGAGGGCAAAGAGGACGTAGGTCGGTGTCACCGTGAGGGCCACGAGTAGCAAGGGCATCAGGCCGTCGACGTCCAGGATTCGGCTCAGCAGGGGAGCTGAGACGATGACGAGCGCGGTGGCGGCCAGCCCCAGTTTGATGCCTGTCGCAAGGGCCTGCGCCACCGACGCCTGCACCGGGATGTCACGGTCACGGGCGAAGTGGCGGGCGGCGACCAGTTGGAGAGCCAGTGCCAGCACGCCCGCGATGATCGTCAGGTTGAGGAGTGCGGCCGTGGCACCGAGCGCGTCCGAGGTGAGAGTCCGGTTGAGGACGAGAAGCAGGGCATAGCCGCATCCATTGGCCACGAGGGTAGCCAGCCCAATCAGGGCAGCAGAACCCCCGGCCGTCCGCCATCGGGCCCCTCGCGGAGAGATGGTTTCGTGACGAGTCTCTGTTGCCATGGCCGTTTCCGTCGGGGCTTGCCGCCGATTTGGCAGCGGCTGGCTAGACTACCCGCTGACCCAGCCCCTTCCCGTGACGGAGCACAGTGCCTTCTTTCGCCCTCCGTGGCTTGGTAGAGGAGCGGAGATGGGGGAGGCGGCCAAGCGCTGAGTTTCTGGTCTTGTCCGTGTTGGCGGTCGTCGCGGCCATCGTCATCACGTGGAACGATTTCGGCGTAGTCACGCCCCTGACCAAGCCAGAGGTCTTCCTCGCGCCTTGGCAGGCGGGAGCACGCTACGCGTCGGTCTGGAGTGACAGCCCCAACCTCGGCACCGCGAGCTTCAATGTGGGGCTGGCGCCGATTGCCTGGCTGTTCGGTGTTCTCGAGTCCATTGGGTGGCCCGCTTGGTTGGCCATGCGGGTCTGGTCGACGGGCATCTTGGTCATTGGGGCCTGGGGAATCCGGCGCCTGTACGTCGATCTGACGCACGGAACCAGTGCTGACACCGCCGCTGCACGTGTCGCTGTTGCGGTTCTGTGGGTGGCCAATCCCTACACGGTTGTCGGCGGGGGAACGCTGCCAACGAACTTGCCGTATCACCTCCTGCCCTGGTTTGTTCTCTTCCTGTTGCGAGGAGCTCGGTCTCCTGGGTGGAGATGGGCTGCGGCATCAGCACTGGTTCTTGCGGCGATGAGTGGAATCAATGCCGGGGTGGTCCCGGCACTCCAACTTGTCATCATCCTGCCAGTCGCCCTCCACGTCCTCATCATCGAGCGATTGGGATGGCGTTCTCTGGCTGCCCAATTGGTGCGTACGGGTGCGCTCTATCTCGCCATGTCCTTGTATTGGCTGGTCCCCAGCTTGTTGGCCCTCCGTGTCGGAAGCGCCATCGCGTCTACGACCGAATCGCTCGAGGCCATCAATTCGGCGAACTCCTTCACGGAAGTGCTGCGCGGTCTTGGCCTTTGGACTCTTTATGGCCGCGGACCCGAAGGGCCCTTCCAGCCCGGGTACCAGTCGTACCTCACGGCGCCTGTCATCGTCGTGGCCTCGTTCGGTCCGGTTGTTCTTGCGGCCCTTGGTGCCCGCCTTTCCCGCGCTCCAGCACGACTACTCGCCATGACTGCTCTGGCCACTGGAGCACTGGTGATGGTCGGCAGCCACCCCTTCGCGAATCGCACGACCTGGGGGTCTCTTCAGTTGTGGCTGCTCGAGAACGTCCCAGGCCTCATTGCGTTGCGTACGACGAACAAGGCCGGAGCCGTCCTCATGCTGGGCATGGCGATCCTCGGCGGCCTGGCAGTGGCCGAGATCGTTCCTCGGTTGGCTACCCGGCCGGTTCGAGCGCTAGCGGCATTCCTGGCCGGAGTCATGGTGACGCTGGCCGTTTGGCCTGCATTCAACGGCACGTTGTACGAGTTCCGTCTCCCGATCCCCGACTACTGGGAGCAGGCTTCACGAGCTGTCAACGACTCCGGAGTCCGTGCCGATCAACGGGTCCTGATTGTGCCGGGTATCCACTTGGCGGACTATGACTGGGGCTACGCGGCACCGGATGAACTCGGACAATCTCTGCTACGGCCGGAGCATGCCTTCCGAACGACGATCCCAAACGGCAGCCCATACTCGGCGAACCTACTCGGGGCCGTGGATAGGGCGCTCCTGAGCGACGATGCACCACCAGGCACCATCTCGACCCTCGCTGGAATGATCGGGGCATCGGAGGTTCTGGCCCGCTACGACGTCCAAACGCTTTCGTCCGAGGCCGGAGCGTTGGTAGAGACGAACCTCAGCGCCGATGCAGGTCTAGGACGTGAGGACGGTTTTGGCCCGGCCGCTCGCGCGAGTGCCTCGGCCATCACACTGAGGCCCGTCATGTCAGATCCCTCGGTGCTGGCACTCCACCCTGGCAATCGGGCAGTTGTCGTGGACGGCGATGCCGATGCCGTCACCGGTCTGGTCTCATCAGGCCTGCTCGGTGAGGCTTCCGCCATGCTCTATGCCGGTGACATCACCCCGGACACCCTGCGTACCGCGGTCAAGGACGGTGCGGGCGTCGTTCTCACTGATACGAACCAGCGGCGCGCTTGGAGTTCCTTGGAGCAGACGCGTCTGGGTCCCCTCGTTTCGGACGATGAATCCGCTCAGGGTTCCCTGGCGCTGTTCGGAGCAGGAGGCCAGACGGTCGTCACCGACGCGCCCGGCGTGAAGGTAACCGTGGCTGGGCAGGGGCTGTTGTTCGGACCATTCGAAGACGGGGACCCACGGCGGGCTCTGGACGGCGACCGGACGACGACGTGGCGGTTCGGAAACTTTTCCAGTGGTGCCGGCAACGCCATGACCATCAGTTTGGCCCAGCCTCGGAGGGTTCCGGCGCTGCGGCTGCAACCAGCCCAAGACGGGGGCAATCTGATCACAAAGGTGCTGGTACGCACAGCCGGGCCTGCAGGGGCTTGGAGCAAGGTCGTCGAACTTGGCCCTTGGGCTGCTTTCCCGACCAGTGTCGAACTCCCAGAAAGCCCCATCTCCTCAGTCACGGTTGAGGTCACCGCTGTCTCCGGTTCGGGGATCGGCCCCGTCGGCTTCTCGGAAATATCTTTGGACGGCGTCGATCTGCGCCCGACAGTTCGGATGCCGGTCGACCTGGTCAGGGAGCTCGGAACCTGGACTGGTCCTGACCTGCAGGCGCTGCAGAACGCGCGCCTCGACATTCTGATGGAACGTCATCAAGGAGGTAGGTCGGATGCCGATGAGGGCACCCTGCGACGATCGTTTGGTATCCCGACGCCCCGGGAGTTCGAGGTGAGAGGAACGCTGAGGCTGGCCGCTGGTGCCTCCGACGTCGACCTACTGCAGTTGCAGGGGCTCACGGATGCGGTCACCACCCGCGCGAGCTCGCGAGCGTTCAACAACCTTGATGTCCGAGCCGCGAAGGTGCTCGACGGCACGGAGGACAGTCCGCTGTTGTCGACCGCTTGGGTGCCCGGGGGTTCAGTCATCGGCGAGTGGATCCGGTTCGCCTTTCCCGCCCGACAACTGGATGGCTTCGACATCACCCAATCGGAGGCCGGAGCATTCGCCAGTCGCGTCCTGGTGTCCGTCAACGACCAGGAGCCCATGGAAGTGAGCCTGTGGCGGGGGCGGTCGCACGTTGCTCTCCCCGACGTGGGTCCGGTGGATCGGGTGTCAGTGCTCATTACTGCTGTTGAGGGCGAGGGACTGGTTCAGTTCCGTGACATCAGTCTTCCCCGGCCGGAAAGGTCCGGCGCCGAGCCCCTTGAGTGCGCAACCGTCGCACTTGTCGACGCACGACCGCTTCGTGCCCGGATCGCAGAGCGGTCCGACGATCTCTTGGCGGGTCAGTCTGTTCCGTTGGAAGTGTGCGATGGGGCGGCCTTGCGGTTGTCATCGGGCGACCACACGATCGTCAGTGCGGGACCCTTCACCTTGGATTCGCTGCACCTTTCGAGTCCCGGGACCAGGATCCCGGGTCCAAACCCGCCACAGGCCAAGGCGGTGGCCATTGAGCGGACCGCAACGCGTACGAGCCTTACCGTGTCAGGCACTTGTGATCCCTGCTGGTTGCGGGCCGGCATCGGGTATGGGTCGGGTTGGGACGCCAAAGTGGCGGGGCGGACCCTGGGGGACCCGGTCGTTGTTGACGGCTACTCGTTGGGGTGGCGACTGTCGGCGGCTGACGGTGATCGGATCGACGTGACGTACCGTCCCGCGGCTTGGGCGATGGGAGCTTGGGTCGCCAGCCTCGTAGCGATCTTGGGCGCATTTGCCGTGATCCTGCGGAGCCGCCGTATGTCCATTGCGGCCCCAGGCTTCGAGTCGGCCCCGGCGGCGCGCACGAATCTCGCAGGCCGAAGGACGGCAGGACGGGCTCCGTGCTCGCGCGGCCTTGCAGGGTCGGTGTTAGGACTGGTGGTGGCGCTGATTGCTGGACCGCTCGTGGGAGTGGTGGCCGGCGCCGTCGGCTTCGTATACGCTCGCCGGCCCCGGGTCCTGCTGTCGCTCGGGTTCGCCCTGATCGCGTCCCTCGTGCCCGCATGGTTCCTCGGGAGCTCCGCAAGCCTCACGGACGGAGCTGCTCGGGTTGCTGAGAACCGTATCGCGTGGAGTCTGGCCGCGCTTGGCTTGGGGCTCTTGACAAGTGGAGTCATCTGCGAGGCTGTGAGGGGTCTCCGGAGAGAGGAAGTGGTCAATGAGCAATGACCCGAGGTCGAGCGTCGCGGGGGCACCGGAACCCGATCTCAGCGATACCCCGAGAGAGTCGCGAAGGGCCTCGACCGGGCAGGGGACGGTTCGGTCGAAAGGGGCTCCGTTGTGGTCCTGGCCCCAGAGACTGGTACGAGCTTCCGCGCTTCTCCTTTTTGTGATGAGCGGCATCGTCTGGATGCGCCCGGTCAACATCCCTGGGCGAAACCTGCAACCATTCGGGTGCGGCAGTGCGGCCAATCCGATGACCGGGCCTCTTGCGGAGATCCACTGCATGGACGCCATCGGTTCGTCTCGCGCATTGGCCCTGTGCCTACTCATCGGTGCTGGCCTCCTTCTTGGCATTGGTGAGAGTCTGGTCGCGCGCTTCCCCAGCTACTCGGCGCGTATGGCTTTGGCTGCCAGCACGGGAGTGCCGCTGGCGGCGTTTGGGGCGTGGAAGCTCGTTGCCCCGATTGCCACCTATGGGGGCGACGGTGAAGTCATCCAGTGCGGAACCGCACTCGCGCCCACCGGCAATCAACTGGCTCGGGGTATCTGTGCTGGCTTGCCAGCGGCAACGGCTGTAGATGGCTTTGTGCTCGTGGCGGGAGGACTGGGGGCCGCGATCGCCGTGTTCTTCGTCATCGGGTGGGGGCGTCAGGTCGAAATGCCACAGATGGACGATGACCAATGAGCGGAGAAGCCGACGGCTTCAGGGGGTACTACAGATCGAATGTCACCTTCTTGAGCCACCTCGATCGTCGCCTCGCCATCATGGTGGAGGCTGTGGTTGCAGAATCCCCATCGTCCGTTCTGGACATCGGATGTGGTCGTGGGTTCCTGCTCGGGGTGCTCGCAGAGAAGGGGCTAGAAGGACTCAGTGGAGTCGATGTTTACGACGACCCCTCCCAGGGCCGCTTCCGGTACCGACAGGCGGACGTCACAGAGGGCCTGCCGTTCAACGATTCCGAGTTCGACTGTGTCGTCGCCGGCGAGATCATCGAGCATGTGCCAGATCCAGATTCCTTGCTGCGAGAGATTCGCCGGGTTCTCTCGCCACAAGGCCTGCTTGTCCTCTCAACACCGAATCTGGTGTCATGGGCCAACCGAGTCCTTGTGCCCCTTGGGATTCAACCACTCGGCACTGAGACCTCAAGCGAGATTGCCCTTGGAAGGCGCCTCAAAGTGTTGGGCCAAGGGAACCAGGTTCAGGGGCACTTGAAGGTCTTCACGCATCGGGCCTTGTCCGAGATCCTTCAACGCTATGGCTTCGAGATTGTGCAACGGCGTGGGGTCCCGTCGATCTATCCCTTCCCTGTCGACGCCGTTGATCGGCTCCTGTCGCGTCGTGTCTCAATCGCATCAGGCCTCGTGTACTGCGCCCGATCTCCGGCACCTCCGTGGCCGATCCCAGTTGCTGGGCGTCGGCACATCGAGGCCTTCGGCGAGTGATCGTGTCGTCACGAAGGCGCGTCTGTCATGGACTTGGGGTCGGCGATGCGGAGCCTGACGGTCGCGTCCTCATGACGCTTCGAGCCTCGCCTGCGAGCCACCTCCAGACAAAGTCCGCGCCGGATGGTGTCCAGTGGACCCCATCCGTCCTCAGATGGACGCCGTCCCTGGTCTCCGCATAGGAGTCGCCATCGCAGACGGCTTCCCTGAGGTCGAACAACAAGACATCCGGGTTGTTGGCGGCATACTGGCGGATGACTTCGTTGGCCCATCGCTGGCGCTGAGGGTCGTTCACGAACCGGGGAGTGGGATCTAGTCCGCTGTCAACCTTGGCGTAGCAGGGGATGGTCATAATGCCCACGGCCTTGGCGTGCTTGCGCATGTCCTGGAGGTCCGTGTCGATCCAACTGCGCATGAAGTCGGCATAGCTGCGTGTACCAAACACGTAGGTCTTGCCGTCGACCAGATGGTCGAACAGTTCCCCGTTTCCCGGCATGAGGATGGCGAGGTCGGGCTGGGCTCGAGCAATGTCCTTCCGCCAGTCTGACGGCCAGTCAGCGCAGAAGTCGTGGGCGGGAACCCGCGCCCCATCCATGACGAGCTCACCCCCCGCGATGTTGCATCCGAGGCGGGTTAGTCCGCTTGCTCGGACCCCGTATGAAGAGTTGGGTGGGTACTGAGCGAACAGGTTGTAGGCCACCGAGTCTCCGAGTAGCCACACTGAAGTCGTGTCCGTCGAGGGGCCTGGCGATGGTGTCGTGCCCGAGGACGCCGGCGAGTTGGGAAGTGGGGCGTCGGCGCTCGCGGTCGCAATGGTCGTGTCTGGGCGCGGGGGAGCCACAGCGCCACCCGTCGTGGTGATGGCTAGAGCGGCACAGGCAAAGACGGCGACCAATGCCGCGGCTAGGGCGCGGGGTGTCCACGGCCCCCGGTGACGGTTCCCCTGGGCGGTCGGAGACCATCGGCGCACAGGCCTTTCCACAAGTACATACGAAAAGGCCGCCACGATCAGTGTCACCAGGATTCGCATCAGCAGCAGCGCGTTTCCGGAGAGTCCGGTTCGAGTCGGCGTCAAGATGACGTAGAGCGGCCAATGCCAAAGGTAGACGCCGTAACTGATCCGCCCGAGCGCCTGCAGCGGTTTGATCGCGAGTAGATCTCCTACGATCGTCCGCCGCGGAGCCGCTGCAGCCATCACCAGTGCGAGAGAGAGGACCGCGACGGCAAAGAACCCGCCGCGGTACATCCACGGGTCGTTCTGGTCGGCAACGAAGAAGGCGATGAGTACCCCGGCTGCACCCACCGCCCCGATCAGCTCGAACAGACTGGCGCGGGTGCGGCCCGGTTGGGCTGTCGTCCACCATCCCCATCGGTGGGCCACGACGGCGCCAGCGGCACCCACGAGTAGCGCCTGCGCACGTGTGTCCGTGCCGTAGTACACGCGGGAGGGATCGATCCCCGGCGTGTAGAGGATGGCCATGACCACTGCGGAGATCACGACACCGCCGGCAGAGAGCACGAGGACGGCCCGTCGCCAGCGAGGACCGTTCCCGAATCTCTTCAGAAGGAAGAGCAGAACGAGGGGCCACAGGACATAGAACTGCTCCTCGATGGCGAGGGACCACGTGTGAAGCAGTGGCGTGGGGGTCGAGTACTGCTCGAAGTAGGAGATCCCGTTGACGATGAAGTGCCAGTTGGCCGCATAGGCGAGGGACGCAAGCATGTCGCCACGAAGCCGTGAACGCACGATGTCAGGGGCGAAGACGAGGGAGTAGAAGGCAACCAATCCCAAGACGAGCACGAGCGCCGGGAGCAGCCGGCGTGCTCGGTGAAACCAGAAGGTCGCCAGGTCCAACCCGCCGCTCCACCGGGCCTCTGTGAGGAGCAGCGTGGTGATCAGGTAGCCCGACAGAACGAAGAAGACATCGACGCCAAGGTACCCACCCCTGACGGACGTTCCTCCGTGATAGAGCAGCACGGCGACGACGGCGAGAGCGCGAATCCCATCCAGCGCGGGCCTATAGGGCAACTTGACAGGCGAACCCGATTCAGCGCTCATGGCTCACCACGGGGCGAAGGAGTGACCAACGACGGACCATCCACATCCGGAGCGCCCGGCTTGCCCGCTCCTCGACGAGTTTGTGAATAGCGAAAGAGACAACGATCACCAGACCCGTAGCCAAGAGCATCGATGATGTCCGCCCGACATGCGGCGTCAGGGCGTGAATGAGTGCGTATCCGATGAACTGGTGGGTGAGGTACAGAGGGTACGAAATGGCGCCCAGGAACAGAAGGGGACGCCAGCGGAGCAGACCGACAGAGCGGTAACGGGTGATACAGAGGAAGAGGGTACTGATCAGGGTGATGACCACCGCGTGGCGAAGGTCGATGATGAGGGTCGAGATCACTGCTCCAGCCACCAACACAGGCACTGTCGCCCGATGGAGGCGACGTCCTTGCGAGATCATGGCAAGGATGCCCACCGTGAACAGGCTGGGGAACTCTGCCCCCGTGAGGATGACCAGCCGCCAGAGCCCCGAAGTGCGGCCGCCCCACGCGTACACGGCGGCGACGACCAGCCCGACGGCAACCCAGCCGAGGGCCACGGTGACGATCGCTCGGTCACTCGTCGCTCGGCGCCAGACGGCCAGCACAATCAGCGCGTAGAACAGCAACTCAACGGAAAGGGACCAGTACGAGTCATCGATGTGGCGAACACCAACAGCCGCCTGCACCATCGAGAGGTTGGTGATGATCTCCGTGGGCGTCCGTTGGAGAAGCGCGGGGCCAAGAAGGGCGACTGTCAGGCTGGTGAGTGCGATGGCTGTCCAATAGGCCGGAAACAGACGCGCGAACCGGGCGATCGCGAACTCAGCCGCTGATCTGGACCGGCGAGCAGTCATCAGGATGACGTACCCACTGATCAAGAAGAAGAAGGGAACTCCGTAGCGACCGTCTTCCCACG
>Ga0209607_1002978_pt1 | contig 13195 bp, 12 predicted proteins | sample AD_UKC117_MetaG_FD_184413 | JGI IMG/M metagenome (GOLD analysis project Ga0209607, IMG submission 184413) | Active sludge microbial communities of municipal wastewater-treating anaerobic digesters from Hong Kong - AD_UKC117_MetaG (SPAdes)... | ecosystem: Engineered > Bioreactor > Anaerobic >... | reverse complement strand
CTTCACCTTTTCGCGTGCCTGGTCTACGGCGCGCTCGACGAACTCGACGCCCAGTACCTTATACCCCGCACGGGCAAGATGAATCGCCAGGTCGCCCGTGGCGCTGCCAAGATCAAGCACCATTCCGTTTGGCGGGAAGTCTTTGAGCAGCTGCGCCATCGCTGGCTGTGCCTTGCCAACCTCCCAAGGGGCTGTGTCACCATAAACCATATCGAAAAACGCTAAAGGATCGTCACCGAACCTGCTCATATGAACCTCCAATTGCTTTGTCCAATGTCTAGATAAGCCGTGCCGCAGACTCGTCATCATTCTGTTCCGGCCTATTAAGTAAACCGTAAAAGGTTTTGGGAATTAGACCCGAAGGGTTTCGCATCAATTTAGTCGAGTATCCTGGGTTTCAAACCCTTCGGGTCTTCTGAAAACTTTCTACTGATCACTTAAATTGACGGCTTGGGCATGCCGTTTTGCAGCAGCGATACACAGGAGACTGGCGGTGCATCTGGCGCGCGGCGAAGGTTACTGCCACTGACTTAACGGAATTTCTATCCATGTGGCGCGCGCCTTGGCCACCAGCGCGCCGTCAGCCGTGTAAATCGCCGAGCCGGCGAAGCGCTTTCTCCCGTCTGTACCGATGGGCCAGGCAGCAACCACCAGGGCATCGCCCGGCGAGACGTCGCGAGCCACCGATACACACAGTTCTCCCAGGACGATTCCCAGGCCATCCGGCAGCGGCACGAGAGCAAAACCGCTCGGGCAATCCAGGGCGGCCCACAGGTACACGGGATCGACATGGCCCGAGGAATCCGCCAACGATGGGTCGGGCGCCCAGGGAGCGGCAATTATATCGACGCCGGGAAGGGAACCAGGGAAGATCCGCAGTCCGTCGAAGCCTGACCGCTCAGGACCGCACACGAAGCACTCCGGAAACTGATGCTGGGTGAAGCCAATGAACGATTCTGCGGCCTGGCTGGCCAGTTCGTAGGAAGGCGCAGCCGGCGGCGACAGGTCAAGATTCGTCCTTTTTGCTTCTGCGATGAGCGAGGTTCCATTGAAGAGCCGGGCTTCATCAGCAGCGCTTTCAAGCCGGAGATCGGTCTCCAGCGGCGGCGGCGCTTTGAGCCGCACGGAGACCGTGCCCACGAGTCTACGAGCAGTCAAGCCGCAGGCGTATCCGCCGTTGCTGGACCGCGGCGGCCCCTGGAAACGGGTATTGATTCGGACGGTTTCAATCTGCATGCGAAGCCTCTCAACGAGTCATGGTGACGCCTGACGCTCATTGCGTAGGGTCAGAAGACGGCCGTGTGCCATTCGTTAGGTCATTCATTGTAATTGCAGAAGCGCTGTTCGGGCAATAAGGCAGCTGCATTTAGGGCTGCGGCGGTCCATCACCCTGATAGGCTGCGTCAACCGGCCACGGCCGTTCCCGTTCCCATTGCGTCTTCACATAGGGTACAATGGCAGCATGGGGATGGCATATCGGCGAGGAGCTTATCTTTGCCCTATACTCCGAAAGCCCCGAATCTCATCTTGTTGAGGCATTAGTGACCTTTCAGCTAACGAACATCAGCGTCGTTTTATTCCTAACCACGTTGCTTAACCTGGTCACGACCAAAATTAGTTGGCAGCGCCGCCGCGCCAAAGGCGGCTACTACTTCGCCTGGGGCATGGTTGCCATCACCTTCTGGACATTTTGCGCCGCGCTTGGTTATGCCGCCACTACCATCCCACTGAAACTGTTTTTTGCCAAACTGGAATATCTTGGCAGCCAACCGGCGCTGGCGCTGTTTGCCATGACGGCCCTCTCCTACGCCGATTTTGACGCTTGGCTAGAAAAAAGATGGGTCAAAGCGATCTTTATCATCGTGCCGGCGTTCAATATCCTGCTCGCCTGGACAAATAACCGCCACAACTGGTTGTGGACGCACTTCACGTGGAATCCGTTCGGTGAAAATGTTCTCATCTTCCATCACGGTCCCGCCTTTCTCTGGACGGCTCTGCTGGGTTACGCTTTCGTCGCCATCATTCTGGTCAGTTTATGGAAAGCGGCGTACCAGGGCTCCCTTTTGGTGCGGCGGCAAGCCCGCATCCTTTTTGTGGCCGCCTTTTTTGCCATTGTCAGTAACGCCGTTTACCTGCTGAACATCTCCGCGCTGGCCGGCATTGATTGGTCTTCTATCGTCTTTTCGCTGACCGGGTTCTTGTTTCTCCTGGCGTTATATGGCACCCAATTTTTGGATATCGTGCCGATTGCCCGCTACGCCATCATTGAGCGCATGGGCGCCGCGATGCTGGTGCTGGACGCGCAAGATCGTCTGGTCGATTTTAACCAGGCGTCGCAGGAGCTGTTCCAGATAGAAGCCCATCAGTTAGGCGGCGCGGTTCAGGCGGTGATGGCTCATTGGACGGCCGTTCTCGAATGGATCACCCATCCCCAGCCAGAAGCGGGCATCACGGTTACATTGGCAGATCCGCTGCAGGTACTAGACGGCCGTATCACCCAATTAACGGATCATCGCGGCCAGCAAATGGGCAAATTGATCATTTTCCGCAACATCACCGCGCTTTATGAAGCCCAACAAGCGTTACGCGCCAGTGAAGAACGGTATCGCACGGTGGCGGATTACACGTATGATTGGGAATATTGGCAGGCGCCCGATGGCCACATCCGCTATATGTCGCCGGCCTGCCAGCGTATTACCGGCTACAGCATTGCCGAATTTATGGCTGCGCCGCAGTTGTTAACCGATATTGTGCTGAACGAGGACAGGTATGTGCTGGACCAGCACACGGCCATCGCTATGGCTGAGGCGTTCCCTGATACGCCGCATCTGGCTGAATTTCGTATTCAGCGGCGTGATGGCGACATTCGATGGATTGCCCACACGTGCCAGGCGATATTTACGCCCGAGGGGGAGAACCTGGGCTTACGGGCAAACAATCGTGACGTGACTGAGGTGAAATTGGCTGAAGACAGGCTGCGCCAGACCACTGCGCAGTTGGCGGCCCTGGAAGAAAGGCAGCGTCTGGCCCGCGATCTCCATGATTCGGTGACTCAATCGGTGCACAGCCTTTCTTTGTTTTCGGAGACGTTAACGGCCGTTTTGCAAAAAGGCCATGTCGACCGCGCGCTGCACATCGCCGACCGCCTGCAAGAAAGCGCCCGGCAGTCACTCAAAGAAGTGCGCCTGCTGTTGTACCAGTTACAACCGTCCGAAGAGCCGGCCGCCGCGATTCAACTGCGCGAAGATCTCGAACTGCGGCTGAACCGCGTGGAACGACGCGCCGGTATTCAGGCCAACCTGACGGTGGACGGCGATTTGGCCAACTGCCCGGCCGCGTGGCGCAGCGCCATTTTTTGGATTATCACGGAAGCCCTCAACAACGCCCTCAAACACGCGCAAGCCAAAGAGGTGCACGTGTTGATCCGTTGCCAACTGCCAGAAGGCGTATCTGTGGAAGTGCGCGACAACGGACAAGGCTTTGAATTGGAATCGGTACGATCCGGCGGTCTCGGGCTGCACACCATGCGCGAACGCGCCGCACTGCTCGGCGGCACGCTCTGCGTGAACTCCGTGCCCCAGGCAGGCACTCGCGTCACTTTGACGATTCCTCCGGCGGCCCGGTAGCAGCGGGTAGCGCGCGGCCCCAAAATTGATTCACAAAAACGAGTGGTATAGGGCTATTTTTCCTATGGCTCTCGCGCCATCCTCTGGCTATGATTCAGGCATGGCTAACATCAATCTCCTAATCGTCGACGACCACCCCATGATGCGTGAAGCGCTCTTAGCGGCGCTGGAAGACGAGCCAGATTTCTATGTGCTGGCTGAAGCGGCCGATGGGCAGGAGGCACTGGCCTCGGCCGCGCAGCATCACCCGGATGTCATTTTGATGGATTTGCTGCTGCCCAGGATGGGCGGGCTGGAAACCATCAGCCGCCTGCAAGAGCGCCATCCGGAGATTAAGGTGATGGTGATTAGCAGCCTGGAGGACGAGTCGCATATTTTAACGGCCGTTCAATCCGGCGCGTTAGGTTATTTCCCCAAATCCGCCTCGCGAGACACCTTACTCGGCGCAATCCGCCAAGTTGCCGGTGGGGTTCCTTACCTCCCGCCAGACATCGCCCAAAAGCTGTTCAAGGGGCTGCGCGAGACAAAGCCGCGGCCGCCGGTAGAACAACCGCCCGACGCGCTTACCCGGCGGCAGACTGAGATTCTAAGCCTGTTGGGGGAAGGCCGATCAGACGCTGAGATCGCCGCCTGTTTGCATATTAGCGAAGTAACCGTGCGGACCCACGTCCACCACATTTTGCAGCGGTTGAATTTAGAATCCCGCGCCCAGGCCATCGTCTACACCGACCGCCAGAAGAAAACCGGTGCGTGAAGCTCCCCCGCTCCTCATCGCCTGACCGCTGCGCTTGGAAACCCTCCGCCCTAAACGGAGGGTTTTTATTTTTGCACACACGGGACTTTTGTTTATGCAGCGCGTAAACAAAGTTTCAACAGAAGTTCAGCAGGTGGGCGATGTAGGAAACGGCCGTTCCCCCTACAATGGATTTCATGATGATGCCTGCTACGGTGATGATAATCGAGAGCCAACCCCTCATGCGGATGGCGTTAAGCACGGCGCTTTCAGCAGAAGGCGTCACCGTTCTGGCCGAGCTGGCCCGCAGTGAGGATGTGGTCCCTCATCATCTCAGTCAGAGACCCGATTTGATTCTATATTCGCTATATACAATGGAGCAGGCGGAGTTGGCAGTGATTTCATCATTGCGGCAGACGTTCCCGGAAACGGCCGTTGCCGTGCTGGTCACCGGTGAACAAAAGGGGCAGGGGCAGGCAGCCCTGGCCCATGGGGCGCAGTTGATCCTGGACAAAACTGCCTCCCGTGATTCCTTGCTAGCCGCCCTGAATTCGTTTCACAACCTCTACTGTTGAGGATTGAAAGCAATTGTTTGGTTTTTCTTATTTCAATTTATTTCAAACCATAGGAGTTAACAATGATCTTAGTAACCATGTATCGTTTGTATAAATTAGTTCTGTACTTTGGTGCGCCGGTCATTTTCTACGCCCGCCTGGCCTGGAGCAAAGTGTGGCCGGAACGCCCACCCATGCGCCGCTTGCAAATGCAAAGCGGGCAAGGGCTGGTGGAATATGCCCTGGTCCTCGTCTTGGTGGCTGTGGTCGTCATCGCCATCCTCACGGTGCTGGGGCCGCAGATTGCAGTCGTGTTTTTTAGAGTTCAATGTCCCCTGGCAGGTGGCACGGTCGTTGATCATGGCCCCGGCATGGGATGTTACTTAGATCTCGACGCCCATCCCATTGGTGGGATTGAGAAGAGCACCGGCGATGTTTGGTGGGACTAGTAGTTCGACACCATTCTTTTGGCAGATGTAGCTGGGCGCCTCTGCTCGACTTTGTTAAGCAGGATAAAAAGTGTGCCTTTTGAATCCATTTCAAAGCCGCTCCTTTTGAGGATTGAAAGCAATTGTTTGGTCCGGTTTAATTCAATATATTGTCAAGTATAGGAGTTAACAATGATCTTAGTAACTATGTATCGTCTGTATAAATTAGCCGCGTTTTTTGGTGCGCCGCTTGTATTTTACGCCCGGCTGGCTTGGAGCAAAGTGTGGCCGGAACGCCCACCCATGCGCCGCCTGCAACTGCAAAGCGGGCAGGGATTGGTGGAATACGCCCTGGTCCTCGTCTTGGTGGCTGTGGTCATCATCGCCATCCTCACGCTGCTGGGCCCGCAGGTAGGGTTTGTGTTTTTCAAGGTGCAGTGTCCGTTGGCCGGTGGGACTGTTGTGCAATATGGACAAACAGAGTTTTTTGATTGTTTGTTAGACCCTAATGGTTCAAACGATGTTCCAAACCGGATATTAAATTTCAATCTAGAAACCGGTCAAGCCATAGATTTTCGTTAGGAAGAAATAGAACGTAATTACGCTCTCAAAACATTCATCTGATTCAACCTCCGGGTAATCTTAAATTGCCCGGAGGTTTTTTGTTTATTTGGGTGCCCGTTTTGTTGGTTGGCGAACGGCCGCGAACGGCAAACAGCCACGGCGAGGACGCACCCTATCAGGTCCGTACCTACCCCATGGGCTCATTGGAACGTCTGCGGCCCGAGTTCTTGGGCAAGCCCTATGAGGATTCCTTCAGGGCCGCGGATGTAGCAGAGCCGATACACGTCTTCGTACTGCACCACTTCGTCGACAAGCTCCGCGCCAAGCTTGTAGAGCCGAGCCAGCGTATCGTCTAGATCCTCCACGGTGAACATGACCCGCAGATAGCCCAGCGCGTTAACCGGTGCGCGGCGATGGTCGGAGGCAATAGGCGGCGCCGCGAACCGCGAAAGCTCGAGTCTGCTGTGGCCGTCCGGGGTGATCATCATGGCCACCTCGCAGCGCATGCCCCGCAAGCCGGTGACACCTTCGGCCCATTCGCCCTCAATTGTGGCTCGCCCCTCCAGGGCAAGACCTAACTCTGTGAAGAAGGCGACGACGGCCTCCATATCCTCGACCACAATGCCGATGTTGTCCATGCGTTTAACTGTCACGATATCTCCCTGGCATCTACCCCTCCCGATAAGCCATACTACGACATCAAACGGCCGTTTCCCACCCCATTCCGCACGCCGCACTCCACACGCGCCACTCCCGCCAACTGTTCCGCCTGCGCCTGTGTTGGCGCGCAGATACAGCCGCCACACCTAGATCGTCGCACCGCCGCCGGATCCCGGCCCACCTCAGCGCAGGCCCGATCAAATTCTGCCACCAATTGGCGATATTGATGAAACCCAATCGATGATACATTCCACCCGCCGGCATAGCTTGCTGTCAGGCGCAGCATCTTTGGGCCGAACGCACCGACGATAATAGGTGGGAGGGGGTCTGATTTTGGCTCACAGTAAGCCTCGGTCACGCGGTAATATGTAATACGTTATTGGACCTGTTTCATCGTACCTTCTGGATGTCCTGCTGCCCCGCACTCGCTGATGAACTTTAAGAAAATAAATCGGCAATCCACACTTGTCATGCTGAGGTCCTCCGAGGCATCCCTTTCACCTGAAATGACCAGGGTGGTAGGGATTCCTCGCTCCGAAGACTCCGCCCGGAATGACAGTTGGCTTATTACCGAAATAAATTTTTACCCTTCATTAGCGGGCGACGGCGATCTCTACACAACGGGTGATAGTTGATTCTTGTCTGTGCCCAGACTACATCAGCCATGACTTGAATCAACCCGCGTTCTCACCGCCCAAGCCCGCGCCTTGAGCGTTATCGAACCATCTTCCGCAGCAGTAAGTTGGTGTTGTAGCTTTTCCCGTAAGCGTTCCCTTGTGCGCGGATCGAGGCTGGCGCAGTAACCTGGCGCGGGCCCCGCTCCCAGGGTAAATGGCTGCCAATAGTCTTCGAAGTCGCGGAAGACTGCGTTTATTTCAATTTGTGTGATTTCAATTTCCCTTAGCCCGGCGTTCTGGGCAATCTCCGTCAGACCTTCGGGCGTGCAAAATGGAAACCGTACATCTTCCGCAAGATCCACAGCGCTGGGATCAAGGAAAATGGCAGCTTGCCAAAACTTTCGCATGAACTCGACGCCCCCACCTGGATAGTCCCACACGTAGAAGGCGATGATTCCCCCCTGGCGACAGACCCGGCGCATCTCCAACAGGGCCTTGTAACGGTCAGGAATAAAATTTAAGACCAATGCTGAGACAATCACGTCGTGACTCGAAGCTTCAAATGGTAGATCTTGCGCATCTGCAACATGAAAATGAACACGAGGGTCTTTTTCCTGTTGCATGGCGAGATTGATAAACCCTTCAGAGGGGTCAACACAAACCTGACTTCGAGGTTGGCATCGAGCGAGTATTTCCCTTGACAAGGCGCCTGTGCCACAGCCCACTTCTAACCAATCACGCCCTGGCTGAACCCCTAGCCAATCGAGAAATCGGGGCGCCAGTTGTCGACTCCAGCGGCCCATATACCTGTCGTAGCTTTCCCCGGTACGCCAGGCATCATGTCGGGAATTTGTGCTCATCGTCCCTTGCCTCCGTTAATCCATTTCGCATTCGCCCAGGAACTCATCGCCTAAGACCCTGATAAGCTGCGCTAACCGGTCACGGCCGTTTCCCCCTCATTTGTGTGCGTTTCATTGGTGGGCAGACGGCCGTTTCCGCCAGCGTGTATCCCGTATCAAAAATACGGGGTGCAAACTCGACTAATTTTCCTGCCGGGCCGTCTAACGGATTGGGTTTGAGTGGTGAGCGTGGTCCGTTCGTCTCAAAACGCTTGTCAGGTGGACACCGAGCCCCGGCCCAACACGCGCATCAGTTCAGCCCTCTCACAGTCAGTTCCGTTGAAGAACATGCGGACACCTTCGCAGTAGTCGCACGCCCGCCCCCATGAGGAAAAGCTTTCGCTCGGCATACACCCAACGACACTTGCCTCGACGATGCCTCCATGGGAGATCACCAGGGCTCTCCCATGATCGGGCAAACGCGCTGCAATCTCCCGATGGAGCTGCGCCAGCTTCTGTCCAAACATGGCCACCACGCCGTGTGGGTTACTCTTCATGACTTCCGAGAAACGGGCGAACCCCTCATCCCATTGAACCACTGCCTCAAATCCGTCCGGTAGTGAGCAAAGCTCCTCCAATTGCTCATCAACCGCAAATCCCATGGCAATGGCCGTCTCAAACGCACGCGGGAGAGTGCTAGTAACAACGAGGTCAAAACGTCCCAAGTCAGCGCCAACTGATCGTGCAAGGTCGACACCTGCTTGCGATAAGTGCTGATCCGGCTTATTCCGCATCGAATGGCGCCGATGTTCAATGACGCGCACTTTGCCTCATCCTCCTCATTTTTGGTTTACCTGACGCCTCGATAAGCCGCACCAACCGGCCACGGCCGTTTCCCTTCCCGTTCATGCGCCGGCTTCATCGTTTGTTAGACGGCCGTTTCCTCCAGTGCAAGACCCGTAACAGTAATACGGGTCATAAACTCGAGTAATTTTCGTTCCGGGCCGTCTAACGCCTGCGTAACCCGTTTGCGAGAAAAACTATCCCCTATGCCGGTGGCTGGCCTTCAATAACTATGGCCTATGCGGGCGAATAACGCTGATCTCGCAAATCGGGTTGACGCGATGTTATGCGGATAGTTAAACCCTATACATTAATTACGTGTTGACCTTACATAGAAATATACCATCAAAAGGAGCATGATTATAGGGATATACCACCATGACGCTTGCCATGAAGTTTGAGGCGGGGTGATGTGACTGGTGGGAGTTGATTTTTGTACAGGTGTTTCTGTAGGAACGCTTTTTGTTATTTCAACGGGAGTAGGTGTACTAGTTGCCGTTGGAGAGGGTTTTGGAGTTGGAGTTTTTGTTGGAACAGATGTAGGAGCAATAGTAGGTGGAACCGTTGGTGTTGCAACCCATCCCAAAGAGAAGTTTGTTCTGTAATCAATCCAGATTGCTGCATTATCTAATCGTTTGTTAAGTGGATCGAGTTCTCTCGCCGTTTCTATGGCGTTCAGAATCCGTTGCCCGTTTGTGCTTGATAAATCGATATTATTTGGAAGCATTTGGCGAAACAAGATATGAGCCAAGCTGCTATGTAAATCAGCCGATTCTGGATGATATAGTAAAGCGTTTTCAACAATTTCAAGGCTCCTATCTGCAAAATGTTCTCGAACAATAAATCCATGTTTTTCAGATGCCAATTCTAAGTATAAATCAGCCAAAATTAGCGTGCTGAGAATATCACTGGGATCGGATGCCAGGTAGCTTTCGTAAGTCAGGATAGTTTGCCATACTGTAGGATAAAGAATGCCAAGTTGAAAATTATCATCAGTTGTTGGCTCTAGGTTGTCCCAATGCCAACGAATTTCTTTTCCTTGTATAAGCCCTCCTGCGGGCTGAGTATATCGATCAAAAAAAGATTGTTCCACTTCAAATGGTAGCCGGACAATCATATCAACAGAATTTATTACATCGTACCAACCTGCACCTGTTTCAAAGATGTAGCCAATTTGTGCAAACGGATAGTAAATACTGGGTCTTGCGATATAGTTCACATTGATTCCGACTGTTTCCTTTGAGGGAAAGGCAACATCAAATGCAGCCCACGAAATGTCGGGATCATCTGCTGAAAGAGGATTGGTTGACGTTATTATGGCAGTAGGTACGAATTCCCCATTTACCTGAACCGTGATGCTTTCAATTGTTGGATACCCGCCATAACCATTGTCATAACCACTTGGTTCGCTCATAGGAAAACGAACCAACATTATCTCCTCCTCATCCCCATGATTGTACATTTCAAAATATGCGTTGACGTGTACATAATTGCTTATATCGGGCGATAAGACCATAGGAATATCAATAATAACTTCTTCTGACACCATTTGAACAAATGTTTGTTGTGAGGGATTTAGATTCCCACCTGGGGGACTATCAGGTGGCGCGATATCTGCTACGAGGGTTTCGGTTTCTGCAAATATTAATATAATCACAAAGATAAGAATTGCAGTTAAAGTCTTGGTAAATGACATTTTTTTATATGGCATGTATGTTGGATGGAGCCGTATAACGCCAGCTTCACCTGCCGCGAGGGATGAGCCAATACCTTTGCCACTCACCAATGAGTTCCAAAAAAGACCGATCTCGCGGTCAGGTGCAAGCATTGTTAGGTGGCTATCACCAAAAATGCCCGGAGCACTGAGAAGAATGCTCCGGGCAAAAAATTCTTGAGGGAATTACTATTGTTGATTTAATGGGCTTTCTACAGGTTCTATGCGAATTTGACCATTTGTTCCCGTTGCTGTGTTTAATGCCTGCGTTCCACCACAGTGAGTAATTAGACTTACTTTGTCTACACGCATAGTGGACGCTGTTGTATCTCCATCGTTAATGCTACTATAACTTGGACTCACTGAACGAGTAGAAAAAGCTCCTACATTATTGATTGGGATGGTTACTTTAAGCCAAATATTGTTTGTATAGTTTGTGGATGTATGATCAACTACAACATCACTCCTTAAGCTAACACCAGTTTCAGCATTTTTCAAAGCAAATATGAAACGATCACCAATATCTGTTCCATAACTATAAGGACCTTCCAGCCTAATATATTGCACCCATTCCATTGAGGTAACACCGCCCGGAATCCGCACACTTTGTAATATTTCTTCATCTACGATGCGAGCAAAGAATACCAGATCGCCGAAAAAGGCACTGTGATAACCCTCATAGGCATAAAACGAGTCGTTATCGACAATATGGTAATAATAGGTACTGGGTGGATCAAAATAGGTTGTAACCTCAAACCACGGCGCGGGGCGATCAACAGGAAATTCAAAGCCTGGATTATATTGAATTAGGTTCTGACCCTCTGTACATGATTCATCTGAGAGTATAGCTGGTAAGTAAACACGGTACGGTTTAGGTGGGTCTGGGATACGATCATCAAGAAATTGGATCGGATCGAGGTAGCCAAAAGTATCTGGCAATTCAGGATAGGTGTACCCTACCCCAGGAACATAATTGGTGTTACAGGCGGGAAAGTTGGGAAAGATGTGGCCGCCGTCTTCAAAAGTACGAATTTCAAAGTGCAAATGAGAGTCGTCTTGCCCATATGGGTGAACATCAGGAAATCTTCCTGTGTAAGTCTGGTCGTAAACATAACCAATTATCTGCCCTTTAGAAACTGTCTGATTGTTACTAACCGTAGGATTTGCCAAATGCCAATACACAGACCAAACGCCAGCCGTTTGATGCCTTATTACAACAGAAATATTGTCGGTGCCGCTATCAATGTAATCAACGACACCGTTGGCAACAGCCCTAACTGGTGTCCCTGCCGTATTACCATCTGTGCGATATAGGTCAACACCTGCATGGTAAAGGCGATGCCAACCTATATCAAAGCAGGTAATGTGATTTGCACTTGGATGCACCAAGTCCAAGTTCTTGACCGCATAATCTGTGTTTTCAAGTGTTGTGCCATATTTTCCATTTATCAGTACTCTGAATTGACCATCTAACGGCCATGTCCATTGAGATGATTGCAGATTTGGAGTTGCCTGTACTTGTTTGGTAGAGATTGAAATGCTCAAAAAAAGCGCTGTTACAAGTAGCAACAGCGAAAGAAGGTAAGTTTTGTTTCTATTTTGCACGATGTTTCTCCCCTGCGGTATTACGAGATTATTTTGTTTCGGGTGGCAATAGTTCAATTGTATTCAAGATACCGTCTAGTATCTCCAGAGTTTGTTTACAGGGAGGATCGTGTGGTGGTACAGGACTATCCGCACTTATGTAAACTCGAACCACACGATCCCCATTTGGAATAAAGATGTCAGGCTTGTTGAAAGTTACTCCATTTTCAACTCTTAATCCTTGCGTACCAGCAACATTTATGATGCTTTGGCTTGTTTGGAAATCTTGTAACGAATTATCATGAGGAGGAGATGTCTGGAGTTTGAATTCTTGCTCAACAAATTGTGTAATTGGCAAATTTTCTGGATTCTGCATCATACTGATAACTACCCTATTTGATCCCCAACACTGTTGATCGTAACAGGATGGTTTCAGATAAATAGACGCAGATCGATAATTTTCATCTGCACTTGGTGACTCTCGAAGTTCTGACTCAGCGGGATACTGTAAAGAATATCCTGCAATTTTATCTGAGTAAATTTCCCATTTGCCTAATCCAGAGCATGATTCTTGGTTTATAGATTCATTTGATGTTACCGGTGCGGGATATGGGTCTTGTGACGAAATATCTGAATTTGTTTGTGGTCCGGGATAACCACTAGGTTGAGTTTGGCCTGCAACTGATTGCAGGAATGTTCCTTGCTTTAAACTGAACGCAAATAGAGCAATTAAACCAATTAGAACCAGTAACATGAGAAGGTTACTTGTCTTGTTTAATATGTTTTTCATTTTGAACTCCCTTGTTATGTTTATCTTTTGTGTGAATTATGTAAATATCTACCTTGATGGTATTTTCTCGATACTGTCTCTGCCTGTCCTTCCATCGTATTATAACATGCGGTTGGCCACCTAACGCCCCGATAAGCCGCGCCAACCGGCCACGGCCGTTTCCCTTCCCATTCCTGCGTCGGCTTCATCGCTTGTTAGACGGCCGTTTCCTCCAGTTCAAGACCCGTAACAGTAATACGGGTC
>Ga0209607_1002974_pt1 | contig 13217 bp, 14 predicted proteins | sample AD_UKC117_MetaG_FD_184413 | JGI IMG/M metagenome (GOLD analysis project Ga0209607, IMG submission 184413) | Active sludge microbial communities of municipal wastewater-treating anaerobic digesters from Hong Kong - AD_UKC117_MetaG (SPAdes)... | ecosystem: Engineered > Bioreactor > Anaerobic >... | reverse complement strand
AACTGCTGCGCATCGTGCTGGTGATCCTGATCCTGCCGCTCCTCGTGGCGCGGGCAAGGCGCTGGATCTGAGCGGTGCGGCCACCGGGCGGACGCCTCCCTCCGGCCCGATCGCGGCAGTCTCCCCGAAGCCGTTGCCCGCAGTTGACCTAGTGCGCCGCGGCGGCTAAGCCTCTCGATGGGTTACGGCGGACCCGGCCAACTGGGCTCGCCGGTGGGGAACGGAGGGCGCCCTTGGACGAAGTTCTGCGCGAGTATCTTCCGATCCTGATCTTCCTCGGGCTGGCGATCGCCCTGGGGCTGGTTCTCCTGCTCGCCGCGGTGGTGGTGGCGGTGTCGAACCCCGACCCCGAGAAGGTCTCCATCTACGAATGCGGCTTCAACGCCTTCGACGACGCGCGGATGAAGTTCGACGTGCGCTACTATCTTGTCTCGATCCTCTTCATTATCTTCGACTTGGAGGTGGCGTTCCTCTTTCCCTGGTCGGTGAGCTTCCAGCATATCGGCGAGTTCGGCTTCTGGTCGATGATGGTGTTCCTCGCGGTGCTGACCATCGGCTTCGCCTACGAGTGGAAGAAGGGGGCGCTGGAATGGGAGTGATCGAGCCGCAGGCGGCGCTGGCGACCTCCGCCGGGCCGGACAAGGAAGCGGCGGCGCGGGCGCTGTCGGACGAGCTCGCCGACAAGGGCTTTCTCGTCACCTCGACCGCGGACGTGATCAACTGGGCGCGCACCGGCTCGCTGCACTGGATGACCTTCGGGCTCGCCTGCTGCGCGGTCGAGATGATGCATACCTCGATGCCGCGCTACGACCTCGAGCGCTTCGGCACCGCGCCGCGCGCGAGCCCGCGGCAATCGGATCTGATGATCGTGGCGGGCACGCTGACCAACAAGATGGCGCCGGCGCTCCGCAAGGTCTACGACCAGATGCCCGAGCCGCGCTACGTGATCTCGATGGGCTCCTGCGCCAACGGCGGCGGCTATTACCACTACAGCTATTCGGTGGTGCGGGGCTGCGACCGGATCGTGCCGGTGGACGTCTACGTGCCCGGCTGCCCGCCGACGGCGGAGGCGCTGCTCTACGGCATCCTGCAATTGCAGCGGAAGATCAGGCGCACCGGCACGATCGTGCGCTGAGAACCGGAAGTCGGGGGAACGATGGACACGGCACTGGTCGAACTGAAGGAGACGCTCGCGCTCCGCCGCGAGAGCGCGATCCTGACGGCCGAAGTGGCGCGGGGCGAGCTGACCGTCACCACGACGCCGACGCAGATCCGCGATTTTGTCGCCTTCCTGCGCAGCGATCCCACCTGCCGCTTCACCACGCTGATCGACATCACCGCGGTTGACTGGCCGGCGCGCGAGAAGCGCTTCGACATCGTCTATCATTTCCTGTCGATGCATCTCAATCAGCGCATCCGCGTGAAGGCGGAGCTGCGCGAGGACGAGATCCTGCCCTCGATCGTGGAGCAATTCCCCGCGGCCGACTGGTACGAGCGCGAGGTCTTCGACATGTACGGGATCCTCTTCTCGGGGCACCCGGACCTGCGCCGGATCCTGACCGACTACGGATTCCGCGGCTATCCCCTGCGCAAGGACTTCCCGACCACCGGCTATGTCGAGGTGCGCTACGACGAGGAACAGAAGCGGGTGGTCTACGAGCCGGTGCAGCTGGTGCAGGAATACCGGCTCTTCGATTTCATGTCGCCCTGGGAGGGCGCGGAATACATCCTTCCCGGCGACGAGAAGAAGGGAGCGTGAGGCGATGGATTTCATCCTTTTCCTGATCGGCGCCGCACTCACGATCATCCCGATGTGGCGGCTGATGGAGAAGGCGGGCTACAATCCGCTCTGGTCGCTGGCCTGCGTCACCGGCATCGGGCTGGTCATCCTGTTGTGGCTCGTGGCGATGCGGCTTGCGCCCAAGCCGGGCGGGGGGTTCTGAGGCGATGGACGGCGGAAGCACCGACGCCCTGACGGGCGAGCAGAAGATCCGGAACTTCAACATCAATTTCGGCCCCCAGCATCCGGCGGCGCATGGCGTGCTGCGGCTGGTGCTCGAGCTCGACGGCGAGATCGTGGAGCGCTGCGACCCGCATATCGGGCTCCTGCACCGCGGCACCGAGAAGCTGATGGAGAGCCGGACCTACCTGCAGAACCTGCCCTATCTCGACCGGCTCGACTACGTGGCGCCGATGAACCAGGAGCATGCCTGGTGCCTCGCGATCGAGAAGCTGACCGGGACGGAGGTGCCGCGCCGCGGCCAGCTGATCCGGGTGCTCTATTCCGAGATCGGGCGCATCCTGAACCATCTGCTGAACGTCACCACGCAGGCGATGGATGTCGGCGCGCTCACCCCGCCGCTCTGGGGGTTCGAGGAGCGCGAGAAGCTGATGATCTTCTACGAGCGGGCCTGCGGGGCGCGGCTGCATGCGGCCTACTTCCGGCCGGGCGGCGTGCATCAGGACCTGCCGCAGGATCTCATCGACGACATCGGCGCCTGGGCGAAGGCCTTCCCGGCGGTGCTCGACGACATCGAGGGGCTCCTGACCGAGAACCGCATCTTCAAGCAGCGCAACGTCGACATCGCCGTGGTGAGCCAGGAGGAATGCCAGGCGCTGGGTTTCTCCGGCGTGATGGTGCGCGGCTCGGGGATCGCCTGGGACCTGCGGCGCAGCCAGCCCTACGAATGCTACGACGAGTTCGATTTCCTGATTCCGGTGGGCCGGAACGGCGATTGCTACGACCGCTATCTCTGCCGGATGGAGGAGATGCGCGAATCGACCAAGATCATCGAGCAGGCCATCGCCAAGCTCAACGAATGCCCGGGCCAGGACGTGATCACCCGCGGCAAGATCACGCCGCCGCGACGCGCCGACATGAAGACCTCGATGGAGGCGCTGATCCATCACTTCAAGCTCTATACCGAGGGCTTCCACGTTCCCGCCGGCGAGGTCTATGCCGCGGTGGAGGCGCCCAAGGGCGAGTTCGGCGTCTATCTGGTGGCCGACGGCAGCAACAAGCCCTGGAAGGTCAAGCTGCGCGCGCCGGGATACCCGCATCTCCAGGCGATGGACCATGTCTGCAAGGGGCACATGCTCGCGGACGTCTCCGCCGCGCTCGGCTCCTTCGACATCGTTTTCGGGGAGGTTGATCGCTGATGCTTCGCCGTCTCCATCCCGACCAGCCCGATAGCTTCGCCTTCACGCCCGCCAATCTGGACTGGGCCAAGGGGCAGATCGCGAAATATCCCGAAGGACGGCAGGCCAGCGCCGTGATTCCGCTGCTCTGGCGGGCGCAGGAGCAGGAGGGCTGGGTCACGCGGCCGGCGATCGAGGAGATCGCCCGCATGCTCGGCATGGCCTATATCCGCGTGCTCGAGGTCGCGACCTTCTATTTCATGTTCCAGCTGCAGCCGGTAGGCAGCGTCGCGCATGTGCAGGTCTGCGGCACCACCTCCTGCATGATCTGCGGCGCGGAGAATCTGATCGCTGTCTGCCGCGAGAAGATCGCGCCGAGCGCCCACGCGATCTCGGCCGACGGCAAGTTCTCCTGGGAGGAGGTCGAGTGCCTCGGCGCCTGCTCCAATGCGCCCATGGTTCAGATCGGCAAGGATTACTACGAGGATCTGACGGCCGAGAGCTTCGCCGGCCTGCTCGACGCCTTCGCGCGCGGCGAGGTGCCGCAGCCCGGGCCGCAGAGCGGCCGCTACGCCTCGGAGCCGAAGGGCGGGCTGACCAGCCTGAAGGGCAAGGAGGCGTCGGAGCGCCACAACGGATCGGTCGCCCTGGCGCTGGCGCTCGGCGACACGGTCGCGCGCATAACCGGCGAAGCGGTGCCGGCGGCAGCGCGGCCGGCGGCGCCGAAGGCCGAAGCCGCCGCGGGGCGGCCGGAGGGCCTGAGCGCGCCGCGCGGCGGTGCGGCGGACGATCTCAAGAAGATCAAGGGCGTCGGCCCGAAGCTCGAGGAGCTGTTGCACAGCCTCGGCTTCTTCCATTTCGAGCAGATCGCCGGCTGGAGCGAGGCGGAGGTCGCCTGGGTCGACGAGAATCTCGAGGGCTTCAAGGGTCGCGTCACCCGCGACGGCTGGGTGGAACAGGCCCGGAAGCTCGCCGCCGGCGAGGAGACGGAATTCTCCCAGCGGGTGGACAAGGGCGAGGTCTACTGACATGCGCCTTGGGGAGGGCTGAGGATGGCTGAAGGCCGCGGGGATCAGGAGAGTTTCCTCTCGCCGACGATGACCTGGATCGCCGCGGCGGTCGCGGGGCTGATCGTGGCGCTGGTGCTCGCGGTGATCTTCGGCGTCGGCTGGCTCGGGAGCTTCGTGCTCGGGCTGATCGTCCTCTTCGGGGCGGGCTGGGTATTGGGGCGCATCGCGGCGCCCGATCAGCCGCCCGCCATGCTCAAGTCGCCCGCGGAGATCGGGCGCAGTGCGGCCGCCGCCCCGGAAGCCGCCGCAGCGCCGCCGCCGGCCGAGCCGGCTGCGCCGCCGGCCGAAGCTGCAGTGCCGGCGCCCGTCCCGGAACCCGAAGCGGCGCCGGCGCCGGCCGACGAGAGCTCCGCGCGCGAGGCCGAGGCCGCGCCCGCGGCGAAGGAAGCGGAGCCCGCGGCCCCGGCGCAAGAAGCGGAACCCTCGCCCGCGGCACGCGACATGGCGATCAGCGAGCGGGTGCGCCAGGCCGCGCGGGCGGCCGGCGAGGCGGCCAAGTTGATGCAGGATCCGGTCGAGCCCGTCCGGCCCGCGTGCCTCGAGGCGGCGCGCGACGGCGCCGCGGACGACCTGAAGCGCATCAAGGGCGTGGGGCCGAAGCTCGAGGAATTGCTCAACAGCCTCGGCTACTACCATTTCGACCAGATCGCGGCCTGGAGCGCGGCCGAGGTCGCCTGGATCGATGCGCATCTGGAAGGCTTCCACGGCCGTGCGACGCGCGACGAATGGGTGGCGCAGGCGAAGCTGCTGGCGGCGGGCGAAGAGACGGAATTCTCGAAGCGCGCCGACAAGGGCGCGATCGACTGAGGCGGCGCCTGCCGGCGGCAGGATAAACGTCCGGCCCCGTGCCCGGACATGGAGATGAGGCGAATGCTCGCGGACAAGGACCGGATCTTCACCAACCTCTACGGGATGCATGACCGCAGCCTCAAGGGCGCGCAGTCGCGCGGCGCCTGGGACGGCACCGCAGCGATCCTCGCGCGGGGGCGCGACAAGATCGTCGAGGAGGTGAAGGCGAGCGGGCTGCGCGGGCGCGGCGGCGCGGGCTTCCCGACCGGGCTGAAATGGTCCTTCATGCCCAAGGGCAGCGACGGGCGGCCGCATTACCTGGTGGTGAACGCCGACGAATCCGAGCCGGGCACCTGCAAGGACCGCGAGATCATGCGCCACGACCCGCATACGCTGGTCGAGGGCTGCCTGATCGCCAGCTTCGCCATGGGCGCGCATGCCTGCTACATCTACATCCGGGGCGAATACATCCGCGAGCGCGAGGCGCTGCAGATCGCCATCGACGAGGCCTATGACGCCGGGCTGATCGGCAGGAACGCCTGCGGCTCCGGATGGGATTTCGACCTCTACCTGCACCATGGCGCCGGGGCCTACATCTGCGGCGAGGAGACCGCGCTGCTCGAGAGCCTCGAGGGCAAGAAGGGCATGCCGCGGCTGAAGCCGCCCTTTCCCGCCAATACCGGGCTCTACGGCGCGCCGACCACGGTCAACAACGTGGAATCGATCGCCGTGGTGCCGACCATCCTGCGGCGGGGTCCCGGCTGGTTCGCGAGCTTCGGGCGGCCGAACAACGTGGGCACCAAGGTCTATGCCATCTCCGGGCATGTGGTGAATCCCTGCGTGGTCGAGGATGCGATGTCGATCCCGCTGAAGGATCTGCTGGAGAAGCATTGCGGCGGGGTGCGCGGCGGCTGGAAGAACCTCAAGGCGGTGATCCCGGGCGGATCCTCGGTGCCCTGCCTGCCGGCGGATGTCTGTTCCGAGGCGCTGATGGATTTCGACTGGCTGCGCGAGCAGCGCTCGGGGCTCGGGACCGCGGCGGTGATCGTGATGGACCAGTCCACCGACATCATCAAGGCGATCTGGCGGCTCTCGAAATTCTACAAGCACGAGAGCTGCGGCCAGTGCACGCCCTGCCGCGAGGGCACGGGCTGGATGATGCGGGTCATGGACCGGCTGGTCACCGGCGAGGCGGAGCCGGCCGAGATCGACATGCTGCTCGACGTGACCAAGCAGGTGGAGGGCCACACGATCTGCGCGCTGGGCGATGCGGCGGCCTGGCCGATCCAGGGGCTGATCCGGCATTTCCGTGACGAGATCGAGGACCGGATCAAGGCCAAGCGGACCGGGCGCGTCAGCGCGGTGGCGGCGGAATGAGCCATCATCTCGCTCAGCTCAACATCGGCCGGCTGGTGGCCGACACCGACGATCCGCGCGTCGCCGAGTTCATGGGCGCGCTCGACCGGGTGAACGGGCTCGGGCGTCGCATGCCGGGATTCGTCTGGATGTTGGAGGGTTCCGGCGAGCCCGGGACCGGCAATACCGAGACGAAGATCGACGGCGACCCGCGCTTCGTCTCCAACCTGACCGTCTGGGAGAGCGCCGAGGCGCTGGAGACCTTCGTGTTCGGCACCATCCACCGCCAGTTCTACGAGCGGCGGGCGGAATGGTTCGAGCTGCTGGGCGAGCGGCATTTCGTGATGTGGTGGGTCGAGCCCGGCCACCGGCCGACGCTCGACGAGGGGCTCTTGCGGCTCGCGCATCTGAGGGAGCACGGCGACAGCGACCAGGCCTTTGGCTGGGCGCATCTGAAGGGAGCCGGGGCGGCGCGCGCGGAGCGCTGTGCACCGGTGGCGGCGGAGTAGGACATGAGCGATCTGCGCAAGATCAACATCGACGGCATCGAGATCGAGGTCGATCCGCGGATGACGCTCCTGCAGGCCTGCGAGGAGGCCGGCGTCGAGGTCCCGCGGTTCTGCTACCACGAGCGGCTGTCGATCGCCGGCAATTGCCGGATGTGCCTCGTGGAGGTGGTCGGCGGGCCGCCGAAGCCCGCGGCCTCCTGCGCGATGCAGGTCAAGGACCTGCGACCCGGACCGGAGGGCCAGCCGCCGCAGGTCAAGACCACCTCGCCCATGGTCAAGAAGGCGCGCGAGGGGGTGATGGAGTTCCTGCTCATCAACCACCCGCTCGACTGCCCGATCTGCGACCAGGGCGGCGAGTGCGACCTGCAGGACCAGGCCATGGCCTACGGGGTCGATTTCAGCCGCTTCCGCGAGGCCAAGCGCGCCGCCACCGACCCCGACCTGGGGCCGCTGGTCGGCACGAAGATGACCCGCTGCATCTCCTGCACCCGCTGCGTGCGCTTCATCACCGAGGTCGCCGGCGTGCCGGAGATGGGCCAGATCGGCCGCGGCGAGGACAGCGAGATCACCTCCTATCTCGGCGCGATGCTGACCTCCGAGCTGCAGGGCAACGTCATCGACCTCTGCCCGGTCGGCGCGCTGACCTCCAAGCCCTATGCCTTCACGGCGCGGCCCTGGGAGCTGAAGAAAACCGAATCGATCGACGTGATGGATGCGCTCGGCTCCAACATCCGGGTGGATGCCAAGGGGCGGGAAGTGATGCGCATCTTGCCGCGCAACCATGACGGCGTGAACGAGGAATGGCTGGCGGACCGCTCGCGCTTCATCTGGGACGGGCTGCGCCGCCAGCGGCTGGACCGGCCCTATCTGCGACGGGACGGCAGGCTCGTGCCCTGCAGCTGGGGCGAGGCCTTCGCGGCCGTGGCCGGCGCCGTGAAGGGCAAGCGGGTCGCCGCGCTTGCCGGCGATCTGGCCCCGACCGAGGCGGTCTTCGCGCTCAGGGAACTGGTGACGGGGCTCGGCGGCGCAGTGGAATGCCGCACGGACGGCGCGAAGCTGCCCGGGGGCAACCGCTCGGGCTATGTCGGCACCGCGACGATCGAATCGATCGAGAACGCCCGGCAGATCATGCTGATCGGCACCGATCCGCGCTCCGAGGCGCCGGTGCTGAACGCGCGCATCCGCAAGGCCTGGCTGCGCGGCGCGGTGGTCGGGCTGATCGGCGAGCCGGTCGACCTGACCTATCCCTATACCCATCTCGGCACCGATCGCGCTGCGCTCGACAAACTGGCGGGACAGGATTTCGACGCGATCCGCGAGGAAGACTCGATCGTGATCCTGGGCAATCGCGCGCTCGCCGGCGAGGATGGCGAGGCGGTGCTCGGGGCCGCGATGGACCTGGCGTCGCGGACGAATTCGGGCCTTCTGGTGCTGCACACCGCCGCCGGGCGGGTCGGGGCGATGGACCTCGGCTTCACCACCGACGGGGGCATGGCGGCGGCGCTCGACGGGGCGGAAGTGGTCTACAACCTCGGCGCGGACGAGATCGACATTCCCGCCGGCCCCTTCGTGATCTACCAGGGCAGCCACGGCGACCGGGGCGCGCATCGGGCGGACGTGATCCTGCCGGGTGCTGCCTGGACCGAGGAGGGCGGCATCTTCGTGAACACCGAAGGGCGGCCGCAGATGGCGAGTCGCGCCGGCTTCCCGCCGGGCGCCGCGCGGGAGAACTGGGCGATCCTGCGGGCGCTGTCGGCGGAACTCGGCGCGACGCTGCCCTTCGACACGCTCGGCGCCCTGCGTGCGGCGATGTTCGAGGCAGCGCCGCATCTGGGCGAGATCGACGTGGTTCCGGAGAACGCCTGGACGCCGGTGGCGCGCGGCGAAATGACCGGGGGCGATTTCGTCCGCGCGGTGCGGGCGCATTATCTCGTCAATCCGATCGCCCGCGCGAGCGCGGTGATGGCCGAACTGACCCGGCTCGCCGAGAGCCGGTCGCGACCCCTGGCGGCGGAGTAGGGCATGGACGGTTTCTTCGACGCGGGCTTCGGCCTCTTCCTGCTGATCCTGGCGGAATGCCTGCTGGTGACGGTGCTGATCCTGGTGGCCCTGGCCTTCCTGATGTATGCCGACCGCAAGATCTGGGCGGCGGTGCAGATACGGCGGGGGCCGAACGTGGTGGGGCCCTGGGGGCTCCTGCAGAGCTTCGCCGACTTCCTGAAATACATCGTCAAGGAAGTCGTCGTGCCCTCCGGGGCGGACAAGGCGGTCTATTTCCTCGCGCCGATGATCTCCTTCGTGCTGCCGGTGATCGTCTGGGCGGTGATCCCCTGGGCGCCGGGCTGGGTGATCTCGGACATGAACGTCGGGATCCTCTTCATCTTCGCGATCTCGTCGCTGCACGTCTATGCGATCATCACCGGCGGCTGGGCGTCGAACTCGAAATACCCGTTCCTCGGCGCGCTGCGCTCGGCGGCGCAGATGATCTCCTACGAGGTGTCGCTGGGGCTGATCATCGTCGGCGTGCTGGTCTCGGCGGGCTCGCTCAACCTCAGCCGCATCGTCGAGGCGCAGGCGGGCGACTGGGGGCTCTTCAGCTGGTTCTGGCTGCCGCATCTGCCGATGGTGTTCCTCTTCTTCTTCTCGTCGCTGGCGGAGACCAACCGGCCGCCGTTCGACCTGCCCGAGGCGGAGAGCGAGCTCGTCGCCGGCTACCAGGTGGAATATTCCTCGACGCCCTTCCTGCTCTTCATGATCGGCGAGCTGATGAGCGTGGTCTTCATGTGCGCGCTGATCTCGGTGCTCTTCTTCGGCGGCTGGCTCTCGCCGATCCCCGGGCTGCCGGACGGGGTTTTCTGGATGGTGGCGAAGATGGCGTTCTTTTTCTTCCTCTTCGCCATGGTCAAGGCGATCGTGCCGCGCTACCGCTACGACCAGCTGATGCGGATCGGCTGGAAGGTGTTCCTGCCGCTGAGCCTGGGATGGGTGGCGCTGGTGGGTCTCTTCGCGCAATACGGGTTGTTCTGGGGCGCCTACCAGCGCTGGATAGTCGGGGGCTGATCCATGGCAATTCCGCTCGACAAGGCCGCGCGCTATTTCCTGCTCACCGACTTCTTCGCCGGCTTCTGGCTCGGCATGCGTTACTTCTTCCGGCCGAAGCCGACGCTGAACTATCCGCATGAGAAGGGGCCGCTATCGCCCCGGTTCCGCGGCGAGCACGCGCTGCGGCGCTATCCCAGCGGCGAGGAGCGCTGCATCGCCTGCAAGCTCTGCGAGGCGATCTGCCCGGCGCAGGCGATCACCATCGATGCCGAGCCGCGCGAGGACGGCAGCCGCCGCACCACGCGCTACGACATCGACATGACGAAATGCATCTATTGCGGCTTCTGCCAGGAAGCCTGCCCGGTGGACGCGATCGTCGAGGGGCCGAACTTCGAATTCGCCACCGAGAGCCGCGAGGAGCTCTTCTACGACAAGGCGAAGCTGCTCGCCAACGGCGACCGCTGGGAGGCCGAGATCGCCCGCAACCTGGAACTGGACGCGCCGTACCGCTGAGGGGGACCACGACATGGCGTTCGCCGCCGTAGCCTTCTATTTCTTCGCCATCGTCGCGGTCGTTTCCGGGGCGCTGGTGGTCTTCGCGCGCAACCCGGTGCATTCGGTGCTCTGGCTGATCCTCGCCTTCTTCTCGGCGGCCGGCCTCTTCGTGCTGCTCGGGGCCGAGTTCGTGGCGATGCTTATGCTGATCGTCTATGTCGGCGCCGTTGCCGTGCTCTTCCTCTTCGTGGTGATGATGCTCGACGTGGATTTCGCCGCGCTCAAGGCGGGCATGGCGCAATATCTGCCGGTCGGCCTGCTGATCGGGCTGGTGCTCCTGGTGCAGCTCGGCTTCGCCTTCGGGGCCTGGGAGATCTCGGACGAGGCGCTGAGCCTGCGCGCCGCGGTCACCCCGCCGCCGGATCAGGTGGAGAACACCGCCGCGCTCGGCATGCTCGTCTACACGCGCTACGTTTTCCTCTTCCAGATGGCCGGGCTGATCCTGCTCGTGGCGATGATCGGGGCCATCGTGCTGACGCTGCGCAAGCGGGTCCATGTCAAGCGCCAGGACGTGCTGGGGCAGATGTATCGCGATCCCAAGACCGCCGTCACGCTGGTCGACATCAAGCCGGGGCAGGGCGCATGATCGGACTGGGACACTACCTCACCGTCGCGGCGATCCTCTTCGTCACCGGCATCTTCGGCATCTTCATCAACCGCAAGAACGTCATCATCATCCTGATGTCGATCGAGCTGATGCTGCTGGCCGTCAACATCAACCTCGTGGCATTCTCCGCCTATCTCGGCGATCTCGTCGGCCAGGTCTTCACGCTCTTCGTGCTGACGGTGGCGGCGGCGGAGGCGGCGATCGGGCTCGCGATCCTCGTCTGCTTCTTCCGCAACCGTGGAACGATCGCGGTCGAAGACGTCAACGTGATGAAGGGGTGACGCCATGACCACGATCATCCTCTTCGCACCGCTGCTCGGCGCGCTGCTCTGCGGCTTCGGCTACAAGTGGCTGGGCGAACGCGCGGCGATGATGACGGCGACGGGCCTGCTGTTCCTCGCCTGCCTGCTCGCCTGGATCGTCTTCTTCTCCTTCGACGGCCAGACCGAGAGCCGGGCGTTCTTCCGCTGGATCGTCTCCGGCAGCCTGAGCGCGGATTGGGGATTCCGCCTCGACCGGCTGACCGCGATCATGCTCGTGGTGGTCACCACGGTCTCCGCGCTCGTGCATCTCTACAGCTTCGGCTACATGGACCACGACGTGAACTTCAAGGAAGGCGAGAGCTACAAGCCGCGCTTCTTCGCCTATCTCTCGTTCTTCACCTTCGCCATGCTGGCGCTGGTCACCGCCGACAACCTGCTGCAGCTCTTCTTCGGCTGGGAGGGCGTCGGTGTCGCCTCCTACCTCCTCATCGGCTTCTACTATCGCAAGCAGAGCGCGGGGGCCGCGGCGATCAAGGCCTTCATCGTCAACCGGGTCGGCGACTTCGGCTTCCTGCTGGGCATCTTCACGCTCTATTTCCTGGTGGATTCGATCGCCCTCGACGACATCTTCGCCGCCGCGCCGACGCTGGCCGAGACGCAGGTCTCCTTCCTCTGGCGCGACTGGAACGCCGCGGAACTGGCGTCCTTCCTGCTCTTCGTCGGCGCCATGGGCAAATCGGCGCAACTCTTCCTGCACACCTGGCTGCCAGACGCCATGGAGGGCCCGACGCCGGTCTCGGCGCTGATCCATGCCGCGACCATGGTGACGGCGGGCGTGTTCCTGGTCTGCCGCATGTCGCCGGTGCTGGAATGGGCGCCGTCCACCCTGACCTTCATCACCTATATCGGCGCGGCCACCGCCTTCTTCGCCGCGACCGTGGGCCTGGTGCAGAACGACATCAAGCGCGTCATCGCCTATTCGACCTGCAGCCAGCTCGGCTACATGTTCGTGGCGGCGGGCGTGGGCGCCTATCCGGTGGCGATGTTCCACCTCTTCACCCACGCCTGGTTCAAGGCGCTCCTTTTCCTCTGCGCCGGCTCGGTGATCCACGCGATGCATCACGAGCAGGACATGCGCAACTACGGCGGCCTGCGCAGGAAGATCCCCTATACCTACTGGGCGATGGTGATCGGCACGCTCGCGATCACCGGCGTCGGGATCCCGCTCACCCATATCGGCTTCGCCGGCTATCTCTCCAAGGACGCGATCATCGAAAGCGCCTGGGCGGGAGCGAATCCCGCCGCGGGCTTCGGCTTCGTCGCGCTGGTCGTCGCGGCGGCGATGACGAGCTTCTATTCCTGGCGGCTGATCTTCATGACCTTCCATGGCGAGGAGCGGGGCGACCATCACGCGCACGAGCATGCCCACGAGAGCCCGCGCTCGATGCTGGTGCCGCTCGGCGTCCTGGCGGCGGGATCGATCCTGGCCGGCATGATCTGGTACAACCCCTTCTTCGGCGACCACGAGCGCATGAGCGCCTTCTTCGGACTGCCCGCCCATGCGGAAGCCGGCGCGGAAGGTCATGGCGAAGCGGCTACTGAAGCGGACACGCACGCGGTGGCCACCGAAGCCGCGGAGGCGGAGCCCGGCCATGACGCGGCCGTCGCACCGGAGGCCGATCACGCCGCTGCCGCGCCGGAGGCGGACCATGCCGCCGCGGCGCCCCATGCGGCCGCCGGCGCGGTCTTCTTCGCGCCCGACAACACGGTGATCGACGACGCGCATCACGCGCCGGTCTGGGTCAAGGTCTCGCCCTTCCTGGCGATGCTGCTCGGGCTCGCGATCGCCTACTGGTTCTACATTCTCGATCCATCGCGAGCCCGAGCA
>Ga0209607_1002972_pt1 | contig 13222 bp, 11 predicted proteins | sample AD_UKC117_MetaG_FD_184413 | JGI IMG/M metagenome (GOLD analysis project Ga0209607, IMG submission 184413) | Active sludge microbial communities of municipal wastewater-treating anaerobic digesters from Hong Kong - AD_UKC117_MetaG (SPAdes)... | ecosystem: Engineered > Bioreactor > Anaerobic >... | reverse complement strand
AGGAGCTGCGGGAGCGGAACATCGGGACGAGCGTGCACTTCATCGCGGTGCATACGTTCACGTACTATCGGGAGAAGTACGGGTATGCGGCGGAGGATTATCCGGTGGCGTTCGGGGAGTCGGAGCGGGTGGTGACCATTCCGCTGCATCCGGGGTTGAGTGATTCGGATGTGGGGGATGTGATCGCGGCGGTTGCGGAGATCGCCAAGTGACCGGAAGCGATAAGAATACTGGCCCTTACGAGATTGTCGAGCTCGGCAAGCAACACCTGGACGCCGTGGCGGAGCTCCATGCTTTGGCTCTTCCTCGCGGCTTCCTATCCACTCTCGGTCGCGGTTTCATCGGTAGGCTCTATCTCGGGATCGCAGCCGCAGATCACTCGGTCGTCTACGTCGCCCAGGACAGCACCTCGGGTGTCCTAGGTTTCATCTCCGGCACGCTGGATGTCCGCACCTGCTACCGGGACACGTTCCGCAGCCGAGGAGTGGATCTCGCGATCCGGATGGTCCCTAATCTGGGCCGTCCGAGCGTCTGGAAGCATGCCTGGGAGACATTGACCTACCCGATCCGCGGGGGCCGCTCTGAGGACGGCGATCGTCAGGCCGGCACGGACATCCATGCTGAACTCCTATCCGTGGCCGTCTCCGAGAAGGCGCGTGGTCGGGGGGTGGGCCGAGCGCTGATCGAGTCCATGGAGGCCACCTTTCGATCCTGGGGACACGACGGCCCCTATCGTGTCGTGACCGATGCCCAGGATCCCCGCTCCAACGCCTTCTATGTAGGAACCGGTTTCTCCCTCCTCAAGGAGTTCCGACACCACGGACATCCCATGACCATGTACGTCCGTGTCATGGATGCGGGGAACCATCGGATCACCCCATGAATGAGTTCCCCTCACCCTCCGATGTGGCGCCCTGGCTGGACCAGGACCGGACCTTCGCCTTCCTGAAGGGCCGCATCGCGCTTCACGCGATTCTGAAGGCGATCGGAGTCGGACCAGGAGACAGGGTCGTGGTCCCGGGATTTACCTGCATCGTCGTTCCGGCAGCCATCACGTACCTTGGCGCCGAGCCGGTCTTCTACGACATCATGCCCGACGGCATCAACGGCGATCCCTCTGCGGCCGTGAGCCTGTTGGACGAGAGAACCAGGGCGGTGATCCTGCAACATTCCTTTGGATACCCCTGTGAATCCGAACCGGTCCTCAGCGCCTGCGCCGACCGCGGAATCGCCGTCATCGAAGATTGCGCACATGTCCAGGGCGCCACATGGCATGGGCGGCCTGTCGGTACTTTGGGGGACGCAGCTTTCTGCAGTTTCCAGTGGAGCAAACCGGTGACCGCTGGGCTCGGCGGCTTGGCCCTTGCAAACACGGAGAATCTGCGCGTCAGGCTGGCTGAACTTCATGCGACCGTGTACCGTGACCCGGGCTTCCTGTATTCGCTGCAGCTCGACCTTCTGCTTTACTCCCATCGACTGCTGTTCGGGCCGCGCCTCTACTGGACGGCCGTATCCGCTTACCGCTGGATCAGCGGCAAGGGACTGGTGCCGGGCTCTTCATCCAATGCGGAACTCACGGACGCAACGCAGCCCGAGGGCTATGAACGCCGGTTCGGGCGGCACCGGACCCGAACACTGGTCCGGACGCTGGATCGTATCTTGCCTTCAGCAAGGACCCGGGTTGAGAACGCCGGACGGATCATCGACGGTCTGCGGGACCTTGATGTCACGATTCCAGATCCGACGCCCCACACTCAACCAGTACCGTTGCGAGTTCCGTTGATGGCGAGGGACAAGGCCGGAATCCTGGCGGCCGCTCGCAAGGAACGGATCGAACTCGGTGATTGGTTCGACCACCCTCTTCACCCCATGTCGGCGTCCTGCGGCTGTTTCGGCTACCGGGAATCCATGTGCAGGAACGCGGAGAAGTCGGCCGATCGGATCGTGAACATTCCGACGCATGATCGGCTCGGACCGGGTGAGATCCGCAGGATTCTGGGATTCCTCGCGTCGCACCGGTCCATGCTTGCGGGCTGAATCCCTGCCATCACATCGACACGGCGTTCTGCAGGATTCGCTCCAGGGCATCGGCTGCCACTTCGCTGTCGAACATCGTCGCCGCCAGCTGCCGCGCGGCACGCTCCGAGTCTGCGAGCGCCCGCTGATCCCTTACGATCTGCACGAGCTTTCGTCCGGCCGCGGCGTCATCGTCGTGAGGAAGAACATGGCCGGCGCCAGACTCCCTGAGGAGGTCCGCGAGCCATCCGCCATGATTCACCCCAACGGTGGTGCCCGCTGCGAAAGCATCGAACACCTTGTTGGCGGAATTCGCCCATAGCTCACGGATAGGCGCGACGAGGGAGATGGAGATCTGAGCTGTAGCGATCAACGCGGCGATGTCGGACTTTGGCTGGGGCGGAAGGATGTGGAACGTTGTTCCCAGCACTCCCGCCTGACGCGCCGCATCTTCCACGGCCTCGCGTCGGATGCCGTCGCCCACGGCCAAAAAGCGTATGTCAGGATCGAAATCGGCCGCAGCTCTGGCCATGGCCACCATGCTCTCCACCTGATTGATGATCCCGAACGTGCCCGCATAGAGGACAAGCGGTCGGTCACCGAGCCAGGCGTGCTCGCGCCGGAATGCCTCCCCATCCGCCTCGCGCCCCGAAAAGAGATCCGGCCGGGAGAGGTTTGGGATCACGGAGACTTTGGTTTCAGCAATGCCACGCTCCTGGACTCCCGCCTTCATGTCCGGCGAGAGGGCGATAATGGCTGAGGAGCGGCCGTAGGCCGCATCCTCGAGTACCCGGGCAGCGCGGATCATGATCGGGTTCTTCAGGGCCCCTATGGCGATTGGAACCTCCGGCCAGAGGTCGCGCACTTCGAAGACGAGCGGAACGCGCCGTCGACCGGCCACCGCCATACCCGGCAGGGCGATGGTCAATGGCGTGCTGGTCGCGAACACCACGTCGCAGGGAAGCGACATCCCGCGCAAAGCCGCTCGCCGCGCGAAATCCCCGAACTGGCCCAGCCGCCGGGCGAATCCCATTCGATTCGAATAGGCCGAACCGACAACCTCGACTCGGACGCCTTCCACGTCATGCACGTTCCAGCCGGGCCGCGGCGCCCAGGAGGGATCGAGGTAGGCCGAGGTGGTCAGGAGCGTCACTTCATGACCTCGGGCCGCTAGGCGTCGGGCGAACTCGTAGGATCGGGTGCCGCCGCTGTACTGCGGTGTCGTGAAGTACTGGTGGAGGTAGAGGATCTTCATCGCGGCGACTCTCCCGCGAGAACGCTCCGGTAGATCTCCAATGTGCGGGCGCCGACGCGGTCCAGGGACGCATCTCCGATGTGAGAGCTGCCATCGGAACGCTCGCGACGACTCAGAACCCGGATCAAGGCGGCTCCGATCAGAGCCGGATCGCGCTGCACGATCTCGCAATGCCGAACGCCCCGCAGCTGGTCCTCCACATCACCCACCGGAACCGAGACCACCGGTAGATCGCAGGCCTTGGATTCCTGGACGATGGTCGGCGACCCCTCGTAATCACTGGTCATCAGGAAGCAGTCGGAGGCCGCCATGTAGACGGGAATGAGGGCCGGATCCAGGCTGCCGTCCATATTCTCGAATCTGGCCTGCGGAAGCTCACGCCGCACGGACTCCATAGCGGCCTGGGCCAAGTCGAGACGCTTCACCTTGGGATGTCGCCCACCGTAGAACAGGACGACCGGGTCCGCATCGTTCCAGCCGATCTTGCGGCGGGCCTCTCGGATCGGCATAGGCCGGAAGATGCGGGTGTCGACCCCAGACGGGAGAACCACGGCCTTGTCGCGCCCCATGACCAGGCGCTGCTTCAGCTCCTCGCTGACGCAGATGGAAGCGTGTGCCGAGGCCGCGGACAATTGCGACATCCAGCTTTTCAGGAGTACGGAAACCGGGTTGAGCGAAGGGGTGGGATTCAGATCACTGCCGCGGAACGTGATCACCTTGGGTCGCCTCGTCGATATCACACAGAAGAAGGAGGTCATGGTGCCGTACTGCGCATGAACGATCCCGGGACGGACTTCGGCTAGAAGCCGTCGGAAGCGGGACCTCTCAGCCAGAATGCGTCCGGGCGAGGTTCGGCTCCGCAGATAGAAGGGATGGACATCCACTCCAAGCGATTCGAGCACTTCGTTGATCCTGCGGCAGAACACCATGGAGGACCCTGATTCTTCCCCCGGGATGACTGAGACGACGCGGATCGGCAGCCCCTGTTTGGACGACACGGTCATGATCCTCCGGTGTGCATCGAAGTCTGCCTGAGTTTCATGAGACCCTTCTGGGCCGTTCTCACCCAACGCACTCGTGGCTTCCACCCGGCAAGGAGACGCCCGCGGGCGCGGCCGTATGCATCCCGCCCCGTCAATCTTCCCATGGCATCGATCAGATCGATGTGGAGCCGTTGATAGAATGGTGAAGCCAGCACACCCTCCTGGTCGTAGACCGACCAACCGTCCTGGAGTACGAGTTGATCGAGGGAAGCCGCGAGGGCTTGCTCGGAACGGGAGAACATCTGCTCCGAGATGGAATCGTGCGCCCATGTTGCGTGATCGAGGAGTCCGAAGAGGGCGAAAATCCAACCGTTATAGACCACATGCCCCTCTCCGCGGCACGTCTCGCAGAAAGCAGTCCCCTGCGCCAGCTCACGCACGGTGCCGCCCTCCTTCACGGGTCTCAGCATATCGTTCCTGATTCTGAGCATCAGCGAGGCAAGGTCGCGGTCCCGGCCGATCTCCGGCAGGTGCTCGGCCACGCGCGTGAGGAACGACAGCGCCTCCCCCTGCGCCATGCCGCTGTTCGAAGATGCATAGTTCCGTGTCGGATCCAAGCGGGGGAACACGTTGTCGAAATTGTCGCGGTCGTGCAAAGCCCGTTCGATCCAGGACAGCACCGCCGCTACAGCCGGGATCCTCTCATCCTCACCCTGAAGGAAGATCCGATCCATGCTTCCAAGCCCGAACTGAAGGATCATGATAGGAAACTCCACATCACCGCCCAGGCGCGGCACGTGAAGCAGAGGCACACCTTGCAACGTACGCCCGTCCCAATCGGCCTTGGCGCGGAGATCGTTGTAGTAGCAACGCGGATCGTTCCAGTGACGACCCAGCGGCTGCGTCCTGTGAAAGTAGTCGCGCCCTCCCAGGATGGAGCCCGACGCCCGCATCAGTCGCACCAGGTCTGCAGGGTTCATCAGCCATTTCCCCTTCGGCGCCGCGATTCGACGATCTCACGGATGATCCGCGCTTCGCGTTCGGCGATCACCTCTCCATCGTACTCCTCGACGATCATCCGCCTGGCGCCCGCCCGACAACGCCGACGAAGATCGACATCGGAACCGTAGGCGTGGACCGCCAGGGCTAGAGAGGACGAGTCCCCTTTGCAGAGTAGTCCGTTATTGCCGTGATCGATGAGGTTGGCGATACCCGGGGAATCGGCGCCGATGACGGCGCACCCGCACGCCATTGCCTCAAGGAGCGTTTTGGGGTTGCCTTCGTACACGGAGGGTAGAATGAAAGCATCGCACTGACGGTAGAGATCCGGCAGATCCGCGTTGTCCACGAAGCCTGCGAACGTTATTCGATCCGTATTCGCACGCTCGCGCAAAGAAGCCGCCAACGGGCCGTCGCCGACGATGCGCAGCGTCCAGGCTGGTTCGGCATTCACCACATCCACCAACGGCAGAAGGTTCTTCTGCTCATGGAGCCTACCCACGAACAGCAGCGAGCCGCACCAGGGACGGTCGATCTCAACCGGCGAGAAGCGAACGCTATCGATCGGATTGGGCAGAAGGGTGAACCGTTCTGGAGCCGCTCCTGAATTGTCGATGAGGAATCGGAGATCCGATGCCGTCGCCGCGAAGACATGGTCCGCAGCGCCCGCGACCACCTTTTCGAGCCAGCGCGAGAATCCTGAACGCCAACCCGGCGCGCCTCCCTGTCGATAGAAGAGCGAGCGCAGATAGCCGCAACGGAGAACGAACGGAGTTCCCGTCCGCTTCTTGGCGATCGCCGCGGTCCACGATCCGCTGATCTGGGTCGTCCGAAGCACATCCAAGTCACTGTACTCGTCCGGCCTCAACACGGGAGCAAGCAAGCCATGGAGCCGATAGTCCAGGCCCGTACGATTGGGGCGTACACCGATGGGAGCGATCCGGCGCTCCAGGGCGGACAGGGCTGGACCAGGGCGATCGTAGGTCAATGTTGTCAGGTCACCCAAGCGAACACGCAACCGGTTCAGATGAGCGACCTCCCGGTCCAACAGCCCACCTCGCTCCCATTGCTCCAGGGTCGTTCCATGGGAGAACACAACGCCCAGGTGGATGCGGTCTGCTGCCCTCATCGCGCCGCCCCCTGGCCCGACGTTACGATCGCCGTCATCTCCTGTCGGTCTGCAGCGGACATGGCCTCCTCTGCCGTCTTCATGAAGCGCAGCGGCCGAAAGAGTCGTGGCAGCCACCAGGACGCACCCGGCAGCGAAACAACCGTTCTCCAGCGTCGTGCCTTGGCTGCGAGCGCGCCTTCACGGCCCCCGACCTCCGCAAAGCTGCTTGCCGCCGCCTTGAAATCGCGCGCATAGAGGGCGGTCATGGCATCGTACCAAACGCTATCCACCACGCTCAGCTCATTGGATGTTGCTCCAGCTCTGGCCTCGGCTTCCATGACCGCCGGCGTCACGGCTTCCGGAATTTCGGAACGCCGCTCGCGCGAGCGTTCCACGATGCTGTGATGCAAGCGGCGACGCTCGTCGAACTTACGCCCCGAAATGCGTTCCTCGTGCCAGCGGGACACCAGGCCGACGCGTTCCACCATTCCAACGGCATGACGCTCGGCGATCCTCAACCACAGATCGTAATCCTGTACGATCCGGAATCTGTATGGCCCATCAAGTTCCTCCAGGGCGGAACGGCGAAGGATCATCGAGGAATGCACGAAGACATTGCGTCCGGCGAACAGCTGTCCGGTAAGCCATTTGGAGTCGTCGGGATAGCACTGGCATCCGCGCACACGCCCATCCGGACCGAGGAATGCGGTCCAAGTGCCAGCCATTGCCACCTCAGGATGATCCGTCATGTACTTCAACTGATCCGCGAAACGCCAGGGCAGGCTGATGTCATCGGCATCCATCCTGGCGAGGAACGGGGCCTCGCTCCTCTTGATCAAGGCGTTGAGAGCCGACGCGAGCCCTTCGTTTTCCTGCCGAAAGACCCGTACTCGGGGGTTCGCGGCTGCAATCTCTGCGAGGAGCATCGCACTGCCGTCCGTGGAACCGTCGTCCATGACGAGGATCTCGAGATCCACCTCACGCTGCGCCAGGAGACTGAGGATTGCCTCGCGGAGGAAGCGCTCACCATTGAACACGCCCATCAGCACGGAGATCTCGGCCATCAGTTCCGATCTCCTTCCCGTCGCAGATCGTTCCAATGCCCCAGAGCCACATAGGCGATCATCGTGGATCCCTCGGCGGAGAAGAGACTGGAGTTGTGGAAGAGAGCATTGACCGTCGTCGCCAGGAACACCGCTGCCATGGCCATGGGCCAGGGGCTCGCCATGGATCCTGCGCCGAGCGAGTTCATCCAGGCGATGCCCTTTCCCAACGTCCATCCAATCAGCAACAGCGAAGGCAAACCCAGAAAGGCGATGGTCATCAGAAAGGCGTTATGACCACTGAGTCCCGTCGAGCTGAGTGCGCCACCCCAACGGAAGAGATCGGGGGTCCACGTCCGTCCTTCGACCATGAGACCCCAAGGGTGCTCAAGGATGATCTGGACGGTTTCGGCCTGGAGCTGCCAACGCATGGACTTCGAGGTGTCTTGTTGATCTTTGCCCACCACGGTCGTCTCCAACGCCTGTTGGAGCGGGAGCACGAGGATGATTCCGAGCATCACGGTCGTGCCGACAACGGCGATGTAGGCGAAGCGCTGAGCCCTCATCCGTCTCACGACCCAGAGCCAAGCGGCCGTTGCGCCGATGACCGCGGACCGCTGCATGCCGAAAAGGAGCACCGCACCGGCATGGGATAGGACGATCAAGGCCACTCCCTGCCTGCGTTTGGCACCATCAAGATTGTGGGCCGCCAAGACCAAGGAGATCGCTCCAAGTGCGGCGACCTGGTAACCATAGGTGTGCACCAGCTGGGCGAATCCAGCTGGGTACGGCCGCTCGAGAACGCCCTGACCAAACAGCAGAACCCTCACGCCGAGACCGAGAGCCGGCTGGATCTGGCTCAAGAGCAACAGGACCGACGAAGCAACGAGCACGCCGTAGAGCAGCCTGCAGAGACGATCATAACCTGCCGTATCCGGAGCGAACGTTCTGAATACCATAAGTGCTGTGATGAAGACCAAATAGAACAATGCGTTTGCTCCAGGATCGCGGAAAGCCTGCAGCAGAAATATCGCCACCAGAGGGTACGACCAGCGGGGCGGCCGCATCAGCTGCCAGAGGCCACCACGCATTCCCTTAGGGCCGATCATGCAGGCGAGTACCGCCATGGCAGGAGGAATGGGGATGCGGATGGCCGGAGTCACAAACGTATCCGCAAAGAGATAGATCGCCCAGCAGACAAGCAGCGGTACCGCGAGCCGCCAGCGGATGTCGGACAGTGCATTCACCCGTCCCCCCTCATCAGGGCGAGGGAGCGGATGCGGAGACGCAGCAGATCCCGCGTGCCACGATCCAGGACAACCACCCAGCAGACCAGCCCGGCGAACACCGCAGCGAGAATCGCCTTTGTGATCACGGAAGCCCATGATGCGTCGGCCGACGGACGGCCCAGCATCCCGGCCCCCACGCACAGGGCGACGATGACTGCCCCTTTGACCACCATCGAGACGACCCTGATGCCTCCGTCGCCGATCCCTCGCGTAACCACGGCGCGGAAAATCGTCAACAGAAGAACCTGACCAGCGGCCCAAGCGCCAGCCATACCTGCGATGCCGTACGTGCGGATCAACAAGGCCCCCGCAACCACCGTCAGGAACCCGACGCCGAGCATGGTAAGGGCTTTGACACGTACAGCGAGGAGCCCGTCGAGCAGCATGGCCTCATTGCGAACGATCACCGTCAGTACGGAGCCGACGACCAGGAAGATATTGGTACCGGAGCCGGCGAAATACTCTCTCCCCACCCAACGAGCCACGAAATCCGCGTCGATCGCCAGGATCACAGCGCCTGCGATCAAGGCCATGGCCAAGGCCAGCAGGTTAATCTCTCGACGCAGAAGTCGTGCCTTGTCCCAGCGTCCTTCGCCGATCAGCCCGACCAGACCGGGCCGTCCCGAGGAGAAGAAGAAGGAGACGGACTCCGTCATGGTCCGGTGGAGAAAGCCGGTCTGAACGAGGATTGTCGCCGCCTCACCCCCCATGATTCTACCCACGAGTAGGATGTCCACGCCCCACAGCAGGAGATTTGCCAAATTGGTGAGCTGCATCCAGCCGGTAATACCCACGAAGCCGCGCATATCCGCTCTACGGGGTCTGGCGGCGCCGTACCAGGGGATCTCGCGCCGGGCCACGATGTGCCGCAACACTCCGTCCAGGACCAGTCCAGCCACTGTCACGGCCGCCACACCGATGAGCCCCCATCCCGCCTTGACCACCGCCACAAGGCCGATCGCCGTCACGATCGGAACCAGGACTTCCGCGGCCACCGCGTGATAGCCCAGATTCACCGCCTGCAGGATGTTGCCTGGCAAAGCCGTCACACGGCTGAACACGATTCCAGCAAGGAAGATCGCGAAAGCCCAGCGTGCCGTCACAGCCGGCAGATCCTCGAGGGGCAGCAGATGTCGCACATTCGCGAGAAGCAGGAGACCCAAGAGCGCCATCAGCGGCAAGAAGCACAACCACACCACCAAAGAAGCCCCGACGATGCGTCTGTTCGCCTCGTCGTCCTGCTCATGCTGCCGCACTGAGAGCAGCAGCTTGACCGCGCCTGAAGCGCGGAAGTCCGCCAGCGAGATGTAACCGCTCAACTTCTGGATCATCGACCAGACGCCGAAGACCTGAGGACCGAGGCCGGCCAGGATCACCGGGGTGGTCAGGAAAGTCGCAACCGAACGGAGGAGCATGCGCGCAAGCTTGACGGCGAAGGATAGCGCGGCGCGCTGCGTGAGCGTCGGCCGCTTCCGTCCTGCCAAGCCATCCGCTGCGGAGGCGTTCTCATCAGGCCTGATATCGCTCATGGACATCTCGATAGCGGACATAGAGGAGCGAGAGTGCGAACGCGATCATCGCGGCACCCACCATGACCAACGCCCGCCTCGGGGAGTGTCGACGCAGGGGCGACTCGGCCCGCTCCAGCACATCGAGGGTGGACACCGTGCCCACTGCCTCGACCCTGGCGATCTCGAACTGGCGTTTGAGCTCTATGACCAAGGCCGCATTCACGTCGACTTCCCGCATGAGACGGGTCCTGGCCAGCTCAAGGGCAGGCGGCAGAGGAGCGGCTCTGTTTCCCTCAAGGAACTCCTGCAACGCGCCTTCCGCATGCGTGAGTCCCTCCTCCACCTCTGAAAGTCGCGCCTGGATGGAACGCATCCGCTCACGGGCATCGTTCACCATCTCGGTCTCGTAGAAGCGCTCCAGCTCGTCGAGCACGGCATTCAGGAACGGCGCCGTAAGTTCTCGATCGTCATGGATAAAATCCAGGCTCACGATCCCTGTCATGGGGTCGATGGAGCCGTTGATCCGCCTCGACACCGACTCTCGCAACCTGCTCTGCTCTACGGGCCCATGGTCCGGGTCCGTCTTGAAGCAGTCAGCGAATGTGCCCTCCCCATAAGGCTGGGCGAGCACTCTTTCGAGCACAGGACGACTCTTGGCGATCTCCGGATAGAGAGCCGAATTATCGCCTCCCTGCCCTATGCCGCCGATGCCGGTCAGCGCGGTGATCTGATTGAGAAAGGACGGCTGCACACTGCCGGTCTTGGGCGGCAGAATTCGGACCTGGGCACGGTACGTCTCAGGTGCGAGCAGGGCATATCCCAAACCTACGACAATACAGAGGAACGCGATCATCGCCACGCCGGCACGATGCCGCCACAACGCCTGGATCCAGTCCCGCACGAATTCATAAAGGAAGGAGCGGTCGTCCAAGACATCTCCGTTCGCCGTCCGGGCCGGGCCGGATCCGCACAATCGATGGAACCGGTTCCGGTTCATCACTACCAAGACCGCTGAGATCGCGGTCGATACTCATGGACGGGTCGTCAACCCCGCCAGCTCCTCCCAAAACCCACAATACCTGCCCGCCACCACCCCGATCGAATACCTCTCCACCACCCGAGCCCGAGCCATCCTCCCCCGCTCCGCCCTCTCCTCCGCCGACTCCGCCAGCAACGCCCCCCAGGCCTCTCCCAGCCCGCGAGCATCCCCGGCCGGCACCACCAGCCCCGTGTCCCCCACGATGGCGGCGGCGTCGCCCACGTCCGTGACCGCGCAGGGGATGCCGCAGGACATCGCCTCGCAGACCACGTTGGGGAACCCCTCGCCGCGCGAGGAGAGGGCCGCCACGTCGAAGGCGTTCATCACGCGGGCCACGTCGGTGCGGCGGCCCAGCAGGTGCACGGCGCCGGTCAGGCCGGCCGCCGCCACGGCCGCGGCCAGCTCGGCGTTGGCGGGTTCCACGCCGTCGCCGCAGAGGATGAAGCGCGCGTCCGGCAGGCCGGCGCGCAGCGTCGCCGCCGCGGCGAGGAAGGTGCCGAAGTCCTTCAGCGGGTGGTAGCGTCCCACCATGCCCACCACCGGCGCGTCCGGGGCGATGCCCAGCTCCGCGCGCACCTCGCGCCGCGCGGCCGGGTCCGGCGCCCACTGCTCCGTGTCGTACCCGTTCGTGATCACGGTCATCCTGCCGCGAGCGTAGCCGAAGGCGGCGTGGACCTCGCGGGTGGCCTCCGAGCAGCACACGATGCCCGCCGGCACGCGGCCCGACAGGGCGCGGCAGGCGCGGACCACGCGCAGCGTGGACGCCTTGTTGTACCGCGGATCCAGGTTCGAGTGGTGCAGCCCCCAGGCCAGGGCCCGCACGCCGGCCATCCGTGCGGCCAGACCGCCCAGCAGATCCGCGTGGTACATCCAGGTCTGGACCACGTCCGGGGCCAGGGCCCGCAGCCGCCGCGCCAGGTCCGGCAGCGCCGTCAGCGCCCGCAACCCGGCGTGGAGGCCCAGCTCCGTCACCTGCGCGCCCGCGTCGCGCAGAGGTCCGGCCAGGGGACCGTCCGCGCCCAGCGACAGCACGCTGTGGCGCCAGCGGTCGCGGTCGGCGGCGGACACCACGCGCAGGAGCGAGAACTCGGCGCCGCCCACCCCCAGGCCGGTGACCACGTGCACCACGTGCGTTCTCTGCCCCCGCTCCTCCACTCACTGCGTCCGATCGATCACCAGCCACACCGTCGCCACGCTCGCGATGATGCTCGCGATCTCCTTCAGCGTCGCCAGATCCCCCGGACCCTCGTCCGGCGTCTTGACCGGCACCACCACCGTGGAGCCCGGCCGCACCTCGGGGTCGTTCCAGATGCGGCGGATCTGCTGCGACATGCCGTTGGGATAGACCACGTGGGTCTTCCACTTGTCCGCGCCCTCGGCGTAGCCGCCGGCGCGCGCCACGTAGTCGCCCAGGCTCTTGCCCTTCTCCCAGATGATGCTGGTGGGGAAGCCCACCGCGCCGGTCACCTTGACCACGTAGGGGATGGCGGGCACCAGGATCTCGTCGCCGGCCTCCAGGATGGCGTCGTGGGCGCTGCCGGGCTTCTCCAGGGCGCGGCCCAGGTCCAGGGCCACGTTCCCCACGCCGTCCTGGGCGCGCACGATGCGGGCGCCCGGCGCGTAGGCCGTGTCCTTGAGTCCGCCGGCGCGGGCGATGAGGCCGCTGAGGCGCTCGTCGGGGCTGTTCAGCACGTAGGTGCCGGGGTAGGCCACCTCGCCGCGCAGGGTGACGGTGCGCTGGAGCTGCCACCAGGGCAGGCGGCGCACGGCCACGCGGTCATGTGGCTCCAGCACGAAGGAGGCGGACGACGTGAGCCAGTCGGCGCCCAGCTCCACGGTGATCACGTCCACCGTGTGCTCGGGCGGCGCATCCAGGCCGCGGGCGCTGACGGCCTCGGTGTCCAGACGGGAGATCTCGGCGCGGAGCACGTCGGCGGCGTCGGTGAGGCCGCCCACCTTGAGGATGGCGTCGCGCA
>Ga0209607_1002967_pt1 | contig 13238 bp, 11 predicted proteins | sample AD_UKC117_MetaG_FD_184413 | JGI IMG/M metagenome (GOLD analysis project Ga0209607, IMG submission 184413) | Active sludge microbial communities of municipal wastewater-treating anaerobic digesters from Hong Kong - AD_UKC117_MetaG (SPAdes)... | ecosystem: Engineered > Bioreactor > Anaerobic >... | reverse complement strand
GCGCGACCCTCGACCGCCACGCCGACCGCCTCGCCCGCGGGCTGGCCCACGTCATCAACATTCTCGATCCCGAGGTCATCGTCCTCGGTGGCGGTGTCTCGAACATCGGCGGGCTCTACGCCGAGGTGCCGCCGCGCCTGCCGGCCTATGTTTTCTCGGACCGTGTCGACACGCGGCTGCTGCCGCCCCTGCACGGCGACAGCTCCGGGGTGCGCGGCGCCGCCTGGCTCGGCCGCGACCTCACCTGACCGCCGCGCCGCGATCTATCGGCAGTCGGGGGCGGGGAAGGTCTCGAGCTGCTCCATCTCGGCCTTGAGCGCGAAATCGCCGTAGTCGAGCACGAGATCGTGCAGCACGCCCCGCTCGGTCAGGTCGAACATGATCTCGAAGCTCGGCAGGTCGTCGACGCCGGCGGTGGTGAAGTAGGCGAGGCTGACCGGCCAGCTCCGCTCGGCATCGTCCGGCGACGGCCGCTCCGCCGCCTGGGCCCGGCCGATCACCGCCGTCACCCGACTCAGGCCCTCGAGCCCGGAGCCGTCGAAGAGGTCGTGGCTGACCACCACGTCGCCGCGTTCCGCGCTCTCGACCAGCCGGCGCATGTGCTCGGTCGGGAAGAGCGTGCCGCGCGGCAGCTCGATCTCCTCGTCCGCAGGTGCCACGAACGACGCATGACCGGCGCCACCCTTGCCATCCAGCTTTGCCTCGCCGCGATATTCCTCGAAGAGATGACCATCGTCGAACGAGCGCACGTTGAAGCGCAGCCGCGTGTTGTCCGGCGATTCCCAGCTCGAGAAGCGCACGTCGTAGACGAAGCCCGGGCCGTCGCCGAGGCTGGCGACGAAGCCGATCCGCTGGTTGCTGATCGAGCCCTCGCAGGACGCCCGCCACTCCAGCACCAGCCCGCCATCCACCGAGGTGACGCCGATCGACCGATCGGAGTCGGCGAGGCTCAGCCGATAGACCGCGCGATGCGACAGCAGGTCCACCCTGGCGTCGGCGGCGGCGGAGCCGAGCGCGGCCAGGGCGCCGACGACCAGGCAGGCGAGGCGACGGACGGTGGACATCGGCGTTCCCATTCTTGCTTGCTGGCGGTGCCCGGCCGCGGGTCGGCACGGGCACTGCCTGTCTGTCTTGGTATATGGCGTTGCTGCGGCGAAGTTCCGAGCCCTCAGCTTAACGGTTCATTAGCACAACCGGCCGCCCCGGTCGTCGGGACGGGCGGTGATGCGCATACCCCGCGGCAGCGAAACAACTAACGGCGATCTCTTTTTGTCTTTGTTTTGACCAGACGTTGTCGCTAATCATCAAGATAATTGTTTAAGAGACCGGCGATCGACTTGCCGTTCGTGGCGATGACATTGCCGCATCGGCGCTGCCGCCGGCGCGGCGCGCGGCCGCATCGGGCGAGCCGGCGCGCGACAGCCGGACACCTTTCGGCCGCGGCCCGGCGCGCGTATAACCGGCCGCAATCTGGTCGGTCGAGCAACGGGAATGGGAGAACGCCGTGCGCGTTTGTGGTCAGGATACACTGAAGGTGCGGCGGTCGCTCGATGTCGATGGCGCACGCTACGACTATTTCTCGCTGCCCGAGGCCGAGAAGCGGCTCGGCGAGCTGGGCCGGCTGCCCTTCTCGCTCAAGGTGCTGGTCGAGAACCTGCTCCGCTTCGAGGACGGCAGCACGGTCACCGTGGCCCATCTCGAGGCCGCTGCCGCCTGGCTGAAGGACCGGCGCAGCGACCAGGAGATCGCCTACCGGCCGGCCCGCGTGCTGATGCAGGACTTCACCGGCGTGCCGGCGGTCGTCGACCTCGCGGCGATGCGCGAGGCCATGGTCGAGCTCGGCGGCGATCCGCAGAGGATCAACCCGCTCTCGCCCTGCGACCTCGTCATCGACCATAGCGTCCAGGTCGACAGCTTCGGCGGCCCGGGCAGCTTCGAGCGCAATGTCGAGCTGGAGTACCAGCGCAACGGCGAGCGCTACGCCTTCCTCCGCTGGGGCCAGGGAGCCTTCGACAATTTCCGCGTGGTCCCGCCCGGCACCGGCATCTGCCACCAGGTCAACCTCGAGCACCTCGCCCAGGTCGTCTGGACCGGCAAGGACGGCAATGCCGAGATCGCCTATCCCGACACGCTGGTCGGCACCGACAGCCACACCACTATGGTCAACGGCCTCGCCGTGCTGGGCTGGGGGGTCGGCGGCATCGAGGCCGAGGCGGCGATGCTCGGCCAGCCGGTCTCCATGCTGCTGCCCGAGGTCGTCGGCTTCAAGCTCACCGGCCGGCTGCCCGAGGGCACCACGGCCACCGACCTCGTGCTGACCGTCACCGAGATGCTCCGCGCCAAGGGCGTGGTCGGCAAGTTCGTCGAGTTCTTCGGCCCCGGCGTCGGCCAGCTGCCGCTCGCCGACCGCGCCACCATCGCCAACATGGCGCCGGAATACGGCGCCACCTGCGGCTTCTTCCCGATCGACGACGTGACGCTGGAGTACCTGCGGCTGACCGGCCGCGACGACCGCCGCATCGCGCTGGTCGAGGCCTATGCCAAGGCGCAGGGCATGTGGCGCTCGGACGACCTGCCCGACCCCGTCTTCACGGCCGTGCTCGAGCTCGACCTCGCCAGGGTCGAGCCGTCGCTCGCCGGCCCGAAGCGGCCGCAGGACCGGGTGGCGCTGGGTGCGGTCAAGGACAGCTTCGCCAAGGCGCTGCCCGGGCTGCTCGGCAAGGCGCCGGCCGACAAGGTCCAGCCGATCGCCGGCATGGACGCGGAGCTGCGCCACGGCGACGTCGTCATCGCCGCCATCACGAGCTGCACCAACACCTCGAACCCGAGCGTCATGCTGCAGGCCGGTCTGGTGGCGCGCAAGGCGCGCGCGCTCGGCCTCCAGCCCAAGCCCTGGGTCAAGACGTCGCTGGCACCGGGCTCCAAGGTGGTCACCGACTACCTCGCCGCCGCCGGGCTGCAGGAGGATTTCGACGCCATGGGCTTCGACCTCGTCGGCTATGGCTGCACCACCTGCATCGGCAATTCGGGCCCGCTGCCCGACGCCGTCGCCGCGGCGGTCGACGAGGGCGGCATCGTCGTCGGCGCCGTGCTCTCCGGCAACCGCAACTTCGAGGGCCGCGTCCACCCGCAGGTCAAGGCCAACTACCTGGCCTCGCCGCCCCTGGTCGTCGCCTACGCCTTCGCCGGCACGCTCACCCGCGACCTGACGACGGAGCCGCTCGGCAAGGGCAAGGACGGCCAGCTCGTCTACCTGAAGGACATCTGGCCGGACCAGGCCGAGGTCGCCGAGGTCGTGCGCACCGCCGTCACGGCGGCGATGTTCAAGAAGAGCTACAGCGACGTCTTCAAGGGCGACGAGCGCTGGGCCGCCATCGGCGGCGGCGACAGCGGCGTCACCTACGACTGGGACGACGGCAGCACCTATGTCCGCCTGCCGCCCTATTTCGAGGGCATGGAGGCCGTGCCGCCGGCATCGGTGCCCGACATCGAGGAGGCCCGCGTGCTCGCCATCCTCGGCGATTCGATCACCACCGACCACATCAGCCCGGCCGGCTCCATCGCCCAGGCGAGCCCGGCGGCCGAGTACCTGCAGAGCTTCCAGATCCAGCGCAAGGATTTCAACTCCTACGGCTCGCGGCGCGGCAATCACGAGGTGATGATGCGCGGCACCTTCGCCAATATCCGCCTTCGGAACGAGCTGGCGGACGGCAAGGAGGGCGGCTGGACGAAGCTGATGCCCGAGGGCGAGCCGATGTCGATCTACGATGCCGCGATGAAGTACAAGGAGCGCGGCACGCCGCTCGTCATCTTCGCCGGCAAGGAGTACGGCACGGGCTCGTCACGCGACTGGGCGGCCAAGGGCACCAACCTTCTGGGCGTCAAGGCGGTGATCGCCGAAAGCTTCGAGCGCATCCACCGCTCGAACCTGGTCGGCATGGGCGTTCTGCCGCTCACCTTCGAGAACGGCGAGAGCCGGTCCAGCCTCAAGCTCGACGGCAGCGAGGTCGTCACGCTCGAGGGCCTCGCAGCCGGGCTGAAGCCGCGCATGAAGGTGGCCTGCACCATCCGCCGGACGGACGGCAGCGAGACGAAGACCAGCCTGCTCTGCCGTCTCGATACCGGCGACGAGGTCGACTACTACCGCCACGGCGGCATCCTGCACTACGTACTGCGCTCGCTGCTCGGGGCGACACCGGCCGCCGGCCGCGCCTGAGCGCTCGACGCGAAGAGGGGCACCGCCGTCGGGGCGGTGCCCCTCTGCTTGTCGGACCCGACGTCAGTTGCCGGCGCGATCCGCCTGGTCGAAGATGAAGCCGCCGGCGCCGCCGACGACCGCACCCGCCACGGTCGAAGCCAGCAGCCCGCCGGTCAGCACGCCGACCGCCGCGCCCGCCGCGGCACCGACCGCCGCACCGGTGGCGGCGCGCTGGCCGGTCTTGTCGTCGACGTCGAGCACGCCGCAGCCGGACAAGAGGCCGATCAACGCCACGCCGGCAACCAGCCGGCTTGCCCTGTTCCTGGTCGTCATCGAAGTTTCCCCGGACACTGTTGTGTTCAATTGCACGGCCACGTCTCGGCGGCCGCCTGCATCATCCCATCGATCGCCCGCGTGTCGGCCTCCTCGGGATGCGCGCCGGCCCAGCCCACGAAGGTGTCGCGCAGCACGGTCAGCGTCGGCTCCGGCTCCGGGCAGGCGAGGGGCTCGATCGCCTCGATCCGCAGCATCTCGGCATAGAGCTGCCCGGCACCGAGGATGAAGCCGATGCAGAAATGCTGGTCGAGCTCGGCCGGCGACGCGCAGATCGCCTGCAGCTCACCGGTCGTCTGCCGCTCGAACGGGCTGGCCTCGGCGCTCGCCGCCGCCGCCAGCAGCGCCGCCCCGGCGAGCACCGTCAGTCCCTGACGCATTGTTTTCTCCTGGATTGTCGGGCGCCTCGGTCGGACCCGCCGCGTGCCGATTGTATGCGCAGAATTGCCGGTCTTCGCAATCTCTGTCATGGCCTCGGTCAGGGCAGGGAACGGGAGAACGCGACGTGGCGACGGACAGGGTGGCACTGATCACGGCTGGCGGCAGCGGCATGGGTGCGGATGCCGCCCGGCGGCTGGCGGCCGACGGCTTTCGGCTCGCCATCCTCTCCTCGTCCGGCAAGGGCGAGGCGCTGGCGGCCGAGCTCGGCGGCGTCGGCGTCACCGGCTCCAACCGCTCGATCGACGACCACCGCCGGCTGGTGGATCTCGCCATGCAGCGCTGGGGCCGGATCGACGTGCTGGTCAACTCGGCCGGCCACGGGCCGAAGGGCCCGATCCTCGCGATCAGCGACGAGGACTGGCATCTGGGCATGGAGGTCTATCTCCTGAACGTCATCCGGCCGGCGCGCCTGGTCACGCCGATCATGGTGGCGCAGGGCGGCGGGGCGATCATCAACATCTCGACCTTCGCCACCTTCGAGCCCGACCCGCTCTTCCCCACCTCCGGCGTCTTTCGCGCCGGCCTCGCCAGCTTCGCCAAGCTCTTCGCCAACCGCTACGCCGCCGACAACGTGCGCATGAACAACATCCTGCCGGGCTTCATCGACAGCCTGCCCGAGACCGAGGATCGCCGGGCGCGGATCCCGATGGGGCGCTACGGCAGGGCCGAGGAGGTCTCCGGGCTTATCGCCTACCTCGCCTCTGACGCTGCCGCCTACGTCACCGGCCAGAACCTGCGGATCGACGGCGGCCTCACCGCCTCCGTCTAGGCTCCCAGGGCATGAGCAAGCCGCTCAGGATCGCCCGCGCCCAGGTCAGAGAGGCCGGCGCCATTGCCCGGCTGATCGAGCCGGCCTTCGCCCGCTTCGTCGCCCCCGATCTCGGCGAGGTCGGCCGCGTCGCCTTTCGCCTCTACGTCACCGAGAAGGCGCTTCGCCGTCGTCTCATGGACGGTGCCGTCGGCTTCCGCGCCAGCCTGGGAGAGGCGCTCGTCGGCTACGCCGAGCTGCGCGGTCGGGACGGCCGGATCGACGGCCTCGACCACCTGACCCTGCTCTTCGTGGCGGTCGACCTGCAGGGCCGGGGCATCGCCCGCCGTCTCCTGGACGTGATCACGGGCCACCTGGCGGCGGCCCGGCCGCCGGTCGGCGATCTCACCGTCAACGCCTCGGCCTATGCCGTCCCGATCTACCACCGCCTCGGCTTCCGGGCGACCGGCGAGGCCGGCGAGTTCCAGGGCGTCGTCGCGACGCCGATGCGGCTCGAGCTCGACCCGGGCGGGACGCAAGCGGTTTGATCGGGCGCCTCGCCACCCCATTTCTGGAGGGACGCGAAGCGGATGGCTGGTATGGGCGAGGACTGGCGGCTCCTCATCTTCCTCGGCAAGAACTGCGCCCTCGGCATCGCCGCCGGCTGGCTGCTGCTGGCGGCCCTGATCCGCGCCAATGTCGGCGGGCTCGGCGACCTGCTCTTCGGCAACGGGCTCGAGCTCACCGCCCTCGTCCTCGTGGCCGCGGGCTTCGCCGTCACCTTCGGCGGGCTCGCCATGGGCACGGCCGTCTTCCTCCTGCCGCGCGACTGAGCGACCGCATCGCCGAGCGTTTGCGTCTCTGCTACAGACGTCGGGTCGATCCGAAATCGGGAGAATGGCGGATGAGCGGTGCGGGCACGGTGCGCGAGGCGGTGGCGGTGATGGAGGACGTGGCGGCGCTCGAGCTGGCCGTCGAGGCGCTCGAGGAAGCCGGCTTCGCCGACAGCGACATCAGCCTGCTCGCCGGCCACGGGACGGTGGAAGGCAAGCTCGGGCGGATGTACCGCCGGGTCGAGGAGGCCGAGGACGACCCCGCGGCACCCCGCACCGCCTTCGTCTCGACCCGCACCGTCGCCAGGCGCGAGGACATGGTGGTGGGCTCGATGACCACCCTGCCGACCCTGATCGCCGCCGGCACCGTCGTCGCCTCGGCCGGTGCCGTCGCCGCCGCCATCGCCGGCACCGCGATCACCGGAGCCCTGATCGGCACGGTGCTGGCGCGCTGGATGGACAAGCGGCATGCCGACTGGCTCGAGGAGCAGCTCGAGCGGGGCGGCATCCTGCTCTGGGTGCGCACCCCCGACGAGGCGGCCGAGCGCAAGGCGCTGCGGATCCTGGGCGAGCACGCCGCCCACGACATCCACATCCACGAGATCCCGAAGCCCGCGGACTGAGCGGGTCGGCGCTCAGTCCCCGGCCACCACCAGCCGCGTGCCGCACGATTCGAGCACGGCGGCGAGCTCGGGCGGCGGGGCGCGGTCGGTGAAGAACGCGTCGATCTGGCTCATGTCGCCGAGCCGCGCCATCGCCGGCCGGCCGATCTTGCTGTGGTCGGCGGCCAGATAGACCTTGCGCGCATGGCCGATGATGGTCTGCGCCACCCGCACCTCGCGATAGTCGAAGTCGAGCAGCGTGCCGTCGAGGTCGATGGCGCTGATGCCGATCACCGCGATGTCCACCCGGAACTGGGCGATCGAATCGATGGTCGCCTCGCCGACGATGCCGCGGTCGCGGGCGCGCACCAGGCCGCCGGCCACCACCACCTGGAAGTCCTCGTTGCCGGCCATCAGCTCGGCGACGTGCAGGTTGTTGGTGATCACGCTCAGGCCCCGATGGTCGAGCAGCGCCTTGGCGATCTCCTCGTTGGTCGTGCCGATATTGATGCAGAGCGAGGCGTCGTCGGGGATGTGCCGGGCGACCTCCCGCGCGATCCGCCGCTTCGCCTCGAGATGCATCACCTGGCGGCTCGAATAGGCGATGTTGTGCACGCTGGACGGCACCGCCGCACCGCCGTGGTAGCGCTGCAGCACGCCCTCGGCAGCGAGCTCGTTGATGTCGCGGCGGATGGTCTGCGGCGTCACGCCGAACTGCTGCGCCAGCGCCTCGATGGTGACGAAGCCCTGACGCTGCACCAGGGCCACGATCTCGGCTCGCCGCCCGACGAGGTCGATCATCGGCCCCGGGTGCGCACGCGACCGACCGCTTCGGCCCAGCCGTCGAGCCGGCGGCGGCGGGTCGACGGGTCGAGCTGCGGCGTGAACCGGCCATCGGCGCGCCAGCTCTCGGCGATGAAGGCCTGCGACGGGTAGAGGCCGATGGCGAGCCCGGCGAGAAAGGCGGCACCGAGCGCGGTGGTCTCGACCACCGCCGGCCGCTCCACCGGGCAGTCGAGGATGTCCGCGAGATACTGGCAGACCCAGTCATTGGCGACCATGCCGCCATCGACCCGAAGCGTCTCCGGCAACACACCGGCATCGGCGGCCTCGATGTCGTCCTTCATCGCCGCCATGAGATCGGCCGTCTGGTAGCAGACCGATTCGAGCGCCGCCCTGACGATGTGCCGAAGGCCGCTGTCCCGGGTCAGGCCGAGGATGGCGGCGCGCGCGTCGGGATCCCAGTAGGGAGCACCCAGGCCGGTGAAGGCCGGCACCAGGTAGACCCCGCCGGTGTCCGGCAGGTCGCGGGCCAGGGCCTCGCTCTCGGCCGCATTGCCGATCGCCCGAAGCCCGTCCCTGACCCACTGGACGGCGGCCCCGGCGATGAAGATGCTGCCCTCGATGGCATAGGTCGTCTTTCCGTCGAGGCGATAGGCGACGGTGGTCAGGAGCCGGTTTCTGGACGGCACCATCCGCCCGCCCGTGTTGAGCAGCGCGAAGCAGCCCGTGCCGTAGGTGCTCTTGAGCATGCCGGGCTCGAAGCAGGCCTGGCCGAAGGTCGCCGCCTGCTGGTCGCCGGCCATGCCGGTGACCGGGATCGCGGCACCCAGGACGGCGGGGTCGGTGGTGCCGAAGAGGCCGCTGTTGTCCTTGACCTCGGGCAGCATCGAGCGCGGGATGCCGAGCCGCTCGAGCAGCTCCTCGTCCCAGTCCTGCCGGCCGATGTCGAAGAGCATGGTGCGCGCCGCGTTGGCGGCGTCCGTCGCATGCACCTCGCCGCCGGTCAGCCGCCAGAGCAGAAAGCAGTCGACCGTGCCGAAGGCGAGCTCGCCACGCTCGGCCCTGGCCCGCGCCCCCGGCACGTTGTCGAGAAGCCAGGCCACCTTGGTCGCGGAGAAATAGGCGTCGATGACCAGCCCGGTCCTGGCCGCCACCGTCTCGGTCAGCCCGTCGGCGACCAGCTCGCGACAGAGCGGCGCCGTGCGCCGGTCCTGCCAGACGATGGCATTGGCGATCGCCCGGCCGCTTGCCCGCTCCCAGACGATCGCCGTCTCGCGCTGGTTGGTGATGCCGATGGCCGCGACCCGAGCGATCGGCACGCCCGCCCGCTCCAGGACCCACTCGCAGGTGCTGAGCGTGTCGGCCCAGATGTGCTCGGGATCGTGCTCTACCCAGCCATCCGCCGGATAGAGCTGCTGCAGCTCGCGCTGGGCCGTGGCGATCGGCCGGCCGGTCGCATCGAACAGGATCGAGCGGGTGCTCGTCGTGCCCTGGTCGATCGCCAGGATGAGATCGGCCGCCATCGCACACTCCGTCGCCGTCTTCGCAAGGCCAATCTAGGAGCCTGTCCGAGTAATGGCCACTGCCTGCACGCGCCCTTCCTAGCTTTGGGCGAGGAGACCGGCCCGCCGCGATGCGGGGCCATCGGCAGGGCCGGTCGACGTGGCCCAAAGCCAGGAAGGGCGCGCCCTTCGGGTCGCTCTCTGGCGGGCGAGGCCCGCGTCACGCCGCCTTGCCGATGCTGTGGCATCGCCATCGTCGCCGCTCCTTGCCCTCGCCCGCCAGAGAGCGATGCAGGCGGTGGCTATTGCTCGGACAGGCTCCTAGGCTGGCGGACGCCAGTGCGCTAGAGACGCACCATGAGCGAGCCAACGAAGCCCCGCGTCGTCCTCGTCGACGGCTCCGGCTACATCTTCCGCGCCTTCTTCGCCCTGCCGCCGATGACCCGCGGCGACGGCACGCCGGTCAATGCCGTCTTCGGCTTCTCGTCGATGCTCTTCAAGCTGATGCAGGACCATGCCGACGACGACATGATCGTCGTCTTCGATGCCGGCCGGGTCAGCTTCAGGAACGAGATCTACGAGGCCTACAAGGCCAATCGCGACGAGCCGCCGCCGGAGCTGGTGCCGCAGTTCGCCCTGGTCCGCGACGCGGCGCGCGCCTTCGGCCTGCCCGCCGTCGAGGTGCCGGGCTTCGAGGCCGACGACCTGATCGCCACCTATGTCGACCGGGCGCGAGCGCTCGATCGCGAGGTGGTCATCGTCTCCTCCGACAAGGACCTGATGCAGCTCGTGGCCCCGGGTGTCGTCATGTGGGACCCGATGAAGAGCCGGATGATCGGCCCGGCCGAGGTCGAGGAGCGCTTCGGCGTCGGCCCCGAGCTCGTCCAGGACTGCCTGGCGCTGGCCGGCGACAGCTCCGACAACGTCCCCGGCGTTCCGGGCATCGGCGTCAAGACCGCAGCCCAGCTCCTGAACCAGTTCGGCTCGCTCGACGAGCTGCTGGCCAATGCCGCGACGATCAAGCAGCCCAAGCGGCGCCAGACCCTGATCGACTTCGCCGAGCAGGCCCGCCTCTCGAAGCGGCTCGTGGCGCTGCGCCACGACGCGCCCCTGCCAATCGAGCTCGACGGCTCGGTCAGGGGGCAGATCGACGGGGCCACGCTGCTCGCCTTCCTGCAGGCCAACGATTTTCGCGCGCTGATCGGCCGGATCGAGCAGGTCGCCGATGCGGCCGAGGCGGAGCGCGCGGCCCTCGCCCGCGACCAGGGCACGGATGGCCCGGTCTGGCGGACGATCACCGACCTCGCCGAGCTCGACGCCCTCCTCGCCGAGGCGACCGCCATCGGCCGCCTCGCCATCGACACCGAGACCACCTCGCTCAACGTCGCGAAGGCCGAGCTGGTCGGCGTCTCGCTCAGCCTCGAGCCGGGCCGGGGCGCCTATGTCCCCCTTGGCCATGTCGACGATTTCGGCCAGCGGCTCCAGGGTCAGCCGCCGCTCGCCCAAGTGCTCGAGCGGCTGCGCCCGGTCCTCGCCGACCGGGGCACGCTCAAGATCGGCCACAACCTCAAATACGACATGGCGGTGCTGGCCAGGTACGAGGTGCCGATCACCCCCTTCGACGACACCATGCTGCTCTCCTACGTGCTCGACGGCGCCAGCCACGGCCACGGCATGGACGAGCTGGCCCGGCGCCATCTCGGCCACGAGACGATCTCCTACGAGTCCGTCTGCGGCAAGGGGGCGAAGCAGATCGGCTTCGCGCAGGTGCCGATCGAGAAGGCCACACCCTATGCCGCCGAGGACGCCGAGGTGACGCTCCGCCTCTGGCAGCTCCTCAAGCGGCGGCTGATCGACGAGCGCGTGACGACCGTCTACGAGAGCCTCGAGCGCCCGCTGCCGCCCATCGTGGCGGCCATGGAGGTGGCCGGCATCCAGGTCGACCGGCATCATCTGGAGAAGCTCTCCGCCGAGTTCGGCCAGCGCATGGCCGAGCTCGAGGAGGCAGCCGTCAAGCTCGCCGGCCGGCCCTTCAACCTCGGCTCGCCCAGGCAGCTCGGCGAGATCCTGTTCGACGAGATGGGCATCGTTGGGGCGAAGAAGACCAAGACCGGCGCCCATGCCACGGGCGCGGACATCCTCGAGGACCTGGCGGCCCAGGGCCACGAGCTGCCCAAGGTGATCCTCGACTGGCGCCAGCTCCAGAAGCTCACCCGCACCTACACCGAATCGCTGGTCGAGGAGATCGTGCCCGGGACCGGCCGGGTGCACACCTCCTACATGCTGGCCGCCACCTCGACCGGCCGGCTCTCCTCGACCGACCCCAACCTGCAGAACATCCCGATCCGCACCGAGGAAGGCAGGAAGATCCGCGAGGCCTTCGTGCCGGCGGAAAGCCACGCCCTGGTCTCCGCCGACTACTCGCAGATCGAGCTGCGCGTCCTCGCCCACATGGCCGACATCCAGGCGCTCAAGGACGCCTTCGCCCAGGACACCGACATCCACAGCGTCACCGCCGGCAAGATGTTCAAGTTGCCCGTGGCCGACGTCTCGGGCGAGCTGCGCCGGCGGGCCAAGATGATCAATTACGGCATCATCTACGGCATCGGCGCCTTCGGCCTCGCCCAGCGCCTCGCCATCCCGCAGGCCGAGGCCAAGGCCTTCATCGAGGCCTATTTCGCCGAGTATCCGGGTGTCAGGGACTACATGGAGCGGGCCAAGGAGGAGGCTCGCGAGCAGGGCCACGTCCTCACCCTCTTCGGCCGCCGCTGCTTCATCCCGGAGATCCTCTCCAAGCAGCCGGCGCGGCGGGCCTACGCCGAGCGCCAGGCCATCAACGCCCCCATCCAGGGCTCCGCCGCCGACATCATGAAGCGCGCCATGCGCCGCGTCGCGCGCGCCATCGACCGTGACGGGCTCGAGGCCCGGCTCCTGCTCTCGGTCCACGACGAGCTGGTCTTCGAGGTGCCCGAGGACCAGGTCGAGCCAGCCCGGGATGTCATCCGGACGGTCATGGAGGGTGCTGCCGAGCTCACCGTGCCCCTCGTCGTCGACGTCGGCGCCGGCCGAAGCTGGGGTGCCGCGCACTGAGCGGCCGCAGCGCCGGCGGCAGGCCGCGCCAGAGCGCCACCACCCGGACCAGCTCGGCCAGGCCGCGGGCGAGGGCGAAGAGGCGGAGATCCCCGAACCACCAGGCGAGCGCCAGCCCCGGCACGAGTGCTGCGACCAGCCAGAGTGCCGCCCGAAGCTGCCGGTCGCCGAGCCGGGCCGCGGTCATCCCCGCCTGCAGCACCGCCGTCGCATGCTGCAGGACGAACCAGGGCAGGAGCCAGACGAGCAGGCTCGCGGCGGGCGCATAGGCGGCGCCGAAGGCGGGCGGGAGGAGGTGCGGCACGACGCCGAGCACAGTGACGGCGGCGAGTGCTGCGACGGCGCCGACCAGCCGGAGGTCGGCCTCGAGCGCTGCCCGAAAGCCGGTCCCGGTTGCCGCCGCCAGACGAGCGAGGGCGGCCTGGCCGAGGCCATTGGCGACGACGAGCCCGGCCACCAGGATCGCCGAGGCGAGGTAGTACTGCGCCGCCACGGCCGGCCCGAACCGCGCACCGACGAGGAGCAGGTCGAGGCTCAGGAGAAGCTGGCTCGCCACCGTCGCCACCGCCACCGGCAAGGCGAGGCGCAGCAGCCGGCGCCGGCCCGGGGCGGCAGCCCGCACCGGCGCCTGCCGGACCAGCCGTAGCCAGGGCCAGGTGGCCGCCGCCGCCACCCACCAGGCGGCGAGGAAGAGCACGGCCAGGCGCT